>ODAI014311820.1_pt1 | contig 28304 bp, 19 predicted proteins | sample 1539321 | NCBI WGS metagenome assembly ODAI01 (sample SAMN02144231, study PRJEB22623) | gut metagenome | biome: sheep rumen | host: Ovis aries | place: New Zealand
TCGAGGCTGCAAGACTCGCTGACCTACTTCATCACTTCGATTCGTGGCAATGAAAACTTATTGCAAAAGCTGAAGTTCAAGCTGCAAATCGACGAGCTCGACGCCGACCTCATTGAAGACGTCAACATCGAGATGTCGCAGGCGCGCGAGACGACAAACATTTATTCCGACATTCTCGAGTCGACCATGAACACTTACACCAGTGTCATCAACAACAACATCAACACCACGATGCGGACGATGACCTCGTTCAGCATCATTCTCATGTTCCCCACGCTCATTGCCTCGTTGTTTGGCATGAACCTCATCAACGGCATGGAGGACAAGCCCTGGGGGTTCGTCCTCGCATTGGTGTTGTCGGTGTTTGTCTCGCTGGCATCATGGTGGATTCTTAAACATAAACGGCTCATATGAAAAGACTTAAAATGCAAAAAAATGCCAATAAATTAGGCTATTACATTTTTTTTCACTAAGTTTGCAGTCTTTAAAGTATAGAAATTGTGTAATTCGAATCATCAACTAAAAACAGTGAAATGATGGACTCTCAAGAAAAAAGCCTACAGCAGGTAAATGAAGTGAACGAGACCCCTGCCAATAATGAAGTTACGAGTGTGCAAGGCACTGAAGCGGAAACTCAGGCAGAAGTAGCTAATCAAGCGCAAGACTCAGGCTCCGAGGAAGGTGTGCAGCCCCATGCGGAAAGCCCTCGGCCAGGCGGCCCGGGGAGCCCTGAACCTTCTTTCAAGAAGAATTATGCCTCAAAGGCAGAGGTTCTTGAGAGGATCAAAGAATTGGCGCACAGCGAGGAAACCCCGGAAAAAGGTGAAGTAGAGTTCTTGAAAACCATTTTCTATAAGTTGCATGGAGCCGAAAGAGAGGCACAGCAGAAGGCGTTTTTAGAGGGCGGTGGCGACCCGGAGAGCTATCAAGTCGTTGCAGACCCCATTGAAGAAGCCTTCAAGGCAGAAATGATCATCATCAAAGAAAAGCGGGCGAAGCTGTTCCTGCAACAAGAAGAGGAGAAAAAGGAGAACCTGCTCAAAAAGCAGGAAATCATCGAGAAGATAAAGGAATTGCTGACCTCGCCGGAAGAGGCCAACAAGTCTTACCAGGCGTTCAAGCAACTGCAAGAGCAATGGAACAAGATAAAGAATATCCCAATAGAAAAAGCCAATGAGCTTTGGCGAAACTACCAGCATCAAGTCGAACAATTCTACGACTTGCTCAAGCTCAACAGCGAGGCGCGTGAATACGACTTCAAGAAGAATCTGGAGACCAAGACGAAGCTGTGTGAGATCGCTGAGAACTTGGCGCATGAGGAAGACATCATCAGTGCTTTCCATCAACTGCAGGAACTACACAACCAATACAAGGAGGCAGGCCCTGTGGCCAAGGAGTTGCGCGAGGAGATTTGGCAGCGCTTCAAGGCGGCATCCACTGTCATCAACAAGAAGCATCAGCAACATTTTGAACAACTGCGCGCCAAAGAAGAGGAAAACCTCATGAAAAAGACGATACTCTGCGAACAAGTAGAACATATCGCCAAAGAAGAATACAAAACCGCGGGCGAATGGGAAAAGCAGACCAAAGCCATCATTGCCATACAAAATGAGTGGAAAGGCATCGGGTTCGCTCCCCAGAAGATGAACGTGAAGATTTTTGAGCGTTTCCGTTCTGCCTGTGATGAATTCTTCGGTAGAAAAGCCGATTTCTTCAAGCAACTCAAAGAGTCGTTTGCGGAGAACGCAGAAAAGAAGCGTGAATTGGTGGAAAAAGCCAAGGCGCTGAAAGACAGCAAGGACTGGAAATCCACCAGCGACAAGCTCATTGCCCTGCAAAAGGAATGGAAGACCATAGGCGTTGTGCCTAAAAAACTGGGCGACCAACTCTGGAATGAGTTCATCGAAGCCTGCAACCATTTCTTTGAAGAGCGGAACAAGGTCAGTCAGGGAACACGGAGCGAAGAGCATGCAAACCTTGATAAAAAGCTCAACATCATCGAGCAGCTCAAAGCCGTTGTCAATGAAACAGGAGAGAATGTGCAGGAAACCGTTCACAAGCTTATCGAGGAGTACAATCAGATAGGACATGTGCCCTACAAGGAAAAAGACAAATTGTACAAGGAATATCACGACACGCTCGACAAAATTTACAAAGAGCTCAACATCTCAGTGGCACGCAAGCGCCTTGACAAGTTCAAGAGCAACATCAAGAGCATGATGGAGAAGGGAGAGGAAATGCTTGACAACGAGCGCGCCCGGCTGATGCGCCGCTACGAGCAAATGAAGCAGGAAATAAACACTTACGAGAACAACCTCGGCTTCTTGAACGCCGCATCGAAAAAGGGCAATAGCCTTCTTGACGAGATGAACCGCAAGGTGCAGAAGCTTAAAGACGAGATGAACCTGGTCCGTGAAAAGATCAAAGCAATTGATGCCGAAAATAAGAACGCTGAAGAAAATGTAGCTTCAGAAGAAAAGTAAAAAACAACGCATGTGTCAGCAGCCCCTCAAAAGGCCGCTGGCACATGATTTTTCGAGGTGCGCCGGCATAAAAGGGATAACACCAAGACCGGACAATAACGGTCGCAGCTGCTCAGGAAGAGCGAGTTGTGTCATACGGAAAATGATTTTCAGGTAGGAGGTTTCAGGAAAACGAAAAGAACCTGACGAATAATCAAAATTTAATATTTTATAACCTTTATCAAACAACATTAATTTCATGCAATTCTTATGAAAAAACTACTATTCACATTTGCAGTGCTGCTTTGTCATACTGCAATACAGGCACAAGTAGACAATTACTGCCTTCAATTTTCGCCAAATGGCAGTGTAAACTGCGGCCCCATGCCCGAGCTTGACAATAAAGACAAATTTTCCATCCAATTCTGGATGAATGCCGACACTTGGATCGACGGCGCGACCATCTTCTCACGGGGCAATGGCTTTGCCATCAAAACCACCACTGCCAAGACCCTCAACATTGCTGTCGGTGAGAAGAGCTTCAACGTCACCCATGACGACTTAGCCGTCAAAAAATGGGTACAAGTAACTTTGAACAGCAATGGAAGTGACACCAAGGTGCTCATTAATGGCAATGTTGCTGCCACTGTTGATGGCAACTGCAAGATTCCTGTCGATGGAACTCCGTTTACCCTCGGCGGCGGCACTTTTGCAGGCCGCATCGACGAGTTGAGAGTATGGAATGCAGAGCTGGCCGCCGACTACGACTATTTTATACACAACACTCTTAACAAGTGGGCACCGCAGTTAGACGACCTGGTCGCCTATTATAAGTTCGACCAGAACCTATGTCAGGATGTTGTAGACTACAAGGCACTGTTTGCGCCTGGCAGGAACAATCACCATGGCAAGATGTCGAGCCAAGGCGTGGAAAGACAAATCGTCACCGACAATGCCGGGCTGCCCTATCTGCTATGCGGAGCCTACTCCAACCACCAGCGTTTTTTCGATCGTGCGCTCACCCGCGACCAGTTCCTGCTGGCCAATGACATCATCCTGCTTTCCATTAATTCAAAGCCGGATGGACATCTGGAGTTCGGCTCCCCCAATGACCATGCCACATTGGTCAATGCGGAGCACCTGGCGGCATTCAAGGGACGAGACGGCGTGCTGTCACTTAAAGGGAACGGCTCGAAAATGACTTGCACCACCACCACGTTGAGCAATAATACGGAACTCACGTTTGAGACATGGATCCATCTGGACAAATGGACGGAAGGCGCGTACATCTTCCGTAAGGAAAGCGCCGACAAGCAGCAAGGCTTCTCTATCAGTCTCGGAGAGGAAGCCACCAAGCAGATCGTCGTATGTGTGAACGGCAAAAAGTTTGTCAATCAGAACGCCATGAGAGTGGGCGAATGGATGTATTTTGCCGTCACAACCTTCAAAGGCGGAACTCCTGCCAACACCTTCCTCTTCAAGTTTAACGACATCGATGCCTGGGCCGACGAAAGTCTCTCGGACAACAGCACAGACTATGCCCCGACGGGCATGGGCGCCATTATAGCCGAAATAGGGGTGGGGCTCACGGCAAAACTCGACCAGACGGCAGTCTTCAATCGGAGTTTCACCAGCCAGGAGTTGGCTGCGCACAAGGACGGCCTGCCCATGCCAGGGCTAGGCAAGTCGGTCAATGCGCAGCTCATGTTGAAGTCGGCTGCCAACTATGCATACGACAAGGCAGACTTCCCCGGCTACGACGCTTACTCACAGGATGAATGGAAAGCCATTATGGAATCAGCGTACAAAGGCTATCGGGGATACCAGTTCCGGATTTCTGTAGCCAAGCATGACACCTGGCTCGAGACCATCAAGGATGCAAACAAGCGCAAAATCTTTGCGGAGGACCTCGCCCGCCTATCTGAGGGATATGACGGTGTGGAGCTCGACTTGGAGTGGATGGATGGCGTGCAGACCAACCTGGGGCTGCTGGGCGACGAGATCAAGAAAGTATTGCCCGCGGGAAAGACCTTCATGGTCTCGTGCCATGCCTATGGAGCCTATAAGTATCCGCCGGCAAAGATCAAAGACGTTGATGGCTTCACTTTCCAGCAATACGGTCCGCAGAAGACATATTTCAACTACAACAGCTTCACCACCAGCTACAACAACTTCGTGCAATACGGATTCCCAAAGAACAAGATATATTTGTCATACAGCACTACGACCACCAGGCCATACAATGCCAATGACGTGCTGCAAAATGGCGGTGTGTCGGGCATTAGGAACGGCTTCATCGACGACCCTTATGTGCCCAATGAAAACGGGCAATTCGAGAAAGGCCTGCTGGGTGGCAACTACTACTATTTCATGGGCCCTGTCCAAGTGTATAAAAGAGCCAAGTTCTGTGTCGACAACAAGGTGAAAGGCATCTTCTACTGGGACATGGGCAACGACGTGCCCGTCACCCATCCATACAATCTGGCAAAGCATTGCAACTATGCTCTGGCAAGCAATGTCGACACCTTGGTCACGGAGGTGGAGGTGAAACACGTCTCCACGCTTATCCAAGACATCCATCATGCCCAATTACAGGACAAGGTAGACATTAGACTTGATGCAAAGAACCAAATGCTTCATGCCATCGTTCCGGAGGAAATACAATTCCTGGGCATGGAGATTTACACTGGTACGGCGGCAAAAGTCTATTCAGACAACTCCACAAAGACGTCCGTCGCCGCCTTCCTCCCAGGTGTGTACTTGGTGAAAATCAGGTTAGGAGGCGGAACTGTGGTCTGCAAGAAGTTCCTGAAACACTAACCGCAGGCCATTTGCCCAAAGCCCTGTGTGCTGAAAGGCAGGTGAACCTCAAGGAATAAGCAGAGACCGGTGCAATGAATGTCGTTTGCACCGGTCTCTGCAGCTGTTGGGGTACTCGGACTCGAACCAAGAATGACAGGACCAGAATCTGTAGTGTTACCATTACACCATACCCCAATGAAAAGGACATTGTCCGTAAAAATCGTCTGCAAATTTACAACTTTTTTCCGAAAAGGCAACAAAAAAAGACTTTTTTTTACCTATTCACCTTAAAAAATTAGAAAAATCTTGTTCTCAACGCATCTCCGTCTTCCATACCCCCTCGCAAGAGAGCACTTCTTTTGAAAAACGCCTGACCGCCGTGGCTCTCCCTCATGTTCTCGTGGCATTGGCAGGCGGGCGTGCCGGGGTCAGATTTTAAGGATTCTCACCTCTGCATTTGCCATTTTCTCAATGTCTTTCATCGGTCTTTTGTACAGAACGCTTTGTATGGCTTTGTTGATGATGCCGTGCCCTACGGCGAAGACGGTTTTTCCAGGGTATGTGTTGCGGATGTATTGGATGAATTGTTCCGCTCGTTGGAGTATGTCTTCCAAGCTTTCTACGTTCTCGGGCCATGGCTCGTTTTGCAGTTCGGAGATGATTCTGCCAGTGAAGTCGCCCCAGTCTCTTTCTCTGAGCAGGGGGGTGCGGTCGATTTCTTGTTGCCGGTGCGCTTTCATGACGATTTGGCAGGTTTGCACGGCGCGCCTGAGGTCGCTTGACACGAATGCGTCGATTCTTGTGCCTGCCATCTCTTCTTTCAGTCTGAAAGCCTGCCGTATGCCTTTCTCATTGAGATTGCCGGGTGTCTGGCCTTGCATGATTGCTCGTGCATTGTCGATGGTCTCGCCGTGGCGTGCCAAGTAGAGCAGTGTCATTTAGAATTTTTTTCCGGACACGATGTTGACGAATGTCTTGAACAAAATCTTGATGTCGAACCACCAGGACCGGTATTCCAGGTAATAGAGGTCGTACTCAAGCCGTTGCAGCATTTTCTCGATGGTGTCTGTGTAGCCGTTGTACAGTGTTGCGTATGAGGTGACGCCTGGCCTTATTTGGTAGAGGTATTTGTAGCGTGTGTCGCGCTCCATGATTTGGTCGATGTAGAATTTTCTCTCCGGCCTGGGGCCGATGAATGCCATGTCGCCCTTTACCACGTTCCAGAGCTGCGGGAGTTCGTCGAGGTGGTGGTTCCTGAGGAATCTGCCTACTTTGGTCAGCCGGGTGTCGTTATTCTGCTGGCACAGCTTCGGCCCGTTCTTCTCAGCATCGGTTCTCATGCTCCTGAATTTATAGATGTAGAAGGGTCGTCCGAAGCGGCCGATGCGTTCTTGCTTGAAGATGGCCGGCCCTCCGTCTTCCCATTTCACTGCGATGTAGCAAACTAAGAATAGTGGTGAGAAGATGATGACGCAGGCGCATGCCACCGTGAGGTCGAAGATGCGTTTAAAGTTGCGCTCAAACTCGTTCATGCCGTCTAGGATGTATCCGTTCGGAAATTTAGCCATGTTTATTACTAATTCTGTCATGTCTTTATACTTTAAGTTTATTATATAACCATAAAATTTGAGATTTATTGTTTAAATAAACTTAAAATATTTTGTTAAAATTTTTTCTTTCGTGTATAATTGCTTTGCCGTTTGGTGTGCTCGTCTGCCTTTTTCTTTGAGCTCGGCTTTTTTTTCGAGGCTCAAGTTGTTGAGGAATTCGACCAACTCTTGTTGTTGGCAGGGTTCGAAGCAGTAGCCTATCTGGTGTTCTTTTACCATCATTGCGATTTCGCTTTTGGCTGACCCGATGTACAGGATGGCCTTCCCTGCTGCCATGTAGTTGTAGGTTTTTGAGGGTACTCCCAGCCCGTACATCTCGTCTGCTAGGGTGACCAGCGCGAGGTCGCCCCGGTTGAGCACCGTTTGTTGCTGTGCCTTGGAGAAGGGGCCTTTCATCTCCATGTTTTGTTTTGTGTTGTTTTGTATGCATTGCTCGATTTTCTTTTCCAACGCCCCTGCTCCCCAGAATTCGAGCATGAGTGCGGGGTTTTCTGTTCGTTGGAAGTTTTCGATGAAGGGGATGATGCCTTGTACTCTTCCCAGGTTTCCTGCGAATTGTATGCGGATGTGCTGTGGGTCGAAGTCCTGATCCTGTGGTGTGATGAATTCAAAGTCTGCCCAGTTGCAGATGGTGGTGACTTTTTCTTCTCCCACCTTGCCTTTGGTCTTTTGCAGGACGACCTCTTTCATGTCCCTTCCGCAGACGATGATTTTGTCTGCCTTGGCATAGGATTTGTCGAAAAACGACTTGAGCAGCCGGTAGCAGGTTGATTTCCTGTTTTTGAAGATTTTTGCCGCGATGGTGTTTTCCGGGAAGATGTCCTGTGCCAGGATGGTGAGCTCGAATCTTTTGAGCGCCTTGAGCATGGGTATGAACACGATGAGGGGTGCGGGGTTGGTTATCAACAGCACTTTTTCTCCCTTTTTGCATTTTCTGTTTAGTTTCCACGCCATCATCAGGCTGATGGAGAACAAGCGGATGACGCGTGTCCATATTTTATTTTTGCTGTAGTCGCACTTGTTGATTCGATGGACGTTGACGCGCTCGTCCAGTGTCATGGTGTCTGTTGCCTGGCGTTTGCTTGGCCCACAGATGACGTTGACTTCATATTTCTGTGCCATTTGGTTGGCAATGTTGGTCAGAATAAATGAAGTGGTGCTCTCTTGCGGGTAGAACAGTTCAGATAAGATCCACAGTTTTTGTTTCATTTTAAAGCTTTCTCCATATCATTTTGTTGACGATTCCGGTGTATGACTGGATGATTTTCACCACTTTGGTCGACACGTTTTCGTCTGCGTATGCCGGAACGGTAATGCCGTTGTCGCCGTTGGCATTCATGGACACCGCCAGGTCGACGGCCTGCAATACTTGTTCGGATGTGATGGAACCGATGGTGAATATGCCTTTGTCCATGGCTTCCGGGCGTTCAGTGCTGGTGCGGATGGACACGGCGGGGAACTTGAAGTAGCTGCCTTCCTCGGGAATGGTTCCTGAGTCGGAAACAACGCAGAAGGCATTCTGTTGGAGCTTGTTGTAGTCGAAGAAGCCGAGTGGCTGATGCTGGATGACTCTTTTGTCGAACTTGAATCCTCGTTGTTCAATGTATTTTTTTGAGCGTGGATGGCAGCTGTAGAGTATGGGCATGTCGTATCGTTCTGCCATGGCGTTGACGGCATTCATCAGTGAGAAGAAGTTGGCTTCAATGTCAATGTTTTCTTCGCGGTGCGCCGAGAGCAGTATGTATTTTCGGGGTTCCAGCCCAAGTTTGGCCAGTACGTCGCTGTTGTTGATCTTGTCGATATTGGCGGTGAGTACTTCCGCCATGGTCGAGCCCACGCAGTAGGTGTATTCTGGCCGTACGCCTTGGTCGAGGATGTACTTGCGTGCATTTTCGCTGTAGCAGAGGTTGACATCGCTGGTCACGTCTACGATTCTGCGGATGACTTCTTCTGGCAGGTTCTCGTCCTTGCATCGGTTGCCTGCCTCGAGATGGAATATGGGTATTTTCAGGCGTTTGGCCGAGATGACGCACAGGCATGAGTTGGTGTCGCCCAGCACGAGCACGGCATCTGGCTTTTCGGCCTCAAAGAGTTCATAGGACTTTGCCAGGACGTTGCCCATGGTTTGTCCAAGGTTTTCGCCTACAACGCCGAGGTAAAAGTCGGGCTCGCGCAGTCCCAGCTCTTCAAAAAAAAGTTTATTGAGGTTATAATCGTAGTTTTGTCCTGTGTGGACGATTTTCAGGTCAAAATACTTGTCGCATTTTTTGATGATTTCCGACAGCTTAATAATTTCAGGGCGTGTGCCCATGACAATCATTAGTTTCAACTTGTTCATAATGTTGTAATTTATTGATGTTTTATTATATTCGATAGTATTTCGGGTAAAGTTCCTGGTGTTCCTTTATCCATGCTGCCATTTCGGCAATCTGGGTTTGGTAATCGGCGATGTGGAGCTCATTCCCGCCCAAATCCTGCTGTAGGGACTTGTCTACCAATTGGTTTTCAATGCGGATGATGTTCCTTCCTTTGGGGAAGTATTGGTTGAAGAGATGCAGCAAGTCGTGTTTGCTGATGGCTTTCTGGGGCACGAGATGGAATGTCCCGTGTGCTTTTTTTCTTAATAAAGCTTCTATTTGTTTGGCAAATTCCAGCGTGGTGAGCCCTGTCCAGATTGCATTGGCAAAGCCTTTCACTTCTCCTTCTTGTTGCAGGAACCAGTTGAGCAGGCTGATGCCTTCTGCCCTTTTTTCTGGCCCGATTAACGAGGTGCGAATAGTGATGTCTTTTGGATTTTCGAGCTCTCCGATGGCTTTGGTGCGGGCGTAAAAGCTTTCTGCATCTGGCTTGTCTGCCACTGTGTATTTCCCTTTTTTCCCTGAGAAGACGCAGTCGGTGCTGCGGTGTACGACTATGGTGTGACTGTTTTTCGTCAGTTTTTCTAGCAAATGGGGCAGGTAGCTGTTGATGTACACTGCTTCTGCGGGGTCTTCGTCTGCAAATTGATTGATGATGGCAGCGCAGTTGACGACTGCGTCATATTGTCCTTTCTCGAGCGTTTCTGCCAGCATCTTTTCGTCGTGCAGGGAACCTTCGTAGCTGGAAATTTGATGTCCTTTTTCCTGGAGGTATAGCGCGACGACGTGTCCGACCATGCCTGTGGCTTCTATGATTAGGATTTTCATGGTTTAGTTTTTTTCTTCGGTTAGTTATTCAGAACGTATTTCGCGCGCTTTGGCCCTTGGGATGATGCCCAGGTCTTCTTGGATGAATCGAAGTCGCAGGAGCATTTCTCTCATCTCCTTTACGTCAAGCCGTTTGGTGTTGTGTGAGTGGTAGTCTTCGGACTTGCCGATCTCTTCGTTTCCCTCGGAGAAGAATTTGTCGTAGTTCAGGTCGCGTGTATCGCAGGGTATCCGATAGTAGTTGCCCATGTCTATGGCGCGTACCATCTCTTCGCGTGTGACCAGTGTCTCGTATAATTTCTCGCCGTGTCGTGTGCCGATGACCTTTACTTCTGCATTGGCATATTCGGGCTTGATGGCGCCGTATGTTTCTTTTAGGGCTTGTGCGAGTGTCTCGAGCGTCGCGGCCGGTGCCTTTTGTACGAACAGGTCGCCGTTATGTGCGTGCTGAAAGGCGTAAAGCACGAGGTCGACGGCGTCGTCCAGGGTCATCATGAACCTTGTCATGTTGGGGTCTGTGATGGTGATAGGCTTGCCTTCCGTCATTTGGTCCACCCATAGTGGGATGACGCTTCCCCTGCTTGCCATGACGTTGCCGTAACGTGTGCAGCAGATGGTTGTACTGGCATTCTCTCCCAACTCGCGGCCTTTGGCTATGGCGACTTTCTCCATGAGTGCCTTGCTCATCCCCATGGCGTTGATGGGGTAGGCAGCTTTGTCGGTAGACAGTACGACGACGCTTTTCACGCCGTGCTCAATGGCAGAGAGCAATACGTTTTCTGTGCCGATGATGTTGGTGCGCACGGCTTCTGTGGGGAAGAACTCGCAAGAGGGAACCTGTTTCAAGGCGGCGGCGGCGAAGACGTAGTCAACTCCTTTCATGGCTACGTCAACGGAGTTTTTCGTGCGGACGTCGCCGATGTAAAATTTTACTTTCGGGTTTTGGATGGCATGCCGCATGTCGTCTTGTTTTTTCTCATCGCGCGAGAAAATGCGTATTTCTTTGATGTCCGAGTTGAGAAAACGGCGCAGGACGGCGTTGCCAAACGATCCGGTGCCGCCGGTGATGAGTAAAATTTTATCTTTAAAAACAGCGTCCATAGATTTTGTTCAATTATTTACTTAGAATGGTAAGTGTTGTATTTTTACTGTTGCAAAGGTAATGCAAATCTTTGAATAAATAAAATTTTCGGTCAATAAATATGCCTATTTGAGGGCTTCTGTGCTTTGTCGGGTTGATTTTTCCTTGGACTTTGTCCTTTTTTGGGGTAAAAAGCAGCTTTCTTGGCGTTTTGTGGGCGATTTTCGGGCTATGCGTTGCGTTGTTGCGGGATGGATGTTATCAGTTTGATGAGTTGGTCTATTTGATTGGAAATTTGCAATTCAGACCGTGGGCTTTTCCCGTTTTCGTATCTGCTGACAGCTTCCGCGATTGATTTTGGGTCGTAGGGCTCGAAAATCTCAGAGGGCTGGCACACGGAGTAGGTGTAGGGCAGGTCTGCCCCGATGACGTCACATCCTGCCTCAATGGCTTCGATGATTCCCAAGCCAAGGCTTTCGTTGTGCGAGGGGTATACGGTGGCTTTGGATTTGCCGTATAGCTGAATGACCTGTTCAAAAGGCAGCGGGCCGTGGTTTACGATGTCTATTCCTTGTTGGACGAGTCTGTCCAGTTTGTCTGTGAAGATCTTATTATTTTTGTCAACGGTCAGGTGCAGCCTTTGACGTATTCCCTGTTTATGGAGGATTTTCCAGGCTTCCAAGAGCTCGTAATGCCCTTTTGCCCCGTTGAAATCGAATCCGACGAAAACGTAGTCCTTGCGTTCTTCTCTGCTTGCCGACAGTGTTCGCAATGTACCTGGGATGTAATAAAAAGGTAGTATTTTGGTGCGGCTGTCTGTCTCGTGGAGTTTCTTTTTCAGCACACTGGCGGTGTTTGTCGTTTGTACCAGCCAGTAGTCTGTGTTGTTTTTATAATGTCGGAAGACTTCTCTTTTCAGCCACGATAGTATTTTGTTCTTGATGCTTTTGGCTTGGTCGAGTGTGAGCAGGTTGATATTGTGAAAATAGGTGTAGGCCGGTATGTCCAGGCGCATTTGCGGTGGGATGTTTCCTAGGCAGAGTACGGCATTGAAGCGATGGATGTTTTTTTTGTAGAATTGTTTGCGGTTGTGCAATGAGGCTTTCAGAATTTCTTTTTGGCTTACATGGGCAAGTGCCTCGGCGCAGCGTTTGTCGCCAAGTAGGAAAAACTGGACTGAGCGTTTTTCGAGTTCCCTGATGAGGTAGCGCAGCAGTTGCAGTGCGCCGCCTTCGTTGATGTAGAGTGAGTCGATGAGTAGCATTTTCATTTATGCGGTTTTAAAAGCAATGTATTTGACGAAAAAATAGGAGCATAGGAAGCCGCAGGTGAAGGCAAAGGAGCTCAACAGGTCGCCGCGCAGGATGAACATGAGCAGTCCTAGTAAGAGGAAGTAGAAAATTTGCCGGAATTTGTCGTTTTGGTAGATTTCGTAGTTCCAGTACCGGTCGTCGATTTTGGCTGTTGCAAAGGCAAGGAAGAATACAAAAAGAATGACTCCGATGGTTCCGAAGTTGATGTATCCTTCTCCGAAATATGGCATGCTGATGTTGCTGAACCACAAGCCTTGTTGTTCTGCGATGAAGGCTCCGCTTCCGATGGGCTTGGCTGGCCAAAAACTTCGGGGGACCCAAAAGAGGATGACGCCGAGAAGTTGTCGCCCGTAGGTGACGTAATCGCCTGTCAGCACGCGCATGAACATGCTGTAGGCATCGAAGTGTAGTTCTTCAAATTGCTCGAAATTCAGGGAAAATTCGACTTCGGTTTGGCTGGAATATTCGCGGAATGTGTTGAGGAATGGGAACACTACCAGCAATCCGGTCATGATGGTGAGCACAAACACGTTTTTGCGTCTCAATGCGGGGATGAACCATAATAAGACGGGGATGTACATGGCGGCTGTGGCAAATCGTGCCATACTGGTGGGCATGGCGGTCAGGATGAAGAATGTTCCGAGCAGGAACAGAGTTGGCTTATGACGTACGCCTCGGATTGAGGCTCCAAGAAACAGAATCATCGTCATGGGGCGCAGGAAGTTATTCAGGAACAGGTCGAAAATACCACTTTCCTCGTTATTCCCGATGAATTCTCCTCCCCTGAAAAACAATGCGTAGATGTTGTAGCCGTTGTAGTGGAGGAAATAGAGGAAAATGCTGCTTGCCAGGACAATCAATGTGATTTCACCTGTGGTGCCGATGGGGGATGGCCTCTGTCCCTTGTTTTCATTGGTTTGGGGTGTTGATGTGTTTTTTTGGATTGAAATCAACAGGTATATGATGTTGTAAAGAACCAGGATGCCTAAGACGTAGGAGCTTGTCAGGATGTATTCTTCTTCTTTGAATGTGGTCTTGAGGAAGTCTGTGTTGTTCTTGAACTGTATCATGGGGGCGATGCAGAAGAAGAACAGGAAGAACAGGTGGAATATCTTGTGCAGGGAGAACGGGCGTTCATCGCTTTGGTAGAATTGGTATGAGCAGATGAATGCAATCACCAGGTTTATGGCTTCGAGCGGGAAGCTGTACCTGAATCCTTCGCTGAGTATCGGGATGCAGGAGAGGAGGAATGTTATGGCAATTAGGAATATTCTCATGTGGGTTGCGCAATGGGTTGGTGACGGCGATAATGTAAATACAGGATGAATGTATATAGGGCGAATCCTGCTATGACTGCCATTGACATGATGAGGGCCAGTTGTTGTTTCCCCAAGAATACGGCGACGAGCAGGATGGTTAAGATGGCGACATCGCGGATGAGGGCATAGCCGAAGAGCGTCCAGCTTTTTCCCTCTGAAATGACTTCGGCTTGGAATACGTTGGACAAACTTGTAAAGATGGTGTAGAAGACAGCAACGCTTAATACCAGCTTCAAACCCTCGAATGTCGCTCCGTAAAGGGAGGCGATGAAGCCAGAGAACAACAGGACAACCAGTAAAGGGATCAGTACGCAAACCAAGTGTACTACAACCATTTGCCAGACGATGGTCGAGTGTTTCTTATGGTTGGAAATGGCTCCTGAGAGGTGTGACAGCACGACGTTGTAAAGCAGCCCGGGGACAAACGTGATGACCGAACACCATTGAGTGGCTGCAGTGTAGACACCGACCTCGCCCAAGGATGCGTATCGTGTCATTAGGAAGAGGGCGCTGCTGTTGCAAAGGAAGTAGGAGAGGTCCTGGGCTGCAATGGGGAAAGAGAAAAACAGCAGTGACTTGGTGCTGCCTTCGCCTTTGTCTTTGTCTGGGGTTGGCTTAGGTAAAGTCTTGCAGATTCTGATAATGGGGATGGCGTTGAGCAGACTGTTGACAAGCAGGAAGAGGGTCAGTGCGCAGAATGCACCTTTGATTTGGTAGTAGTAGGTCAACGGGATGCTGGCGGCTAGCATGACCAGGCCCGACAAAATGTTGTTGATGCCGATGGTCTTGAAGGCTTTGAAACCTGCTAAGATGCCGTTGAGCACTTTGGTGAGGGCCTGAAAGATGAGGACGATGCCTAAAAAGCGGAATCCTATTGCCAAATGTGGCTCATTCAGCATTTTTGCTAGAGGATGGGCGAGGCTAAAGAGCAAGATGCAGAGGGCGATGCTGGTCAAAAGTGTGACTTTTATGCTTGACCAGAGTGTCTGAAAAATGTTGGCGGTCTTTTCTTCTTCAATGTGCTGGGCTATGAACTTGGTCGAAGTGATGCCCAGCCCTAGTGTTGAAAACATGGCAAGTTGGAACATCGTGGTCTTGATTAGTCCGTATTCGCCATACAAGTCTTTCCCTAGCAGGCGCCCGATGACTACGCCTGAGATGAGCAGCAGGCCGTAGCCGATGCCGTTGCCTAGGACAGCCCAAAAGGAGTCTTTGAAAAGGCTGTTTTGTTTTAAGCGTATGATGTTCTGTCTTAAATGCAAAGATTGGGTTTTTAGGAGTTGGTGGATATGATTTTCTCAACTTGTTTGATGCGTTTGTTCGCCAGTTTCCCTTCAAGGAAGTATTTCACGAATTTGAGGGAGTGGGTGTCTGTCCCGCAGAATTCGTAAAATTCTTTGTCGAGGAGCATTTCTGCTTTTTGTTTGGCAGTTTGTCCGTAAGCGCCAATGAGCGAGGGGATGTTGAGTTGGAATTTGATGTTTTTTTCTTTCAACTTCTTGTAATCGTTAATGTTCATGTATTGGTAGCGCTCTGGATGTGCTAAGATCGGCACATATCCTTTTACCTTGGTGTCAAAGAGTATTTGCTCCAGCCCGTAAGGTGGGTTCAGGTATGAGGTCTCTACGAGTATGTGATTTTTGGCGTGGCCCAGCGGAAGCATTTTTTTCTCTTCTTTTCTTTGTGTGAAGATGTTGTCCATCATGTTTTCTGCGGACAAATGCAATTTGATGCTTCCGTGATATTGCCTGAGCAACTCCTCGAAAACGATTGCCAAGTCTTCTGGCTGGTTGGGATAGTCTTCCATGATGTGTGGGGTAAGCCAGATTTCCTTGACCTTGTATTCCTCCCAAATCCTGAGGACATGCAGGGTCTCGGACATCTTTTGTATGCCGTCGTCGACGCCTGGCAGCAGATGGCAGTGGAAGTCAACGAATCCCTCGAGGATGCCGCTTTCTTTTATGGTCGTGTTCTTGGGGAAAAACCACATTTTCTAAATTTCTTGAATATAATTACCGTATCCATGTCCGTATCCATAGCCGTTGCGGTTGAAACCATATTTTCCTGTGATGATCTCCGTCCCGTTGAGGATGATGGACATGTTTTTGAGTTTTTGTTCGATGTAGTAAGTCTCCAAAATCGGCAGCAGGTCTCGTTCAAAGAGGCCGTTGCGGATGATGAACAGCGACATGTCGGCGTAGTCGGCGATGATTTTCGTGTCGGCTACGATTTCTACGGGGGCACTGTCGATGAAGATGAGGTCGTATTCGCTGCGCAGCTCTTCCAAAAGTTGTCTGAGCCTGCCGTTGGCAAGAAGTTCTGCCGGGTTGGGGGGGATCATGCCAACGGGGATGACATCAAGCGGTGTGCAGTCTTCATTGTGGGCGATGAGCGTGTGCCAGTCGATGCTCTTGTCTGAAAGGTAGTCTGAAATGCCTCTTTGTGGGTTGCCGACGTATTCAGACAGTGAGGCGCGGCGTATGTCCAAGTCGATGACTACCACTTTTTTGTCTTTGATGGCGAATGTGGCAGAGAGGTTCATGGTGATGAAGGTCTTTCCTGAACTTGGGTTGATGGATGTGACCAATATCACTTTTTTGTCATTGCCCTTGAGCATGAACTCGATGTTTGTCCGGATAACCCTGAAGGCTTCGTTCATGATGTTTCGTGTTTTGGGCTTCACTAGTATGCGATGCTCGTTTTGACCCTTGCTTTTGGATTTTTTGTAGATGGGAATCTCGCCGATGAATGGCGCGGAAAGGTTCTCGAGTTCTTTCTTGCCTCGTATGGTGGTGCTCAGTTTCTCGCGCATGAAGATCAAGAAGCATGGGAATAGCAATGCTAAAAGTGTCGCCAGCATGAGAACCTTGCTTTTCACGGGCGAGGTGGGGCGGAGTTTGCCCATGGGTGGGGTGATGACCCGGGTGTTGTAGGCCGTGAATGCTTGCGAGAGCTCGTTCTCCTCGCGTTTTTGCAGAAGATAGATGTACAATGCTTCTTTCACTTTTTGTTGGCGTTCTACGGACAGCAATTGTTTCGCTTTTGTCGGGCTTGAAGCAATTTGCCCTGTGTTCTTGCTTTGATTGCTTGCTACGCTGCTGATGTTGATTTTCAGTTGGTTGATGTGGTTGTTGATGGAAGCGCTGATGGACTGTCTCATTGTGCTTAGTTGTTGGTCAAGGTCGACGACTAGCGGGTTGCTCTCACTGCTGTTTGCCACCAAGCTGTTGCGTTGCAGTTGCAGGGTGTTGTATTGGGCAATCATGCCGTCGAGCTGCTTGTCTTCGGCAATCATTCCGGTGGGCAGCGTCTGGTTTTTGTTCGAGTTGTTGTTCATGTAGCTCTTGATATAGCTGGCCATTTGTAGCTGGCTATTCAAAAGAACCAGTTGCTGGTCGGCATTCTGGGCATTTTCCATGTAGATTTTAGTCGATGCTCCAATGTCGGGGATGAGATTTTTGCTTTTGAATGAGGAAATGTCGCTGTCTACATTGCCGAGCTCTTGTTCGATGGCTATGAGCCTTTCGTTGATGAATTGTGATGTGCTGTTGGCAATTTGATTCTTGTCGGCAATCCAGTTTTCTTGGTAAACGCGGATGATGCAGTTCAAGATGTCTTCGGCCCTTTGGGCTATTTCATCGTTGTATTTCAAGTCTATCACTGCTGCTTCTTTGTTGCTGATGGCGGCTTTGAACCTTTTTGTGCTAATTTCCGCCGCGGTGTAGGTCGGGATGATGTTGATTTTTATGGTTTTTGCCTCTGTCAGCTGGCTGTAGGCGGTAGGGAGGACGTGAATATCGCCAATTGGGGTCTTGAACTTGGAGTTGAGTACGCCGCTGAACTCGCCGTCATAGCTCTGCTTGTTTTTTTTCAGCTTACTGATGGTGATTTTCTTCTCAGGGGTTATTTCCAAGGTCATTGAGGCGCCTTCGGTGTCTTTTAGGTTGTCAATGTTGATGGTCAGTGGCAGTTCTTTTCCGTATAGGACTTTCTTTTTGAGCCCTTCCCTGACGGTGTAGATCTTGTGAAGTTCCATGCGTTTGACCACGCTTAGCATTACATCGGGCGACTCGATGGACAGCAGTTCATTGTAAACATTGGAGCTGTTGGTGAAAAGCCCCATGTCTGACAATGCGCCCAGCTCGCTTGAGAGTGAGCTGGCCCCGTTGCTTTCTTCCTTGATGAGAACGGATGCGAGGCGTGTGTAGGTGGGGGGAGTGCGGAGCAGGTAGATGGTGGCGACACCCAGACAGAGGGTCAGCGAAATGGCGAACCACCATTTCTTCTCGAGGCATAGCCCGAAGAACTCTCTAAACGTCAACTCGTTAGTGTGTGTATTGTTGCGGTTGTTTGTTGTTTCCATGTTTTGCTTATCTTATTTTATTTAAATAGGACTACGGCAAGCGTTGTTAAGACGGACGTGAGCGAGATCCAGAACGATGGCGAGCGGGTCTCGTTGCCGTTTACTGTAGCTTGGCGCATGCGGGATTTATTGGGCTTGACGTAGATCACGTCGTTTTGTTGCATGAAATATACGGGTGATGACATGATGGCGTTGGCGTTGCATAGGTTGACCACATAGGCTTTCTGCAAGTCGCCCTCCTGCCGGAAAACAATCACGCTGTCGCGCTGTCCATAGATGGTCATGTCGCCGGCTTTTCCCAGTGCATCGATGATGGAAACCCTGTCGTGGTCGAAGCTGTATGGGCCGGGATTCTTGACCTCGCCCATTACGGTGAAATGAAGGTTCAAGAACTCTACGGTTACCACAGCGTCTTTGGTCAGCCCGTTGCCGATGAGCGCGTCTTTGATGGTGGCTGCAACCTCTTGCCGTGTCTTGCCGGCCACGGGGATGCTGCCGACGATGGGAAAGTCGATGTTGCCGCCGGCATCTACCGTATAGCCCGACGTGCCGCTTGGGGTGAGCATCGACTGCTCCTTGGTCTGTCCTAAGATTTGTGATGTGACGGGCAGGTTGAAGAGGTTGGTGAGCTGTGCATCTTTTGTCTTGACAATGATGGACACCTTGTCGCCTTTTTGGAGCCGGATGTCGGTGGCTGCGTTGGCAAAGACGTTCTCGCCGCCTTTAATATCTTGGAAGTATACTACGTTTTTAGGGGTTGTGCATGATGCTAATACCATTACAGCGAGCAATGTTGCTGTTTGAAACAAGTGGCGTATGTTCATAATTCTTTTGATATCGTTTGTTTAGTTTCTATCAGTCGTTGTCTTCTTTTTGTTGTGCAGGGGATGCGAATTTGTGTACACTGGAGTCTTAAATATTTTTTAAATAAATAACTCATTCTTGTAGTATTTATTGTGATAAATTTGCTTTTTTTCCCCTGCGTGTCTTTTTTAAGGACACGCAAAGATACGGAATTTTCTGCATAAAACCGTGGTTCTGCATGAAAAAATATTTGTCGGCAAGGGATTTTCCTGTCTTTGGTAAATTTCATGTCTCGCATTGGATGAAAATACGCGATTTATGCAGCCGGTACCTGGGTCTATTGTTGACTATTCGACATTTTTCTGTTTTTTCCCGAAATTTGGGTCGATTTTTAGGAATGCCGTCACGGCAAATGTGACGGAACACAGCAGCATGACGATAATGAAGAACGACCGGTATCCGATGTTTTCTTGCAATGCGCCTGCAAACAGCCCGGGAAGCATCATGGACAGTGCCATTAATCCGGTGCAGAAGGCATAATGGGAGGTCTTGTAAGCACCTCGGCTGTAATAAATCAAGTAGAGCATGTATGCGGTGAAGCCGAATCCGTAGCCGAATTGTTCGATGAATACGCAGGAACTGATGATGGTGAGGCTTGAGGGCAGGGCATAGCTGAGATAGATGTAGACGGCGTCGGGGAGGGTGATGGCGCAGACCATTGGCCAAAGCCAGTGTTTCAGGCCGTTTCTCCCAACGCAGATGCCGCCCAGAATCCCGCCCAGGGCCAGCCCGATGACGCCGATGGTGCCTTGTACAAGGCCTAATTCTTGTGGGGAGAGGCCGAGGCCGCCGGCATGTACATTGTCGATGAGGAATAGCGGGGAGATTTTGCCCAAAAGCCCTTCTGGCATGCGGTAGAGCAGTATGAACAGTAGTGCGGTAACCACTTCTTTGATGGGGAGTTTTACAAAGAATGTGGAAATCATCTTGGATAGTCCGAGAAATAGTTCCTGAGTGCTTTTCTTTTGATGATTACAGTCTTCTTTTGGCCTCGGCAAGACATAGTGGTGCCAAAGCCAAAGGGCGATGAAGATGCCCGTGACACCGTAAAAAACAATAATCCATGAGAATTTGATGCTGTTTTTGTAAATGACTTGCAGGTTGCCGGCTATCATGATGAGCACGCCCGACCCGAAAACGGTGGCGAGGCGATAGAAAGTTGACCGGATGCCCACGAACCAGGCTTGCTCGTGCTCTTCTAGGCCGAGCATGTAGAATCCGTCGGCGGCAATGTCGTGGGTGGCGCTGGCAAAAGCCATTATCCAGAAGAAGAACAGCGTTCCTTGTAGCCAGAACGAGGTGGGGAGGGTGAAGGCTATTCCTCCGAAAGCGGCACCGATGAGGAGCTGCATGCCGACAATCCACCATCGCTTGCTCCTTAAGAGGTCGATGAACGGGCTCCACAGCGGTTTGATGACCCATGGCAGGTAGAGCCACGAGGTGTAGAACGTGATGTCTGCGTTGTTGAGACCCATTTGCTTGTACATGACCATTGAAATCGTCATCACTGCCACATACGGCAGCCCTTCAGCAAAGTAAAGGGAGGGGACCCATGCCCAAGGGGTTTTTATCTTCATTTTTCTGTTGTTTTGAGTGGCTTATTTGTATATTTGGGTGATTCTCGCACCTTGGTAGTAGTGTAAAAGGATGTCTTGGTAGGCGTATCCTCTCTCGCCCATGACGGCGGCACCGATTTGGCAAAGGCCGACGCCGTGCCCCCAGCCTGCTCCTGTGAGCAGGAAGCGTTGAGGGATGCCGTCCCTGACATCTTTCTTGTCTATGGTGAATGCACTGCTGTAAAGGTGGCTCTGGCTGAGCGCGCGCCGGATTTCCAATTCCTTCCCGATGGTGAAGGTTGCCTTCGTCCCCACGATTTTCAGCTTGGAGATGCGTCCGCTTTTTCCTCTTTCCAGGGGGATGAGGTCTTTGATGGCTCCCAAGTCCATCTTGAGCTTCTTTTCCAGCAGCTCGCAGAGCTCTTGTTGGGCGATTTCCTTCTCCCAACGGTAGAATTCTGGTGTCTCAAGGTCGTATTCGTTCAATACTTGTGCTAGGATTTTCCTGTCTTTGGTATTGCAGAAGGCTTCGGGCGTGGAGCGTATCCATTGTTCCGCCTGTTTCTCTCCATTTAGGCGGCCGGGGGCGTTTGCTGTCCAGTCTCTGACAGCGAGCAGGTAGGGCTTTTCCGTGTCTTCCCAGCAATATTGGAACTCTTCGGTCATGCCGCCGCAGCATTTTGAGAACCTGGCATCGCAAATTTGGCTCCCGTACATCAAAATTTGCCCTTTGGTCTCTTTGATGGCACGTTCCACATGGCTGTTGTTGGCTTTTGTGATGCCTTGGTAGCGTTGGCAGTGGTCGTCGGCGCAGACGTCGAATATGCTGTGGTCTTCCCGGTCGTACCAGCGTATCAGTTCGTCTTTGGTCTTGATGTAGGAGAAGAAGCTGTCCTCGCCGCGTCTCATCTTATTGCGTTTCTCGATTTGCGCCAGCAGCCATGACCGCGAGATGACGGCATGTGCTTTGAGGAATTCGAGCGAGCTGGTGGCTTTCATCTCGCTTGAAATGACGCTGATGAGGTAGTTCTCGACGGGGATCTCGTTGATGGCGCAGATCTTCCCGGCTTCGACCACGAGCCTCAATGTGCCTTGGAAGATTTGCGTCTCTTTCCTCTCCCAATGGAAGTTTACGCCGATGGTGACGTTTGAAAGCGAGAACGAAGCCTCGCTGGCCTGGGGCGTGAAGGTCAGCTCCCGGTAGAGCTTGCCGTTCCATTGGATGCCGCCTTCTGCAAACTCGACGCGCTGCTCGCCTTTGATTTTCTCCCCTTTTGCCAGAAAAATGCCGTTAAGGTTGAAGCAGATGTCTTGCCCGCTCACGATTCCTATTGAGACCAAGGGCTGCTTGTCGAGTTTAAGACTTTCTTCTTTCTTTGATACACTCTTTTTGACGTTGTTTCGAATGTTTTCTGTAATTTCATCCAATTCCTTTTCCGTTGGAGTCACTTCTTTTATGATGTGTTCAAGTTTTTGCTGCGTGATCCGCTCAAAGTCTTCTTTTCTGGGCATGATGACAAGTCCGCCCATGTCGATGGCGCCCGGGCTGACCAGGAATTGCTCCTCGCCTGTGGCAAAATAGCAGTCAGGACGGTGTTTCCGGCGTGGAAAGACAATGGTCACGAACTTGTCTTCGCTCTTCCATGCTACAATGTTGAGCATGGGCTCGCCGCCGTTTTCTTGTTGTGGGAGTGACTGGTATACTGTCTTGAAGAGCTTTTTGCTCTCTTCTGCACTTTTGCTTTTGATGCAGATGGCAGCGTGCGGAAAGTCTTTGACGAGATAGATTCCCTCTTCCTCATTGACCAGGTGGATGCCCTCCAGGCTCCGGCCTAGTCGCTGCCATTGGCTTTGGATGGGCAGACTGTCGCCCATGATGGCCTGGAAATGCATGTGGTCGGGCGCCGACGCCCCGCTTTGGGGACCGTTGTAGAGGATGGTCAGGTCGCTGTATTGTGTGAGCAACTGGTATATTTTCCCCTCGTACTCGCGGATGGCTTGTGGCAAATGGCTTTTCAGGGGAATCGTGAAGTGCGCCGGCAGGATGGGGAAAGGGTTGACCAACAGCTCGAATTGTTTGTCGACGGCTTTGGTGATTTGTATCTCAGGACGGTTTTTCTCACAGAGGAAGCAGGGGCGCTGGTCTATTGCCTTTTTGTCGATGGAGGCGCTCGTCGAGGTCATCCGTTCGGGATTCCATTGCACCACATATTCGCCCAATGCTTTTGTCTCAATGTTTTGCAAGTCTTTGTATCGTTTGCGTGCGTCGTCCCATTTTTCTAATTGCCGGTTGAAAAACCTCACAAGCGAATGGTCTGTGTCAATGTCGTCTTTGCCCATCTGCATCCGCTGTCTGGCCAGCAGCTCCATGGTGCGAAGCCTGTCTTTATAGAGGTTGTTGGCGTTTTGTCGGTCTATGTCCAGGTCGGCATCGCTGTTTCCGCTCCACCGGCGGCATAGGTAGAGTTCGTCGTATATCCTTCCGATGCGGTATCTGCGGCTAAAGGCCAGGCCCAGGGCGTAGTCCTCGCCATAGCTTGTGTTGGGGAACTGTATTTGCCGGACCAATGGCGTGAAAAAGGCGCGCGGTGCCCCCAGGCCGTTGACCCTCAAGGCATTGTTCGCCCCGTTTTCGTCGCTCCACTCGCGGTGGTCAATGAGCCCGGGAGGTAATGTGTTGAGGTTGAAATCGCACATGCGGTAGCTGCCGATGACCATCGCGGCTTTTTGTTGATAAAAGGCGTCAACGATGCTTTGCAGGCTCTTTTCGGAAGAGTAAAGGTCGTCGCTGTCGAGTTGTATCGCAAATTTACCGCAGTGTTCGTCGTTGATGGCCACATTCCAGCAGCCGCCGATGCCTAGGTCGTCGCGCTTGGGGATGATGTGATGCAGCCTGTCGTCGATCTTTGCAATTTCTTCAAGGATCTTGGTCGTCCCATCGGTCGAATGGTTGTCGACGACGATGACGTTGAACTTGAATTTCGTCTGCTGTCGCAATGCGCTGTCCACTGCATCGGCGACGGTCTTTGCCCTGTTGTAGACTGGGATGACCACGGAGGCCTCAATCTCAAAAGGCTGCTCGTTGAAGTCTGGCACGGGATATTGCGACGGGTCGACCAATGCGCCGACGGCCTGCAGGTGTGCCGTGACAGCCCGTTCCATCTCAACTTGTACTTCTCGGTTGTTCGGATTGACGTAGTCGAACTGCTTCTCGCCACTTGTCCTGAGGTCGGTCTCCAAGGCCGTGTACAGATATTCGTTTAGATGGAACAGCTTGCCTTTCCGGCTGAGAAACAGGCGCAGGTCGTACCAGCCGGCGTATTGATATGTCTTTTCTGTTGCTTGTGCGGCATATTCTTTCAAGAGTGATGTGCGCAGCAGCACCAGCTGCCCGAAGTCGAAGTCGTCGCGGAGCGAACCGTCCTGATAGTCGATGACGGGATGTTTTTGCGTCTTCCCGTTCTTTGTGACATAAAAGTCGCTGTAAACCATCGCGGCATCGGTGTCTGAGGCGATCCTGAGCAGCCGGATGAGTGCGTTTTGTCCGATGTTCAAAGGGGTTGGCTTGAGCGAAAGGAGCGTATATTCTGTGGTGGCCGTTTGTGCGATGTTGAGCATCGAATTTGTCGAAAGTAGCTGGTCGGCTTGCAGGAAGGCTACATTCTTCGGGTTTTCTGCTGTGTCGTTGGGCACTTTGGTGAGCAGGTATACTTGTTTGATGGTCTTGTCTTCACACAGTTGGGAAAGCGTGGCTTGCATACTGTCTGTATCTTGACAGGGCAAGAAACATTCTGTTTTGGCTCTCATGGTATATTCTTGATGTATTTTGTTGTTCAAAGTTGTCCGAAAGCCTGAACCAACAGCCTTTTCGTACATTTTATAATTTATAATAAATTTTCCTTGTCTCTTTGGCTGACAAAGATAGTTTTTTTTTTTGATATACGAAACTTTTTTTGAGATAGAAACCCTGACTACCCGAGCCCAAGTGTGAGGTGAGGGGACGAAAAATGCAAGTTTTCTGTCAAAATTGCAGCTTTTAGGAGAAAAATGTGTAATTTTGTCAGCGAAATGAATGCAGCAGAACTTCAGAAAATAAAACAACGATACAACATCGTCGGCAATAGCAACGGGCTAAACCGAGCCTTGGACGTGGCGCTGCAAGTCGCGCCTACCGACCTTTCGGTGCTCATCATCGGTGAGAGTGGGGTGGGGAAAGAAATCATTCCACGGGTGATTCACGACAACTCGCCGCGCCGTCGCGAGCGCTATTTCGCCATCAATTGCGGCTCCATCCCGGAAGGAACGATTGACAGCGAGCTCTTTGGTCACGAAAAAGGGGCCTTTACAGGTGCCATTGGAGAGAGTGAGGGCTATTTCGGAGTGGCCAACAAGGGGACGATTTTTTTGGATGAAGTCGGTGAACTGCCGATGGCGACGCAGGCGCGCCTGCTCCGCGTACTCGAAACAGGTGAATATATAAGGGTTGGCGGGCAGGACATTCGCAAAACCGATGTGAGAATTGTGGCTGCGACGAATGTCAATATACGGAAAGCCATCAGTGAAGGACGGTTTCGCGAGGACCTTTATTATCGTTTGAACACGATTCCCATTCAGATGCCGCCTTTGCGCGAGAGGGGCGAGGACATCATCTTGCTTTTCCGCTTATTTGCGTTGCAGATGGCTGAAAAATACAAACTCCCGAGAATTACGCTGACGGAGGATGCAAAACAGATGTTGTTGCGTTGCAAATGGCCCGGAAATGTCAGGCAACTGAAAAATGTCACGGAGCAGATGTCGGTTTTGAGTACCGAGCGCGAGATTACGGCGGAGGCCTTGAAGCAATTTGTTCCCATTGACCCGGAGACGACCCAGTTGACCACCATCAACTCGGCAGGCGCGCACTCGTACGAGAGCGAGCGAGAGCTGCTTTACAAAATTCTTTATGAGTTGCGAGGCAATGTCAGCGATTTACGCCGCGACATGAACTCCATACGCCAACAGCTGGACGAGACGTCGGCCCTCACGTCGCAGGCAGCGATGCAAACTACTCAGCTGACGAGCATCACAGCCGATTCGCATCCGCCGTTTGACAGGGCGAACCCCAATGTCGTGCCAGACCTCGATGCCTACGAGGCAGAGGAAATTGCCGAGTTGGAAAGCCTGAATTTGAGTGACATCGGCAAACAGACGTTGATTAAGGCGCTTGAGAAAAATGGCGGGAACCGAAAAAAAGCGGCACAAGAGCTGGGGATTTCCGACCGCACGCTATACAGGAGGCTGAAACAATATGGACTTGAAAAAAAATAGGACATCCCTTGGACGTGGAGCGGCAGTGTTGATGGCTTTAATCCTGGCCAGCCTCATTGCGTGTGTGCCTAAATACAGCCTGAGCGGCGCGAGCATTGATTACAGCAAGACCAAAACCATTGAGATTGCAGAATTCCCGGTGCGCTCGAGCTATGTCTGGGGGCCGATGGCAAACATGTTTAACAATCAGTTGAAGGACCATTTCGCCAACCGCACGCGCCTTGTTCAAGTGAGGAGGAACGGCGATTTGAAACTGGCAGGCGAGATTACCCAATATTCACAGCGCAACAAGTCGATTTCAAGTGAAGGATACTCTACGCAAGCCGAATTGTCGATGTCGGTTAACGTCAGGTTCACAAATGGCGTGAATCAGAACGAAAATTTTGAAAAACAATTTACGGCAACAGCCACCTATGATAGCTCGCAACCGCTCACAGCAGTGCAGGAAGAACTGGTGACGCAGATGGTAAAGGACCTTTGCGATCAGATTTACAACGCAACAGTAGCCAATTGGTAAAAACAAAATATATAAAACTCCTAAAAAGCAAATAGAAACGTGGATTTAGCATACCTTATCAAACACCCGGAGCAATTGGACAAGGAGACTCTCTATGACCTTCGCAACCTGATAGCCGTGTACCCTTACTATCAGACGGCGAGAATCCTCATGCTACAAAACCTCTATCTCTTGCATGACTCAACTTTTGACGAAGAGCTGCGGCGGGCCGCCATTTACATCACCGACAGGAAAAAACTCTTCCAAATGGTTGAAGCGGCACACTATCAATTGAGAAAAGAAGACAAAAAACGCAAGAAGAAAATTGAAAATGACGGCGAGGAGAACAGAACGGTCGCCCTCATTGACAATTTCCTTGAAACAGTACCCGTTGAAAACGAGAATGCCAAGTCGGCCAAGCGCAAGCCGACGCCGGCCGACGCCGCCATCGACTATGTGGCATATCTGCTGCAAAGCGAGAGCCTCTCTGGCGAAGAGGAGGAAGAGAACATCCCACAAATGGAAGGGCAAAACCTCATTGATAATTTTATTAACAAGGACGGCGGGAAGATAGAGTTGAAGGAGACACTGGAATATACGCCTGATTTTGTGACAGAAATCCCTGAAGACCAGACCTCTGAGGCGGAAGCAAATGATGAATATTTCACCGAGACACTGGCCAGGATTTATATCCAGCAGAAAAGATATTCCAAAGCTTTAGAAATAATTCAGCGATTAAATTTGCTTTATCCGAAAAAAAATCGTTACTTTGCAGACCAAATCCGTTTTTTGGAAAAATTGATCATTAACAATAAACACAAATAAAATTAGAAAATGTACACATTATTTGTAATTCTGATTGTTGCCGTAGCATTCCTTATGATGCTAATAGTACTCATCCAGGAATCCAAAGGGGGCGGACTGTCGTCGAACTTCTCTGCTGCCAACCAGTTGGCAGGCGTTAGGAAAACGACAGACTTCGTCGAAAAAATGACCTGGGGGCTCGCCGTCGCACTAGTGGTGTTGAGCATCGCATGTTCGTATGTAGCCCCCACTGCCTCTCAAGACCAAAGTGTCTTGGAAAGACCTGCCGCTGAGCAAAGCACCTCTAATCCAAACAATTTGCCCGGATTTGGCGCAGCCCAGCAGGATGCCAAGGCAAAAGAAAATGCTCCAGCAACAGCCAAACCTGCTGAGACAGAAAAGCCTGCCGCGGAAAAGGCAAATTAAGGGGCATGATGATTCAAACACATGAAGGCTGGTGTAGTTTTACATCAGCCATTTGGTGTTTGACGTATGAAAATCGAATTTCCCCTGCTCGCATTTGAACTGTCGTAAGACAAGTTCCTTATGTTCTCGCTCAAACTGTTCCAAAAATGAACCTCCACTGATGTCGGTTCATCCTTGGCTTCCCTTTTGGACTTGTCGTATTCGGGTATCGGTTAAGGTATAGTGTTGAGTGGTAGTTGCAATTTTTCAACCACCATACTCTTGTCCAACTCCCCCTCTTCAAACGCATTCTTGATGTGTCTTGAAATGCTTTCAATGAAGGCATTGCCGATATGTTGTTATTGTAAACTAAAGATGTAGGATAGAATAAAATTACTACTAAAACTATGATTTACGGATACATTCGCGTTTCGAGCGACAAGCAGACGGTGGAGAACCAACGCTTTGAGATTAGCAAGTTCTGTGAGAAGCAGGACATCGTGATTAACGACTGGATAGAAGAAACTATCAGTGGAACAAGGAATTATACCAAAAGACAACTTGGCAACCTACTGAAGAAAGTCCGCAAAGATGACATTATCATCTGTAGCGAGTTGTCACGCCTTGGCAGAAACCTTTTCATGATAATGGAGATATTGAACATCTGTATGACAAAGGAATGTCGGGTTTGGACTATCAAAGACAACTATCGCTTAGGCGACGACATTCAAAGCAAA
>ODAI014179403.1_pt1 | contig 28303 bp, 27 predicted proteins | sample 1539321 | NCBI WGS metagenome assembly ODAI01 (sample SAMN02144231, study PRJEB22623) | gut metagenome | biome: sheep rumen | host: Ovis aries | place: New Zealand
AATTTGCGTCTGGGATTTTTCAGGCATGGTTGGCTTCTCCGATTTTCTTTACAGCGTTTATGACGTCTTCCGCCATTTTTTCCGTCATGTCCGGCCAAAGGGGCAGGCTAATCGTTCTTTGGTACTGGCTTTCGGCGTTGGGAAAGTTTTTTGCGTTGAAGTTTTGGTCTAGTTCTGCCCAGTACTTAAAGTGAAAGAGCGGGATAAAGTGAACCGAGATTCCGATTCCTTCCTTTTGCAAGGCTTTTGCGAATTCTTCCCTGTTGATTTTTAGCTTGTCAAGGTTAAGGCGCGCAAGATACAGGTGCCATGCGTTTCCCTCTCCGTCTGGCGGAACTTGGATGAAATCCATGCCGGAAAAAGCCTTGTTGTAAAGGCTGACGATTTTTTTTCTTTTCTCAAAGAATTCGTTCGCGCGCGCCAATTGAACACGTCCGATTACGGCCAGCAAGTCCGGCAAATTGAATTTCCAGCCCAAATCCACGATGTCGTATTCCCAGCTTGCTCGCGGGCTTGTGTACCTGTCCCAAGTGGTTCTGTCCATTCCGTGCATTCTCATAACCGTCATGCGCTTGGCCAGCGCTTGGTCGCGGACGCATACCATTCCGCCTTCCGCGGTTGTCATCGTCTTTGTGACGTAAAACGAAAAAACGCCCGCGTCGCAAATCGTTCCGGCGTATCCCAGCTTGGTCAACGACGGAAAAGCGTGCGCCGCGTCTTCGATTACCTTTACATTGTATTTATGCGCCAGTTCAACCAAGCGCTCCATGTCGCAAACGTTTCCGGCGATGTGGACAGGAACAATGGCGGCAATCTTTTTTTCTTTGTCGGCGGCCAAAAGCTTTTCCACCTTGCCAACGTCGATTGAGTAGGAGCCGCTTTCTATGTCGGCGAACAAAACGTCGGCGCCCAAATGCTTGGCGCACGCGGCGGTCGAGACAAAAGTGTAGGGCGTTGTGATGACGGCCGTTCCGGGTTTTACGCCGCACGCTTCCATCGCCAAAATCATTCCGCTTGTCGCGCTGTTAACCGCAAGGCTAATCACGTCCTTCGCGCTAAGGCCGGCGGCTTTTCTGGCGGCGATTACCGAGTCGTCCACCTTGTTCATGTAGTAGGAAAATTCTTTTTCAAAGGCCAGCGCGTGCTTTCCGGTCGTAAGCCAGCCGGAGCGGAGGACTTCCAATACGCCGGTTTCTTCTTCCTTGGAAATCGATGGGCGCGAAAAAGGGACTTTCAATGAATCAGAATCCGCCACATTATTCTCCTTTCCCTGATTTTTCGTAAAATTCTTTTAATGAAGGGATCGCCTGGCATAAAAGGCTCTTTAGCTCCTTTGCGTTGCGGTAAAGCTTAAAGTCCGCGCTTTCTCCGCCGGCAAAGCAAATTGGCCAAAGTTTTTCCAGCAATTCGTCAAGCGAAAAATCTGTCTTGGCCGAGTTGTCCATGCGCAAAACTTTTGGAAAGGCTGTCGGCTCCGGATTTTCTTCCTTAAGCCAAAGAGGCTCTGTAAGCCGCTCACCCTTGCGCGCTCCTGTGTATTTTATTTCTATGTCCTTTCCGACTTCAAGGCCGCTGAACTTGATTATTTGCTCGGCCAAGTCCTTGATTTTAATCGGCTCGCCCATGTCCAAAAGGTAGGACTCTCCGTTCACTCCGACGCCGCCGATTTGCAAGACCAAGGAACAGGCTTCCGGTATCGTCATAAAGTAGCGTTCCATTTTGGGATCTGTGACAGTTACCGGGCCGCCGTTTTTGATTTGTTCCATAAACAATGGCAGTATCGAGCCGCGCGAACCCAAAACGTTTCCAAAGCGCGCGAACATAAAGGATTGGCTTTTCTTTGCCTTTTCGGATGCCTGCAAAAGAAGCTTTTCGCAAAGATATTTTGACGCGCCGTAAACGCTTACAGGCTGCACCGCCTTGTCGGTCGAAATCAAGACAAATCTTTTTACGTTAAACTCCAGCGCGGCGTCCAAAAGGTTTTTCGTTCCAAAAACGTTGTTCTCTACGGCGGCCACGGGGTTCTCTTCCATCATCGGGACATGCTTGTAGGCGGCGCAATGGAATATCGCGTCGCACTTTGTCTGCTTTATGATGTAGCGGGTGTATTCCCTGTCTTTCATGTCGCCTATAATCGGAACGATCGTCGCCGCCTCTCCGACGCCTTCCTGCTGCAAAAGGCGCAGCTCCCGGTCTATTTGATAGATTGAATTTTCGCCGTGGCCAAAAAGGTAAAGGCGTTCGGCTCCGCCGCTCAAAAGCTGCCGGCTTAACTCAGAGCCGATCGAGCCGCCGGCTCCTGTAATCAAAACGCGCTTTCCGCGAAGGTAGGCCAGGCTTTCCTTTAACGAAATCGTAACCGGCGTGCGGCCCAAAATGTCCAGGGGGTCTATTTCGCGCGCTTGGACCAAGTGGGCGGTTCCGTTGACGACTTGGCTGATTGCCGGAAGAATCTTGATTTTGACAAAGCCGCTTTTTTTGAGGGTTTCGTAAATCGCCTTTATTCTTTCCACGCCGGCGGACGGTATCGCCAAAATCGCCTCGTCTGTGGGAGCGGGATTCAAGGCAGGCGCGATGGTTTCTATCGGGCCCAAAACGGGTACGCCGTCAATTTTGGCGCCGATAATGTTCTTGTCGTCGTCCAAAAAGGCCGTCGTCTTGCCGAAAATTTTCTTTCTTTTGATGTCGTCCGCGATCATTTGTCCGGCAAAGCCGGCGCCTATGATGTAAAGCTTGGATTCACTACGATTCAATTTGACCCACCGAATTTAATTGTAGCATTGTTTTCGCTAATGTTCAAGTAAAAAAATCCGATAAAAGTAAAAGAGGAGTAAAATAAGACGAAATGAAAAAGGCTTTGCTTGCCATCGTTTTCGCGCTTTTTGTTTGCGCCGCTTACGCCAAGAGCTTTTCTTTGCAAGTGGTTCAAAAAAACACGCCGGGCGACCAAGTTTTTGACTCATCGTTTGTTGTGGAACAAACAATTCTCGACCATTTTTACGACCGGGGAATGATTGTGTCCAACAACTCTGTTTTGGTTTCAAAAAACGATGACGCTCAGGACAAAACTGACATTCGGCGCTCTATGATCGAAGCGAAAATCGGTTGCATGGACTTGTTCGTAAAGTTGAGCCTTAACTATTCCGTGCTTGATTCCGCAAATCCGACCGCCATATTGCTGAGCAATATAAAAAGCGCGGATTTGGAAATCGTCTCGCTTAATGAGAACAAGACGATTTGCAAGGGAAAATTCACTCCTCCTTCATTGACGGATTTAAATAACAACAGAAGCGGCGTGGAAGACTTTGCCGCTGACATAGCGAACAAAATACAGGCAGAACTTGCCGAAAGGGGTGGCGCGATATGAAAAAGATACTTTTAGTGATTGGAATGGTATTGGCGGCGGGAATTGTATTTACGTCAGAAAGCCCGTCTTTGGACGGCCGCGCTGTTGTCGCGGACCAGGGAGTTTTCCCCAAGGGGCTTTTCGCAAAGACTGTCGGCTATTTGCCCGGCGACACGATTAGCGTGACTAATCCCGCCAACGCGGAACGGGTTGACATTTTAGTAATCGGCTCTTTGGATCCGTCCGAAGGCGTTGCCGTGATGCTTTCGCCCGAAGCCGCAAGCGCGCTTAACATAAAGCAAAATTCAAACAATTTGGTAAAGCTTACAAAGCGGAACGGAAACGCTGACGAAATCGCCAACGGCAGCGCGGTTATCGCGTCTTCTTCGCCTGTTGAGGCGGCCGCTTCCGAAGAAAAGCCTTTGAGCCAAGTCATTGAGGAAGCGATGGAAAGCGGCGTTCCTGTGGATGTCGCCGAAAAGCAGGCTGTCGCCAAGGCCGAGGAAGAGCTTGCCGACAAAATGTTCGACAAGGCTGACGAGGATATCCAAGCCCAGGAAGAGGCTGAGGCCGCCGAGGAAGAAGCGGTCGTAGTAGAGGAAATCGCTGAGGAAGAGAGCGCCGAGAAAGAAGAAGCCGAGCTTGCCGAAACTTCTGAAGAAGCCGAGCCGGAATATCCTGAATACGAGGGCGTAAAAGACGAGCTTGTAGAAGACGAGTTGGCCGGCGAAGTCGAAGAAAACCCTGAGGAAGAATTTGTTGAGGCGGAAGTCCAGGACGCCGTTCCGGAAGAGGAAGTTGCCGAGGCTGTAGAGCCTGAAGCGATTGAGGAAGACGAATACGAGGCGATTGTCTTGGTTCCGTCAGAATCCAAGAGCCCGGAAAGCAATCTTGTTGACGAGCCTGTGATTGTGGAAGATGAAGAAAAACTTATAGTTGAAAGTCCGGCTCCCGCAAGCGGAGTGGCTTACCTTAACGGCTTTGACGAGTTGGCTTCGCAAAAATATTACGTTCAAATCGCGGTTTACAAGTCATCCGAAAACATCGAGCAAATCGCCAGCCAATACGCCGACCGCTATCCGATAACGGTCGTCCAGCAAGGCTCAAAGTCGCCGGTTTTGGTCGGCCCCTTGAACGTTGACGAATACGGCGTGGTTCTTGAGCGCTTTAAGTCTTACGGCTTTAAGGACGCTTTTGTAAAGTATCCCCGCTAGATTCAGGCAGCGTCTGAAGGACGCGGTGACGCCGCTCGAACAAACAATTTTTGTCTTGCGTTCAAAAACACGAGCGGCGCTTGACTTTTGCGAATTTTCTTATTATCTTTAATGTTGCAATTCGGGGGTGTTCCGGTTTCGACGGTTGCGATAAAGCTTGCGCCGCAGTCGGGAGTGAAGGTTCCCTAAACTGACAAAACTTATAACTGCCAAACGTAGAGAAGACGAAGAGTCTGAAAACGAACAGTTAGCTCTCGCGGCGTAAGTCGCGGCTTAAAGAGCCGGAAATCTTTTCGCGCTGTTCCTAGCGAAGGGAATTTCTGTTGCTAACAGGAACTTGCTTGCCGCCATTTCCGCCGGGCGGATGAGGACTCTTAGACGGAATAAGGAAAAGACGCCTGCCATGCCGCTACCTTTTCCCGACAAACACCTCGCTTGGCTAAGACTGTAGACGCGCCTGATTTGCGCATTCGGACGGGGGTTCGATTCCCCCCATCTCCAGCACAAAAAAAATCCCGCAATTTTGCGGGATTTTTCATTTAGCGAGTTTTGGCTATGATTTGAGCCGCGAAACGTCGGCTCGAAATTGATTTGACACGCTCGCCGCAAGGCGAATCGCGCTCATAGCGTTTTAGTCCGCTTTTGTCGGACTAAAACTACTTCTTAAGAACTTTTCCAACTGCGGCAACAACCCAGCCTGCGACAACCATCCAAAAGCCGATTGTTGAGTTCTTGACCAAGGCTTTTCCGATGGCCTTGTAGATGCCGTTGTCGTTAAAGCCGATTACCAGAATGATTCCGCCTACAACGCTTACGGCCAAGGCAATCCATTCAAGCTGGTCGCCCTTTCCAAGCAATGAAACGACAAGGCCGGCTACGGCGCCAATGATGATCAACAAGGCTCCGATTGTCACAAAGCCAGAGTTGTCAAAATTGATGAAGCCAAAACCGTTCTTTCCGTTGCTTCCAAAAATCTTGAACATTGGCAAGCAAAAACCAATTACAGTTACCGCCATGCCAATCAAATAGACTGAAAGATTGAATCCTTTCTTTGCCATTTTATTCCTCCGATTATATAAGCCAAGCTTAGTTGGCGTTGATTCCGTGATGCTTTTGCTGGTAGCGCTTGAGCATGGCTACCGCGTTGCGCTTGCCGTTGTAGACAAAGCCGCCGTCCCAGTATTCAAGGGCCGCGAACAAGGCGTTTCCGCCGTCCTGGTCGTCAGACTGCTTTGTGCGGAACGAAACGAAGTTTGAAAGCATTTCAAAGTTTTGCTCGTGCAAGGCTTCGACGCGCTTTTTGTTGAATTCGTTCCACTTTTCCAAGTCCTTAAAGCCTTCGCCTTCGTCCTGGACGATAAGGTGGGCGTGCGTCGGGCTGAACGAATACCAAACGGTTACCTTTTTGTTAACGTCGCACTGGTTTCCGTGCTTGACGGCATTCTTGATAACCTCAGAAATCTGCTGTTCCAAAAGGTTTACGTCTTTGATTTCAGCAGGCGCGGCCTGGACAATCAACAAAGTAAAGTATCTGATCTGTCTAAAGTCTGAAGGAAATTCCTTTTTAAGCATATTTGTTTTGTCGAACAAGGGATCGTTGTCGTCCGAGCGCAATAATTTCAAGCTTTCTTCTGCCATTGCATACTCCTATTATATTGTGTGAGAAATTTTTAGTCTTTTACCATCAACAACGCTTCTTCAACGCTGTTGGCCATCGGGAAATAACCCATCAATTTTGTCAATTCGATAACTTTCTTTACCGAACCGTGAACGCTGGCTATGGCAAGCTTAAGGTTCATCTTCTTGATGGTAGAGCAGATGTAAATAAGCGCGCCGATTCCAGACGAGTCAATGTAGTCAACTTGCTCAAGATTGATGACAAAGAATTTGACATTCTTCTCGAGCATTTTCATTACCAACTCTTTGAGCTTGTATGAGTTGTACAAATCCATTTCCCCGTTGACGTCAATGATATACACGTCTCCATTTTTACGTATTTTCAGTTCCATAACAGAGCTCCTTCCTCCTATTGGATTTTAATGCACAGAAGCGTTTGGTCGTCATGCTGGACGGCGCTTCCGCAGAAATTTTTTACATCATCTTGGACGCGTTTGGCAATTTCCTTGCCCGCCAAAGTATGATTTTCTTTTATAATCTTTTCAAGGCGGTCCGTTGAGTACTGCTTTCCGTCAAGGTTAAGCGCCTCAATCAAACCGTCTGAACAAGTTACTATAATATCGCCGCTTTGGCAATCGATTGTTTTGTCAGTGTAGACAGTTTCCTTTTCCATTCCGACCGGCATGGTGTCGTCGGAGATTTTCACAAAGGCCTGCTCCGCGGCTTTGAACAAATAAATCGGGTTTGTTCCGCCCGAAGAGTAGGTGAACTTTTTGGCCACGCTGTCGTAGAAAATCAGCGAGATGCTGGCAAAGTGGTCTTTGTCCGCCTCGCCGAACAAGCCGCGGTTTGTCCAGCTTAGGATTGTGGCCGGACTCTGCGGCGTGTTGATAATCAAGCGCAGCATCGCGCGGATTTGAATCATGATTACAAGGCTTGTCAAGTTCTTGCCGGTTACATCGCCAAGCACAAAGGCTATGCGGTCTTTGCGCGCGACGACCAAGTCGTAAAAGTCTCCGCAAATTGACTCGGCGCTGGAGAAGAAGGCTCCGTTTGTGATGCCGGGTAAGAGGGGAAGCTTTGCGGGCAAGAGTGACTTTTGGATTCTCGCCGCGATTTCGTCCTCTTTTTCGTCGTTGGAGCGTTCGATCATGTCGTTGTGGATTGTGATCAAGCGCACGCCAAGCGCCATGATGTCGGCCAGTTTTTTGGCCACGTCAAAGTCTCTGTCGCTAAAGGGCTCGTTTCCAAAGTCGCGGCTAAGGGCGATTTCGCCGATGGCCTGGGACTGGGCGATGAAGGGAACAAAAATGTACGAACCGCATTTTAGGAAGTCTTCCTTTTCGTTTTGAACGATGCGCTCGTCTTTTAACGGCTCTGTGATCAATTCCGCCTTTGAGCCTGAAAGGATTTCGCCAAAGATGTTTTCCTTAAGCGGGAACTGGGCGTACTTCATGCTCATGTCGACGCGGTTCTGCTTGTGGGGAATGTTTTCCGGCAGCAAGTAGGGCGGAACGAACGAGCCTTCCAAATGCTTTACGGAAAGAACGTCGTCAAAGTCGTCAAGCAAAAGCACCATCGAGCCGTCGGCGTGAGTGTATTCCACCATTTGCTTGGCGTAGTATTCCAAGATGGAGTCTATGGCTCCAGGAGCGGAAATCGATTCCGCCGCGCGGCCCAAAAGCTCCTTTTGAATGTCCGACAAGCTTCTGTCGATTTCTTCGTAAACAACATTGTATCTTTTGCCGCCGTTGACGGCGCCAGGCTTTCCGTCGTCTTCGTCCTCGCTTCCTTCCTTGCTGGAAAATGCCTTGACTGCCGCGTAGGGCAAAATCAAAAGGGCTCCCGCCGCAAGCATGAAAGAAAAATAAATGACGTTGGGGCGCATGGCCGTAAACACCGCTCCGGCCAAAACGCAAATAAGCGACAGGAAAAAGACAAAGCTGACCTTTGACGTTTTTCTTGCGGAAGCGATGATCAAAAACAATATTGTCAACGCTATCAAGGCCGCCGCCGCGAATAGAGGAATGTAAGCAAATTTATCTATAGGTTGCAAAATGCGCTTCTCCACAAATTTAATTTCTATTATTGTAACACAAGAATAGTGAAATCGTCAAGAAAATTTTTTTTTTAGGCTGTTTTTTTTTTCAAGCGCGGCGTTTTAACCATACTTTTTTTAAGTAGTTTTTAATTTTGGCGGGAATCGATTCGGAATAGATATGGGTAAAGTCTTCCAACGCTTGGTCCAGGGAAAAGTCCTCTCCAAGGGCCCTCTTTAGTTCGTCCCAGTACTTTACGATCCAAACGTAAAGGTCCGAAACCGTCCTTCTCTTGAATTTCTTCATTATTTTATGCTGCATTATCGTGTTGACCACTGGCATGTAAACTGTGTTGAACCAAGACATTATCGCGTCTGTCATCGAGATTTCCTCGACTTGCTTTTGGTTTATGTAGTACTTGTGGGTGAGGATGTGGTTGTAAATCACGTCGTATTGGCCCGCGGTCGTAAAGTCCAGGCTCCAGTCGCCGGTTATGTCGCCGTAGTTGGTCTTTGCGTAAAAAAGCCTTTTTTCGTAGGCGATGATTTGCTTGATGATTGTGTCCATCGACTTTCCGGGCGTGAGTCGGATTTCGGTTCTGAGGCTGGTGACCTCAGCGTCTATGAATTCAACTCCGCGGGCCTTGGCGACCGACACGCGGTGGTTTCCGTCGCGGACAAAGTAAACGCCGCCGATTTCGTACAAGGTTACGGCCGGAAGTATGACGCCTTGCATGTAGGCCTTGTCGATGTTGAGCCAGCGGTTCTTTAGGTGCGAGTGCTTGGGAAAGAAAAGGTTGTCAAAGTCGTTGTAGCGGCCCTCGCTTCCTATTATGCTTTCCACGGGAACGGTTTTCATTCCGACATAGACTTCGTTGTCAGGGTGCAGCAATTCCTTAATGTCATTGAGCGAGATGAGCTGGGTTTCCTCCGGAGAAAGCAAGTGCTGGATGCTGTTGAACAAAGCCTTGTTTCTTACTTTTGAGAAATCTTCTTCTGATTTTGCCGAGATGCCTAAGTCCGCCATATTTATATTTCTATCACGTGATGGCTGTAGGCGTTGACTACGGTAGTGTTGTAGTAAACGCCAACCCTTTCCTCATTTTGATTGTATAGGTGTATGTGCCCGTGCACCATGAACTTTGGCTGGTATTTTTTTAGAAAATCGTGAAAGCATTCAAAGCCCTTGTGGCATGGGTCTTCCTTGTCGTGGATTTTTCTTGGAGCGGCGTGCGTCAAGAAAATGTCTAGGTATGTTCCGTAGCGGATTTTGTTCCAAAGAAGGCTTGGCGCCATTGAAAAAAGCTTCCAGCGCATTTGCCCCTCGGAAAACTGGCATTGTCCGTGGTTGTAGTCTATCGAGCCGGGGGCGCCGGCGATCAAGAGGGGGCGGCGTTTTTTTGTTTTGGGATCGTCTATCATTATTTCTGTCGCCATGCATTTAAAGCCCATGTATGTGGCGCCGTGGCCGCGCGACGCTTGGGCTTCCATGGAGTTTTGGTCGGCCAAGGACGACGAGGCGAATTCGCGCGTGTAGTATTTGTATTCTGACAGATTGTGGTTTCCAAAGACAAAGTAAGTAGGCTTGTTGAGCGTTGAGACAATGAAATCGATGTAGTCCATCGGAAGGTCGCCCGCGCATAGAACCGCGCTGACGTCGCCGAACTGCTGTTTGACCGTTGGGTTATAGATGAATGGATCGATTTCGTCCGAAACGCAAAGAATCTTCATGGTTACGAGGCTTTGTCCAAGAGCTTTTCCAGTTGGTCTTTTCCAAGAAGCTCAAGCGGGCGGCCTTCCGCGGCTTTTTTCGCGGAGTAGGAGAAGCCCGAGCTGGAAAGAACGTAAGCCTTTGTGCAGTTCTTGCTCTTAATCTCGTCCAGGGCCTTGATTGTGACCGAATCCTCAAGCGGATTGGACTCCCTGTAAAAGTAGAGCAAGTACGACTGCTTGCGCACTGATCTCCAGTCCGCGTTTCCGCCTTCGGTGGCGATGATTTGGCAGCCCCATTTTTTTTGCTCGCATTGCTGGGGCTGGAAGCCCATCGCCTTTACGCAGGCGTTCTTGCAGATTTCAAGGAATTCGGCTTCGCTTGAGGTCAAGTATTCCTTGAGGGAGTCGTTGGCCTGCAAGTCCTTGTACTCAGCTAGCTTTTGGCCCACATCGCGGAAGTTCTTTTGGCGCGCGGCGATCTTTTGCCATTGCTCGATGGCCTTTTCTATTTTATGGCTCTTTTCGTAGCAGGCGGCGAGAAAGTAGCGGGCGTACAAGGTTTCGGGGTTCTTGCCGTCCTTGTCGGCGCTGATGGCCCTTTCGTAGCAATTCATCGCGTTGTCGATGCTGTTTCCCATCATGTAGCAGGAGCCGCTTTCGATCAAGGCCTTTTGGCGGAACTGCGGATCGCGCTGGGCCTTTTCAAAGGAGCGGATCGCGCCCGGATAGTCCTTTCCGTCCTTTAAGATTTTTCCCTGATAGTAATAGGTGGAGAAGGTTTCGGGCGAAAGCTTGATGGCGATGTCTATCTCGCGCTTGGCCTCGTTGACTTGCTTGGCTCTGTAGAGCAAAAGGCCCATCGCGGCGTGCGCCTTGACGTTCCTTTTGTCAAATTTTAAAGTTTTGTCGTAAAAGCCAAGGGCCATTTCCGGATGGCTGGAGGATTCGTAGATTTGGGCGACCTGAAAGTAGTTGTCGGCCACCGTCGGCTCAAGCTTTGTCAAAAGAAGGTACTGCTTTAAGGCGTCGTCCTGCTGGTTGAATTTGGAGTAAAGGCCTGCGATGGTCTTGCGGAACTGCTGCTCCGGCAGGCGGTTGTCGAAAATTCCGTTTTGGTCCACGTACTTCAATTCCATCAAGGCCAATTCGTTCTTGTTGTCGGCCAGGTAGGCTTTTCCCAAATAATAGTGGGCCAAGTAGTCTTTGGGGTCTTTTTGGAGGATGGCTTTGGCAAGCTTTATGGCCGCCTGCGTTTTTCCCTGCTTAAGATAGCGCTGAACGCCTTCGACTTTTTTTGGCGCGGCGACGTTCTTGACTACAAAAATAAGCAGCAAGGCAACAATCGCGCACAAAAGAATGATTCCCACTAACTGCGCCACTTCCATGACAACTCGCTCCCAGAAAATTAGTAACTATTGATAAAAACGTTAATTTATGTAATTATGCCATATATGAGAATAAAACTCAATAGATTTTTGCCCATTATTTTCTCCCGCGCGGCGGCCTTTGTTTTTGCCGCTGCCGTCGCCCAATCCCTTTTCGCGCAGGAAAAGCGCGAGGGAATGAGGCTTTTTGAGCAAAACAAGCCGGCTGAGGCCATCGCATTTTTGGAGGCGGACATAGCGTCGGGCAATCCTCTTGCGGAGGAATACAACTATTTGGGCCTTTCATACTATCAAATTGGAAACTACGAAAAGTCCGTCGAGGCTTTTAAAAAGGGAACGAATGTTGGCGGAACCAACAAAAAGCTTCTCTATTTTAACATGGGAAACTCTTACTTTGCCTTGCAAAACTGGCAAGCGGCGCTGGATTCTTACGCGATGTCCGCGGTGGCCGATTCGGCTTACGCGGCGCCTCTTTTGAACAAGGCCAACGTCGAGATAAAGCTGGACAAGCTGGCCGAGGCGGTCGGCGACTACAAGCGCTTTTTGCTTTTAAGGCCCGACGACGAGCAGAGGCCAAAAATAGAAAGAATCATCGCCTTGATAGAAGGCGAGTTGGCGGCCCGGGCCGAGCGCGAGCGTTTGGCCGCCGAGGAAGCCGAGCGAATCAAGAAAGAGGAAGTGCGGCTGGCCCAGGAAAAAGCCGAGCGCGAGCGCCTTGCGGCCCAGCAAAGGGCGGAAGAAGAGGAAAGGCGCAGAAAGATGCTTGAGGAAATCGCGGGCTCTTTGCGCGATGGCGGCGAGACAACCAACATGAGCGCCGAGGCGGAAGAGTCGATCGGCTATGACTACGATTCCGACATTGAATGATTAATTCATAATTCATAATTCATAATTCATAATTAAGAATTAAGAATTGAGCGTAGAGGGGGGATGAAAATGGCAGTGAAAAAAACTGAAAGCGCGAAGGCAAAGGCTCCGGCAAAAAAGAGCGCTCCCGCTAAAAAGCCCGCGGCTGCAAAAAAAACTGCGAGCGCGAAAGCGAGCGAAAAAGCGGCGGCGGCCAAAACAAAGACAGCCAAAACAAATGCGGCGCAAAGCCCCAAAAAGCCCGCGGCCCGCAAGGCTCCGGCAAAAAAAAGCGTTGACGAGCTTTACGGCGAAAGCAATTCCTTGACGGCTCCGCTTTTGGATTTTAAGGACGACTCAAAAAAGAAAAAGATTGCGATTATCGCGGCCGCAAGCCTTTTGCTTCTGCTGCTCCTTTTCTTTGGAATCAGGGGAATCGCGCGCGCCGCCTCGTCTTCCGGGGCAAAGGGCGGCTCGGCCAGGCAAAACACTTTGGCTTTGGTTCAAAAGTATTTGGACAAGGGCCAGTACGACAAGGCGATGGATCTTTTGAACAGCCTTTTGATTTCCAACCCCGACGACGCGGAGGCTGACAAGCTTTTGGACGAGGCGATAAAGCAAAAGAAGGCCAGCGACGAACAGGCCGCCCAAAACATTGTCGTTCAGCCCGGCGATTCCTCATACAACATAAGCATCGACACCGACGAACTGACCGCGGCCTTGCGCGAGCAAAACGAGAAGAGCCAGCAAATGATAAACGACCTTCTTGAACAGCAGAGGCAAAGCCAAGACGCCCAGCGCGCCGAGGCCGCCGCCGAAAAGAAGGCCGCCGAAGAACTCAAGAAAAAAGAGGAGGCCGAGCGCAAGGCCGCCGAAGAAGCCTTGGCGCAAAAGAACGCCGCGCTTAAGTCAAAGATTTCCGGCATCAACGAAAAAATAGCGGCTGGAAAGGCCGACCTCAACACGGGCAGCGTTGACAGCGCTTTGAGCAATTTTAAAAACGCGGTTTCGCAGCTTCCGCTATCCGAGGGCGAGCCGGCTTTTTCCGCGGCCAAGTACAGCGAAGTGGCCAGCGCCTTGTTCGAGGCCTCCCAGAATGAAAAGGATTCCGGCAAAAAGGCAAAGCTTAACAGGGAAGCCCTTTCTTATGTCAACCAAGCGCTTAAAAACAATCCCAACGATCCGGTAAGCCACTACATTTTGGGAATGAATTACATCGAGTCCGGCGATTGGCAAATGGCCGCGAAGGAATTGGAGGCCGCCGCCAAGAACGATCCTGACAACTACATGTACTACTACCAGTTGGGCCGCGCGCAGTATAGGCTAAAGAATTTTACCGCGGCGCGCTCGGCTTTTGACACTTCGATAAAGTACAACAACAAATTTGACTTGTCATACTTTAACTTGGGCATGACCCTAAAGCGCCTCAAGCTTAACAAGGACTCTTTGGCCGCCTTTAGGAACGCCCATTCGGTGAACCCGCAAAATTCAAAGGCCTACTTGGAAGAGGCGCGAATCCTTAACGACGTTTACAAGGATTCGGCGGGCGCCGTGAATTGCTACAAAAAAGTCATAGAGATTGACCCTGTCAATGTTTCGGCGCTCAACGAATGCGGCCACGTCTATTCAAACATGGGCCAATACGCCAACGCTGAAGCCTTCCACAGAAAGGCCGTGTCGCTCTTAAAGCCCGGCGACAAAGATCCGATAACTTACTACAACTTGGCCTTGGCCCTTTACAACCAAAAAAAGAATTCCGAAGCCGAAAAGCACGCGCAGCTTTCGTACGAGCAAAAGGATGCGATAAAGGCTTCAAAGGAAAGGGCCGTTGTCGTTTACAATTACGCTTTGATCGAAGACTCTTTGGGAAAGGCCGACAAAGCCATCGCCCTTTATAAAGAAGTCTTGGCCCTTGATCCAGACAACGCAAAGACAAAGACAAATCTTGGCGTAATGTTCATGGCGATGAGCCCGCCCGACGCTGACACGGCCTTGACATTTTTCCTTGACGCGTACAAGGTTGAAAAAAGCTTTGAATTGGAAAACAATTTGGGATCCGCTTATCTTGCAAAGAAGGATTACTCTAACGCCATAACGCACTTTCAGAACGCTCTAAAGAAAAGCCCCAAGGACCAGACCGTCCGCTTTAATTTGGCCAAGTGCTACGCCGAGGCCGGAGACTACGACAACGCAAAGACTTGCTATGTGGACATCATCAACGCCGACCAAAACAACTACGACTCTTACATAGAGCTGGCAAAAGTTTTCATCGCGCTAAAGGACACTGCTAACGCGCAAAGCTACCTAAAGATTTTGCAGCAAAAGAGTCCGACTTACAAAAAGGCGGAAGTGGACAAGCTTTTGGCGGCCACGGCTAACTAAGTCCGCTTTACCAGCTCAAACAATTTGTCCTTTGTGACGACCGTCCAACATGGTCGGCCGTGGGGGCAGTGGGGGTCGGGGAGCGCGAAGGCTTTTTTTGCCAAGTCAATCGCAGCCGCGTCGTCTATCATGTCTCCGTCTTTTACGGCGGAACGGCAGGCGGCCATCGCGGCGATTTTTCTTATCAATTCTTTTGGCTCGACCCGCTTTTCAAAAATCAATTTTTTAAGCTCTATTATGCCGCCCTTCCACAGGGAGTTGAACGAGCTGAAGGCCCATTGAGCGTCGCCGGTACGCTTGCATTCAAAGCCGTAGCGCTTCAATTCGTCCGCGATTGAAGCCATGTATTGGTCGTCGGCCTCGCTTTCAAGCTCGATTTTTTCAGGAACCAGGAGCGGCTGCCTTTGCGTTTGGCCGTCCATTATTTTGTCGAACAAATAGCGCTCGTGCGCGGCGTGTTGGTCCACAAAGTAAAGCGCCTTGTTTTTTTCCACGATGATGAAAGTTCCCAGCGCGCGGCCGATGTATTTAAAGCCCGCCGTGTCAGTGGATTGCTCGGAAGCCCAAGAGGCGGCCGCGCTTTTTGGGCTTTCATAAGCTTGCTGGCCGGCGGAAGGCGCCGCGGATTTGTCGTAAGACCAGGAAGCGGCCGCGTCTGGAGCGCTTTGGCTGGCCGAAAAGGCGGGGCTTGCGACGCGCAGGTTTTGCGGCCGCTCGGCGATGCGGGGCACTCGTCCCGCTCCGTAGGAAGGAAGCGCGCCGCTTGGCCAAGACCGCGGCGCGGGCGATTGGCCGGAAGACCAAGACTGCGCGGCTCCAGAAAAGCCCGCGCTTTTTGGGCTTACGTATGATTGCGGCGCGGGCGATTGCGTTCCTAGCGGAGAAGCGGCGTCTGTGAACTTTTGGGTAGCCCAGGAAGCGGCGGGGCTTGCGCCTTCTCCGGCAAGGTCTGCCAAGTCGGAAAGCGAGGCCGCGCTTTTTGGGCTTTCAAAAGATTCTTGGTTAAAGGAAAAAGCGTTTTGCCGCTCTTCTTCCGTTCCGTCAAGGCCGGATTTCATTTGCCTGACGCTTAGCGCCCTAAAAAACTCTCGCAGCGCGGAGCTAACTCCGTGGTGCAGGCCCGCGATGTCCTTAAAGCGAGCCTCTTTTTTTGCCGGGTGAATGTTAAAGTCAACCATGTCGGGCTGGACTTCGGCGAAAAGGGCGGCGGCTGGGTGAGTTCCGTTTGGAAAATAGCCTTGCGTTCCGTATTCAATCGCCTGAATCAAAGAGTATTCGGCGATCCGCCGTCCGTTTACGTAAATGTAAATGTCCTTTCTGTCCTGGCGCGCTACGCAGGGGTCTCCGACAACAAGGCTGAATGAAAAGCCAGATCCGCTTCCTTTTATTTCGTAGAACAAGTCGGGGCTTTGCTGAATTCCAAGCGCCTCGTAAAAGCGCTCGCGCAAGGATTGGCCGGCCCTAAAGTCGTTCCTAAGCTGGCCGTCGACGCTTAGCCTAAAGGCGATGTCGGGGCGGGGCAGCGCTTTTTCCAAAAAAGTTTGCCGGCACATTTTTGTTTCGCTCGCCGGCCTTTTTAGGAACTGGCGGCGAGCCGGAAAATTTTCAAACAAGTTTTCGGAAGAGACGACCGTTCCCGCTATCGGAGAGCGCGGCTCAATTATATGGTCTTCCGTTATCGAGCAGCGCATTTTCCATTCGCCGCTAGAAATCGTAAGGCGCGCCACGGCGGCGATGGAGGCAAGAGCCTCGCCTCTAAAGCCAAGAGTCGTAAGGTTCAATAAGTCCGTGTCGCTTGAAATTTTGCTTGTGGCGTGCGGATGCGCGGCCACCGCCAAGTCTTCGCGGCTCATTCCGCAGCCGTTGTCCTGGACGCGGATTTTGTCTATGCCGCCGCCTTCGATTTCGACGTTGATTTCAGTGGCTCCTGAGTCAACGGCGTTGTCCAAAAGCTCCCGGACAATCGAAGCGGGGCGGTCGATGACTTCGCCGGCCGCGATTTTCCGCGCCGTTTCCGCGTTGAGGATTTTAACTTTTCGCCGTTGTTTTTCTTCCGCCATAAAAACGCCGCGCGCTTTTTTCGCTTACTGCCTTAAGCCCGATGTTGGCGCTCCGGCGGAGCCGCTTGATTCGTCCGCTCCGCTGAACAAGTCCAATTCGGGGCTGTCGCCCGCGCTGGCCACAGGCTGGTTCATCAAGACTTGGATCTTTCCTTCGATTTTGTCGATTTCTTTTTCCATGCCCTTCGCAAGCTTGATTCCCTCTTCAAAGGCGCTGAGCGCGTCCTCAAGCTTTACGTTGGGGTCTTTTATCGAGCGGCTGATTTCCTCAAGCCTGTCCAAGTTTTCTTCAAAGTTTTTCATATACGCTCCTAAATTATAAACTGGCCAAGACGCGCGGCGATTGCGGCTTTGCTTTCGCTAAATCTCGCCGCCATCGACTGTCGCAAAGATTTTTCCCTTGGCGGGAACTATTTCTATTTTTGAGCCTTGAGCGACCTCGCTTGCCGAGCGGATGATTTTTCCTGTGGCCGCGTCGCGAACCATAGAATATCCGCGCTGCAAGAGCGCCGAAGGGTTGGCGTTTTCCAAAACTAAAATTTGCCTTTCAAGCTTTTGGCGCGCGTCCTTGATTCTGTCCTCCATGCTGCTTGTCAAGTCGTCCTTGGCGTAGTCAAAGCGCTGCAGCAAGGGCTGCTCGATGGAACGGAATTTAAGCTCCAAATTCTCAGGCGAAAATTCCTGAACCATAAGGCGAAGCTTTTGCAGGCGGTTTTTTATTTCGGTCTCAAACTCCGCTTCCTTTTGCTCAAAATAATACAGAACGTCGTCCAAGACAGGAACTGCAAGCTCGGCCGCGGCGCTGGGCGTTGGAGCGCGCCTGTCTGCGGCAAAGTCGCAAATGGCCCAGTCAATTTCATGTCCTACCGCGCTTATTACAGGAATCTTTGAGCCGGCCACCGCGCGGACGACAATCTCTTCGCTAAAAGGAAGCAGGTCTTCCAAGGATCCGCCGCCGCGGCCTACAATCAAAACGTCGCACATGTTGAAGTCGTTGGCGGTTTGTATTTGCCGCGCTATGCTCGCGGCGGCAGTGTCGCCCTGCACGATTGCCGGGAACAAAATGACGTTGACATACTTGCTTCGCCTGCGGGTGATTTGAAGAATGTCGCGCAAGGCCGCGCCCGTGGGGCTTGTGACCACACCGATTGTGTCAGGAAAGGCGGGAAGGGGCTTTTTTCGCGCTTCGTCAAAGAGGCCTTCGGCGTTGAGTTTTTTCTTCCGTTCCTCAAGCATCAAAAGGATGTTTCCGCTTCCGGCCAATTCCATTGAGCTGATTACGATTTGATAGTTTCCGCGCTGGGGGTAGACGGTGAGCTTTCCTTTTACGCGGACAAGGTTTCCGTCGCGGGGAGCGAATGACAAGCGCGCCGCCGTTCCCTTCCACATGACAGCCGCGATTTGCGCTCCCGCGTCCTTTATGACAAAATAAACGTGGCCGCTTGAGCTGGGCCTGTAGTTTGAAACTTCGCCCTCAAGAACAATTTCGGGGAACGAGCCTTCCACCATGTCCTTGATTAGGTTTGTAAGCTGAGTTACTGTAAAAACTGTGTCGCTTTGGTAGAAGGTTTGAGGCATGGAATCACTATAACATAGTAGGAAGAAAAATTCTAGCGCCGCTTGACTTTTTGGCAAAATGCGCTATATTTTTAAATAGATAGCCCAATAAAACGCGCTTAAATGGGCTTCGCGCTTGCGCGAAAAACGGACGGCGCCCGTTTCTATCTTTTACAGCCGCTCTTTTGGCGAACCCAAAGGAGCGGTTTTTTATTTTTGCCGCTTTTCCTTGAAGGATATCCAGTTTGAACGTCGTAAAAATCGCCGATGTTTGACGGAACGAGTTTTACGATTGCGACATGATTTTTTTCTTTGCGTTCTTTTACAAGAATGAGCGTGCCGTTGGCCGTCGACGCCTTTGTATATTGCAAGGGGAGCGACGGCGCCCTTTACGCGCGGACGGCGAGCGGATTGTTGGCGGGCAAAAAATCTTTCCCAACAACTACAAGCATAGCCGCGTCCGCGCTTGGCTAAACGAAACTTTTTTGAAAACGGCGTTTTCGGCGGAGGAATCGTTCCTTTGATCAGGCTAAAGGCGGAAGCCGGCGCAAACTAATTAGCCGCGCAAAAATTTTTTTATCGCCCGCCGCAAGTCCTTTGCGCTTGTAAATTGAAAGGCGTGGATGCCAAGCGCGGCGGCGGCTTGGACGTTGGCCTCCAGGTCGTCGGTAAAAAAAGCGTCGCTTGGCTTGCATTTTTCGGCGTCCAAAATCAGTTTCCAAAAAAGCGGGTCGGGCTTTTTGGCGCCCATCAATTGCGACGCGTATGTTTGGTCAAAGAATGCGTAGTCGCCGCGCGCCATGTGGTTTAAGTAGTGGCTCTCGATTGTGTTTGTTCCGCAAACGACGCGAAAGCCTTTTTTTCGCAAGCCCAAAATTATTTTTTTTGTTTCCTCGTTCAAGACAGGGTGGAAGAACAAGTGAAAATAATCCGTGTCGATTTTCTTTCCAAGGCGCTCGCCGACAGTTTTCCAAAAATCCTTGGTCGAGATTTTGCCGATTGTAAGCTGGTCAAAGAGGTCGCCTGCCGCGCGGTCCATTTCTTCCTGTGAAACGCCAAGGACGGCTGCGGGGCGGCCGCGGGCTTCCGACGCGTTTGTCGTTACGACGCCGCCCATGTCAAAGATGAATAGTTTCATAATTCCTCCAAAAATCGGTTTAAAAACAAAAGGCCTTCGCGCGTCATTGAGTAAAAGGCGTCGCCTGAGCGCTCGCTTTTTCTTAGCCATGCGGCCGCCCCGGCGTTTTGGCCAGTGAAGCCTTTTTGTTGGCGGCTTGCGTCTTTGGCTTTCTCGCAATCCCCGCCGCCCTCGTTTTGGACGCGCGCCGCCTCTTTGCAGCCCAGCCGCGCGGCAAGGTCGCCTCCGTAACGCGCTTGGTATTCGGCAGCGCTCGCGCCGCGCCGGGTTCGCAAATTGGTCATGATATATTCAAACTCTTGTGTGGCCATGTCAAGCGCTTCGATTTGGCAGGGAAAGGCGAGCGCGGCGCGGACGTTTTGGTCAGTGAAGCCTTTAGGGGCGTCGCCGCAGTTTTTGTCTTGCGAACAATCTTGGCCGCGCGCCTCTTGGGCTTGCGTCCGTTCCCCGTTCCAATGCGCCATGTACTCCGCCGCGTCCAAAACGTTGGTGTAGCGCCAGCCAGTAGGCTTTCCGTAAATCGTTCCGGCCGCTCCGGCTCCGGCTCCCAAATAGCTTTCTTGCGCCCAGTAGGCCCCGTTGTGAAGGCTTTCAAAGCCCGGGCGGGCAAAGTTGCTGACCTCGTATTGGGCAAAGCCTTTGCCCTCCAAAAGATCTCGGCCGTAAAGCCACAGTTCCTCCGCGGCCTCCTCGTCGTATGGAATCTTTCCCGCGTCAATCGCGCCTTTTAGCGGCGTTCCTTCTTCCAGCGTGAGAGAGTAGAGCGAGACGTGCTTGGCTCCCTTCCGCTCAATAAAAGAGATGTCGCGCTCGATGTCTTCTTTTGTCTGGAAGGGAAGGCCCGCTATCAAGTCCGCCGACCATTCATGCGGCCAAAAATTTTTTATCAGCTCCGCGGCTTTCTCAATGTCGCGCTCGCTTGCCCTGCGTCCAATCGCGCGCAACACTTTGTCGTTCTTGCATTGGATTCCGACGCTTAGCCTGTTTATTCCGCAAGAGGCCGCCTTTTCCAAAAGCGGGCGCGAAACTGTCTCTGGATTCATCTCGATTGTCCATTCGCACTTTGCGGCCAAGGGGGCGGCGGCCTTTATGGAAGCGCATAAAAATTCCAAGTCCTCCGCGCCCAAAAGGCTGGGGCTTCCGCCTCCGATGTAGACGCTCTTCCATTTTTCAACGCAAAAAGAATGGGCCAAATGCTCAAGCTGCCGGGCGACGGCCCTGACGTATTCCGGCGGAACGCAAGATGCGGCTTTGGAAAAAAAGTCGCAGTAGCCGCATTTTTGGAGGCAGTAGGGAATGTGGACGTAAAGGGGCGGCTTCACTTTTGAGCTTGCTTTGTCGCAAAGAAAACCTTAAGCCGGCTGAAAGGATAGTAGCTCATCAAAACCCGCTTTTGAATTTTTGGGCCCTTTATTTTTCCAAAAAGGCGGGAGTCAACGCAAGAAAGGCGGTTGTCGCCTAAGACATAGTATTCGTCGTCGCCCAGCGTGATTTTGTCAAAAGAGCCGCGCGCGCCGATTTCCGGCGCCCAGCCCGCAGGCGGAACGGTAATGTCAACGCTGTAAGAAATTTGGTTAAGCTCAAACTCGGTGAAAAAATGCCTTTCGTTTTTGGGCTGGATGTAAAGGATAAAGTCCTTCATGTAAATCGTGTCGCCTGGCAAGGCCACCGCGCGGCGCATCATGGGGTTTTCGTCCGACCAAGGGCGGAATTTTTGAAAGGTAAAGGCTCCGGCAAGCGCGTCCATCGCTTTTTGCTTGAACGAAAGCTTCGCTTCCCTTTGTGCGATGACGATTATCTCGCCGCGCTTGATTTTTTTTCCGATTGGAGTGGCAAAAACGCATGTTCCGCTTGGAATGTTTGGCTCCATCGATGCGGACCTCTGCTGGATTGGGCAAATCACAAAGGCAAGAATGGCGTTCATCACAATGAAGAACGAAATGACGAACAGCGCCGCGTTACGTATAAAGCGCCGTCTTTCCTGCTTAAGCGAATAAGAAATTTCGTAGATGTTTGTGTTTTTGCTCATTCCCAAAATCTAGCGCAAAATTCGGCCAAGGTCAATTATCGCCAGAAACCCCACATAATATGGAAAGACAATAAAAAACGCGGCTCCCAGTCGCGGTCGGCATCGCGAAACCGCTCGATATCGTCGCTAGTCTCTGTCGGCTCCTTGAAACAATTAACGCCGCCGCTAAAGCGACGGCCGCAGACAGAGAGTTTTCGCAATGCCGACCGCTCCTTCGCGCCGCTTTAACCTCCTTCCGTAGCGTTTGCCCGGCTTCCGCATTTCAAACGATAAAAAGCGCGTAGCGGAAAGGCAAACGGGGCGAACATAGGACGCGTTATGCTAATCTCTTTGCCCTAAAAGCACCTCGTTCGCAGCCGTTTGAATTTCCGCGAGAGCGTTTTTATTATTATTCCATAATGCGGAAGCCTTGCAATTATCACTTGCAAATATGCGCTTTTAGTAGTAGAATATTAGGTTATGGCAGAAGGCGGAAAAAAAATCGCGGAAAACCGAAAGGCTCGCTATGACTACTTTATAGAAGACTCGATTGAATGCGGAATCGCTCTTGAAGGCACCGAAGTCAAGTGCGTAAAGGGCGGAAACCTGTCTTTTCCGGACGCTTTTGCCGAAATTATAAAGGGCGAGGTTTGGGTAAAAGGCCTTCATATCGCGGAATATTCGTATTCCAGCGTGTTCAACCACAATCCCGACCGCGCCAAAAAGCTTTTGCTCCACCGGGACCAGATAAAGCGGCTTGCAAGAAAAGTTGACGAAAAGGGTTACACTTTGATCCCTTTGGACTTTTATTTAAAGAACGGCCGCGTGAAGGTTACGCTTGGAGTTTGCAAAGGAAAGAAGGCCTATGACAAGCGGGAGTCGATAAAGGCCCGCGACAACGACAGGCTTATGGCCAGGGAATTTAGAAAGGGACTTAATGGGTAAGGGCAGGTTTTTGTCAAAAGCTGTTTTTCTCTTGGCTTTTTGCCTTTTCGCGCAAGCTTTTTGCTTCGCGCAGGAAAAAAAATACAACCTTTACTATTATGGCGTGGTCACAAACGTAAACGACCAAAACATGTTGAACATAACCCAGGACTTGTTCTTCGCGCAGCTTAGGGGAATCGGCTATTTGGAAACCCAGGACATGCGCGACGCCGAAATAAAGGATTCCTACAACCAAATCCAAAGCGACGAAAGCGGCGAGGCTTTCTTTAAATTGGTCCAGGACCAAGCCGGCGTCGACAATTCAATTGTTTTTGTCACAAGAATATACAGGCCCCGCAGCGACGAAAAGTGGCAGTGCGCCTTTATCGCAAAGAACATGGCCACCGGAACGCTTGCCTCCAAGGGAAAAGAGTACGACTCCTACTACAAGATTTTGACCGACGCCAAGGTCTTGATTCAAAGCGTCGTGTCGCAAGCCACCGGCAACAACGAGTCGGAGGGCGCCGCCGCCCAAAAAATATCGGGCTTCCCCGCCGCGGCCGGCTCGGAAGGCGGAACCGACAACATCGCCGGCTCGTGGGGCGGCGAAAAGGACGCCAGCAAAATCATTTTGCTCAGAAGCGGCCGCGGCTTTATCGTTTTTAACAACGGCGCCACGATGAATGTGACGGTTTCGGCGGACGAGGGCGGAACGTCTATAAGGGTTGTCCAAAAAGACAAGTTCAACGCCTCGTTCTATCCGGACATAGACAGACAGACGATATTGAATTTTGCCGACAGCGCCTCGCCGATAGAATGGAACTTGACGCTTACCAAAAGCGGCTCGCTTGTCGGCAAGAAAAAGACTTTGGTTCAGTCCGGGAATTCGGTTGAGCCCGCGAGCGTTGACGTCTCTTGGACTAAGAAATAATCGGAATCTTGATTGTAAAGCAAGTTCCGACTCCCTTTTCGCTCTTTACTCCGATTTCCCAGCCGTGAATGTCCATTACTGTTTTTACCACCGAAAGGCCTATGCCCTGGCCTTGCTCGCGGCGGGAATGCGTTCCCCTGTAAAAAAGCTCAAAGACATGCTCTGTGTCTTCCGGTGACATTCCGATTCCGTTGTCGCTGATTGAAAGAACGGCCTTTCCGCCGGCGATTTCAGCCCTTGCGTCGATCTTTGCCTGGGGAGCCGTGTATCTAATCGCGTTGGAAAAAAGGTTTTCAAGCGCTCGGGAGACTAGCTGCTTGTCCATTCGCACTATCGTTCCTTTTGGAATTTTTATCTCGCAGTTTATCGTCCTGTTAAAGACGCCGCCTGTCGCGTTTGCGTATTTTTCAAATTCCGTCAAATATTCCAGAAGGTCGCAGTCGGCGAAATTTTTTGTCCAGTCTGTGTCGTTCATCTTTATGAAACTGATTATGTCGTCAATCATTTTTTCCAGCTGGCCGCATTTTTGAAGGATTATCTCAAGCGAGTAATTCATTTTTTGGGAATCGTTGAAAAGCCCGTCGACGATTCCTTCCGTGTAGCCCTTGATTACGGCCAGCGGAGTTTTTAGGTCGTGGCTTATGCCCATGACAAAGCGGTCCCTCTGGCTTTTTCTTTCCTTAAATACTTTCCGGAATTCCTCAATGTTGGCCAAAAGCCTTGTGATTTCGTTTGAGTAGCCCTTGTCCAAAGGAATCTCTATCGGCCTGTCTATGTCTCCGTCCCTTAGCTTTTGCGCTTCCTTTTCCACCAAATTCAAGGAGGACTCGATTTTTTTGAACATCGTAAGCGAAAGGGCTATGAAGAAAGCTTCAAATATAATCGCGAAGATGGCTATGAAATTCCTGGGGCGGGGCAGCGTTCCGTTGGTCAGCGCGCCTTTCTTGGCCACGCCGCGCGGATAGCGGATCAAGTGTATCAATTGGCCGTCGTAGCTTTCAAACGGAATCGATGTTATTTGGTAATTGTAGTTTTTCGCCTTTTCAAAAATGCTTGAGCTCATTTTGTCGGCGTTTATTCTTCCTTTGCTCGGAATCGACGGAATCGTGGAAAGTATTACAAGGCCGTCGGAAAAGAAGAAGGCCTCCTCAAGGTCCGGCGGCCGCTCTCGCAAATATTTTGTCACGGCCGCCCGGTCCGCGCTCGTCATTTTTTTTATGTCAAAGCCTTCCAGCTTTGAAAGGCCGTCGAACAAAATGCGTTCCGGCGATGTTATGTACAGGTAGGTCGCGAAGGCCGTCAAAAACAATATCGGGACCGCGGCGAGCGTCAATACGATAAGGATAAAGTGGCTGCGTATTTTCATTTGCTATTGGGCGAGCTGTCCGCCCTTTTTTTTGAACGGATCCTCAAAGCGGTAGCCGTACCTAAAGATTGTCTTTATGTACTCCGGATTGCGCGGGTCCCGCTCAATCTTTTTCCTTAGGCGCTGGATGTACACGGCCACGGCTGTCACGTCTCCAAAGGGAACCTTCCAAACCGCGTTGAAAATCTTGTCTGGAGAAAGGTTTTCGTCCTGATGGTGGACCAAAAAGTCCAAAACGTCAAATTCCCTGGCGCTAAGGCGGACTTTCGCCACGCCGCGCTTTAGGACGCAGGAATTTTCCAAAATCGTGTACTCGCCGAATTGTATCGACTCTTCCGCCGCCGCCTCGGTCTTTGTAAGGCGCCGAAGGTTGGCCTGCAGGCGGGCGATCAAGACGCGGGGGCTAAAGGGCTTGGTCACAAATTCGTCGGCGCCCAAGTCAAGGGCGGTGATTATGTCCTCGTCGGCGTTTCGTGCGCTTACGATTATCACAGGAATGGAGTTCTTGTATTCCGCGCGGAATTTTTTCAGGAAGTCCATGCCGCTCATTCCAGGCAAGTTAAGGTCCAGCAACAGCGCCGCCGGAGCCCTTCCGCGCAAGGCCAAAGTCGCTTCTTCGGCGGAAGGGTAGACAAGCGGCTCCATGCCCGCGTTTTGAACATAAAGGGCTATTAAGTCCGCCATTTCGGGAACGTCTTCTATAATCAAGATTTTGGCTTTTTCCATACCCAGACATTATAACTCATTTTTATTCTAATATTCAATAAAAAAAAATCCGAAAATCTATAAGAATAAACTTGCATTTTTTAGCAAGGTGTGGTACTATAAAGAATAGTAGCATAGGGTAAATTTTTGCCAATGCTTCCATATCTTTATTAGTGGGGAAATAATTTAGATATGATAGAAGTTGAGCGTCTCAACGGATCAAAGTATTTTTTAAATCCGCATATGATTGAGTCTATGGAAAGCCTGCCGGACTTGACTATAACGATGCTCTCCGGAAAAAAAGTCATCGTGAAGAATTCCCCGGAAGACATTATAAATAAAATTGTGAATTATCGAAAAAGAATCGGTATAAACACCCAAGAGGTATAAAATGGATATAGCGACAATAATCGGAATTGCGGGCGGAGCTGCTTGTATCGTCATGTCTGTATTGACGTCAGGCGGCACGCTTGGCGGAATCATCGACATTCCGTCTGTGTTCATGACTGTAGGCGGCTCATACGCGGCCTTGTTCATCCTTTCGCCCCTCAACAAGGCCATCGGTCTTTTCAAGGTTATGGGAAAGTCTTTCAAGATTCCCGATTTTGGCGAAAAGTCGCTTGTCCAAAACATCGTCAACCTTTCGGACAAAGCCCGCCGCGAAGGCCTTTTGATTTTGGAAGACGGCCTTGAGGACTTGGACGATCCCTTCCTTAAAAGCGGACTTCGCCTTGTAATCGACGGCACCGACGGCGCTGTCGTCCGCAAAATCATGGAAAACGAAATGAACCAAACGGAAGCCCGCCACATGGAGTGGGTCAACTGCATAAACCAGTGGGCCGGCTTTGCCCCTGGCTTTGGAATGATGGGTACCGTTCTTGGTTTGATTGGTATGTTGAACAACTTGGAAGACAAGAGCTCGCTCGGTCCTAACATGGCCGTAGCCTTGATTACTACCTTGTACGGTTCAATGATGGCCAACTGGCTCTTGACTCCGTTTGGACAGAACCTTATCGGCCAAAACTCAATGGAAATGCGCGTAAAGGAAATGGTAATCGAAGGCGTCCTGTCTATTCAGGCCGGCGAAAACTCGCGCGTTATCGCGCAAAAGCTTTTGACTTACCTTGATCCGGTCACAAGAAAGGCCGTGGCTTCGGAAGTATTGAAGGATTAAAAAATGGGCAAGAAGAAAGAGCCTGAGAAACCGTCAACAGCTTGGCAAGGCACCTATGGCGACATGATCACCTTGATGCTTTGCTTCTTCGTAATGTTGTACAACCCTTCGGAAATTGACGTGACTCAGTTGGCGACGATTACAGAAAGCCTTCAGATGAACCAAACTGAAAGCACTTCGGGCGGCATGTCGCTTTCGGCCGGCCGCCTTGCCGACTTGGGAAACACAATCAGCGCCCTTCCTTCGGTCGAAAAAGGCCGCTCTCTTGGCATGGCCAAGAAAAAGGCCGTGTCGCTTTTCGCTCCTGACGTAAAGTCAAACCGAATCACGATTACCAGCGACGAGCGCGGCTTGATTATAACGCTGGCCGCCGACTCCTTCTTTAGAAAGGGCAGCGCCGACTTGGACATCGAAGACACGCGCGACACGCTTTTGCGCCTTAGCGAATTTTTTAGTGATAAAGATTTATTGCAAAAAAACCGAAGATTTAGGATAGAAGGCCATACCGACAAAACGCCGGTGGACTCTGAAAATTCAGAGTTTATAAGCAACTGGGAGCTTTCGGCCGCGCGCGCGATGAACGTCTTGCACTACCTTGCGGACTTTGGCGCTCCGGAGCGGCAGTTTTCGGTGGCGGGATACGCGGACACCAGGCCTAAATTTGAAGGCGACACAGAAGAGGCGATGGCCTACAACCGTCGCGTTGACATAGTGATTCTAGACGAAGGGCATTTTTAATGCTAGATTATAACGGAGGTAAAAAATGGCTGACGAAGACAGTGTAAACGATGACCTTGGCGAAGAAGAAGGCGCTGCCGCCGCTCCTGCCAAAAAAGGCGGAATAGGAGGCTTGCTTCCAACTTTATTAAAATACATAGCGCTCGCTTTGGGAGCGATCATTCTTATAGTTACTGTCGTAATCATTACGATGAACATAATGGGCGGCAACAAGCCTTCGCAGGCTGCCATTCCGGTAAGCGAGGACTATAAGGAAATCGCCGAAGAGTTGGAATGGTACACTTCGCTTGGAGAAATCCAAACGCGAACCAGCGAGTCCAATCCCGCGAGCGTTGTCACGAACATTTTCTTGGGCTACAAAAAAGAGGACAAGGTTACTTCAACCGAAATCACGGCCCAGAGAATTCCGATTCGCGACTTTTTGCGCAGGTATTTTTCGGCTAAAACCGCCGAGGAATTGACTCCGCGAAACGAAGAGAACATTAAAATAGAAATACGCAACGAAATCAACGACACGATTTTGAACAGAGGAAAAATCAATAGCGTTTCCTTTGACAAGTTGAACGTTGTTGCGCAGTAAAAAAAGAGGCGGGCATTTTAGATGGTAGACGTTCTTTCGCAAGACGAGATTGACCAGTTACTCAACGCGATAAACACGGGCCAGTCAGAAACCGACGACTACAAAGCGGTTTCCGACACCCGTAAAATCAAGATTTACGACTTTAAGCGTCCTGACAAATTCTCAAAAGAACAGATTCGCACCGTGCAGATCATGCATGAAACTTTTGCCCGTCTTACGACAACCTCGCTTTCCGCCCAGCTGCGCTCTTTGGTTCACGTTCACGTAGCCACTGTAGACCAGTTGACATACGAGGAATTCATTCGCTCGATTCCGACGCCGACAACCCTTGCGGTAATCAACATGGATCCGCTCAAAGGAAACGCGGTTTTGGAAATCGACCCGGCGATCACATTCAGCATGATTGACCGCTTGTTCGGCGGAACGGGCGCGGTAACCGGCAACAAGAGCCGCGACCTTACCGACATTGAGTCAAGCGTAATGGAAGGAATCATCGTTCGCATTTTGGCCAACATGCGCGAAGCCTGGACCCAGGTTATCGACTTGCGTCCCCGCTTGGGACAAATCGAGACCAATCCCCA
>ODAI011260625.1_pt1 | contig 28301 bp, 26 predicted proteins | sample 1539321 | NCBI WGS metagenome assembly ODAI01 (sample SAMN02144231, study PRJEB22623) | gut metagenome | biome: sheep rumen | host: Ovis aries | place: New Zealand
CGAAAGCGCATCTATATCTGCCTTTGCAAGTGCGTAAAGAGTAGTCCCCGTGACATTTTTGTTGTTTTCGCAGGCAAGAGTAAACACATTCTCGTCCGAAAAAATAAGGTGCCTTATACAGTTCTTGAAAAGATTGCCGCTAAAGCCCTTTTCTTCTGCGCGGTTAACCAAAAAATCCGTGAGTTCCGCCAAAGCTTCAAGGTTGTCCTCATCTGTGAGTACACGTTTCAGAATACGTATTATCTCGTCGTTTGCAATGTTTTTGTAAACAGTCAACGAATTTATGCTGTCAAGTATCTTGTTTTGGTTCATTTTATCCTCCTGTTATTATGGGGTCGGGTCGTTTCGGGTGCGGTCAGATACCGTTCACCCTGTCGGCTTCATCTCATCCCCACTCTTCCGTCGGTACATCAACGGTTTGCATTATCTCGCGTATTATTTCTTCCGCCCTGCCTTTTTTATGCTTGTAACCGCCCGAAAGTATCAGACGGTGTGCGGCGGTATACGGGAAGATATATTTTATATCCTCGGGTGTGACAAAATCCCTGCCCTTTACTGCGGCATAAGCCCTTGCAAGCCTTACCGCGGCAAGGACGGCGCGTGTGCTCAATCCAAGCGCAACACCCTCAAACACCCTTGTTTTTTCGGCAAGAGTAACTATATATGCCGCAAGTTCGGGATGTATAACGACCTTTTCGCAATCCGAATACGCATTTATTATATCCTCTGCCGTGCATACGGGTTTTATATCATCAAGCGGTCTGCCTTTGCCGTGGGTGTTTATAAGGCTGATATATTCCTCCGCCGTGGGATAACCCAGCGAAAGACGTATCATAAAACGGTCAAGCTGCGCTTCGGGCAGCGGATAGGTACCCTGCGTTTCAACAGGGTTTTGCGTGGCGATAACAAAAAACGGACTTTCAAGCACATATGTTGTTCCGTCCACCGTTATCTGCTTTTCCTCCATAGCCTCCAGAAGTGCGGACTGTGTGCGCGGTGTGGCACGGTTTATCTCGTCCGCAAGAAGAATATTGGTAAAGACCGCCCCCCTGCGGAAAGTAAAATCCGCCGCTTTTGGATCAAAATAGGTTACGCCCGTAAGGTCGGCGGGCAAAAGGTCGGGTGTGAACTGTATTCGCCTGAATTTGCAGCCTATGCTTGCCGCAAGCGTTTTTGCAAGCATCGTCTTGCCCGTACCGGGCACATCCTCCGTAAGGACATTGCCGCCTGCAAACAAAGCGGCGATAATAAGCTCCGTTTCCGCACGCTTGCCTTTTATTATCTTTGATATATTGTCCGAAAGTCGGTACGAAAGCTCTTTTGGTGTCATATTGTTCAGCTCCTTTTGCGGATGATCTCGTTCTTTATCTCAAAAAGCGGCACATTGTTTTCTTCCGCCGCCGTTGCGGCATCTTCAAACTCGGGCTTTTCACGCTTTACACCGTAGCCCGATACCGTTTTTATGCGCAGTTTGCCGTATTTGGTGTCTTCCTGCTTTTCTTCGCGGTCAAGGATATATCTGCCGCATTTATACTCCCTTATGCCGATAGTTGAAGTATGCCTGAAAACGGCACGCACAACATCATCCCTTTTATCTGCCGTACAGATACAGCTTAAAAGCAGCGCAGGACGGCTTTTTTTCATATATATGGGTGAGGTGAAAACATCCCTTGCACCCGCCTTGAATATCATTTCCGATGCAAAAGCTATTTCTTCGCCCGTCATATCGTCTATATTGCACGAAAGCTCGAATATCTCATCGGTATTTCCGCCCGTTTCGCCAATGAAAACACGCAGGATATTAGCGCGCTTAAAATTCTTTGTGCCAAGACCGCAGCCCGTTTTTTCAACGCTCATAAGCGGCATATCGCAAAATTCCGATACAAAATATTTTAAAAGCGCCGCTCCCGTTGGTGTGCAGAGTTCGCCCTCATCCGTGTTTGAATACATAGGTATGCCGCGCAGAAGTTCCGCAGTGGCAGGCGCAGGCACGGGCAGTATGCCGTGTGCGCATTTCACAAAGCCGCCGCCGACATTCACGGGAGAAGCCGTTATTCTGTCCGCACCGAGTTCGTCAATAAGCATACACACACCGACAATATCGGCGATCGCATCCATCGTGCCGACTTCGTGAAAATGTATGTTTTCAATATCACTGCCGTGTACTTTCGCCTCTGCCGCAGCAAGCAGCCTGTACACACCGATCGCGTTTTCACACACCTTTTTCGCAGCGGGAAGAGAGCGGATAATGCCCTCCACATCGCTCAGGCGACTGTGTTCGTGACCGTGTTCATGCTCATGACCGTGTTCGCGGCTATGCTCGTGCATATCTTCATCTTCCTCGGTCTCTCCGCAGAAAACACGTATATGCGTACCCTCTATACCGCATTTTTTCTCTTTGTGCCGCTCTATACGCACATCTTTTATGCCAAGTGCGTTAAAACGCGCGACAAACCCCTCGGGATCGGGATGAAGTTCGGATAAAGCCGACATCAGCATATCCCCTGCCGCGCCCATTTTACATTCGATAAAAATAGTTTTCATATCTGTTTTCCTTCTCATATATTCGATAGTTTGTTATCTGTGAGGAAGATAAATTTTCCGCACGCCTTCTTATTCTTCTTATTATATACCAAAAGAGGGGGGATTGTCAATTTTAAGAAAGCCTGTTTTTCCGCTTATTATATCAAAACTCAAAACTTTTCAAAACTTCTCATTCGCTTGACTTTGTTTTTTTGTATGTTATAATAAAAAAGGGCGGTTTTGTTATATCCTGCCTCAAAAAATATATATGGAGGTATTTAATATGAGAAAGAATTTAGGTGTACAGCCTGCATTGTTCCCCATGCCCGTGGCTATTATCGCCGCTTACGGTGCCGACGGCAATATCTGCGCAATGAACGCAGCCTGGGCGCAGATCTGCGCTATGGATAAGATCGCGCTTTTTATAGATGCCGATCACAAGACCACAAAGAACATCATGGAAACAAAGGCTTTTACAGTAAGCATTGCAGATGTTGAAAATATCGAAGCTGCCGACTTTTTCGGCATTGCAACAGGCAACAAAATGAAAGATAAATTTGAAAGAACGGGTTATCATGCCGTTAAGAGCGAATTTGTGAACGCACCGGTAATAACGGAGTTCCCCGTTACGATAGAATGTGAGCTTGCAGAGGAGATAAACACCGAGAATATGCACGCCATAGTCGGAAAAATAGTTAATGTAAGCGCAGACGAAAAGGTTGTGGGCGACAAGGACAAAATACTGCCCGAAAAAGTAAATGCCCTTATTTTTGACCAATACAGAAACGGCTATTTTGCAGTCGGCGAAAAGGTAGGTCAGGCGTGGAACGCAGGAAAAGGATTGATGTAAAATAAGCAAGGCTGCCGTATAATGCGGCAGCCCGTTTTTTATGCCTTTGAAACGGCTTTTTTCATACTTTTAACATATTCATAGACTTTTTCTTCGGCATTTTCGCCGTATTCACCTATCATTTTCACTATTGCGCTGCCTACTATCGCACCGTCCGCAATACCTGCCATTTTTTGAGCCTGTTCGGGTGTGCTTATGCCAAAACCGATGGCACAGGGCGTATCTGTCACTTCGCGAATAGCCGAAACTATCTCGGAAAGATTTGTGCTTATAGTGTTTCTCACACCCGTAACACCCATTGAAGATACTATATATATAAAGCCCTCGGCTTCTTTTGCTATGCTTTTCACACGCTCATGCGAAGTGGGCGCAACAAGGTAAATGACCTTTACCCCATATTCTTTTGCCGTATCTTTTATCTCCGCTCTCTCCTCAAAAGGCATATCGGGGATTATAACGGCGCAGACATCAAGTTCTTTGCACTTTGCAAAAAACTTATCGTAGCCGTAGTGGAAAACGGGGTTTATATAAGTCATAAACGCAAGCGGAACATTGCTTTGTTCACGCACTTTTTTAACTATGTCAAAAACGCCGTCCGTTGTCATACCGCCCGAGAGTGCGCGTATATCGGCTTCCTGAATAACAATACCCTCCGCTATAGGGTCGGAGAACGGTATGCCTACCTCTATAAGATCTGCGCCTGCCCTTGCCATGGCAAGAATATATTTCACGGTGCTTTCCGCCGTGGGGTCGCCTGCCGTGATAAAGGGTATAAACGCCTTTTCTTTAAATATTTTGTCCTTAAATATATCACTCATAGATATTTACCCCCTTGTAGCGTGCAATTGCGGCAACGTCCTTGTCGCCCCTGCCCGAAAGACAGATAATGATGCTTTCGTCCTTTGCAAAATCCTTTGCGTGCTTCATAACATAAGCGACTGCGTGCGAGCTTTCTATAGCCGCGATAATGCCCTCTGTCTTTGCTATATACTCAAATGCCGCGACCGCCTCGTCGTCTGTGATCGGATAATACTGCGCCCTGCCCGTTTTATACAGGTTTGCGTGTTCGGGACCTATGCCGGGATAGTCAAGACCTGCCGAGATAGAATATACGGGAGCGATCTGACCGTATTCGTCCTGGCAGAAATAGCTTTTCATACCGTGGAAGATACCGAGACTGCCCTTTGCTATGGTAGCCGCATGGAGTTCTGTATCAACACCCTTGCCCGCAGCCTCACAGCCGATAAGCTTAACATCCTTGTCGCCTATAAAGTTATAGAACATACCCATTGCATTGCTGCCGCCGCCGACACAGGCGATAACAGCCGCAGGGAGTTTGCCCTCCTTTTCAAGTATCTGCGCTCTTGCTTCCTTTGAGATAACACTCTGGAAATCGCGCACTATCATCGGGAAAGGATGCGGTCCCATAACACTGCCGAGCGCATAATGCGTATCGGAACAGCGTGTCGCCCATTCGCGCATAGTCTCGTTTACCGCATCTTTAAGGGTCATCGTGCCCGATGTTACCGCGTGTACCTTTGCGCCGAGAAGTTCCATTCTGTACACATTGAGCGCCTGACGGTCGGTATCCTCCTTGCCCATGAATATTTCACATTCCATACCCAGAAGCGCAGCTGCCGTTGCCGTTGCAACACCGTGCTGACCTGCGCCCGTTTCCGCTATAAGACGGGTCTTGCCCATTTTTTTTGCAAGCAGCGCCTGACCCAGTACGTTGTTTATCTTGTGCGAACCCGTGTGGTTAAGGTCCTCTCTTTTGATATATATCTTCGGACCGCCGAGATCTTCTGTCATTTTTTCGGCATAGTACAAAAGCGAGGGTCTGCCTGCATAGTCATTCAAAAGAGCGGTGAGTTCGTCATTGAACGCCTTGTCGTTTTTATAGAACTCATAAGCCTCTTCAAGCTCATAAAGCGTGTTCATAAGGGTCTCGGGAACATACTGTCCGCCGAATTCGCCAAATCTGCCTTTACTCATTTTTTTTCATTTCCTTTCTGTTTTTTATCTCTTCTGCATTTTGCAACTATATATTCAATTTTCTTCCTGTCCTTTACTTTGTCGGTCTCCGCACCGCTGCTGACATCTATGCCATAAGGCGAGTATTCGAGCGCCCCGTCAATATTTTCGGCATTTATGCCGCCTGCAAGGAAAAACGGTCGGCCGATATTTTCAAGCAGCGACCAGTCAAAGCTTTCGCCCGTGCCCTTTCCGTTATCCAACACAAGCATATCCGCAGCGGAGTTCCCTGCTTTTTGCACGTCTTCTTTGCTGCGTATTTTAAAAGCCTGCCATACGGGTTTGCTGCCTACGGTTTTCAGTGCCTTTATATATTCGTTGTCCTCGTGCCCGTGCAGCTGTATCACATCAAGCACATCTTCGGTCACATATTTTACCATATCCGCCAAGGGTTCGTCAACAAAAACCCCGACCGCCTTTATACTTTTATCGAGTTTTTTCTTCAGCTGTGCCGCACGTTCAAAAGAAACATTGCGGTGACTTTTTTCAAAGAACACAAAACCGATATAATCGGGCTTTGCCGCATTTACATAAGTTATATCCTCGTCACGGAACAAGCCGCATATCTTTATCTTCATCATATACGCCCTCTGTTTACATACACCCTTTTCCGAGTCGGGCAAGCATTTCTTTCTTATTGCCGCTTCGCATCAGCGTTTCACCTATCAGCACGGCATTCACGCCGTTTTTATAAAGTTTTGCAATATCCTCGTTTGTTTTCATACCGCTTTCGGAAACATAAATTACCTCGGGCGGCACAAACTTTCTTAAATTTATCGAATTGTTTATATCTACCGTAAAATCCTTTAAATTACGGTTGTTTACACCTATTATCTCCGCCTTTGCATCAAGCGCCATACCTATCTCGTTTTCGTCATGTGCTTCCACAAGTGCGGACAAACCGAGACCTGCGGCAATATCACAGTATTCTTTCAACTGTGACGGGCTTAAAACAGCGCATATGAGCAGCACGGCATCTGCGCCGAGTATTTTTGCGCGGTATATCATATATTCATCGACCGTAAAATCCTTGCGCAAAACGGGTATGGACACATTTTTGCTTATCTCTTCAAGATACCTGTCCGAACCCTTGAACCAAAAAGGCTCAGTAAGGCAGGAAATTGCGGCTGCTCCCGCATTTTCATATTCCTTTGCGATCGAAAGATAGTCAAAATCCTCCGCTATAATGCCTTTTGAGGGCGAGGCTTTTTTCACCTCGCATATAAAGCTTAAACCCTGCTTTGCAAGCGCTTTTTTAAACGGAAAGCCCGTGTTTTTATCCATAGCCTCCGCCTGCGTCCTTACAAGCGAAAGCGGAAGGCTCTTTTTTTCGTTTTCCGTTCTTTCTGCCGTCTTTTCGGCTATTTCCCGTAATATCATTTCTTCACCCCGTTCAAAAAGTTCTTCAATATATCAAGTCCGTTCGGTGTCAGTACCGATTCGGGGTGGAATTGGAGACCGTATATCGGTTTTTCCCTGTGTTCCACCGCCATTATCTCACCATCGGGCGTTCTTGCCGTTACTTTAAGGCAGGCAGGCAAAGTTTCTTCATCCGCACAGAGGCTGTGGTATCTGCCTACCGTGATATTTTTGTCCATACCCTTGAAAAGCAGGCTGTCGGTATCGGCTTCCGCCACGGACTGTTTGCCGTGCATAAGCTGTTTTGCATAGGTCACTTTGCCGCCGAGAGCCTCGCATATTGCCTGATGACCGAGGCAGATGCCAAGTATCGGCACATCAAGTTCCTTTACAATATCTTCGCAGACACCTGCGTTTTCGGGTCTGCCCGGTCCGGGTGAAAGTATGACCGCTTCGGGAGCAAGCGCCTTTATCTCACCGACCGTGAGTTCGTCGTTCCGTATGACTTTCATATCCTCCGTTACCGTGCCCACAAGCTGAAAAACATTGTATGAAAAGCTGTCGTAATTATCTATCAGAAGTATCATATCTCACACCTCACTTGCCGTTTTTACCGCATTGACCACTGCCGCCGCCTTTTGCAGACATTCGTTATATTCGTTTTCGGGCACGCTGTCGGCAACTATGCCTGCGCCCGAACGTATAAAGACCTTGTTGTTTTTTGAAAAAGCAAGACGTATGGCAATACATACATCAAGGTTGCCCGTAAACGATATATAGCCTATCGCACCGCCGTAAATGCCGCGTTTGTTGTCCTCAAGTTCGTTTATTATCTCACAGGCTCTTAATTTCGGTGCACCCGAGAGCGTACCCGCAGGCAGTATGGCATCCACCGCATCTATACAGTCTCTGTCGTCCCTTATCTCGCCCCTTACGGTCGAGCCTATGTGCATAACATGAGAAAATCTTTCGATGCTCATATATTTTTCCACCTCAACGGTGCCGAATTTGCTTATTTTGCCTATATCGTTCCTGCCAAGGTCCACAAGCATATTATGCTCGGCAAGTTCCTTTTCGTCCGCCAGCAGTTCTTTTTCAAGCGCCTTGTCCTCTTCCTCTGTCTTGCCGCGGCGTCTTGTGCCCGCAAGCGGAAAAGTATGCAGAATACCGTTTTCAAGCTTCACCAGCGTTTCGGGGCTTGCACCCGCTATCTCGCCGTCACTGCCCGAAAAATAGAACATATAGGGCGAGGGATTTGTTTTGCACAATATATCGTAAGTCCCTAAAAGACTGCCCTCCGTTTCGGCTTCAAGCCTGTTTGAAATGACAGCCTGGAAAATATCGCCTTCCTTTATATAGTGCTTTGCCCTGTTGACCATTTCACAGTATTCTTCTTTATTGAAAAGCGGCTTGAAATCCGATCTTAAAACAAGTTTCTCCGTTTTTTCCTCCTCACCGTAAAGGGCTATCTCCATAAGCCTGCGCAGTTCGTATTTTGCGGCATGATAGGCTGTCTTATAGCTGTCGGTCGGTATATTCACTATAAACTGTACCTTATTTGAATAGTTGTCAAAAGCGATCACCTTGTCAAAAAGCATAAGGTCAAGGTCTTTAAAACCGTCCGTGTCCTTTGCGTTGAGTTTTAGCGTCGGTTCGGAATATTTGATGTAATCATAGGAAAAATAGCCCACAAGACCGCCCGTAAAGCTCGGAAGATAATCAAAAACAGGGCTTTTGTTTTCTCTGAGCACCTGCCTGATATACTCACGCGGGTCAAGGTCAAGTTCCTGTTTGGTAAGCTTTGTTTTAACGGTCGTGATGCCGTCTTTTGCGGTTATCTCAAGCAGCGGCTGACAGCCCAGAAAACTGTATCTGCCCCATTGTTTGCTGTCCTCAAAGCTTTCGAGGATATAGCAGTGACCGTCCACTTTTTTAAGGCATTTCAGCACGTTCATCGGATCTACATTGTGTGCATCCGTCTCACAGCTAACGGGAATAACACCGTATTCGCCGCTTTCGGCAAGTTTTTTCACTTCTTCAAAAGATGGTTTGAAATTAAGCATATTTTTTTCTCCTTCCAAAATTATGATTTAATAAATAACATTCTGTACGGAGCATAAAAAAACGTCCCCGACAGAAAACAACTGTATCTGTCAAGGACGGTAAGAAACTTAAATAAGTCGATCCGCGGTGCCACCTTGCTTCACGGCAGGAGCCGTGCACTCATTACAGGGTACATACATACCCATGACAACTAACGTATGCCCTACGTTTTGTATACTCTGCAAACGCATTTCAACAAACCCTCAACGGTCCATTTAACGGTGTGTTTCCTGCTTGTTTCCAGCCTCCAAGCTCTCTGTAAGGGCGTTCGCCGTTTTTATCTCCGTCTCATCGGTTTTAAAATATTTGCATTCATAATACACCAATAAAAAACATTTGTCAATAGCAAATTTCAAAAAATTTTTTTAAACATAATAAAAAAAATTATGGGTAATTTATAAAAATGAAAAATATTTATTTTTTACTTGAAAAATTGACCGCAATGTTTTAAAATAGATTATATATACATATATAACGAGTGATTTGAAAGATGCGAGGTGTATCCATATGAAAATTCTTATTACGGGGGGCTGCGGCTATCTCGGCAAAACAATATGCAATGCTTTTATTGATGCCGGACACGAGTGCGTTATAATCGACACTGCCGCGGACAAAGAAACACCGTCAGAGCGTGTCAGCCTTTACTGCGCCGACATTTCCGACAGCACCGCCCTTAAAAATATAATAGCGGAACACCCCGATATATATGCGGCAATACACTGCGCCGAGCTTTCGACGGTCTCTCTTTCCGTCAGCAACCCTTACGAGTATTATTCGCTCAATGTTGTCAAGACGATGGAGTTTTTCAAAAACCTGCACGATCTCGGTATAAACAGGATAATTTTTTCATCATCCGCAGCGGTATACGACAATGTACCCGGCTATATGGTGACGGAGCGCAGCCCCATCAAGCCGCGCAGCCCGTTCGGCAGAACAAAATATATCACCGAAATGATGCTTAAAGATTTTTGCAGCGCATACAATATGCAGTGCATAGCATTGAGATATTTCAACCCCATAGGTGCGGACCCGCGCTCACGCAGCGGTCTTGTAAAGGGTTCGGCGAATATAATAAGCCGCCTTATCCGCATACTCAACTGCGAAGAGAATACCTTTGTGGTCTCGGGCGACGACTGGGACACACGCGACGGCACCTGCGTGCGTGACTATATCCACGTATGGGATGTGGCGCAGGCAAATGTCAAGGCGATAGAAAACTTCGAAAAAGCGTTTGAAAACGCAGGCAGCGAGTATAGCGACAACTTTTTGAGCCTGAATATAGGCTCGGGCGTTGACGTTACGGTAAAAGAGTTTATAATGGCTTTTGAAAACGTAACGGGCGAGAAGATAAACACACGCATAGGTCCGCGCAGACAGGGCGATATAAGCGGTTCATACGCAAATATACGCCTTGCGCAGAAAGCCATAGGCTGGAAGCCCACTTATTCGCTTGAAGATGCTATATTTGATGCTTTAAGATGGGATGAAGAAAACGGCGACCGTTGATCTGTCAAGGTCAATTTATTAAGTTAATTTATCAAAAGGAGTTGTTTTTATGGAATTTTCAAAACTTATCGAAGAAAGAAGAAGTGTAAGAAAATATAAAAGCGGCGTTGAGATAACCAAAGCCGAGATAGAAGAAATATTAAAGGCTGCACAGCAGGCACCATCCTGGAAAAATTCACAGACGGGCAGATACTACATTGCATTGAGCCCCGAGGCTGTTTCGGCAGTTTCCGCTGCCCTGCCCTCATTCAACCAAAACAATTCCGCCAATGCCGCCGCACTTATCGTTACGGCATTCGAGATGAAAAACGCAGGCTTTATGCCCGACGGTTCACAGGTGAACGAACTTGGCGACCAGTGGGGTGCATACGACCTCGGACTTCAGAATTCCTACTTTATTTTAAAAGCAAAAGAACTTGGCTATGACACACTTATAATGGGTATAAGAGACGAAAAAGCTCTGCGCGCCGTATTTAATATACCCGCTTCGCAGCAGGTAACGGCCGTGCTTGCACTTGGCAAAAGGGAAAACGACCCCACGGCACCAAAGCGCAAAGAACTTGAAGAAATAGCGGTTTTTAAGTGATTTTTGGCAGATCTTTGATAATGTTATATTAATGAAAGGCGTCTGTAATGGTTCTGTAACATTAATAGTGTATAATATTCACAAGAATAAGATACATAGTATTTCAGTGCAGTTATTGATTTTAGTATGGTTAATTCAAATCTGATTATCGGAAGGAGGAAATAAAATGAAAAGATTTTTGGCATTTATCTTGATCGCAGCAAGTATTCTGGCTTTGCATGCAGTAAATACATTTGCGGCGGACACCGATGTTCTTCCTGTTGATAATTTTGCGGTAACGGGCGGTATAAACACCGAAAAGGCCTGTGACATCACCTTTGATTCCACACGTCTTATCTCGGGTACGGCTTCAAAAGACACAGTTGTTACTATCTCCGTTTACGATATTACAGACCCCGATAACAAGTTCCTTGACAGCAGTTATTCAATAACGGTAGGTTCCGCAGGCATATTCAGCCAGAGCGTCGATCTTGCCGAGGGCAAAAATTATGTTATAGTTGCGGCTTCAAACGGAAACAAACACTCCGAAGTTTCAACTGTCATCAACAGAAAAGGCCGCTTTATAAAGGCTGTTTTGTCACAGTACATCGCATTGCCCGGACAGAACAAATAAAAAGTCCGGAGAGGACAAAAAGATATGAAAAATTTTAGCAAGAATTTATTTATAGCTTTTTTAATGATCTTAGCAATTTACCAGACGACAGAGTTATGGTTTGAAGAATATTCAAGCCATAACTTTTTTTCGTTTATTTCAACGGGTTATCTTTCGGGCGGACAAAGCGCATTTTACGGCATAGACAGGCTTATAATAAGTCTCGGCGACAACAAGGCTGTATGCCGCAAAGAAAACGTGCTGAACACTTCATACCGCGCCAATTTTGACAAACTTATCGCAGACACCGTATCAAAAGGCGAGGTCGGCGATGCACAGATAGACTGGTCGCACCTGTTCAACAACCGCTGTGTTATTTACGATATATCAAACTCCATTACGTCGGCGGACTTTACAAAGGCGCTCGGCATAAGCAAAAAGCAGCTTTCACTGCCCGAAGATATAGACCTTGTGCTGCTCATACCCAACACCACCGAAAACGTGGTGCAGACCTACATATCGGGCAGCGGCAGGACGGTATGTTTCAGCCTGAAACGCAGCGACCTTGCACAAAAAGGCATGGACGAGATATCGGCGCTTGCACTTGAAGCGGACGATATAAACTATATCTCAAGCAAGGGCAACGGTTTCAATATTTTCGGCTCAAACACCTTTATTCCCACGCCAAAGGGCTCTCACAGCACTCTGAGCGTTATAAACCCCGCCATGGACGGCGAAAGGATAGATACAAAAGCGCTTGAAAACCTTGTAAGCGGCTTTTTTGAAAACCCTGCCGTAAAATGGAGCAGCGTTACAAACAATGTTTACAGTTACAGCGATGAAAACAATGTGGTAAAATACTATCTCAACGGCGTACTTGAATATTCGGGCTACAACGCATCAGACGAAAAGGACGGCGAAAAGCTCAATGTGATGAAAAGCTACACCGCCGCCGAAAAATTCCTCAAAAAAGACAGCGGCATCGAAAATGACGTCGTACTTACAAGCATAGCCGTAAAAGACGATAAAGCGGTATTTTGTTTTGATTATACCTACAATAACTCGCCCGTTTGCCTGAGCGATGAATTAAAAACGGGTCTCGGACTTGATGCGGCAATAGAAGTGACCGTATCAAAAGGCAGTGTTGTGCGTTTCCGCCGCTATATGTGCGTACTGCGCAGCGGCAGCGAAAAGCAGACCATAGAAACGGATTTCGTAAAAGCAGTTGACAATGTATACAACACCGCCGAGAACGAGGATACGGTGGACAGCGTTGACCTTGTATACAAAATAAACGGCAGGAGCGATAACGTGCCGTTGAGCTGGCGCGTGGTAATGGGCGGCAAAAGCTACTGGGAGAAGGCATAATGAATTGGGATAAAGCAAGAAATTACACTATCTTTTTTCTTATAGTTTTTAATATAATAATCTTTATTTTCGGCTTTCAGGCACGCATAGGCAAACGCATGACCAACGACCAGCGCCAGGATATAGTCAATATTCTGCGCCAAAACGGTATTGCCGTAAAGTGTGAGCTTCCGCGCACACGTCCGTCTGTGGGTCAGCTTATGCTGCGCCGCTTTGATTTTGACTATCTTAAACTGCAAAAGATATTTATAAACGACCAGAGCAGCATAAAGCGTATAGATGCAGAGGACAAAGTGACCATATCAAACGGCACGGAGACACTGACTGTCGAGGGCAACCATATAGAATACAAAAACACCGCCATGACCGCCGCCGACAAAGCGCAGGCGCAGAAGCAGGCACGCGCTATAGTAAAAGATATACACGATTATTTCGGCAGTTTTTATATGTACTCGGCAGACGAGAACGACGAGCAGTATAATTTCAGATTTACCGAAAAAGTTTCGGGCTTAAAAGTCTACAACAATATAATCTCGGTGACAGTGTACAAAAAAGGCGGTCTGCGCCTCGGTTTAAGCTACTTGCAGACGGGCGAGAACTACGGCGACAAACTGACAGCCATTCCCTGCGATGAAGCGCTGTTTTCGGCAATGCCCTATATTCTCGAATACGAGGGCACGGATAAGGAGCTTAACATCACCAATGTTGAAATGTGCTATTATCTGCACCGCATCCCCTCCGACGAGGGCATAGCCATCCCCTGCTACCGCATAACGGTAAATTGGGATAAGATATACTATATAAACGCCTACACGGGCGATCTTGTAAATTAATAAAACTCAAAAATAAAGACCTCCTGAATATTCCTTTATCGGGAGGTCTTTTTATTACGCGGGTGATGTTCCGAAAGGAACTCACTCTTTTTGTAAAAATCCAAAAAGGATTTTTCAGGCTTTTGCAGAATATTTATAGTGAGCGACATTTTTAAATGTCGTTTACTGTATATCAGGGAAATGCCGATCAGTATTTTTGATTTGAACGGTGTTTTCTTAAACAACTTGCTGACAAATTATAATGAGGAGGTTTTTAATTTATGGCAAACAGATTTGTATTGAACGAAACATCTTATCACGGTGCAGGCGCGATAAAGAGCATCGCAGATGAAGCGATCGGCAGAGGTTTTAAAAAGGCTTTTGTATGCTCCGACCCCGACCTTATCAAATTCGGCGTTACCAAAAAGGTAACGGATGTGCTTGACGGCGCAAAGCTTGCTTACGAGATATATTCAAATATCAAGCCGAACCCGACTGTAGAAAATGTACAGACAGGCGTTGAAGCTTTCAAAAAATCTGGCGCCGATTATATCATAGCCATCGGCGGCGGTTCTTCCATGGACACTGCAAAGGCTATCGGCATCATCATCAAAAATCCCGAATTTGAGGATGTTATAAGTCTTGAGGGCGTTGCTCCCACCAAAAACAAGGCTGTGCCTATCATTGCCGTTCCCACAACAGCAGGTACTGCGGCAGAAGTTACTATCAACTATGTTATCACCGACACCGCGAAAAACAGAAAGATGGTTTGTGTGGATGTACACGACATCCCCGTTGTTGCAGTCGTAGATCCCGATATGATGAGCAGTATGCCAAAGGGGCTTACGGCAGCTACGGGCATGGATGCGCTTACTCACGCCATAGAGGGTTATATCACGGCAGGCGCATGGGAGCTTTCTGATATGTTCCACTTAAAGGCTATCGAGATAATCGCAAAGAACCTGCGCGGCGCAGTTGAAAACACCCCCGAGGGCAGAGAGGGCATGGCACTCGGTCAGTATGTTGCGGGCATGGGCTTCTCGAATGTGGGTCTCGGCATCGTTCATTCAATGGCACATCCTCTCGGCGCACTCTACGACACACCGCACGGTGTTGCAAATGCTATAATCCTGCCTACGGTAATGGAATACAACGCAGAAGCCACGGGCGACAAATACAAATATATCGCACAGGCTATGGGTGTTGAGGGCACCGAAAAAATGAGCGTTGACGAATACAGAAAAGCCGCTGTTGATGCAGTCAAGCAGCTTTCAAAGGATGTAGGCATACCTGCCGACCTTAAAGAGATAGTAAAGGAAGAAGATATACCTTTCCTTGCACAGTCGGCTTACGATGATGCCTGCCGTCCGGGCAACCCGAAAGAAACTTCCGTTGAAGACATTACGGCTCTTTACAGATCGCTTCTGTGATATATTTATATAAACGGCATATAAAAACGGAAACAAAAAATTTACACCAAAAAATTTACGAAAATTGTAAATTAAATGTTGTAATTGCATTCTTCTTATGTTAGAATATAGTATATATGTATATTTTTATCAAGGAGGAAAACACAATGACACATATCAAAACATTAAACACAAAGATGCTTCAGAACACTGTTAAGACAGGCGGCTGCGGCGAATGCCAGACATCCTGCCAGTCAGCATGCAAAACATCATGCACAGTTGCAAACCAGGCTTGTGAAAACAAATAATGACCATAAAGAGGGGCTGATAAGTTCAGCCCCGCTTTTGCGTTAAACGACAGTTATAGTAAACGACAAAAGTCTTTGGACGTTGGGCGTTTACTTGCGCCGACTGCGAGCCGCAAAGCGGCTTTATTCCTTGTACGCAGTCGTGTGCATGCCCCGCAGGGTTATAGTAAAGGACATTTTTAAATGTCGTTTACTATATATATAAATCAACGAAAGGAAGAAACCTATGATACATAAATACTGTCACAACGGCGTGTATATCGTTATGGACATCAACAGCGGCGCCGTACACGTTGTGGACAGGCTTGTATATGACATACTTGACTACTACAAAAAAGAGGACACCGAAAGCATAGTAAAAAAACTTGCGAATACTTACCCCGAGGACGAGATACGTCAGTCGATAGCCGAGCTTGACCAACTTGTTGAGCAGCGTATGCTTTTCACGCCCGACACCTACTCTGCCGTTGTGCCTTTTGTGAAAAAGCGCGAACCCGTTGTAAAGGCTCTTTGCCTGCATATAGCGCACGACTGCAACTTAAAATGCAAATACTGTTTTGCCGAAGAGGGCGAATATCACGGCAAGCGTGAGCTTATGAGTGCGGAAGTCGGCAAAAAAGCCATAGATATGCTTATAAAGGCATCGGGCAGCAGGAAAAACCTTGAAATAGACTTTTTCGGCGGCGAACCTTTGATGAACTTCAATGTTGTAAAAGAGATAGTGGAATACGCCCGTTCACTTGAAGAGGCAAACGGCAAGAAATTCCGCTTTACAATGACAACAAACGGTATTTTATTGAATGATGAGATACTTGAATACATAAATGCAAATATGCACAACCTTGTTCTGAGTCTTGACGGCCGCAAGGAGATAAACGATAAAATGCGTCCGCGTGCAGGCGGTCAGGGCAGCTATGACACTATAGTGCCCAAGTTCCAAAAAGCCGCAGAAAGCAGAAATCAGACGGATTATTACGTGCGCGGCACTTTCACGCGCCACAACCTTGATTTTGCGGAGGATGTTATGCACCTTGCCGACCTCGGCTTCAAGCAGATTTCCGTTGAGCCCGTTGTTGCGGACGAAAGCGAAGATTACGCTATACGCGAGGAGGACTTGCCGACAATATTCAAGGAATACGACAGGCTTACCGATATGATACACGAAAGACGCGAAAAAGGCGAATGGTTCAACTTTTTCCACTTTATGATAGACCTTACGGGCGGCCCCTGCGTTATAAAAAGGCTTGTGGGCTGCGGTTCGGGTACGGAATACCTTGCGGTATCACCGAGCGGCGAACTCTATCCCTGCCATCAGTTCGTGGGCAGACCCGAATTCAGGCTCGGCACAGTCGATACGGGCGTTGTCAACACCGAAGTACGCGAAAGGTTTGAAAACTGCAATGTATACACAAAGCCCGCCTGCCGCGAATGTTGGGCGCGCTTCTATTGCAGCGGCGGCTGTGTCGCAAACTCGTTCAATGCACACGGCGACCTTGTGACCCCTTACGAGATAGGCTGTGAAATGCAGAAAAAGCGCATAGAATGTGCCATTTACCTTAAAGCGGTCGAGGATGAAAACCGATAATGTTTTTTCTTTGAAAAACTTTTAATTCCGAATACAAATATTACCAAACAAATACCAAATAAATACCAAATAAATGAAACTTTTTATTGACGATTGAAAAAAAATCTTATATAATGAAGATTGGTATTTTATTTCTTAAACGAATAAAACATATGCAACAAATCAAAAAGGGAGGAAAACTTCAAATGAAATCAAAGAACGTATTGATCCTGCTTTTGGTTTTGGTGGTTGCCGCAGGCTTGTCCTATGTATGCTATAAAGGCGTAGGCGGGGGCGCAAAAGGCAGTGCGAAAAACATCAAACAAGGTCTGGATCTGAAGGGCGGCGTATATATCGTATACGAAGCCGCAAAAGACAACCCTACTGCCGAGGAAATGGCAGCCGCCGTTTCAATGATACAGCAGAGGCTTGACTTTAACAACTGGACAGAAGCCGAAGCCGCTATCGAAGGCGACCTTGGCAACAGGATCAGGGTCGAGATACCCGGTGTTGACGATGCGGAGAGCGCAGTTGAGGATATAGGCTCAACAGCTCACCTTACATTCTGTGATGCAGAGGGCAACGTACTTGTTGACGGCTCGAATGTATCCAACGCAACGCCTGCAAGCGACGGCGTAGGCAACTACCTTGTATCGCTTGAATTTGATGCACAGGGCACAAAGGATTTTGCCGAGGCTACAAAGGCAAATATCGGTCAGCCCCTTGTGATCATGATGGATGATATGCCCGTAAGCTCGCCCACAGTCAACCAGGAGATAACAGGCGGCAAAGCACAGATAACAGGCAACTTCACACTTGACGAAGTTGAAAGCCTTGCAAACAAGATCCGTGCGGGCAGCCTTCCCTTCAACCTTACACCCATCGAATACAACGAAGTAGGTGCAAGACTCGGTGCGGAATCACTTTCAACAAGTCTTTTCGCAGGTATGATCGGTATTTTCCTTGTACTTGTATTTATGCTTCTTTTCTACCGCATACCGGGTGTTGCAGCCGACCTTGCGCTTGTTATATACACAGCTGTTGTGGTTATCGTAATGAGCCTTTTCGGTCTTACACTTACACTGCCCGGTATGGCAGGTATCGTTCTTTCAATAGGTATGGCAGTTGATGCGAACGTTATCATCTTCGAGCGTATCAAAGAAGAAGTACGTACAGGCAAGACACTCAAGACAAGCCTTAAAAACGGTTTTTCACGTGCTCTTCCCGCTATCCTTGACGGCAATATAACAACACTTATCGCCTGCGTTGTGCTCTGGTGGCTCGGTACGGGTCCCGTTAAGGGCTTTGCGCAGACACTTTCCATCGGTATCATCGTTTCGATGTTCACCGCTATTTTCGTAACAAGAGTTATTCTTAACAGCCTTTTGGGTGTGGGTCTTAACAATCCCGTACTTTACGGCGCAAAAGCAGCTAAAAAGGAGGAGAATAAATGAGAATACAGGTAATTAAAAACAGATTTATCTATATCGGTATCGCCCTTGTTCTTATCCTTGTGGGCATAGGCTGCATGATATATCACACATCAAAGGGTGAAGGTCCTTTCAACTTTGATGTTCAGTTTACGGGCGGTACAGCCGTTGAGGTAAACATTGGCACGGAATTCAGCAACGATGATATAACGGCTATCGTTGCCGATGTTACGGGCAATACAAGCCCGCAGGTCCAGAAAGTCGGTACAGACGGCACACAGGTCGCTATCAAGACAAAATCCATCGACCCCGACACAAGAACAGCTTTAAAAGACGCTATACTTGAAAAGTACCCGGGCGCTACCGATTTCAGCATATCCGATGTAAGCGGTACAGTCAGCAAGGAAATGCAGCGTGCAGCTATACTTGCGATCGTTGTTGCCTGCATAGCAATGCTTATTTATGTTACTATCCGTTTCCATGATGTAAAAACGGGTTCAAGTGCAGTTATGGCTCTTATCCACGATGCACTTATGGTCATCTGCTGCTATGCGGTGTTCAGAATACCGTTAAGCACAACATTTATTGCAGTTATCCTTACGATACTCGGTTATTCGATCAACGCTTCTATCGTTATCTTTGACCGCGTGCGTGAAAACCGCAGACGTTTCAAGGACGATGCCGAGCTTATAGATGTAAGTATCAACCAGACACTGACACGAAGCCTTTTCACATCCTTCACTACATTTTTGACAGTGCTTTCCCTTTACATCTTCGGTGTAAAGGATATCAAGGATTTCGCGCTTCCTATCATGGTCGGCGTTATCTGCGGTACTTATTCTTCCGTACTTCTTTCGGGCAACTTCTGGTATATGCTTTCAAAAGCAGGCAAGAAGGAATAAGGTTCTGCGGCAAATAACATCTTTTGATAAAGTTTACCGTAAAATTTAGTAATATTACAAACAGTTTGAGGGCAAAATCACCTCATTTACACTTCACAATGGCAGTATGGCAAAAACAAAAAAGTTCAATATGTGTAATTTTAACATAAATCATCTAAAAACAGCCTTGTTTTTGCCCATACTTTTGTGAAAAACTAACAAGATATAAAAAATTAAATTTTTGATGTTTTTTTCTTGGGAGTTTTGTGATATAATAACATCAAGAGGATTTGCAGAGTAATGCAGATCGTTAAATTTGATAAATTTGAGATAGGAAGTGAAGTTTGTTATGGCTAAGTACATACTTATCCGCTTGATCAACGGTACAGAATATCAAATCAATCAGAAACAGCAAGTCATCGCTGTTGTCGACGGTCTTACAGGTAAAAAGACCCAGTATGAACCAAGCAATGACTGGACTATTAAGGGTATGTGGTATAAAAAGATGTTCGGCGGTAAGGACATTATTGATGTTTTGCAGTTTATTACAGATGCCGAGCTCGGTAATGTTAAGTACCAGGACAAGAAAGGCGCATGGCGCTACGGTCTTGCCGAAATTCACCACGGCACGGAGATCTTGCACGAACCGTTGAATGATGTCGGCGTTATGTTCGTTCAGCTGCGTGATGATTGACACAAAGAAATGACAAAAAGAAATGACAAAAAGAAATGACAAAAATTAAAGGACTGCTTTTGCAGTCCTTTTTTGTACTCACAAGGCAGGTAAAATATAGCCGCCGCGGTCGCGCAGTTATATGCAATAAAAAACCTCCCGAAAAGGGAGGTATTAAGCTACTGACAGGACTTGAACCTGCGACCCGCGCATTACGAATGCGCTGCTCTACCAACTGAGCCACAGTAGCACAAAAGTGTAAATATGTCATTCACAGCTTTTTTATTATACCTTATTTCGGTTTAATTGTCAAGATATTTTTAATTTTTTGAGTTTTCTAAATAAAATAAGTCTAAAATCGTTATTGAACAATTCGGGGATTTGTGTTATAATCAATATATATATTTTGCAAACATACATTATTTTACAATACAAGGAGGACATCAAATGTCAAAGGAAATACCCTACAAAATTTATCTTGAAGAAAACGAGATGCCCCGTCAGTGGTACAACGTAAGGGCTGATATGAAAAACAAGCCCGCTCCCCTGCTCAACCCCGGCACAGGCAAGCCCATGACCGCGGAAGAGCTTGAACACGTATTCTGCAAGGAACTTGTTGCACAGGAGCTTGATGAAACGCATCCTTATATAGACATACCCGAGGAGATACTCGGTTTTTACAAAATGTACCGTCCCTCACCGCTTGTACGTGCATACTGTCTTGAAAAGGCGCTTGATACGCCTGCACATATCTACTACAAATTCGAGGGAAACAACACTTCGGGCAGCCACAAGCTCAACTCGGCTATTGCGCAGGCCTACTACGCAAAAAAGCAGGGTCTTAAAGGCGTTACGACCGAAACGGGCGCAGGTCAGTGGGGTACGGCGCTTTCGATGGCCTGTGCATACTTCGACCTTGACTGCGAGGTATATATGGTAAAGGTATCCTACGAGCAAAAGCCTTTCAGACGCGAGGTAATGCGCACATACGGTGCAAAGGTAACACCCTCGCCGTCCATGACAACAAATGTCGGCAGAAAAATAAACGAGGAATTCCCCGGTACAACGGGCAGTCTTGGCTGTGCCATATCCGAAGCGGTCGAAGCCGCTACCTCAAAAGAGGGTTACAGATACGTTCTCGGCTCGGTACTTTCCCAGGTACTTCTTCATCAGACGGTCATCGGTCTTGAAACAAAGGCCGCACTTGATAAATACGGTATTACGCCCGACATAATCATCGGCTGCGCAGGCGGCGGTTCCAACCTCGGCGGTCTTATCTCACCGTTTGCGGGCGAAATGGTAAGGGGCGAGAAAAACTACAGGATAATCGCAGTTGAGCCTGCATCCTGCCCCAGCCTTACACGCGGCAAATATGTATATGACTTCTGCGATACGGGCAAGGTTTGTCCGCTTGCAAAGATGTACACACTCGGCAGCGGCTATATCCCCGCACCCAACCACGCAGGCGGTCTGCGCTACCACGGCATGAGCTCGATAGTTTCCCAGCTTTATGACGACGGCATTATAGAGGCTACAAGCGTTAAGCAGACAGAGGTATTTGAAGCCGCGCAGAGATTTGCGAAGATAGAGGGTATACTTCCCGCGCCCGAGAGCAGCCATGCAATAAAGGTCGCTATCGACGAAGCGCTCAAATGCAAGGAAACAGGCGAAGCAAAGAACATAGTATTCGGTCTTACGGGTACGGGCTACTTTGATATGGTCGCTTACCAGAGCTTTAACGACGGCACTATGCAAAACTACACTCCTACCGATGAGGAGATAGCCGCATCACTTGCAAAATGCCCCACCATCAAATAAGATACGATAATACGGCTGCTGCATCGGTTTTAATAGTTCCGATGCGGCAGTTTTTTATAACGGGAGAAGAATATGCTTACAGAAGAAAAAAGAAGAAAACTCGACTTTCCTTTATACTGTATCACCGCCAAAAACCTTTCAAACGGCAGAACAAACTTTGAGGTCGTGCAGGCTATGCTTGACGGCGGCGCAAAAATAATACAGTACCGCGAAAAATATGCCGATATACGCACACGCTATGAGGAATGTCTTAAAATAAAGGAAATGTGCGCAAAATACGGCTGCACATTCATCATAAACGATAATATCGACATCGCCCTGCTTGTACGCCCCGACGGTGTGCATATCGGTCAGGACGACCTGCCCATAAAAGAGGTGCGCAAACTTGTCGGCGAGGATATGATAATAGGTCTTTCCACCCACAGCCCCGAGCAGGCGCGGCAGGCTGTTGCGGACGGTGCGGACTATATCGGTGTGGGACCGCTTTTCCCCACGCAGACAAAGGACAACGTATGCGCTCCCGTAGGGCTTGAATATCTTGAATATGTGGTCAATAATATCGACCTGCCCTACACCGCTATAGGCGGCATAAAAGAGCATAATATGGACAAGCCTCTCGGTGTCGGTGCAAAGTGCATCTGTCTTGTATCGGACATAACGGGGGCGGAAGATGTAAAAGCAAAAGTTGAAACACTGTTGAAAAAGATAAAAAGCTATAAATAAGGGGTGCTTTTATGAAAGAACGTATTAAAGCCGCACTCGGCGAAATACAGCCCGATCTGGTTCTGAAAGGCGGAAATGTTGTAGATGTTTTCAACCACAGGATAATAAAGACCGATGTTGCCATAAAAGACACATATATCGTAGGTCTGGGCGAATACAGCGGCAAGGAAGAAATAGATGTGAGCGGAAAATACATAATGCCCGGGCTTATCGACTCGCATCTTCATATAGAGTCCTCCCTGCTTATACCGTCCGAGTACGCAAGAGCCGTTGTACCCCACGGCACGACAACAATAATCGCAGACCCACACGAAATAGTGAATGTATGCGGCAAAGACGGGCTTGAATTTATGATAGACGATGGTGCGATAAACACAATGAATATGTGTTTTATGGTGCCGAGCTGTGTACCTGCCACGCCGTTTGACCACTCGGGCTGCGTACTTGATGCAAAAGCGGTAAAAGAGATGTTCAACGATTATAAATACGGTCCGAAGCTTACGGGGCTTGCGGAAATGATGAATTTTCCCGGGGTCGTTTTCTGCGATGACGATGTACTCGAAAAACTTGAAGCCGCAAAGATAAAGGACGGTCACGCACCCACTATAAGCGGCAAAGGTCTTAACGCCTATCTATGCGGCGGCATAATGACCGATCACGAATGTGATACTGCCGAAAATGCGCTTGAAAAAGTCGGCAAGGGTATGTTCATACTTATCCGCGAGGGTACGGGCACAAAAAATCTTAAAGAACTTATAAAGGCGGTAACACCATATAATGCCGAACGTTTTGCCTTCTGTACCGATGACAAACACGCCGATGAGATACTCGAAGAAGGCACGGTGAGACATTGTATAAGAGAAGCCGTAAAGCAGGATTTTGACCCGATAACAGCCATAAAAATGTCAACTATAAACCCTGCGCGTATTTACGGGCTGGAACACCGCGGCGGCATAGCCCCGAATTATTATGCCGATATTGTAGTTACGGATTCACTTTCGCTTGACAATATAGAAAAGGTATATTTCAACGGTCATCTTGTTGCCGAAAACGGAAAAAATGTTTTGGATCTGCGTGAAACACCCACGCCAAAAGATAAGGTAATAAATACCGTCAACATCAACAAGATCACTCCCGATGACCTGTATATAGACTTTGACCCCTCAATGCCCGTAATACTTATGCGTGAGGGCAGTATCGTCACGGAAGCCGTTTACAGAGAAAACGCAGACGGTCTTGTTATGGTCGCAAATATCGAAAGACACCACCGCACGGGCAATATAGGCAAGGCATATGCCGCAGGTTTTGAGATACACGGCGGAGCGGTCGCACAGACAATCGGCCACGACAGTCACAATATCACGGTCGCAGGCGACAATGCGGAGGATATGGCACTTGCCGTCAACGCTCTGGGCAGGGACGGCGGCATAGCGGTAGTTAAAAACGGCGAAGTCATTAAATTTATGGCTCTGCCCATAGGCGGCATTATGACAGACCTGCCTGCCGAAGAAGCGGCGGCTGAATTTGACAAGGTGAACGAAGCTATAAAAAAGATAAGCCCCAATGCGTCACATTCTATCTTTATGGTGCTTTGCTTTATTTCACTGCTTGTTATACCCCACCTTAAATTAAGCGACAAAGGTCTGTTTGATGTTGACAATTTTGATTATTATAAGGAAACTGCAAAAAAGATTTGACCCGAAACGTAATAGATGCTATAATAAATAAACAATTCTTGTAAAGGATAAAAAAATGGACAAAATAGGTATTCTGGGCTTTGGCCTTATCGGCGGTTCAATAGCAAAGGCTTTAAAAGGCAAGGCGGATGTCGTTGCTTACAGCAGAAGCGAACAGCCGCTTAAAAACGGTCTTGCGGACGGCAGTATCTCCGCTTATTCAAACACCGACCTTGAAGTTTTCAAGGACTGCAAATATGTTTTTTTATGCACTCCCGTAGACCTTATACCCGACTATGCGCAAAAGCTTGTCGGTATAGTTGACAAGGACTGTATTTTTACGGATGTGGGCAGCACAAAGGGCGAGATATTCCGCCGTATGAACAAGCTTGACGGTATAAAATTCATTGCGGGCCACCCCATGGCAGGCTCCGAAAAAACGGGCTACAGCGCGGCTTCGGCGCATTTGTACGAAAACGCCTACTATATCATAGCGCCGAACAAAAATGTAAACAGCGCCGAGCTTGACGGTTTTACCGAGCTGGTGCGCAGTATAGGCGCGATACCGCTTTATATAGAGCCCGAGCATCACGATTTTGTTGTGGCGGCAATAAGCCATGTGCCGCATATAATCGCATCGGCGCTTGTGAACACAGTGCGCAGGCTTGACAGTGACACTCTTATGCACACAGTTGCGGCAGGAGGTTTCAAGGATATAACGCGAATTGCAAGTTCAAGTGCGGAGGTATGGAGCAGCATATGCTTTGAAAACCGTGACGAGATATTAAAAGTTACGGACAAGTTTATCGAAGTGCTGCAAAACTACCGCAAAGACATTGAAAACAACGACTATGACGAACTTTTTGCGCGTTTTGAAAATGCAAAAAACTACCGCGACAGCTTTGCGCCCAAACGCTCGACAGACAATTATCACAGCCTAATTGTGGATGTTGAAGACGTACCCGGCATAATCGCAAGCATAGCAACGCTTTTGAGCAGCCACGGCATAAGCATTAAAAACATAGGCATACTCAACAGCCGCGAATATGCGGACGGCGTTTTGAAGATAGATTTCGACAGGGAAGAATATATGAAAACAAGCGCCGCACTGCTCAAAGATGCAGGATATAAATTATATTAATAAAATCAGTAAAAGTATTAAAGAGGAAGAAGTAAAACAATGGATATTACTATCAGACCAATAGACAAAATAAACTCGGTCATAACCGTACCCGGCGACAAATCCATATCCCACCGCGCTGTTATGTTCGGCAGCATTGCACAGGGCGATACGGAGATCTCGGGCTTTCTGACGGGCGATGACTGTATGTCTACAATATCATGCTTTAAAAAGCTCGGTATCGACATTGAAGTAAAGGGAGAAAATGTAGTCGTTCACGGCAAAGGTCTGCACGGGCTGACTGCACCTACGGAACTTCTGGATGTGGGCAACAGCGGCACTACCATCCGCCTTATATCGGGTCTTTTATCGGGTCAGACTTTCGACTGCCGCTTAAACGGCGATGCTTCCATACAAAAGCGCCCGATGAACCGTGTAATAAAGCCTCTTTCGCAGATGGGTGCAAAGATAGAGAGCACGAACAACGGCTATGCGCCGCTTGCAATAAGGGGTGCAAAGCTCAAAGGCATCGAATACCATATGCCCGTTGCTTCGGCACAGGTAAAATCGTCTATACTGCTTGCTTCTCTCTATGCCGAGGGCGAGACGGTTGTTATAGAGGATATGCCCTCGCGCGACCATACGGAGATAATGCTCAACTACTTCGGTGCGGATATCGTCAACGAAAACGGCAGGATAACCTCGCGCCCCGTAAAAGAACTTTACGGCAGACCGCTTACCGTACCGGGCGATATATCTTCGGCGGCATTCTTTATTGCGGCTGCCCTGCTCACTCCCGATTCGGAGATCACCGTAACAAATGTGGGCATAAACAAAACACGCACGGGCATTATAGATGCTTTTCTTGAAATGGGTGCGGACATCAAGGTGATAAACGAACGCCTTGCAGGCGGTGAGCTTGTAGGCGACCTTGTTGTAAAGACATCAAAACTCAAAGCCATAACTTTGGGCGGCGATATTATACCGCGAATGATAGACGAGATACCCGTTTTTGTTGTTGCCGCACTTGCCGCAGAGGGCACGACCGTGGTAAAAGATGCGCAGGAACTCAAAGTCAAGGAGAGCAACCGCATTGCCACCATGATAGAGGAACTCGGCAAAATGGGTGCAAAGATAACCGAAACAGATGACGGTATGATAATAGAGGGCGGTCAGAAACTTACGGGAGGCACGACATACAGCCACCTTGACCACAGAGTTGCAATGTCTGTCGCTGTTGCCGCACTCAATGCAAAGGGCGATACCACAATAACCGATGCAGACTGCGTTGGTATATCGTTCCCGAATTTTTACGAATTACTTAATAGTTTAAGATAAAAAAAGGGGCTGTCGCATTATAATTTATCTTGAAAATCAGCGATTAAGCCCCTTTTAACAATTCTATTAACATTATCAGCGTCGCAGACTTTAAGCCGCAAGCGCAAAAGCCTTTTTCTTCAATTTCTTTTCTACGTTTTTAAAGCTTTGTGATATTCACATTTTCCATAGTGATGTTTTCGGCATTTTCCGTCTTAACATCCTTTGCCGATGCGATATTTATGTTTTCAAGGTGAATATCATGCACGGGCATAGCGGAAAGACCGCTTATAGAGATCGGTGTGCCCGCCTTTGCACAGTTTACGTTCTTTATTGTGATATTTTTAAACTCGGGTATCTCCTCGGGTGCGACCTGCTGACCCTCTTTTGTATCCATATCATAACCCATTGTAAAAATAATGGCTTCTTTGGGTATCTCGGTCATATTTACGCCGTCAACATAGATGTCCTCAACAACACCGCCGCGGCCGAGACAGCTTTTAAAGCGCAGACCCGTATCCGTGCCGATAAATGTACAGTCGCTTATCTGTATATCCTTAACGCCGCCCGACATTTCACTGCCTATTACAAAACCGCCGTGTCCGTGATAAACGGTACAGTTTTTAAATTCGACAAATTCGCAGGGCTTGCCCAGTTTTCTGCCGTCTTCGTTCTTGCCCGATTTTACGCAGAGGGCATCGTCGCCAACATCAAACACACTGTCGTATACCTTTACATATTTGCAGCTGTCCACGTCAAGACCGTCGCCGTTTTGCGAGAACCACGGATTGCGCACATTTACATTGCGTATGGTGACGTGTTCGCAGCACCAGGGGTGTAAATTCCACGCAGGTGAGTTCTGGAAAGTGACACCGTCAAGCAAAACTTTTTTGCAGTTTGTGAAATTGACCATTGCAGGGCGCAGGAAATCGCGGTATTTCTCACATTCCTCTTTGTTTCTTAAAAGTTCGGGATTTTTAACAAGGGTAAGATTGCCCTGTTTTGCGGCCTCGGTCGGCCACCAACTCTCTTCCTTGCCGTCAAGTACACAGCCGCCGCTGCCGATAAGGCTTGTCCACTGCCTTTCGGGCAGTTTAAAATGCTTTACGGGTCTCCACGCGCCGCCGCTGCCGTCTATAACGCCGTCACCCGTTATAGCCACATTCTCAAGTTCAAGCCCGTATATGGGCGATACGCAGCGATAGGTGAAAAAGCCTTCAAAACTGGTGTTTATAAGCGGATAATCATTGAAATCCGCCGAGAAAAGAATGACTGCGCCCCTTTCAAGGTGCAGATCTACATTGCTTTTAAGCTTTATCGGGCCCGTAAGCCAGATGCCGCGCGGCACAACAACGTGACCTCCGCCCGAAGCGGAACACTCATTCAAAGCCTTTTCAAAGGCCTCGGTGTTTTTTACCCTGCCGCCCGAAACGGCGCCGAAATCGGTTATATTGTAAGTTACATCCTTAAATTCGGGAACAATAACATCAAAATCTATTTTTTCCATAAGAACACCTCTTTTCGTATTGATACTTACATAATACCATATATGGAATGAAATTACCAGCGTTTTTTTGTAAATTATCATTTATACTCGTTGTCGCGCAGCGACAACTTCGTGGCGAAAAACAGGTTTTTCGCCAATTGCA
>ODAI011425510.1_pt1 | contig 28298 bp, 20 predicted proteins | sample 1539321 | NCBI WGS metagenome assembly ODAI01 (sample SAMN02144231, study PRJEB22623) | gut metagenome | biome: sheep rumen | host: Ovis aries | place: New Zealand
AGGCTCCAGCTACCGATGCTAAGCAGGCTCCAGCCGCTGAAAATGCAGCTCCCGCTGCCGATGCACAGGCTCCCGCTGCTAAGAAATAAGACCTAAATAGTAAGATACAAGACAACATAAACACCCTTTTCTCGTATGATATAATAAGGTATTGATAAGCTTCTTTCGCTTGACAAATAAAAAAAATCGGTTTTTTCTTTGTTTTGTCCGCGCTTATTCGTACCTTTGCACCCGCTTTTAGAGACTGAAAGCATACATGGTGCCCGTAGTTCAGTTGGTTAGAGCGTCAGATTGTGGTTCTGAATGTCGTGGGTTCGAGTCCCACCGGGCACCCTCGAAAAGACATCGCGCAAGCAATGTCTTTTTTTGTGAGCAGTCCCACCGGGCACCCTTGAAAAGACATCGCGCAAGCAATGTCTTTTTTTCGTTCATGTCCCAATGACAACAACCATTACAAGACATGCAACTTGCACATCTGCCTTTTGCACAAAAACTCAGTAAAACGGAGCCTCGATTCGATCATTTGCCTGTATCCTTGTAAGTACAGACTTTTTGTAATTTTGCCGCCGAATTACTCTAAAGAGTTTAGAATGCTAACGAGTTCGAGCCTTTGGACTCAAGGTCGTGATCAAATAGAAGAAGATAAAGGGAGACCATCGTGATGATCTCCCTTTTACCTTCCACTTGAAGCCTTTATCTTATGCCTGCTCAATGTTGTACTTTAGCAACAACTCTTTGAAAGCCTTTTCTTCAGCAGACTCTTCTACATCTTTCCCAGCTCCAAGCATCCGTGCTGTCGCATGATTTCTCATTTCAATAAACCTGTGTGCCTGCGGCGTCCACTCTAAATACTCGTATGCGTGAGGAACTCCTGGTTCAACATAGAGTTCTGTGAAGACACCAGCTTCCATCAGCTTCTGGGCATAAGCCATGTCTTCATCGCAGAAAAGGTCAAGGCTGCCGACAATCATGAAGGTTTCAGGCAATCCTTTCAACTGCCCGACCGTAGCCAGTGCCGGTGAGAAATAGATCATTTCCGCATCGGACAGTTCCTTGTCCTGACCTTCCATCAGTTTTCCCCATCCAAAGACATTATTCTCCTTTGTCCAGACAGACTCCCCGGCATATTCGTTATGGTAAATATCCTGTTCACCACCGGTACGGTAGTCAAGCATGGGATAAATCAGCACCTGGCCTTTGAGCGGGACCTTTCCCTTGTCCTTGTTATAAAGCGCCAGGCGTGCGGTCAGTCCCCCGCCGGCACTTTCTCCCTCTATGACGATATGATCCGGATTCACATCTAATTCATCCGCATGCTCATAGGCATAAAGAAGTCCTGCATATACTTGTTCCAGCTCCATGGGGTATCTGTAAGCAGGATCCAGGGAAAGCGTATAGTCAGGAGCAATGACCGTGGCTCCGCTCCCGTCTGCCACACCCTGTATTTTTGCCTCATCCATGCTCACATTGCCAAAATGATAGCCGCCGCCGTGAATGAAATAGACAAGCGGTGTTATCTCACCCTTTGTATAATTTGACGGACGGAAGACATACATGCTTATCTTCTCATTCCCTACGTCAATGGTCAGTTTTTCTGCGTTTTGGGGTTCCTTCCCCTCAACACCTAAGTCTGTGTTTGACGTGCCTACAGGTACGGTGATACCATCAATCAGTTCGTATCCTTTTGCAAGGAGACTTGCGCTTTTCGTTTTCATTTTTTCAGTTCTTATTCTTCATTCATTTTCTTTCCGTCGATATACACTTCACTCGGCATATTGTGGCTGAAGCCTTCATGCGCTGCCGTCAGCAGGTCGTCGTCGAACACCAGGAAGTCTGCATCCTTGCCCACCTCGATTGAGCCCTTAGCGGCTTCGATGCCCAGTTGCCTGGCTCCGTTGATGGTATATCCCAGCAGCATTTCCTCGATGTCCATTTTCTCTTTGGGCGAAGGGTATTCAGCAACCACCCTGGTCCTTTCCGGGGCTTTCGTCTTTTCGCTGATATTCCGCGTCATGCCGACCTCCATACCAAGATAGGGGCTCCAGGTCAGGAAGTCGCCATAGGTGATGTTGTCGCTCGACCAGGTGACGTTAGCACCGGTCTTCCACATCGTCTTGCTGCGATACATCTTGTTGGCACGCTCCTCGCCCAGCAGACTGCTCCATATCTCATAGGGGTTGCCGCCCGTACATCCGGCGTGCCACCATGGTGAGTAGTTAGCTGTAACGCCCAGCTTGGCAAACCGGTCCATGTCTGCATCATCTTGTATCTCCAGGTGCGCACAGGTCACCTTCACGCGGAACTGATCGCCAAGTTCCTTTCTGGCCATTTCCACTCCGTCGAGAACGGTGCGCGACGATTGCTCGCCCACGTTATGGGCATGGAAGTCCAGCCCTGCCTCGTTGAGCAGCTTCATCACCTCTGCCACCTCCTCCTTACTGAAAGTGGTAGCGCCTCTCTTGTGGGTATCTATATAAGGGGTGACCTGTGCCGCCGTCTCTATTCTCAGTGTGCCGTCCATGAACACCTTGAAGGTATGTACGTTCAGGTGCTTGCTGTCGAACATCCGGCGGAAGCGCTTCACCTCCTCCACCACCTCCTTCATCTTCTTGGGGTTGGTGAGCGCAATGCTGCCGTCGACATAGACAGGCAGCTTGCCCTGCCTGTCCAGCTCGTACAAACGTTCGTAGACACGCTCGTGGATGGCCTCGACCTCAGGGAACCCTGCATCGAAGACGGTGGTCACACCCGCCTTTACCGAATAGTCTATCCAGCGCATCAGCTCTGCGTCAATCTGCTCGTCGGTCACGTCGAGGTCATCGAAAAGCATGTGCCAGCCTGACGACTCGAAGGCGTTACCCGTCACGTGGCCGTCTTTGCGCACGTAGTAGCTCAGTTCGGGCACGCGGTCGGGCGTCTCGTCGGTGATGCCGTGCCTGTCCAGAATCCTGGAGTTCACCCACACGCTGTGCCCCTCGCCTTCCAGGATCAGCAGCTCGGCATCCGGGCAGATGGCGTCAAGGTCTTCCTTGACCAGGTCGTCACCCTTCAGGTATTTCCGTTCCAGGATGAACCTGTAGCGCTTCTGCCCCGGAGCCTTCCTGATGCTCTCCGCCATGAAGGCGAGGGCAGTCTTCTTGTCGGAGCATACGACATACTCTCCGGGGTCCATATAGGCGAACCCGATGCTCGTCGTGACGTGCACGTGGCTGTCGATGATGCCGGGCATGACGAACTTCCCGCCGAGGTCTTCCACCTCGCCCTCATAGTCCGAGAGCCCCGCCTCGTCACCTACGTAGATAAACTTGCCGTCCTTCACCGCCAGGGCAGTAGCCTGCGGGCGCCCCTTGTCTGCGGTGAAGATGTTAGCGTTTTTGATCATCTTGTCTGCTTTCATAGTGTCTTATGATTTTTATGTTATCAGAGTGAATACTTTTCTCCGGTCTTTTTAGGCGGTCAGGACAACACTACCGCCCTACCCTACTGGGCAAAGAGGTTGTCTTTGGCGGCAGCCTGAGTGGGAATGCCCACCTTGCCGCCGAGGAAGCAGTCCTGCATCTGCACGCCTTCGGTGTTCTCGAAGCTGACGGCATTCTTGCACTCGCCCACTTCGACGTTGCGGAAGGAGACGTTGCTCACGGGCTTGGCCTTGGTGCCCTGCAAGACGAGGGCAGCCTGGCGCACCTTGCGGCAGCGCAGCCCGTCGACGGTGAGGTTCTCTATCGTCGAGAAGTGATGGTTGTCAAGCCCCTCGCCGGCATACATGCTCGTGACGTAGAACAGGTCTTCCACCTCGTCGAAGGTGCAGTTGCGCACGTGTATGTTGCTCACGAATCCGCCACGGTCGGGATTGGTCTTGATGAAGATGCCGCGCTTGCAGTAGCCTGCATAGTCGCAGTCCTCTACGAACACGTTTCTCACGCCGGCGCTCATCTCCGACCCGATGACCACAGCGTGCAGGCCTTTGAAGTGGCAGCGGCGGATGATGATGTTCTCCGACGTGCGTCCGAGGTTCCACCCGTCGTTGTCGCGTCCGCTCTTGATGGCTACGTTGTCGTCGCCGTTGTTGAAGTGTACGTCTTCTATAAGGATGTTGCGCGAACATTCCGGGTCTATGCCGTCGTTGTTCACCAGCTTGGCGTCATAGCGTATGCCCCTGCAGACGATGTTCTCGCTGTCCAGCAGGTGGATGCACCAGAAGGGCGAGTTGGTGATGAAGACGTCCTCTATCGTCACCCCCTCGCAACGGTAGAGCTGGATGAGGTGGGGACGCAGCATCGAGCCGTCGCCGAAGACGCGTTCCGCCACCGCCACGCCGTCGTGGTTCATCTGTCGCGACCGCATCTGCGCCGGTTTCTGCTTCTGCTTCCACGTGGCAAACGTCCCGGCACAGTTGCCGTCGATGGTGCCCTTGCCCGTGATGGCGACGTTTCTCAAGCCGTAGCCGTAGATCATGGGCGAGTAGTTGTAGAGGTAGGTGCCCTCCCACGACGTTTTTACTACAGGCAGGTAGTGTTCGGCTTGGGGCGAGAAGCGCAGCACGGCACCTTCGCGCAGGTCCAGGCACACGTTGTCGACCAGGTGGATGGGACCCTTCAGCTCGTAGATGCCGGCAGGGACGACAATCCGCGCCCCACCGCGCCGGCGTGCGCGCTGTATGGCTTTGTCGAAGGCAGGCTTGCAGTCGCTCGTCCCGTCGCCCCTGGCACCCAGCTTCGTGATGTTGATTTCATACTTCGGCAGCTCTGCCCCCGTCACCTTCGCGAGTATGGAGTCGCGGGTCTGCTCCGGGTAGCCGCTACCTTGCCTACCGTCGGCTGCCGCCCCCTGTGCAGCAGCCATGCCTGCCCACGTCAGCAGGCAAGCCATCACGAAATACCTATATCCCATCCTTTTTCTTAGCTTTACGAAAATCATGCGTGTCTCTCTGCTATGCCTCTGTCAGCTACGTCCTGTCGAAGCACTCTTTAGTCGCTACAAAGATACGATTAAGCGAGAGAAATACAAAATGAAAGTTTACTTTTATTTTTATTTCCGAGCGAAAGTACTTTCTATCAAAGTGGAAATAAAGTGTCTACTGGGCAGGAATGAAATGCAGATGTCGTGCAGATGAAGTTCCGAAAGTGCTTTTTCCGAATCTTCTGACACGTGTCGAAAAACCTTCCGACACGTGTCGGAAACGTTTTTGACACGTGTCAAAAGGTTTGAGTTGACCACAGATTGCTCGGATGACCACAGATTTTTATCATCCCGTCAGGGATGATTTTTCCGTGCTTTCCGTTGTTAAAAGAAAACTCACACAGAGGCACAGAGGACACAGAGGGCTTCACAAAGGAAGAGGTTAAAGGAGTATTCAAAGAGTTTTACAGGATAGACAACGCAGTTAACCCACGCCAGCACGGACTATATAAATTGGATAATGTATATAGAAACTCTGGCAACAACAGAAAAAAGAAAAGCTCCCTACAGGGGTATAGGGAACTTTTCTTGAGGATATAGGTGGAAGGAGTGGGCATTGCGCTCACTTCATCACGACCTTGACTTTGTCGAGTTCGTTCACGTTCGGAAGAGTTTGAGCAAGCTCAACTCTTCGCTCACTTCATCACGACCTTTTTACCGTTCCGGATGACGATGCCCTTGTAGTCTTTGCCGACACGCTGACCGGCGAGGTTGTACATGGGGGCATTGTCATTTGTCATTTCTACTTTGTCATTTAGTGAAACGCCACGGATGCCGGTAACGTCGGTGACAACGGCAGCCTCCGACGGGGCGCTCAGACCGCCCATCTCGTTGGCAGCGCGGACGGTGTAGGTGCCGTTCTGCGTGGCGGTGTAGGCAGGCTCGGTGGTGAAGGCGACGACGCTGCCGTCTAAGCAGACAGCATAGAGCAGGGCATAGTCGCTGCCCGTCCAAGTGAGCGTTGCGCCCTCGGCCTTCACGTCGGACGGCACGGGTGCCTGCTCGGTGTAGAGCGTGGGCAGCCAGTCGCCGAAGGTGGAAGCCATGTTGCCGATGGTGGCTGCCTCTTCTTCGCTGAGCACGGGGCTGTTGGGGGTGTCGTTGATGGTCTTGGCACGTCCGCTGAGGTCTATGACGGCGCCGTTTTCCGCCACGGAGTGGTATTCGGCAAACCGTGTCGGCCCGTTGTTCCAGTCGGACCATCCCGCCGTCTTGGGCTGCGCCTCCATCGTGGTGTTGATGAAGTAGGCTTCGGCAGCTGCCGACCATGCACGTCCGAGGAAGTAGTTGTTGTTGACCTTGCTGGTGCCACCCTTGATGGTGCAGTCCTTGAAGACGTAGCCGTACTTGCTGTTGCCCTGGGGAGCAACGACGTAGCCACCCTCCTGGCACATGATGAGGTCAACCTTGTTGAAGAAGACGTCGCCGCTGCCGCAGATGAAGTCGGTGCGTCCGCGGATGGCACCGCCCTCGAAGTAGAACTGGTTGTTGCGCGAGACGTAGGTGTCCTGGTAAGCCCAGAGGCACGCATCCTTGAAGATGGTGTGGTTGGAGTAGTCCTGCAGGGCGATGTCGCGTCCGTGGCCGTCGCCCATCGACGACTTGATGGTGAGGTTCTGGAAGTAGCTGTTGTCGGCACCGCTCTGGATGCAGAGCACGTCGGCATTGCCGATGCCCTCTATCGGACAGACTATGCCCCAGCCGTTGTTCCATCCTATCGCGTCGGCATCGGGGGTGATGTTGGTGATGACGACTCCCTCCATGCTCTCGCCGATGAAGCTGGTGTTGGCAGCGGTGAGGTAAGAGCGCGGGTCGGGATAGGTCTTGCCGTCGCCACCGGTGGTGGTGCCGTTGGTGTCGAAGGTGTATGTGCCGTTCTTGAGGAAGATGCGGTAGCGCACGCTCTTGTCTTCACGCCCGTTGGCGGCGGCCAGCGCCTGGGTGACGGTGCCGTCGTCAGGAACGACGAAGTCGTAGAGTGCCTTCGTCACCACGGGACGCTCCATCGTGGTGAAGGCGACGGTCTTCTGCTCGGCGAACTTGTTGCCGGAGCGGTCCTGCACGTAGTTGGCAGGCAGGACGAAGGTGTAGGCGGTGCCGTAGTCGAGACCGCTGTAGTCGAAGCTCACCGACTTGTTGCTCCATGTGGGGCTGACGGCATTGCCGTTGAGCGTAGCTGCGGGGGCTCCCTCTACCGGCACGATGCGCTCGTCGAAGGAGAAGGTGACCTTGCCCGAAGCACTCACACCCGTGGCACCGTCTGCCGGTACTACATCGATACACTTCGGAGCTACCTCGTCGGCAACGAACTCGGCATCGCCAAGCACGTAGACGTTGCCCACGCCACTCTCGGAGTTGGTGGTATAGTCGAGGTCGTAACACTTCTTGTCGAAGACGTACTTGCCGCTGTTGTCGTTGATGACCTCCGTGCCGTCACCCATGATGCGGATGACCACCTTCTCCTGACCGATGGCGGCAGCAGGAAGGGTGAAGCTGAGGGGCTTGACGGCGTTGGCGGTCATCTCCCAGCCTTCGCCGAGGGCTTCGAACGCACCGTTGCCGACGGCTATCTGTGCCTTCCACTGCTTGGTGGCGGCATTCTTGGCTGCCATGTCAGCCACGAAGGTGGCAGAGGTAAAGCCCTTGGTAGAGAACTGGTACTGCCAGGCGATGTCGGAGGTACGGTAACCGTTCTGATAGAGTCCGTTGACACCGTCGACAACCACCTTCACGCGGTTGCGGACAACGGGAGTTCCCGACTTGTCGGGGTTGGAATAGACGAGGGAGCCGTCGCTCACCTTGACGATGGCAGCGCTGGTGTTGCGCTCCTTGTCCCATGTCTCGTCGGCAACATACGGGTAGCCGCCCTGTCCCTCGTAGGCATAGGACTCCGTCTTGCTGGCATCGAAGACGGCAATGAAGTCCTGCACCTCATAGTTGGCAACGAGGGTCATGTCGCCGTTGACGGTCAGTTCGCGGGTAGCCGTAGTACCGGCATTCTCGTTCTCATCGGTCCAGCTGAGGAACTTCAGGATCTTGCTTTCGTTGGCAACGGCGGTAATCTTCGTGCCAGCCTCATACTGACCCTCATGGTCGTTGGGGGTGAGCGTGACGCTGCCCAAGCTCAGCTCGGTATCGTTGGTGGCTTTGGTCTTGACGGTATAGACCGGCACCGCCTCGTAGACCGCCTTCATGGTCTTCTCGCCATCCATCGTGACGGTAGTCTGAGCATCGGTAGCGACAACGGTGCCGTTGCCGTCCTGCCACTCCTTGAACTTATAGCCGAAGTTCTTGGAGGCCTTCAGCGTCACCACAGTACCTTCTTTATATTGTGCAAGGTCGGGCTCACGCGTGATGGAGCCTGCCTCGGCAGGGGCTACCTGCGTATTGAGCACATACTTGGTGACTTGGGCGGCAGCACCCACGAGCGTTCCCTCGATGACGACGTTGGAGAGGCCCATCGTCTTGGTTCCGCCAAGTCCGAGGAAGGCGAAGTTGAGTTTCAGGGGGTTGTCGGCAGTAGCGGTAATGCCGTTGACGGCCTCGGCAAAAGCCTTGAGTTCCAGCTTCTTGCCGCTGCGGTTCACGTCGCCGTTGGTGACGAGCACCTGGCTGTCGGCACCTGCCTCAACCGTCAAGCCTATCTTACCGCCGTCAGTGCCGAAGCGGGATGCCTGGAAGCTGACCTTGGAAGGAACGAACGAAAAGCCGTCTTCCGGCGTGAGCGTCAGCGTGAGGGTGTTGTCCTGGGTAGCTGAACTGGGAAGAGCCGTCTTCTCGGCGGCATTGTAGATGCGCGTCTGCGTGGTCTTGTTGGTGCCGTCGTCATAGACGGTCGAGCCCTCGACGGTGAGCAAGCTGCCTGCCGTCCATGACTTACCGCCAAAGCCGGCACTGAGCTCGTTGGGGGTGAAGACGACATCGTCGCCCTGACTGAGACCGCCCTTGTCCAAGGCGTAAGCAATGGTGCCGTTGATGTTCACTCCGGCAGCATCCTTCGACTGACCGCCGATGACCACATTGGAGATGCATACCCACTTGCCGCTGTTGCCCAGCGTGTTCCAAGGATAGACACGAACTTGCAGCTGGTCGCCCTCTTCGAGCTTGACGACGGGAGCAGCGCTGACCTCGTACATCTCCTTGTTGGTCATGCTGGAGGGAGCATTCAGGGAGTGGCGGGTAACAAAGCCGTCGGTAGAATAGTAGATATGGCATTTGAGCGTGTTGCCACCCCAAGCGCCTACCTTCAAGCCTATCTGGTTGATGTCGAGCTTGCGACCTTCGGGAGCGGTGACGGTGAACTGCACATACTGGTTCGGCGAGTCGTCTTCGGCTGCCTGCCAGGTGCCGTCACCAGTAGGAGCCACGAGTATACCGTTGCCACTCTGGTTCTTGTTCTTCACCATTCCTGCCAACGTCACATCGCTGGCTGAAGCCTGTCCTTCAACAACATAGTTGTCGGCGGCATTCAGGTCCCAGGTTACGGTGAACGGGTCACCGCCACCCAGCTCGATGGCATTGGCGGTAACGGGAACTTCAATGTTGGTAGTACCTAAGCTGACGGTGATGGTGCCCGTCTTCTGACCGACAGAGCTCAGCATCATACGTGCATAGAAGCTCTTGACGATGCTGCCGTTGCTGTAGTCGGTAGAGATGGAGCTCTGCCAGGAAGACTTGTCGAACGACAGGTCTATGCCCTCGGTGGCTGTGACGGTAATGGTGCCGGCAGAAGGATCGAGCCCCAGACCGCTGAGTGTCAACTCCTTCATGGCACTCTGTCCCACGTAAGCCTCTCCCAGGTCAGCCTGCTGCGGGTTCACAGCCAGCTCAGTGGGAATATAGATGTTTTCGGCAAGGATGCCCTGGTCTTTCATCAGCTGTGCACAGAGGCGTGCCGCCGTCAGTGCTCCTGTCATATTATAATGTGTATGGTCTACTGCCTTCGGTGTCTTGTCGAAGAGGGTGTTATAGCACTCCGTAGGTCCATATTCCTCGTAGCACTGGGCTGTAGCGGTCGTCATATCAATGAAGTATACACCTTCAGCATCAGCCAGCTGCTTCATGTGGTAGGGGTAGTCCATGGTGTGGTCGCCTTCAGGGACGCTGTGAGAACCCGTCAGCTTCCAACCGTTCTTGCTATCGTAGGCATAGGGGTCGCCGACAACGCAGTATTTTCCGCCAAGGTCGTGGCGGGCACTGCGGCTCACTTTGTTGCCGCTCCATCCGTCACGGCATACGGGAGATGCCAGGACTGGTATGGCACCCTTAGCCTTCACCTCGTCGATAATCTTCTTCAGCCATGCCTTGTAGGTCGTCGAGGGGGTCGTTCCGCGACCGTCTGACTTCACCGCTGCCACGAAGTCGGCAGCAGCTGCGTCGGACTTATAGTACTCCTGTATCTCCAGGTTGTCGGCACCGCTGTACTTACCGTCGTTGTGGCCGAACTGGATGATGACATAGTCGCCGGCAGAGACATTCTTCTTGGCATTTTGCCATAATTCCTCGTAACCACCACGGGCATCGCGGCCGCCCTTGGCATAGTTCACACTCGTCCACCCATTGGTGAGGAAGTTACCCAAGTACATTCCCCATCCGCGCTCCGGATCGTTCTCATCATCATGAGGCTGCATCGTAGAGTCGCCAATGGTGTGAACTTTCTTCTGAGCCTGCATCTGACCGCTAAACAACACGGCCATCACAAGCAGAAGCCATTGAATTACTTTGTGTTTCATAAATAATCGTTTTTAGTTATAGTTGATAAATACATGTTTTCCTTACTGCAATGATTGTGCAAAAGTACACATTTATTTAATAAACAAGGGGGAAAAATCTCCTAAAATAGTGGAAAAATCAATTTTTCTTTTGCATTGTCCTCGCTTAATCGTATCTTTGCACCCACGAAAATGGCACTATCGTTTTTGGGCTTGACTGGATTTGACGGCAAGACGAGGCGGTACGTAAGCACGCGGAGGCTCGTTGGCTACCTCCTAAAACTGAGTGAACAAACAATTAATTGGCAACAATGAGTATGCTCTCGCTGCCTAGTCGAAGTATAGTAGACTACTTGGCTTAATTCCCTTGCAAGGCAGGGGAACGAGACGTCGCTCAAGAGATCTTGTTCCGAATCTTCTTGATCCAGCGGCGCAGACAAATCGGAAATAGTCTCACTGACGCCCCGGCATTGGGATGAAACTTTTGGGGATAAGGCAGCGGTTGGTGGTCCAGGTCTTGCCGCTGTTCGAAAACCGAAGGCTGGAATAAGCGTGTAGAAAGCGTATGGTTTCCTTGTGCGGACGTGGGTTCGACTCCCACCAGGTCCACAGCATAGTAAAATAGACATGGAAGGGAATCTTGAAGTATAATTCATACTTCAAGATTCTTTGTATAACCGCTCCATTGCCGCAGCATCCAGCCGATACACCGTACAGTCGTCTATCGGCACGGCACCGAGTGAGCGATAGAAGTCATTGCCGGGCTTGTTCCAGTCGAGACTCATCCACTCCATCCGTCCGCAATGATGTTCACGAGCAATTTTCACCAGATGCAGCAGCAAAGCCTTCCCATAGCCCTTGCCCCGATATTCCGGCAACACGAACAAGTCCTCCAAATACAGCCCTGAGTGTCCGATGAACGTTGAGAAGTTGTAGAAGTAGATAGCGAAGCCCACCTCACGTCCATCCACCACGGCAAACACCGCCTCAGCCCTGTGCTCATCGAACATCTCCCGCTCCAGCACCTTCGGCGAGGCAACCACTTCGTCCTCCATCTTGCCGAATCGGGCAATGCCCCTGATGAACTCCAACAGCAACGGAACGTCCTCCCGTCCTGCCTTGCGAATCATCACATTTTCTTTCTTCACCTTGAAACCTATTTGTCGACAACATACCTCTATATACTTACCAATTCGGAGGCAGCACGATATTCTCCACACCATGAGCTGACTCGAACAGCGGGGCGATTTCATCATCCGTGAAGCCGGCGATACCACAGCCGATGCGAGTGAGGAGGAATGTCAGTTCGGGATGCTGCTTGGCAAACTCTACGAACTCGTCCACATACGGACGGATGGTTTCCACACCGCCCTGCATCGTGGGGATGGCATAGCTCTGACCTTGCAAGCCTCTACCCTTTCGCAGGTATGAGGACATAGATGCCGGTGATGGCTGCACCGCTGCCGAAGCACTGGGCGGCATTGCCTGCAAGGGTTCGTACGACGAGGAAGTGGTCGTAGAAGGTCACCTTAAAGGTGTAGCTGCAATAGGGAATGGTATACTCGAAGTCTCCATAACGCGGCAGCTTGACATGCGACGCATCGACGATGGCATCAGAGCCACGCTCGTTGCCATCGGCATGGCGCAGGATGCTCAGCCGGAAGGTATCGGTGCCGTCGGTGTTGCCCCACAACTCCAGCTTTCCCGTCACGCCCGCAGCATTCTGATAGACATACTCACCGCCGTGGTCCCACCCGCTGAAACGATAGACCTTGTCCTCGATATAGGGACTGCTGTAGGCTCCCGGTTCACGGTCGATGCGTCGGGCGTAGGGGTCTGAGAATTTCTTTAGGCTGAATGACTTGCCACTGGGTTGCAGGATGCCTTTCAGCTCGTTGTCCTTCACCTTTGCACGCAGGAAATAGGCATAGTCTACTCCGTAGCCGTCACCCTCGGCATAGACCTTGATGTCGAACATGCCGTCGCTCCACAATCCTGCCACGCTGTAATTGCGCTGAGCGCCGTCGACCTGCTCGAACATCTCACCCGTCATCACACCGTCTTGCACGGCACACGCTAACCTTACCTTATTTCCGGAGAGCTTGCCCTGCCAGAAATAGTAAGAAACTTCGCCTGCCTGCACCTGCATGGCAAGGCAAAAGAGCAATAAGATGAACAGATTCTTCGCTTTCATTGTCGTACTGGTTTTTAGTTTTCGCCACAAAGATAGTAAATAATCGTGAATTGCAAGTCATCCATAAAAAAAATATGAATTGTGAATTATGAATTATGAATTATTTCATACCTTTGCAACAATTTTAGGAAAATGGAGTTATCTACATATATAATAATGTGTAGTGGTACAGGTACACCGAATGACCTCTGCAAGATACAAACGGAAAAATGAAGAAATACATCTTTTGCCTTTTAATGGTGCTCTTGCCCGTAGCGGCATGGGCACAGTCGATGAGCGACAACCAGGTGCTGCAGTTCATCATGAAGGAACACCAGCGCGGCACCTCCCAGGCGCAGATAGTGACCAAACTGATGCAGCGCGGCGTGAACATCAACCAGATACGCCGTGTAAAGAGCATGGCAGAGAACATGCAGAAGAGCGGCAACACCGCCATGGCTGCCACGACAGGCAAGACAGCCACTGACGACCGCAGTCGCCGCAACAACGCTGCCGACATGCAGAAGACGGAAAAAGAGATAGCCGACGAGTCGCGACAGCTCTACAACGACGAGAGCCGCCGTGCATCAAGATATTCCAGCCAGCGCGTCAGTCGCTTCGAGAACGAGGAGAAGTCGTATGACGAGTATGACGAGGAGTTCCTGGCGATGCAGGACGAGATGGACGGCTGGATGCCTACCGACACTGCTGCCATGTACAGGCAGCTGGTGAAGGAGTTGAAGAAGAAAAAGAAGCAGGTCTACGGTCATGATTTCTTCAACCGCAAAGACCTGTCCTTCGAACCCGTGATGAACATAGCCACGCCGCAGAACTACCGGCTGGGACCGGGTGATGCGGTATACATAGACATCTATGGCGCATCGCAAAAGTCGATACAGGCTACGGTGTCGCCCGACGGATTCGTCACCATCGAGGGATACGGTCCCGTACAGGTGAGCGGACTTACCGTTTCGCAAGCCAACGCACGCCTGAAGAGCCAGTTGGGACAGCGATACAGTAGCAGTCAGATACGCCTGTCGGTAGGACAGACACGCACCATCATGGTGAACGTGATGGGCGAGGTGAAGAAGCCTGGAACATATACGCTCTCGGCATTTGCTACGGTGTTCCACGCACTTCACATGGCAGGCGGAGTCACCGACCTGGGTACGCTGCGCAACATCAAGGTATACCGCAACAACCAGCTCGTCACCGTTGTAGACGTCTACGACTACATGCTCAACGGCAAGCTGTCGGGCAACGTGAAACTGGCAGACAACGACGTGATTGCCGTGGGCACCTACGACTGTCTGGTCAATATCAGGGGTAAGGTGAAGCGCCCCATGTTCTACGAGATGAAGCGCAACGAGAGCGTGGGCACGCTGATACGCTATGCCGGCGGCTTCACGGGCGATGCCTACACGAAATCGGTACGCATGGTGAGGAAGACGGGACGGCAGTACTCTGTATACACCATCAACGAGTTTGACATGGGCTCATTCCATGTTGCCGACGACGACTCGGTACAGATAGACAGCATCATCCCACGATATGAGAACATGGTAGAGCTGAAAGGAGCCGTCTTCCGTCCCGGCATGTACCAGGTGGGCGACGAGATCAACAGCGTGCGTTCGCTGATAGAAGCGGCAGAGGGACTGACGGAGTATGCGTTTACGGCACGTGCCGTCATGCACCGCATGAAACCCGACCGCACACTGGAGGTCATCCCCGTGAACGTGGAGGGCATCATGGCTGGCGAGGCAGCAGACATACCGCTACAGAACGAAGACGTGCTCTTCATACCCACCAAGCAGGACGCTATGGAGGAACGCACCATCTCCATCTTCGGCGAGGTGCAGTATCCAGGCATCTATAAGTATGCCTCAAACGAGACGCTGGAAGACTTCGTGCTTCAAGCCGGAGGACTGAAAGAGACGGCATCGACGGTACGTGTCGACGTGGCACGTCGCATCATCACGCCCGATGCGCTCACCACAGACTCTATCATCACCCGCAACTACTCGTTCGCCCTGAAGGAGGGATTCGTCGTCGACGGTGAGCAGGGCTTCGTCCTGGAACCTTTCGACGAGGTATTCGTTCGCAAGAATCCAGGATTCAACAAGCAACAAAACGTCAGCATCGAGGGGGAGGTACTCTTCGGCGGCATCTACTCACTACCCAGACGTACGGCACGCCTCAGCGACCTCTACCGTGCTTCGGGCGGAGGAACGGACATGGCATACATACGTGGCGCAAGACTGGAGCGCAGGACCAACGAATATGAGCGCAAGCGCATGGAGGAAGTGCTCAAGATGGCACGTGAGCAGCAGCAGCGCAACCTCATGGACATGGCGGCACGCAGCCAGAATGCAGCATCGCTGACGGAGGTGGCTAAGCAAGGCGAGAGCACGACGATGGCGAAGTTCAACATTCCTGAAGTCTACCGGGTGGGCATCGAACTGGAGAAGGCGATCAAGAATCCCGGCGGCGACGAGGATATCCTGTTGCGCGAGGGCGACCGCCTCATCATTCCGGCATACAACGGAACGGTGAAGGTGAACGGTGCGGTGATGTACCCCAATACCGTCGGCTATGTAGCAGGCAAGAGCGTCAGCTACTACATCAACCAGGCAGGAGGTTTCAGCAGCGATGCCAAGAAGCGCGAGACATACATTCTCTACATGAACGGCATGGTGGCAAAGGTGGGACACAACGCCAAGGTGCGCCCAGGCTGCGAAATCGTAGTACCCATCAAGGCGGAAGCCAAGATGACCACCGCCGAGAAACTGGCTATGGGAACAGGTATCACCAGCATCGCCACGATGATTGCTACACTGGCTAACGTATTGAAGTAACAGAGAAAGCATGGAAACAGACAACAATAACAGACCAGCTCCCATTGACTTGGGAAAGATATTCAAGACGCTTTGGAAGCGGAAGATGTACTTCATCATCATCCTTCCCATCGTCTTCATCCTGTCATGTGTCTACATCTTCAGCAAACCGAGGTTCTACAAGACGGAGATGAAGCTGGCACCGGAGCTGAACAACGGCAAGTCGCTGGGCAGTTCATTGGGTTCGTTAGCATCGAGCTTCGGGTTCGACCTGGACAAGATGCAGGGCAACGATGCCATCACGCCACTGCTCTACCCCGAACTGATGGACGACAACGGATTTGTATACAGCCTCTGGAGCGTGCCTGTAGCTGACAAGACCGACACGCTGCACACCACCTATTACGAATACTTGGAGAAGCACCAGAAGTATGCATGGTGGGAACCGACGAAGGAAGCCATCAGGAAGTTCTTCGCCAAAGAAGACGAAGGCATCGTTGGGACAGGAAAGGCTGGCACTGCCCAATTCAGCCCCTACAAGCTGTCGAAGAAGCAGAACGACGTCACCGATGCCATGAAAGGCAACATCAAAATCAACTTCGACAAGAAGACATACGTCATCACGGTAGAGGTAAAGGACCAAGACCCGCTCATCTGTAAGACCATCGCCGACACGGTGGCGCAGAAACTGCAACGCTTCATCACCGACTACCGAACGAGCAAAGCCCGCATCGACGTCACCCACTATCAGAAGCTTTCCGACAAGGCCATGGCAGAATATGTGGCTATCCGCGACAAGTACGTGCGCTTTGCCGATGCCAACACTGACGTCATCCTCGAAAGCGTGAAAGCCAAGCTGGAAGACATGGAGAACGACATGCAGCTGAAGTATAATGCCTACACTACCATACAGACTCAGCTACAAATGGCAAAGGCAAAAGTACAAGAACAGACGCCAGCCTTCACCATCATCAAGGGAGCCGACGTGCCCATCAAGCCTGCCGGTCCCAAACGCATGTTCTTCGTTCTCGCCATGATGATACTTGCCACCTTCGCTGTCACGGGATGGATATTGATAAAATATAATGGCTCCCCTGCCGTAGAAGCCAAGCCTCTAACTAATGATGAGCAAAACGATGCATAGTAGTAAATTACAAATATGATTGTATCGTTAGTTTTCATTTTCATCATTTGTATTACACTCTCTTTCTTTGAAGAGCGTATCGGAGAAAGAGAGAAAATTTTCCTATATATCCTTATAGGAATAGCCTTGATTTTGACAACTGGCTTACGTGAAGTTGGCTCAACCCCAGATACGGAGGCATATGAAGATATGTACACAGGAAGGTATTCTGAAATATTGGAAGCTGTTACAGAACCTAGTTTTACACTTATTTCATCTCTCCTGAATTCTTTCTCATTGGATGTTACAGCCCTTTTTCTGACCTATGCCCTTATAGCCGTTCCCTTACATCTTACCGTATTACGCAAGTTGTCCACAGAATTTGCATTTACAATTCTTGCCATCTATATTTCATATTATTTTATGATGCACGAAATGGTGCAGATTCGTTGTGGCGTGGCGTCAGGTTTTTTTTTATGGGCTATCTACTTCTATACAGAGAAACGAAAATTGCTTGCATTAGTATGTGTTATATTAGGAACGTTTTTCCATTATTCAGCCATTGCAGGACTTGTCATCTTTCTCTTCAGAGAAAGTATTCCCAGATGGCAAAAGATTGTACTTCTTGCGATTATTCCTATAGGGTTAGTTGTGTATTTTTCCAATCTTGACATTTCCTATCTTGTTCCAGATGCACTTGGAGGAGGTAAAATAGAACACTACAGAAACCTTAAAGAGATTGGTGAAGAAAATGAACAAGCCGGATGGGGACTTGAATTAAATCCCTTTATCTGGCTGAACTTCATACTATATTCCGCAAGTATTTATTATAGTGATTATTTGTCTAAACAATGCAAATACGTACCCATTGCCATCAAGATCCAAGCTATAGGCTTTTGCTTTCTGTTCTTCACAAAAGGCTTTAGCAAGATTATTGCCAACCGCATGAACGATTATTTTTCAATTGCCTCCATTATCTTATGGACAGCTTCCATATATGCTTTTAGTCCTCGCTTAACCAGTAGAATTATAAGCAACACCATTTCTACCATTCGCTTTGTTTCCAGTATTCTTGCATACGCGCTATCTTTACTTTGGTTATAAAATAATATAAAAACATGAGTCTCAAAAAGAATTTTGTATACAGTAGCATACTAACAGTATCATCATATCTATTTCCCTTAATTGTATATCCATACGTATCCAGAACGTTAGGACTTTCAAATATTGGTATTGTCAATTTTATAGACAATCTCATTTACTATTTTATCCTAATTTCCATGATGGGAATTACGACTGTTGGCGTTCGCGAAATAGCAGCAACAAAGTGTCATCCAGAAAAACTATCCAAGACTTTCATGTCGCTACTTTCATTGACTGCAATAATGACCTTGATAGCTATTGTTATTCTTTGGATAGCCATGTATACCGTATCCGTGCTCTTCCCATACCGAGATATGCTTTATGTCGGTATTATAAAATTAATATTGAACCTTTTCGTTATTGAATGGTTTTTTACTGGAATGGAAGAATTCCAATACATCACCAACCGATCCATCTTTATTAAAATTGTGTATGCAGCCTGCGTATTCCTATTTATCAAGGAGGCTTCAGACTACAAACTCTATTATATACTATCTGTTGCCATGGTGGGCTTAAATGCCACTGTCAACATCGCATATTGTACAAAATTTGTCCGATTCACCCTAAAAGCCATCAATTTCCGACCTTACCTCAAAGCCTTTCTTATTATGGGTTTGTATCTGCTACTCACCAACGTTTATACATACCTTAATCCTGTATGGTTAGGCTTTGTCACCAATACTGATGAAGTTGGGTATTTTACCACAGCCACGAAACTACATACCCTCATCATGGCTGTGCTATGGTCTCTCTCCAACATTCTCTTCCCCCGCGTTTCCAATTTGTTGGCTGAAGGAAAAGAAACAGAATTCTGGAACAAAATCAACACCTCATTTGAAGCGATTTTCCTTTTTGCCTTTCCTACTATTGTGTATCTGCTAGTAGCAGGTCCGGAATTGCTTCATCTCATTGTTGGTGATGGCTTTGAAGGAGCCTATTTGCCTTTAAGAATTATCACGCCCCTTGTACTCATCATTGGAATTGAACAAATTCTTGTCATACAAATACTCATGGCACTTCATAATGATAGCCTCGTTCTGCTAAACTCTTTCATCGGAGCCCTTGTTGCATTCCTCCTGAACGTTCTTATAACAGGCTATTTAGGTTCTTTAGGATCTGCCATTGTGTGGCTGGTTTCAGAGAACGTGGTAATGGTTCTATCCATCCTTGCCATATACAGAAAATACAATTATTCTATGCCATATAAAAGGGTTTGTTCATATTGCATTGCTTACATTCCCTTACTAATTACCTCTATATTAATTTATACTTACTTAGGCAACAGCTTTCTCATGCTTGTCATCGTTGCCGCATGGGTAGCTTTTTATACTGTCCTGAATGAGATGTTCATCCTTAAAAACAAAGTTTTTCTTTTATTATTGAACACTTTGTACTCCAGACTAAAAGTATGAAAAAACAGTCAAAAAAGCTTGCAGTTTGCAAAGAAAACAGTACCTTTGTACCCATATCTATCCAACTATACATACAGACGTGAAGTTCTCCATTACCATACCTGCCTACAAGTCACACTACCTCAAAGAGGCTATCGAGAGCGTTGTCGGTCAGACATACGCAGACTGGGAACTGATTATCGTTGACGACTGCTCACCAGAGGATTTACGTTCCATCGTCGAACCGTTCCTTACCGACAGCCGCATACGCTATTATCGCAATGAGAAGAACTGCGGTGCTGTCAACGTGGTGGAAAACTGGAACATCTGTCTCGGCTATTGCACCGGCGACTATGTCATCTGTATGGGCGACGATGACAGGCTCCTGCCCTGCTGTCTGGCAGAATACCAACAACTCATACAGAAACAACCTGGACTGAACGTCTATCACACCCGGACTGAAATCATTGATGAACAAGGTAATGTCATTAACCTTCAAGAACCGCGCCCCGAATGGGAGTCCGTCTTTTCATTGATATGGAATCGTTGGGATCACAGAGACAGACAATATATTGGTGATTTCTGTTACAATACGGAATACCTGAAAAATGCCGGAGGCTATTACAAACTTCCCTTGGCATGGGGCTCTGATGATATTACTGCCACTCTTGCTGCAAAAGAGAAAGGTATAGCTAATACACAGACATTTGGATTTCAATACAGAGAAAACAGTCTGACTATTTCTACGAGTACAAAACTATTTAAACAAAGAATAAAAGGACTTGAAGCACAATACAACTGGTTTACTAATTTTTTGAATGAGCGACATCTCCACAAACTGGAACATGAGGACAAAAGGTACTTACAAACTATCAACAAACCACGTGATACACATTTCCGTAATGCCTTTATCCAGGAATGCACAGATTACATCAAAGGCAATCCATTTAGGCTACTATGGTGCTACCGTCAATTTCAGGATATTGGCATAAAAAAGATAACATTTCTTAAATGCTATATTAAATCTATCATAAAATGAGCAAAAGACTATTATTTATCACATGCCACAAGCTTGACGAAAATATAGGCGGTAGCAATGCTTCAAAAGGATTCATCCGATGCTTTGCCGAACTGTTTGACGATTGTTCAATCATCTACCCTGAAATTAAATGCACAACGCCATACATACCTTCAATTTACAAATTAATTCCATGTCACGACAGCCGTACAAAGTTACAAAAAGGAATTGACATGTACAGAGGGGTGGTTGGGGCCCTCTTCAAGTGCGTTAAAAACCACTTGAAGAATTACAGATACGACCTGATTGTCATTGACCATAGTGTAACTGCAACATCACTTATCAGAACTATTAAAGCTACCAATGCAAAAATCATAACTATACACCATAATGTAGAATGTGACTATCTGCGCGACAATGGAAAGGAGCGTCCCATCACATATCGGATTCCATACAATTATTTCGCAAAAAAGGCTGAACGCGACTGCTTACAAAACAGTGCTGTCAATCTCACAGTTACAGAACACGATGCCAACACTTTCCGTTCTTGGTATCCCGACGTTCATATTCACAACTGGGGAATCTTTGAATATCGCAACATCCCAGACAAAACTTTTGCGCAAAGACCGCGAGGTCTGACATTTGTCATTACAGGGTCGCTGAGTTTCGTCCAGTCGCTAACCCCCATCATGGATTTCATCCACCGTTATTGGCCCATCATTCTTCAACATTATCCCCATGCAAAACTGCTTATTGCAGGACGCAACCCCGCAAAGGAACTGGTAAATGAATGTACAAAACAAGCATCTATTACTATCGTCCCTAATCCTGAAGACATGGCAGCGGTAGTACGACAAGCTGACTATTACATCTGTCCCATTTCTGCCGGTAGCGGTATGAAGCTCCGTATCTACGACGGATTGAAAGAAGGCCTCCCTATACTATGCCACGAAGTTTCCGTTTCGGGGTATGAATATATTGCCAAGGCAGGTTGCCTGTTCGCATATCATGACGAGAGTTCTTTCTCTGCATCTTTGAACGATACTCTTCATTGCACTCTTTCCCGACAACAGGTTTATGACTCATTCTGCAAGGAATTCTCTTTGCAGACAGGAATCAGTAGACTGCATAACATACTTCAACAAGAAAATATTATATAATCATATCATGAATATACTCATCCTCACCCCCTACCTCCCATATCCATTGAGCTCAGGTGGTGCACAAGGGGTTTTCAACATGGTTAATCACTTGCGGCATCAACATCACTACACATTTGTTATCAGTGAAGGCGGCTGCAATAACAAAGAGAACCTGATAGCTTTACAAAAGCTATGGCCAGAAGTTGATATTATCTACTATCCCTTCGTCTGGCAATTGACATGTCCCACTTTTTTCTATGAGAAGACACGACGCGTACTTTTTCGGGCTATTGCACCCAAAAGCCGGAAATATACTATCGAATCTATTGTCCGTCCCTACGGTGAATGGTTTTCACACCACCACGTTGCTTTTGTCGAAAAAATTATCCAGGCTAAGAAAATTGATTTGATACAAGTGGAATTCTATGAAGACCTGCCATGGGCAAACTATCTGCCTACTCATATCAAGAAAGTCTTCATTCACCATGAATTAGGATTCATGCGCAAACAGCGCTTGCTCAGCCATCTCAACCTTACGAAGACGGAACAACAGCAGTTAATCGCATCAAAGACTAAGGAGTTTGCCGATCTGGAGAAATATGACGCTGTGATTACAGTAACCCAAACCGATAAGGAAATCCTACAACATGAAGGACTGAAGAAGCCGATATATGTCTCCACACTCGCCATCAACACGGTCTCCAGTGCATACTGTGTCGTACCTCATCAACTAACCTTCGTGGGCGGCTATGGACATTTGCCCAATAAAGAGGGTATGGACTGGTTCTTGAAAGAAGTGACACCTCTACTGAAAAATGGACCTTTCACTCTGAACCTAATCGGTAAATCTTGGCCAGACTCCTATTCTTCTTGTAAAGATATACGAGTGGACGTTAAAGGCTTTGTCGAAAACCTCTCCGACGTAGCTTTAGGCAATATCATGATTGTACCTATTCTCAGTGGTAGCGGTATGCGCATGAAGATTCTGGAAGCAGCAGCGATGAGCCTCCCCATTGTAACGACCACCGTGGGTGTTGAAGGTTTAGACTTCATCAACGGAGAGTCGTGTATCATAGCTGATACGCCTCAAGACTTTGCCGACGCCATTCTTCGTTTGGAAAATGACAAACAGCTCAGAAAGTCTTTAGGCGAAAATGCCAATAAGGTATTTGAGGCGAAATACCACCCGTCCGTTCTCGCCAGTGAAAGAAACAAGATATATGAACAAGTAATGACACCATCTATTGGATAAAAAGTGACCTATGGCTGATATCGATTTTAGCATCATCATACCTTCATACAATGATCCAAATCTTTTCCAGCAGGCTTTGGAGTCTGTCAGAAAGCAGAAAGATGTCAATGTGGAAATCATTATAGTTGATGATTCAGACAAAAATAATGATATCGAACGGCTGGTTCATGACTTGCATGACAAACGTATCTTGTATGAACGCCACAGCCCTTCATTTGGAGCAGTTCCCAACTGGAATCGGGGGCTGTCACTATGCCACGGTCAACATATAGTCCTTGTCCACCATGATGAAGCCTTTGCATCAAACAACCATCTTAAAACGATTCTTTTTGGATTTGAGAAAGGATTCGACATGGTTGTCTCAAATATTGAAATCTACAAAGGAAATACCATTGAGCACGGAAATTTTCCTTCGCTACTCAAACGGCTCTTCATCAAAGTACCCTCTCTTCTGTTTATTGCCAACTTAATTGGTCCATGTGCATGTGTTGCATTGAAAAGAAAGGATGTCGTTCCGTTTGATGAGCATCTGCATTGGTTGGTTGACATAGAATGGTATTATCGTCTCTTTCGAACAAGTAAGACACTGTATCTGCCTCAGCTTTTTGTTCAATCCCTGCACGGGCATTCTAACCAGATTACACAAACCATTAACATACGACATCAAGATCAAAAAGACAGTTCATACCTCAAAAAGAAATATAAGTTCAAACCTTTTCTGCTTTTGTGTCTCCACTTAAAAGACCTGACCAAAGTCTCTGGAGTGAAGAATGTTCTCAAAAAAGTATTTAAATAAAAAAACAACCATGAAGATAATAAAAGTTATTGGCGGCTTAGGTAATCAGATGTTCCAATTTGCATTGGCAACATCTCTAAAAAAAGCCTTTCCTCATGAGCGTATCTTATTGGATTTAAAAGATTTCCATGGCTATCGCATCCACAATGGTTTTGAATTACCACATATCTTCAACATCGACTATCAAGAAGCTACGTGGAAGGACATCTTCAAGGTTTCCTATCCCATAGGCAACTATACCTTATCGCGTTTCTTTAAAAAATTTCTTCCCCCAAGGAAATCGATGATCATCGAAAATGACCCAAAAGATATCATCCCCTCTGTATTCGACGACGATAGAGATTTGTATTACGATGGCTATTGGCAACATGAGTTCTATTTCAAACATCTTGCCGAACAGATGAGGCACATCTATACATTTCCAAAACTTAAAGATGACAAAAATCTTCAAGTTGTTTCCGAAATAGAAGGGAAAAACAGCGTATCAATTCATATCAGACGAGGTGACTATTTGACGAATCCCCTTTTTAAGGACATCTGTAATCTAAATTACTATCAGGAAGCCATCCAGTACATGAATGCCTACATTAAACCAGATGTCTATTGTGTCTTTTCTGACGATATGGATTGGTGCAAAACTCATTTATCAACTTTTTTGGACTTTGAAAAATGTATTTTTATTGACTGGAACAAGAGCAAGGACAGTTACATCGACATGCAACTTATCAGCATGTGCAAACACAATATCATAGCCAATTCAACGTTTTCATGGTGGGGGGCATGGCTGAACACGAATCCTGATAAAACTGTCATCGCTCCCAAAAAATGGATTAACACCAAGCATATATATCATGACCCGATTCCCGATACTTGGTTAAGACTGTAGAAGCGATGAAAATTCTCTATCTATTCCTGATCTATAAAAATCCACAGATTGTTGCCCATACTATTAACAGGCTGCAACATCCTGATGCGCTTTTTTATATACATGTTGACAAAAACTCCAATTGCGACTTTTCTTTGTTAAACAACAGCGCAAATGTTTACTGGGCTTCCGAACGTTTTCCGACCGAATGGGGAACAGCAAACATTCCACTGGCTATTGAATCATGCCTGAGAGACATCATCAAGAACATCCGAACGGATTATGTCATCCTGATGAGCGAATCAGACTACCCTGTCAAACCGGCTCATTACATCCACAAGATTCTCGCCTCCGCGCACCAAGATTTTGTCACATCGTCCAAATTACCCAATAACAACCCTCTTCATACAAAAGGCTCTTTTTGGTTAGAAGGTGGAAGGAGACGGTTAGAATGCTATCCTGTAAGGCTCAATAACAGAAGCATTGCAACGATAGAACCGAGAAAATTCAATTGGGGAAATTTCCGTCAATTCGGAAAGATCTGTATACAGCATCCAGCTGCATTACCCCATGCGCTTTATATCTGGTGGAGAGCACCAAAAAGAAAACACCCTGATTACCTCTCACCCTATGGAGGAGAACTTTGGTTTATTCTTCGCACCAAAACCATACAAAAAATCCTAAACTTCATTGACAAGCATCCAGACTATAAAGCCTATTGCATAAACACCCCAGTATTAGATGAACTCTACATCCCTACTCTTGTCCATGCTGTGGTCCCCGAAGAAGAAATAGTAAACGAGAATATGAGGTATATCAATTGGGGAGAACGAGGAGATTCACCTGTTGAACTCACTATCAGCGATAAAGATACCATATTGGAGCAAATCGGGAAAAGCAATAAATTGTTCGCCCGTAAAATCCAAGACATGGAGGTTTGCCAATTGATTGATGAGCATCTCCATCACCTTGAACACCATATGCCTGATTCTTTGTAAATTTTCTATAAAAAATACCATCACTATGCGCAGATTCTGTATTGCCCTGCTGACGTTACTATCATTGAACAACGTTTTATTCGCCACTGACAGTATGCACATCATTGCTTTTATGGGTGTTCCTGATAACAGAACTACAGAGGAAAACTTCCGCATCATGAGCGAATGCGGCTTTAATGTCAGCATCTATCCCTATGCCAATCTTGACATGATGGTGAAAGCATGTCGCATTGCGGACAAATATGGCGTGAAGATTCTCAGCCACTGCCCAGAGATGGACAAGAATCCCACATTGGCAGCCAGCATCCTGAAGAAAGAAAATGGTTTCTTCGGATACTTTATGCAAGACGAACCAACTGTTCCAGATATACATCAACGGCAACAAGTAATAAAAAAGCTCAAAAGCATAGACAACACTCACGCTTTCTACATCAACTTGCAACCTTTCTATTATCCCGACTGGGTGGAACCCAGCACCAAGGCAAAAGACTACCCCACCTATCTCAAGGCAGCATCAGCAACCTCATGCCAACAGATTTCCTTTGACTTCTACCCCATCACCACTACTGGGGTACGCCCTACATGGTATCATAATCTGGAAATGATACGCCAGGAAAGCCTCTCGTCAGGCAAGCCTTTCTGGGCTTTTGTTCTCTCAGTGGCTCACGACGTACCCTACACCACCGATACCTATTATCCCGTTCCTACATTAGCATCTCTCCGACTTCAAGTATATGTCAATCTTGCTTACGGAGCGCAAGCTATCCAGTATTTCACCTACTGGAATTCTGACGAAGGTGGAGGAACATACCACTACCATTCTGCACCTATCAGTGGAGCTGGAAAAAAGACTAATACATATTATCTTGTGCAGCAGATGAACCGCGAACTGAAACAAGTTGCACCGCTCTTCTATGGCGCAAAGGTCACCTCCGTCAAGCACCTCGGCATCATCCCACAGGGAACGTCTAAGCTGACGACGATGCCCAGGAACCTCAGTTCGCTGAAGGTGGTGAGCAGCAAGGGAGCCGTCGTCTCACAGTTCACCAAGAACAAACACCAGTACCTCGCCATCGTCAACAAGAACCATTGGGATCCGATGAAGGTACTCATCCGTGCCAAGAACAGCACACCTCGCCACGTCACCAAGAGTCTGACCACCGAACCGATGAAGACTACCTACACGGTTGCTGCCGGCGACATCCTGCTTTTCAGGTTGCAGTAATAATGTGAGTGAGGCTGCACCCTAAAAATATTCAAAGGGAATAGTAGGCTTTCTGATATTCTTTTAGCTTAGTGACGATGACGCTTCAACATCTAAAAAATACTAAATTATACCTTTTGGTATATTACCATATGGTATAAATTAGTATCTTTGTATACATGAATATCCCCAATACCGTCACTAAAAATAAGAAGATTTTAGTAGAGAAAGACATCCTGGAAAAAAGGGGAAACCAATTCCTTTTTGTCGATCCAGTCTTCAGACTATGGTTGGAAAAGGAATATTTAAAAATGTAAAACTCTTGAATACCTCGTACGTCGTCCCGGTCGGTGACATTCTGCTTTTCATACTAAAATAAAAAGTGACTTTCCTTTTGCATTCTCCTCACTTAATCGTACCTTTGCAGGCATGAAAGACTTTTCACTACTCATGTCCGTGTATCTGCATGAGAAAACTGAATATTTAGAAGCATGCTTCGAAAGCATTTTTCAACAATCTGTACTTCCCAAAGAAATTATCTTGGTGGAAGACGGACCGCTTACGCAAGAATTGTACCATGCTATAGAGTGTGAAGAAAAACGATTTCCGTCATTAAAAAGAATCGTATTAGAAAAAAATCAAGGATTAGGTATAGCACTGAACAAAGGCTTGCAGGCATGCTCTTACGACATCATAGCCCGCATGGATACGGATGACATCTGCCTGCCTGACAGATTCAAACTGCAACTGAAATATCTCACAGACCATCCCGAAACAGACGTTATAAGTGCATGGATTGCAGAATTTGATTATGCTCCAAATAATGTTGTTGGCTTTCGCACTCTACCTGAATGCCATGAAGATATTTATCGGTTTGGCAAAAAACGTAATCCCATCAACCACCCTGTCGTCATGTTTCGGAAACAGGCGGTGACAGAGGTTGGAGGCTACCTTCCGTGTCCATATTTTGAAGACTATTACTTGTGGTGCCGCATGCTGAAACGAGGATACCATTTCTATAACATTCAACAACCACTGGTATTGTTCCGTCGTTCTCCTGAAATGATTCAAAGACGAGGCGGCTTTGAATACACACATCACGAAATCTCTTTCTTCAAGGAACTACATCATATCGGATTCCTTTCCAAATATGAATGCTGTAGGAATATCGTACAACGTTATCTCATCAGAATCTTACCAAACAGCATCCGAGGTTATATCTATAAACACATACTGAGAACTATCCCTTAAATGACAAGTTGTATCTATGCCTGGAAAACGTCGGGACAAACACTCTCGGTTTTAGCAAAAAATAAAAAACATACCACTTGGTATAATATCAAAAAAATTTTTTCCATCCTGCTCACATTTACAGCTTGTGGCTCCGACAACGGGACGACTCCACCCACCCCCTCAGCGGACGACTATACTCTCCTGTGGGGTAAATGGAATTTCGAGTATGCAACGAATACCATGACAGGAACGCGCAGCTATACCTTCAAGGCTGACGGGAAGTACCTGAAAAGCTACACCTAGGAACAATAAAAAAATTATTGCTGTCCGCTAAAAGATTTTAGTATGAAATAAAAATTAGGCTGAAGCCCTCGCTTGGGTTTCAGCCTTTTTTGTTACCTTTGTTTTTACCACAAAACTTCGATAACATGAACAAAGGTACACATTTTATCGGAC
>ODAI011489934.1_pt1 | contig 28295 bp, 27 predicted proteins | sample 1539321 | NCBI WGS metagenome assembly ODAI01 (sample SAMN02144231, study PRJEB22623) | gut metagenome | biome: sheep rumen | host: Ovis aries | place: New Zealand
ACGAGTTGTGCTGTTTGTTCCATTAATAATTCATTTATTGAAGGGCAAAGTTACAAAATAACCAGCGCAACACAAAGAAAAACACATGGAAAAACACTTTTTTTGCGCTTTTTTATAAAAAAGTTCCATTTTTTTTTGCCAGTTCAGAAAAAAGCGTTACCTTTGCACCCGCAATTCAGCAAGAGCGCTGAAGCAAACAAAAAAAACGATGCACCCGTAGCTCAGTTGGTAGAGCACCTGACTCTTAATCAGGGTGTCCAGGGTTCGAACCCCTGCGGGTGTACAAACTGCAAAAAGCAACAGACTAACAAAGTTTGTTGCTTTTGCTTTTCTTAGCAGGAAGCGAGCCGCTAACTAATATTGGCTCCTAATTCCTTTGAAGTGATACTGGTATCACCTTTAATCATTGTATAAACATCCCATGCCGCGTCTGACAGCTCTGGATATTTATTCCTTAGTTTATTAGGAACTTTATTAGGAATTTTATTAGGAACTTTCGACGGAACTTTATCAGGAAGTGGCTCTCACTGGTGAGCCTTCAGCGTCTTGAATATCTCGTTCAGCATGAAGTCGATAAACGGCCCTGACTGCCCAGCATTGGTGCTGGCAGTGATGGCATCATAATATGCCTGCTGATTGGCATACACCATATTCTCAACAGGCAAATGTTCGAACAGCGGATGCAACTTGCCCAGAATCAGCGACTGCCACAGTCGCCCTGTACGCCCGTTGCCGTCAATAAACGGATGGATAAACTCAAACTCATAGTGAAACACACACGAGCGGATAAGCAGATGGTCTTTTGACTCCTTCAACCAGCCAAATAAATCGTCCATTAACATCGGTACGCGGTCAGCAGGAGGAGCCATGTGCACGAGACCATGCTCTGAGAACACACCCACGCCAGAACGACGGAACTTACCTGCATCGTCAACCAAAGCCTGCATCATCACACCATGAGCTTTCAGCAGGTCTTTCACGCTGAACGGATTCAGTTTCGGATATAGTTCGTAGGTGGCGATAGCGTTCTTTACCTCCTGAATCTGTTTGATAGGAGCCACCACGTTCTTGCCGTCGATGATGTCGCGCACTTCATCCTCGGTCAACGTATTGCCCTCGATGGCCAGCGACGAATGGATGGTCTTGATGCGGTTTGCCTTACGCAGACCGTCTTCCTGTTCCAGCCTAATGGCATAGCGCTCTATCTGGCCTGAAATCTCTGCTATCAAATTGATAGCTTCTGCGGAAACTGTGAATGGTGGTATATACATACGATTTGCTCTCCTGTTCTTTGTTCTTATTCCGATTATGATATAGTATAGTTCAAAACTCAGTCTCGGGCGGTCGCTCCAATATAAGAGGCCGCACGCTCGCAGATTAATACACACTTCTCATCGTCTGTCATCATTCCAACTCTACCAGTAGTCGCTCCATCTTTAACCATTAGAACATCACCTTTATGCGGGCGGCATCCTTGAGACTCTAACGTGTTATAATCTTCCATTCTTATTCTCATGGCATTATTATAATCAATGCCTTTTCCTCTTATATCACCTGCTGTTATATAAGGCATACCTTCAGATTGTCTTTCAGGTGAGAAATGAGAACCATTAGCCCATTTTATATCGCCATCAAAATAATTCTCCACCTTTGAAGGTGGGGTTGCTCCAGTTTGAAAGCGATAAATATAGTTCAATTTGCATCCCTCCCACGTCTCAGGAATCTTCCCAATCCACTCTATCCCGCTGTCTTTGAATTGTCTCATGCCTCTTCCTCCTTTGATTTTTTCAGGCTTTCTATTTCCTGCTGTTGCTGCGTATATGCTTTGAGCGCACGCTGTTTCAAGTCTTCGTATGCCGCTTTCCAATGGGCAGCCTCCTCTTGTGTCTTCACCAACTGCTGCTGTAGAGCAGGAACAGCCTGTTCCAGTTCTGCAAGACGCTTATCTTGCTGTTGCCGGTAGCCGGTACGTGCCTGATGCATGCGCTCCTTGATGCCCCCTTCGGCTACAAAACGCTGCTGCATAGACAAAAGAAGTTTGTGAAGTAGTGTGATGGCTTGATGAACCAACGTGATGCAAAGGTTGGCTATCTCCTCGTCGGTCATTTGCTGAATCTTGGCAGCATAAGTGCGCTGGAAATCCTCGCTGCGGGCGTAAAGCCTCATTTTCTCATACCGTGGATGCAGGTTGCCCCACTGCTGCAGGTTCCTGACGCGCAGATAGTCTTCATAATCATCCAGCAGCTCCTCCAGACTGGCCTTGGCAACATTGGTCAGCTTAATCTCCGTCTCGCTGGAAGTGGCCGCCGCCTGATTGCCTTCGGCAATGTTTTGTTTACCGCTTCTGGCGGCCTGCACCATCTGGTCTATAGTACGGTCTCCCCGGCCAAGATAGTGCTGGGTGAAGTAATAGGTGATATCATAAATAATCTCCGAAACCTGATAGGCCCTCAAATGGCGGTAGTGGCCGTGTTGAGGGAGAAATGTGGGGATTTTCGGAGTATTCTGAATGCTCTGATTGTTCTGATTACTCTGAGAACTCTGATTATTCTGATTACTCTGAGAACTCTGATTGTTCTGATTATTCTGATTACTCTGAGAACTCTGATTATTCTGATTATTCTGATCCATAAGTTATCAATGCAATATCTTGTTCATAATCTCTGCCTCCTGCTGTTCGAGGGCCTTCAGTTCCTCGAAGATGTCGGCAGAGGGCTTCAGCGGAGTATATTTGTAGAACTCGGCGGGTGAATGGAATCTCATAGCCTATCTTCGTTTTCTTCTCGTCAACGATGAAGTCGGGAGAGTATGGAGCCACATTCTTCTGCAGGTATTCGTTGCGGTCGGTCAGCCAGGGTATAATCTCGGTGTCATTAAGTGACTTGTCAATGACGGGGCGCCCTTTGCTGTCACGCTTCACGTTGCCGGTTTCATCACGCTCTGGATTCATGATAAACAGTTTGCTGTATTTGAAGTAGTCGTTCTCGCGCACCTTGCTCTCCACACGAATCTCCGTGCCGTCAGCAGGTTGATGATGTCGCGGGCAGTGAAGTTGCCGTATTCGTGAGGCTTATATACTCCCACCAGTTTGTCGGCAATCGCCCAAATCAGGTTGGCTTTCTCCTGCACATTCACGGTGGTCTGCTTCTGTCTTTCTTCTATACTCATATTTCGTTTTGTTTTATTCGCGTACAAAAATACTATTTATTGACTCACTCAAATTGAGCCTATTGATAATATTTCAGGTTTTCTTTCAGATTTTCTACAATATCCTCCTTCAAATGTTGTGGCGTTATCACCTTCATCCGCTTCCCATAGGAAAGTATCTGCTGCACCGTTCTTCTGCCCCTTGTCTGCAAACAGCGGTCGATGACAATTTCCCTTATCGATGCGTTCTTTACGTTAGCCATAATATCGTCAGTTTTAAATCATTGCATACAGATGTACGCGGTCATAATAAAGTTGAGAGCAAAGGTACAAAATATTCGCTTATTTTAACCGAATTGTGCCAAAAAAATAACTAACTAACCCACTATTTTTGTAAAAAAGCCAAGATTTGCACAATCTGGCTGCGTCAATTCACGTTATTTGTCGAGACTGCAACAGACAAAGAACGGTACTATGGGTATCTGGAACTGGCAGACCGCCTTCAGATGCCTTGGAAAATGAATGGTGACGTGATGGAACTCGTCTTATTGTAAATTTCCATCCTCCCTTCACGCTATTGTTAACGTGCTTATATTCAGTATATTATGGTGAAGGCAGCGTAATACCTTCGACTGTATAGGCCAAGAGGTTCTTAATAGGTTTCATCATAGCACACGAAGCCGCCTATTGACCGTCGGCATGTGTGCCAGCATCTGCCGACGAAGGTCGGCAGTATTGCCGACCTACGTCGGCAATACTGCTGACGAACGTCGGCAATACTGCTGACGAACGTCGGCAGATGATAAACCAGCAACTCGCCTTGAATACTTGCTACTCTGCCCCTCGATGGTTAAGACAGCAACCGAGGAAGGAGGTGGGGAAGGAAAAACGGATGAAGAAATCTGCCAAATATCCTTGGATGAAAGGGCAACAAAAAACTCCCTTCACCATAACACGCTAATCATCAGAGTGTTAGCACTATGGTGAAAGGAGAAAGAAGTCTTGCATCCCCTTTATCACATTAACATTGACTGGTAAACATTTGGTACATCTTGAACAACTGCGCCACTATCATCTGAGATAGGTATCATTAGTGACAGCAAGTATAAGAGCTATTGCATCCGCAAGAATCAGGATGAGTCGCTGAAAAAGTATGTGGAAGAAAGCCTCTATAAGGAAGAGTTCTCTACAAAGTTCGTAACGATGGTGTATGCCGCTGCAGCCAAGGACTTGATTAGCACCTACAAGGCAGCAAGCCTGCTGCATTCGTCAATCAGTGATGTCCGTAAACACCTTAATGTGGTTTGATGAAAAGGATTGTAGTCAACGATACAACATTATTACTTTAACCCCAACGTCAAGTTCAAGTAATAAACAAGCAAACAGACCGTCATTTCAATCTTGGTAATGACGGTCTGTTTTTGCACTTCTTCATTTTGTCAGTTCTTTATACATCTTGAACTCTACTTTATTCGTCCATCAGGAAGAGGGGGTCTTCGGGCATCACCATGATGGGCTTCTGCTCGTAGTCGCGCAGCAGCTTGTCGCTGACATACTGCTTGTTGACCACCAGACGGAACATGTATTCGCGGAACCAGCGGGCAGTCATGATGAGACAGCCCTGCTGCCCCCACGAGGCCCCCCACGAGTTTTCCACCTTCCACTTCAGCGGCTGGCCGGAGGCATCAAGATCGACGGCGGTGAGCGTCATGGCATGCGTAGAGCCGCTGTCGAAGGTGGAGATACGGTCGGCCTTCGACATGGAGAACGTGGTGCCGAAGAGCGAGCCGTAGTCGAAATTCTCGGTGTCAGCAAAGCCGCGCTTGCGGTCGAGCTGCTTGCCTACGTCGTAGCTGCTGTAGAGCTTGCGGCCATCGCGGAGCGAGGCGATGGCAAGGGCCTCGATATCCTCCATGGGCAGGTTGAGGTATTTCCAGTTGTGGCCGTCGTAGGTGTGGCGGTCCAGCTCCACCTCGTAGGTCTTGTAGTAGGGGCGGCGCGGGTCGTTCATAACCATGATGAAGGTGCCGTTGATGGGGCCGCCGACAATCTCCTGGTAGAATTCCTGCGGGGTGTAGCGGCGGGCGGGTGTCTGCGCCTTGCCGTTCTTGTCGCGGAAGGCGTAGGTAAACTCGCTGACGGGCTGGCCGAGGGTGATGACCAGCATGCGGTAGATGTCGCCCAGCATCTCGGTCTTGCGCTTCTGCACGTCCTTGGCCTTCTTGCCGTCGGCTATCATGCGGCGCAGTTCGAGGCCCTGCTCGCGCAGCTTTGACTTAAGCAGGGCAGCCATCTTCGACGTGTTCTCGGCAGAGTAGGTCTCGGGCTGCACGTCGGAAGGCACCAGTCCGTACTTCTCGGCCAGGTCGGCCACGCCGCAGAAGGTGCCTCCGTCGCTGACGGGATGGTGGAAGAAGAACTGCACGCGCTGTGCGTCGATAGGCTCGTTGGCAGTGTCGATGACTCCCTGCAGCATGAGGTTGGCCTTCTCCAGCTGGTCGTAGAAGAAGAGATAGTCTTGCGAGAGCGAGACGGTGAGCGAGTCGGTACGGCGGGCAAAGTTGGAGCGCAGCACATTCAGCCCGCTGAACATCCAGCAGCGCCCGCTCGACTTCTGGTCGGTGATAGACTGTTTCTTCGTCTCCACACTGAAATAGGTGTTCAGCGCTCCGGCATTGGCCTGGTTCTTGGCCAGCTGGTCGATGGCATTGGAGGCCAGCGCATTGCGCAGGGCACGGTCGGAAGCCGTGGGGGCCTGCTGCTGACGTATCTGCTGCAGCATCTCGGGGGAGATGCCGCCGCCGTTGGTCTGAGCAGCTGCGGTGAGGCAGAGTGCTGCCGCGAGGATGGTGAGTTGATGTTTCATAGCTTATTTGGATTTGATGTGAATAGATGTCATCAGCTTATTTCGACTTGATATGGATCGTCTTCATAGGTTTCTTGGAAGCAGGGCTTGTCTTGGCAGATTTCTTAGACGTGACAGACTTACCCGATGCCGGAACGGAAGCAGGTGCTACGCCTCCCTGGTAATACTGCAGGGCTTCGGGCATCCAACCTTGTATCTGCTGGATGCGGGTGGCATCGCTGGGGTGCGTGCTGAGCCACGACGTAGAGCCGCCGCCCGTGGCCTGCGACATGCGCTGCCAGAAGCCGACAGCCACCTGCGGGTCGTAGCCTGCCATAGCGGCGAAGATGATGCCGAGATGGTCGGCCTCGCTCTCATGGTTGCGCGAATACTTGGCACTGGCGCCCTTGGCTCCCAGACCGAACACGGTGCCGGCAATGCTCTGCAGGTTGGAGCTGGCTCCGGCTCCGGCGAGCACCATGCTCAGGGCCTGTGCGCCGTACTGCTGTTTGATGGCGGTGGACATCTGCTCGGCAGAGTGCTTGGCTACGGCGTGGGCTATCTCGTGACCTAGGACAATGGCCAGCGACGGCTCATCGCGGGTGACGGGCAGGATGCCTTCATAGACCACTATCTTGCCGCCGGGCATGCAGAAGGCGTTCACCTGCTGGTCTTGCACCAGATTGAACTCCCAGCGGTAGTTGGCCACCTCGCTCTGCAGGCCGTGGCTGTTCATATAGCCCTCCACGGCACTGGCCAGCCGCTGCCCTACCCGCTTCACCATGGCTGTATTGGCGGCATTCGTAGAAGGCTTGGCGGTCTTCATATACTCTTGATACTGCTGATTGCTCAGGCTGAGCACCTGCTGGTCGCTGACCATCAGGCTTTGCTTGCGCCCCGTGATGGGCACGGTAGATGTGGTGCCGCAACTGGTGAACACGGCAACGGCGACAAGAAGGAAAATCCATTTAATTGTTCTCATTGCTCTCTATTTCTTTTTTAATATTTAAACACGATTTGAACGGAATGTATAAATGTTTACTGCCTACAAAAGTACACAGAATAATTGGAATAGACAAAAAAACTGGCAATAATTTAAGGGAACCGACTCCAACAGCGTGGAGCGGCTCCCTTTTTTCTGCTTTTTGCGATGCCGGCAAACAGCGGTTTTCCGCAACTTTGCCGACATGGGGTGTTTAGACCCATGCGGACCCGTCGGCGATTACGCCAGTCCGAGCAGCGGTTTCAGCTGGTCTTCCTTATGCAGGATCCATGCCGAAGTGACAATGAACGCGAGGAAGAGGAACACAAGCACTATCTTGGCACGGCCCGGGCCGCTCTTCTTCACGGGAACGGTGGCACTCTGCAGGGTGGTGAACGACGGGGTCTCTTCCTGCACCTTAGCCTCGGCAGCAGTGAGCTGCTGGGCTACGGTGTTGAAGGCGTTATACTTCAACTGCATGTCGTTCTCCAGGTCGATGAGCTTCGTGCGGGCACTCTGCAGCACCATGTCCTGGTTGGCGTCGGCATAGTCGGCATACAGGCGGCGGGCCTTCTCGTAGCGGGCCTTGGCTTCCTTGTATATCTTGCGGTTGAATTCAAGATCTACGCGGGCCTTCTTGGTGCGGTAGTCGGTGATGAACTCCTGCAGACGTGTACGCACGGTGTCGGCCATGGCAGCGGCAATATACGGATCCTGGTCCATGACGCTGATGGTGATGACGAGCGTCTTGTTGTCCACTTCGCAGACAATCCTCTTGTCGAGGGCCTTCACGATAAGATCCTGCGACTTGGTGAGCCGGAAGGGATCGACGGTCTTGATTTCTTCCTTCTTTTCGGTGAACAGGCTGAAGATAAACTTCAGGGTACCACCGATGGCGGCACTCCACCACGTCGTCTTCTGGTCGTTTTTCAGATAGTCGTAATACGTGGTGACGCGGGTGCTGTCCATCTTGTGTACAGGAACTTTGAAAAGGCTCACCTTGAAGTCGGTAGAGCTGACCAACTCAGGATACAGCGTGGGATAGAGGGCTTCAGAGTTGCCCATGATGCCCGAACCCATCTTCAGTCCGAACTGCATGGCCAGCGAACTGAGCGAGCTGCTGCTGCGACTGGTGCTCAGCTCGGGAGCCAGCTTCACCTCGCAGGTGTAGTAGTTGTGCAGCGAGAGCGTATAGATGCAGCTCACGACAAAGGTGATGGCAAGCACCTTGTAGTAGAGCTTCTTATGCTTCAGCAAGGCATCGAAGATGGCTTTGAAGTCGATGCTGCTCTCCTCTTCCTGCTCGATGTATTGCGGTTTATTCTGATTGTTTTCTGTCATATCGTTCTCTACGTTTGAAGGATTATTTCTTGGTCATGTAGGCAATAGCCGTCACGATGGATGCCAGACCGGTGAGCGAGGAGATACCGGCCAGAATCTCGCTGACACGCCAAGGCTGCTTCGGACGCTTGCTGGGCACCACGATTTCGCAGCCCGGCTCAATCTTCGTACCAGCCTTGCAGCGGGCCATCATGCCGTTCTGATAGACGACGAACGCCTTGCTCTTGCGGGCCGTCTCGGTGAAACCGCCTGCCTTGTCGACATACCACTTATAGCTCTTGTCGCCGGCAAAGGTGACGGTGTTGGGGAACTGCACGTCGCCGGAGATTTTCACCGTTCCGTTATATTCGGGCACGTCGATCCGGTCGTTTTCACGCAGCACGATATCGTATTCGCCGCCGGGATTGGCCAGGGCCTTGTCCAGCTCGATACCGATGACGTAGCTGTTGCCCATCTCCATCTTGTCCCAAGCCACGGAGTCCTTGCGGTTCAGCGAGCTGCGCAGGGCATCGAGCACGGCCTGACGGCGGGAGCGCTCCTCGTCGTTCATCTGACGGACCAGACGGGCACCCTTGATATAGGCATCGGGGGTCACGCCACCGGCCATCTGGATGGCATCGGTGAGGCGCAGGTTTTTCTTCTCAATAGTGAACGAGCCTTCGTAGTTCACCTCACCCGTAACGGTGATGTTGCGAGGCATCACATAGCCCGGGCTGCGGCGCACATGCACCACATCGTAGGGCTGGAGGAAGAAATTGCGCTCGCTGCCGATGACCAGTCCGTCTTTCAGGTCGAAGGTGAACGTCTCGGCTATCTCGCGGGTCTTCACCGTAGAATAGGGATTGTTGATGCGGCGGCTCACATCGACACGGGCCAGCGAGGCTCCGTCGCGCAGACCACCGGCCTGGATAATCAGGTCTTCGATGGTGGTATTGTCGGCATACTCGAAAGTGCCGGGGTTCATCACTTCACCCGTAATGGTGAACGAACGCTCCTTGCGCATCTCCTCCTGGGTGGGAATAAAGAGCACGTCCTCGTTCTGCAGGGGGACATCGGCCACGCTGCCCATCATGATACCCTTCACATCGACGGGCACGATTTCCAGCGAGCGGTCGGCCTTCAGACGGTGGATGATGGCGTGGTCGGGATAGGAGTCTTCCGTCAAGCCCTCGGCAGCCTCCACCAGTCCGCGGACGGTGGTGACATTGCCGCTCAGGTTGAACTGGCCCGGACGGAACACGGCACCCTTGATTTCTACCATGTTCTCGTAGCGGTTCAGAATACCATCGACGCTGACAGCATCGCCATCGTCTAACTTGAAGGTGTTGAAGTCGAACTCCTCGACATTGTGTACGGTATAGCGCTCACCGGTCTGGCGCACCAAGCGTACCGACTTCTTGAAGGCATCGCCCGTGAAACCGCCGGCATATTCGAGCAGCGTGCCTACGCTCTCGTTCTTACGCATCTCGTAGAACATGGGGCGCTTCACATTGCCCGTGATACCCACCAGACTCTCGTAGGGACCTACCTGGATCACATCGTTGTCCTGCAGGTTGATGCTACCTGCCAACCTACCCTTCAGGATATACTCGTAAATATCGACAACGGTAACCAGACGGCCACCGCGATAAACCTTGATATTACGCAACGTACCTAAAGAATTGATGCCACCGGCCATATAGAGGGCATGAAACACGGTGGCAAAAGCCGACAGATGGTAGGTGCCGGGCTGGCTGACCTCACCCATGATGTTCACCATGATGGTACGCATCTGGCCAAGCGTCAGGCGCACATTGCTGCCGCTGTAGTGAGAACCCACCTTCTGGCGGATTTTCTGCTGGGCGGCGGCCACGCTCAGTCCACTCACCTGCACAGGGCCTACGCCGCTGACGGTGATAGTGCCTTCGGGCGAGATGGTGTGTACCAACGTCTTCTGCGAGTCGCCGTAGATGTCAATCACCAACTGGTCGCCGGGACCCAGCACATAGTTCTGCGGAGTAGGCATGTTCATGTTGGGCTCGAACGAGAGGCGGCGTGTATTGAAGATGTCGCGGCCAAAAACGCGCTTGCCGGCTGTCTCGCCAGCCACGTTCTGCGTCGATTGCACGTCGCGCTCGGCAGCGGCATGCTCCTCGGCGGCATCGGCGTAGGCCTGCCCCGTGGTGCCGCGACGACCCGTGGTCACCTCCTGCGACGTGGTGCCGTCGCTGTTGGCCTTCATGCGCTCGGCAGCCATTGACACTGCGCCGTCGGCTGCTCCCTGCAGCCCACGGCTCTTAATTTGCGAATCGTACTGATTGCGAATGCGGCGAATCTGGTCGATCTTCACGCCACGCTGCACCAGTCGAGTGACTATCTGCGAATGGCTGGTGCCGGCCTTGGCTTCTCGCGCCACAAAATCCATAACCTGCTGGTCGGACATCTGAGCAAACGAGCTCAGCGATGTCGCGACAAGACAAGCGGTTGCTACTAAAAAGCGTTTCATTTTCTACATTTATGTTTATTAAATTTCACCTCTGTTGGGAGCGATACAGCACCTTGTCCCGCTTCTGACACGAGCCGAAAGGCACTAATCGGCTGCAAAATTACAATTAAAAGGTGAAATAAACAAATTTTCAAGGTTTTTTAAGAATACAATATCAATACAAAAGTCACAATATCCAAGTCAACGCCCTCCAAAACCAATAAAAACAGCGGAAAGAAAAGTCACCGCCCTCCGAATCAGCACAAAAGCAGCGAAAAGAAAAGTCACCGCCCTCTTTGGAAAGAGAACGGTGACCGTTTTTTTTAAATGGTTCTTTACTCGCGTTTCTTCATGCTTACTTAATGCCTCGATTGACAAGCGTCACGTTCAGCAGCATGCGATACTTACGCATCTGGTCGTTGTTCAGGATGTAGCTCATGTAGAGCAGATCCTTGGCAATGGCCTTATCTACACGCTTGGCGCATTCGTCCTTGCCATACTGGGCGGCGAACATCATCTCGGCGCAGAAGGTCTTGTGAATCTCCTCGACTCCCTCCACCTGGTCTTTCGACAGGTTAAGAGCCATACCGAGCTTGTTCATGTTGACAGTCATGTTGTAAGCCTCTGTAGTATGGAGGCTTGCTGTCTCCTCATTCTCTGCAAACGTAGCCGTCATGCTAACCATGGCTACAAGCATCAAAATCATTCTTTTCATTGTGTTACCCTTTCTTACTTTTTAAATCTTTTTACTATAATGTTATCCTTACTGTCAAACGGCTTTGTTTCCGAATGACGATGCAAAGATAAGGCGAAAAAGCACAAGTTCCAAGTTTTTTGCCCTGTTTGTTTCCGCACACAGCCCAATTCTTGACCTTCGTCAAATAATGCACCGCTTACGTAGCCACATGATGCAAGGCAGCTGCCCGTTATCTGTTTGGCAACTGTTATTATATATAATAAGGTGTAATTGGCGTCCCATGCGACATGGAACCACCCCGATTGAATGCCGATGGAGCATGATAATCGGCTTTGAACAACATAAAGTTTGACGAAAAGTGACATAAAGTTCGCAAAAAACTTGGATTTTCCAGAAATAATGACTACCTTTGCATCGACAAAATCCCGCCCGCTTCCCACAGGAACAGCGCACCCAGCGGGGCGTTTTTGTATATAGACATGAGATAAACCTATTCATATTTGAAACAATGATGGAAGAAAACAACAACAAGTACATTGCCGTTCAATACCGCCTGTATGTAGATGGCGAGGATGGCAGGGAACTGGTGGAACAGACATCCGTAGGAAAGCCGTTCGACTTTATCAGCGGCTTCGGCATCGCCCTCGATGCTTTCGAGGCACAGCTCATCGGTCTGCAGCAAGGACAGGCTTTCGCGTTCTCGCTGCCAAAAGAGCAGGCCTACGGCGAATACTACAAGGAGCGTGTCATCGAAATGAATCGCGAGTCTTTCTACATCGACGGCAAGTTCGACCATGCACACATCTACCCTGGAGCCATTATTCCCCTGCAGAACGAAGAGGGCACTCAGTTCTACGGACGCGTGAAGGAGGTAAGCCCTGAAAAGGTGACGATTGACCTGAACCACCCGCTGGCTGGCGAGACGCTACACTTTGAAGGTATCGTGTTGGAGCATCGCGATGCCACGAAGGAAGAGATTGACAACCTGATAGCCCGACTGACCGGAGGCTGCAAGGGCTGTCATGGAGGTTGCGGCGGCGACTGCGAAGGCGGTTGCGGCACAGACGGATGCGAAGGTGGAGACTGTCAGCACCATGGGAAGAAACAAGGCGGATGCGGTCACTGCCATTAACCGATAAACAATCCGAACAGACACAATGAACTCAACAGGACGAATATTCAGACTTACCACCTTCGGCGAGAGCCACGGCGAGGCCATCGGAGGGGTGGTAGATGGTATGCCAGCAGGCATTGCCATCGATAACGACTTCATTCAGCACGAGTTGGACCGCCGCCGACCCGGACAGAGCAGCATCACCACCGCACGACAGGAAGCCGACCGCGTGGAACTGCTGAGCGGTGTGTTCGAGGGTAAATCGACTGGGGCACCCATCGGCTTCATCGTGCGTAACACCAACCAGCACTCCCACGACTATGACAACCTGCGCGAGGTGTTCCGACCGTCGCATGCCGACTATACCTACCAGATGAAATATGGTACGCGCGACCACCGCGGCGGAGGGCGCTCGTCGGCACGCATCACCATCAGCCGCTGTGTGGCAGGCGCCCTGGCCAAGCTGGCCCTCCGGCAGATAGGCATCAGCATCACGGCATACACCTCGCAGGTGGGGACCATCCGCCTGGAGCACGATTACCGTCACTACGACCTGGCACAAGCCGAGGCCAACAGCGTAAGGTGTCCCGACAACGAGCAGGCGGCAGCCATGATTCGCCTCATAGAACAGGTGAAAGCGGAAGGAGACACTATCGGCGGCGTGATAACATGTGTCGTCAAGGGTTGTCCGGCAGGCTTAGGCGAACCGGAGTTTGGCAAGCTGCACGCCCAACTGGGTGCCGCCATGCTGAGCATCAATGCCGTGAAAGGATTTGAATACGGCGAGGGATTCGCCGGTGTGACGGCACGCGGCTCAGAGCAGAACGATGCTTTCCGGAGCGAAGAGGGACGCATCACCACAGCCACTAACCATAGCGGGGGCATACAAGGCGGCATCTCCAACGGACAAGACATCTACTTCCGTGTGGCATTCAAACCCGTCGCTACCCTACTCCGCGAACAAACCACCGTCAATAGCCAAGGCGAAGAAACCACTCTGACGGCTCGCGGGCGTCACGACCCTTGCGTCTTGCCACGAGCGGTCCCTGTCGTTGAAGCCATGACGGCAATGGTCATTTTGGACGCTTTTCTGCTCAACAAAACGGTTAAAATGTAGTTTTTACCGAATGTTCATGCAAAAAAGATAGAAAAATTTGGTAGTTTAAAATAATTATACTACCTTTGCAAGTGCTATTCAGGGTTTGTGAAAATCCTAATATGCTTTAGTTAAGTCTAGTTTAGTTTTTGTGTTGGTTGAGGGCGGCCGTTTGGCCGCCCTCAAATTTTTCTTATATACCCAAGGTGAAGAAGAATCAGAGTTTTGTAGATAAATCTTGGCAATCAGTAGATAATTCATAGGAATCAGTAGATAACAAAGCTACTCTCCCGACGAATCCTACAAGAACCCTACAGGCACCCTATAATCTCGCCTACAGCGGCACAACCATGTGCGTTGAGCCAAGCATTGATGCCGTCGCGCACCTTGATGGTGACAGCAGGATCCAGAAAATTGGCTGTACCGATTTCTATCGCCGTAGCTCCGGCCATCAGGAACTCGATGGCATCCTCGGCGGTGGCTATGCCCCCCAAGCCTACCACAGGAATCTTGACGGCCTTGGCCACCTGCCACACCATCCGCAGGGCCACAGGCTTCACGGCAGGCCCGCTCAGGCCTCCCGTGCCAATGCTGAGTACGGGACGGCGGCGCTCTATATCGATAGCCATTCCCATCAGCGTGTTGATAAGCGACACGGAGTCGGCTCCCTGGGCCTCGCAGGCAAGGGCAATATCGGCAATATTCGTCACGTTAGGCGACAGTTTGACAATGAGTGTCTTGTGATAACGCTGCCTTACAGCCTTGACGACACTCTCGGCACCAGCACACGTGACACCGAAAGCCATACCTCCGTCCTTGACATTCGGACACGAGATGTTCAGCTCGATGGCGGGAATATGCTCCAACGCGTCAATGCGGGCAGCACACTCGGCATAGTCCTCCGGCGACGATCCGCTGACATTCACTATCATATTCGTATCAATGTCCTTAATCTGCGGATAGATATGCTCGCAGAAATAATCAACACCCTTGTTCTGTAGCCCTACACAGTTCAGCATTCCCTGTGCCGTTTCAGCCATACGCGGATAGTCGTTGCCTTGCCGAGGCTTCAACGTGGTGCCTTTCACAATGATGCCACCCAAGCCGTCGAGGGGTATGAAATCCTGAAACTCCAGGCCGTATCCAAACGTGCCCGAGGCGGTCATCACGGGGTTTTTCAGTGCCAAAGCACCAATATTTACTTTTAAGTCTGACATCTTTTTTCGAATTACAAATTAACGGTATTACGATTAACGGTATAACGGTATAACGGTATAACGATATTACGGTATTACGGTATAACGATATTACGGAATATCGAAATCACGAATTTACTTCCACAACAGCCGCTTGATATTAAATACCGGCCCGTCCTTGCACACGCAGAGATTCCCCTCCGTGGTCTTCTCCACACAACAAAGACAGGCCCCCAGCCCGCAAGCCATCATATTCTCCAACGAAGCCTCACAGTCTATGTCCTTCTGCCGGGCATAACGGGCCACAGCCTTCATCATGGGCGTAGGTCCGCAAGTGGCGATATGGTCAAACGGTTCCTCTAACACCGAGTGGTTGGTGACAAAGCCACGTTCACCAGCCGTTCCGTCTTCTGTAGTCACACATACGCGCCCGTACCTCTTGAAATATTCTAATTCCAACAGATCCTTCGCGCTGCGCCCACCCAAGAGGAACGTTGGTTCCACCCCCCTGTCGCGCAGCGTTGCTCCCAAATACAGCAAGGGGGCGACACCCACTCCGCCGCCCACCAAGAGCACGCGACGCTTACGTCCTTCGACATCCGCCGCAGGGAGCGTCCAGCCGTTACCCAAGGGCAGCACCCCGTTCAGCGTGTCACCGGGCCGCAGACTGCCTAACCGGCGAGTCCCTTCACCCACCATAGCCACCATGAGCCACAGTTCATTGGCATCGCGGTCAACGAAATTGATAGAGATAGGGCGGCGCAGAAAGGTGTTTTCAGCACCATCCACGCGCACTTCCACAAACTGGCCTGCCTGCATCTCTGGCAGTCGCTGTTCGCTTGTCAACCTGATTAAAACATGCTTCGCCGAGAGATGTTCAACGGCACGAACGCTTAAGTCAACGATATATTTTTTCATAAGCTGTTGTTGATTTCCACTTGCAAAGGTACGAAATATAGCCCTTTTTTCAACTACATCGTTATGAATTATAACAATTATTAGGAAATATATTTGGAAAAAAATTTGGAAAATTCAGAATAATATATTACATTTGCAACATCTTATGGACAGAATCCTATTTTTCAACGTTTTAATAGCGCTATTCTGCACGCTGTTTATCGTGCTCAACGGCATCAGGTTGCTTCCAGAATCAACAAGCAACCCTGCCGCTAAGGCTGTATGCCGGATAGCCCATATAACCAACATTTATCCTTTGCAGAACTACTCGTTCGTTGAGCAAATCTGCCTCGATAGGCCACACCTCACTTGCCAGCACACACGTGCCGGAACACCCTATAAACCATTGAATATCAAGCCAAAAAGCGACTAACAGATGGCTTTTCTCCTATGAAGTGACACTTCATGGGCTACGTTGCTCTTGCCTTCCCACTAATGGCTCTCACTTCTTTGCAGGCACAAAGGTCTCGTATGTCTGGTCGTCGTAATAGACCCGGATTTCGGTGACTTTACGGGGTGTTCTCTCTACCATTTTCACCTCCTCACCGGCATATTCCTGATGCCTGGACTTCACACCCGGCTGAACAGACGGCACGCCAGCCGCCTGAGGCACCGCATACTCACTGTGCAGAGCACCCTGTGGTGTACCATGAAAAGTATTTTGCGGTGTACTTTGACCCATATCGCCTTCTTCAAACGATAGCAACATGTCCTGCCTTTCACCGTTATTGCCCGATATGGCAGCTTGCGCAGACTCCATAGGCTGAGAAAACATCTCACCCGTACCATAAAGCAGCCATTCTATACTGATATTCGGAATCTTGGCCTTGATGGCATCCACTATATTCAGGGTAGGACGGGTTCTACCATTGAAAATACTGCTCAGTGTGGCTGGCGACTGCTGAAGGAAGTCGGCAAAGACTTGCTGGGTCATGTGCTGACTTTCCATAATCTGTTTGATTCTGTCTTTTGTGTCCATCGTTGTTATGTTCTCCCTCCAATAAAGGGCATTTTTCGCTATTTTCCTTAGAGTTTACAAAGGTAAAGCATTTTTTTGACATACGCAAGAAATCTAAAGGAAATTTCACATTCTGAATTGTAAATTACAAACCCGTAATTTATAAATCAAAATTTAGAAAAGTGCTTTTACTCCCACGATTCGGGATTTGTAAATGTAAATGCCCATTTTTAGGCTAAAGCTTTTATGTGTCATTATTTCATATATTATTGGGTTCTAATGGCTTATACTATCCTTATTCGCGTGTATAACAAATCTAAATCACGCATATCCGCTATACATCACAAAAGAATTGAATCATTTTATAGATTTTACCACATAAACACTTGGTTTTAAAAGATATATACCTATAAATAAAGAAAGAATTTGTATGAATATACAAAACAAAACTAATCGGTTTATATTTGCGTTTTTATGTTTACTGTTTGTTGTTGTAGTTTTGTAAGCCAAATCCAATGTTTAGATTGCCGAAAATATTGCAGAAATACTATTAATTTACATTTCGCAATTCAGAAAACAAAATACGAACATTTGTTAAACCTAAATTTTTAAGTTTTTTTTACGCTCTATTTTCCGTTTTTCCCCACTTTCCGCACGGTGGTAAAAACGGCTGAAAATTCGCGAGTTTTGAAGGGGGTATTTTTGGGTTCCTCCCCTTTATACATCGGCATTGGACGGCAAGATTTACTGTCAGAAAAAACTGGGATTATAGAAAAAAAACACCCCATTCGGGATGTCTGTCACTCTCTTTCGCTCTATCAGCACCGACCGTTGGGCACTCCCCATCACCTAATGAAAGACGAAAAACAGCAATTCTTTCATTAGTTCACCCGGCGGCGTATTCGGATTGTCCAGACCCTTGCTCTTGGCATCCATCTCTCTGATTTTCGCGATAATCTGCATCACTTTCATTCCTGTGTAGTTCCGCATGCCCGTCATATAGTCGCGGGCTGCCCAGGGCGACCTCAACTCCAACCAAGCAGCCAGAGCCTCCTGACTCCCCTTCTGCGGACAGTAGTACGCAATCATCAGATTCTGGAAATAATTGAACAGCATGGGCAGAAACGAGTAGATGCTGCCCGCTTTGGGATTGTCGTCGAAATATTTCACGATCTGGTTTGCCTTGAATATATTTCTGTTCACGATGGCATCGCGCAGCTCGAAGGCATTAAAGTCCTTGTTCACCCCTATCTGGTCCTCTACCACCTGTGGTGTCACTCTCCTGTCCTGCTCAGACAGCGACAGCAGCACCTTGTCCATCTCACCGGTCAAACGGCTCAGATCAGCCCCTATCGAGTCGGCTATCATCTGTATTGCTTTCGGCTCAATGGTAGCATTCTTGGCCTTCAGATACCTCTCTATGAACGACGGCAGGTCACGCTCACGCAATTTCTTACTCTCGAAGAGCACTCCGGTCTGCTGAATGGTCTTCACATACTCACGCCTCCGCCCGTCAATGGTGCCGTTCTTATGGCACATCACTAATACGGTTGATGCCATAGGGTTCTTCAAGTACCGCTCTATGGGCTCCGTGTTCTTGATGTTCTGTGCCTCCTTTACTATCACCACCTGGCGTTCGGCCATCATCGGGTAGCGGCGCGCTGCATCGGCTATCTGCGATGCGTTCACGTCCGAGCCGAAGAGCACCGTCTGGTTGAAGTCGCGCTCCTCGGGCTGCAGCACGTTGTCGGCTATCCAGTCGCTTATCTTGTCGATAAAATACGGTTCGTCGCCCATCAAGTAATAGATGGGCTTGAACTTGCGCTCTTTCAGGTCGTGCATCACGCTCTCGTAGGTTACTGTTTGCTGAGCCATGCTGCAAAGTTACTAATTCGCAGGCTAAAAAACAAATTTATCGCCTGTTTTGTCACTTGTTTGCCACTAATTTTGTAATTTTGCCACCGAAATGCAACAGTTGAATCTACCTGCCTGCCCCATCTCTGTAAGGGGAACGCGCGAAAAGCCCGAGATCTTCGACTTCCTTCGCCGTCGTTACGTGTCGCTTACCCCCGAAGAGTGGGTGCGCCAGCACTTCACCCATTTCCTCGTTGAGCACAAGGGTTACCCCAAGGGGCTTTTAGGCAACGAAATCGAATTACGCTGCGGCGAGAAGCGTCTGCGCTGCGACTCCATCCTCTACGACCTGTCGGCTCGTCCGCGCATGATTATCGAGTACAAGGCCCCCACGGTTTCGCTGACCCAGCGGGTGTTCCGCCAGATTTCCATCTACAACCTGTTGCTTCGTGTCGACTACTTAATGGTCAGCAACGGTATGCAGCACTACTGCTGCCTCATGGACTACGAGCAACAATCCTACCGGTTCTTGGATCATATCCCTGACTATAACCAGTTGGTTACCCCTCCTTCATGTCGGTAAATTCAGTGAATTTACACCTACGACACCTAAGCCAACGAGATGTTGAAAGATTTTCAGGTGTTGTAGGTGTCGTAGGTGTTGGGGATTATTTTTTTCGACAATATATATATATTTACGGCAGAAAATCCCGATGAAATCGCGGTTTTTTGCGAGGAGAGGGCGGATGTCGGATTAGAAATCCGACCAAAGGACGAAGACGCACGGCGGACATGGAGAGGCTAGTAATTTTCGTGGAGAGGCTAGTATTTTTCGTGGAGAGGCCACTAATTTTCATGGAGAGGCTTCCAGTGATTATGGAAAGGCCACTGGCGGAAACCAATAGCCTTTCCACAAATGGATTGATTTATGCCTCTGCCTCAGGTACGTCAACGGATTCCTCGGCGGCCTTTTTCACGGTTTTGCGGATGGTGCGCTTACGCGTTTTCTTCTCCTCTACCACAGGCTTGTCAATCTTCACGCCAGCCAGTTCGGGGTCTATGAGAATGCGTCCGCAATATTCGCATACGATAACTTTCTTGTGCATCTTGATATCCAACTGGCGCTGTGGCGGAATCTTATTGAAGCAGCCGCCGCAGGCATCGCGCTGCACATAGACGATGCCGAGACCGTTGCGGGCATTCTTGCGGATGCGCTTGAACGATGTCAGCAGGCGGGGCTCAATCTTCAGCTCCAGCTCCTTCACCTTCAGTTTCAGCTTCTCTTCCTCCGAGCGCGTTTCCTCCATGATTTCGTCCAGCTCGCTCTTCTTCAGCTCCAGAGCCTGCTGGCGGTCCTCTATCAACTCCTGATTCTGAGCCAGCTCGTTTTTCTTCTCTTCCACCTTGAACGTGGCTTCCTTGATTTTCTTGTTGCACAGCTCGATTTCCAGCGACTGGAACTCTATTTCCTTCGACAGCGTGTCATACTCGCGGTTGTTCTTCACCTCCTCCAACTGTGCCTTGTAACGCTCCACGCTGGCCTTGGCCGTCTCTATCTCGCCGCGTTTCTGACTGATGGCTCGCTCGTAGTCATTGATGTCAGCCTGTATCTTCTCAATACGCGTTGACAGACCTTCCAACTCGTCCTCAAGGTCTTGTACTTCCAGAGGCAGCTCGCCTCTCAATGCCCGCTTCTCGTCAATGCTTGAGAGCGTGCTCTGTAGCTGATAGAGTGTCTTCAGGCGCTCTTCAACCGGCATGTCTGTAGGATCTTTCTTTGCCATAATTGTTTCTTGTTTTTTTAGAACCGGATTTTCTGCATTTTCCGGCTATAAATATAATATCGGATTAGTATTCGTCTCTGCAATATATGTCTGCACCCCGGGGCATTGCTGACGGATGATGTCGCGGAACACCTCGGTGGTGAATTGCTCGCTCTGATAGTGTCCGATGACGCAGATTTGTATCTTCTGCTCGTAGTCGAAATACTGGTGGTAGTGCATCTCGCCGGTGATGAAGGCATCGGCTCCGCACGCCACCGCCTCGTCTAACAGGAAGTCGCCCGCACCGCCGCATATCGCCACCCTGCTGACAGGCCGCCGCAGCAGTTCGTTGCACTGGGCACACTCCACGTCGAAGCATTTCTTCACCCGCAGCACAAAGTCGTCGGCTGCCAACGGCTCCGGCAATCTGCCCACCACGCCGCTGCCGGCCTCTACGCCATCCGTCTGCTTGGTGGCAAAAAAGGCTACATCGGTCAGTCCCAGCTTCTCGGCTATCTTCCAGTTCACGCCACCCTTGGCATTGTCCATATTGGTGTGCATCGACACTACCGCCACGTCGTTCTTCAGGGCCTTGATGACACAACGCTGCACATAGTTGGCGTCGCCAATCTGCTTCAAGCCGCGAAACAGCAGGGGATGGTGGCTCACGATGAGGTTGCAGCCACGCCGCAGGGCCTCGTCGACAATCTGTTCGTTGACGTCTAAACACAATAATGCCCCTGACACGTCCGCCTCTGTCAGTCCTACTTGCAGGCCAGCATTGTCCCAGCTTTCCTGCAAGGGCAGAGGCGCGAACTGTTCAAGGGCTTCGAGCACTTGCTTTATTTTCACGCTTCTAAATGGTTTTAGACTGCAAAGTTAGCTCTTTTTCTTTGAACTTAGAACTTTGAACTTTGAATTTTATGATTTGTTAACGCCTTAACGGCAATACACAACTCACCTCCCCGGAGCATGAGCTGTTACGGCTATACGCAGCCACTACCGATCCGTTACGTTATACGAGCTGCCGTCGAAGCAGTGGGTGCAGACGCGCTCCTTGGGCAGACCAATGGACTCGATGAGGTCTTCAAGCGTGGCAAACTTCAGGCTGGTCAGTCCCAAGCGGCGGGCTATCTCCTGCACCATGCGTTGATACTCCGGCGAACCGGTCTTGGCATACTGCTCCAGGTTCTTCTTGTCATCGCCCTCGAAGTCCTTGATGATGCGTCGCGAAATCAGCTCCAGGTCACTCTTGCTGCTGGTGAACCCGATGAATGGGCAGCCATAGACCAACGGCGGACAAGAGATGCGCACATGCACCTCGCGGGCCCCGTTCTCGAAGAAGGTTCGCACGTTGTCACGCAACTGGGTGCCGCGCACGATGGAGTCGTCGCAGAACACGATACGCTGGTCTTTCAGTATGGCGGGGTTGGGAATGAGCTTCATCTTCGCCACCAGGTCGCGGCGCGTCTGATTGCCGGGGGTGAACGAGCGGGGCCATGTGGGCGTGTATTTCAGCACGGCACGCTTGTAGGGCACGCCGCTGCCGTGTGAATAGCCCAAAGCCATGCCCACCCCCGAGTCGGGTATGCCGCACACCAGGTCGGCCTGAGCCTCGGTGTCCTTCTCGCCCATCAGCCGTCCGTTCTTCTCGCGTACATACTCGGTGTTGATGCCCTCGTAGTCGCTGGCGGGGAAACCGTAGTAAACCCACAGGAACGAGCATATCTGGCAGCGCGTCATCGGCTGCTGCAGCACCTCGATGCCGGTGGCCCGCAGGCGCACTATCTCGCCCGGCCCCACGTCGCGCAGCACCTTGTAGTCGAGGTTGGGGAAACTGGTTGTCTCGCTCGACACGGCATACGCCTTGATGCAGAAGTCGGTGCCGATGGGCGTCAGGTTGTGTACCTCTTTCTGGCCTATCACGATGGGCGTGCGCCCCAGGAAGTCGCGTGCCGCAATGATGCCGTCTTCCGTCAGGATGAGCATCGAGCACGAGCCCTTTATCTTCTGGTACACCTTGTTGATACCCTCAACGAAGCTGTCGCCCATGTTGATGAGCAGGGCCACCAGCTCCGTCTGGTTGATGTTGTTGGCCGACATCTCGCTGAAGTGCATACGCTCCTTCAGCAGCTCCTCGGCAATTTCGCGAAGATTATTGATCTTAGCCACCGTCACCACGGCATAGCGGCCCAAGTGGGAATTGACGATGATAGGCTGCGGGTCGGTGTCGCTGATGACACCTATGCCCTGATGCCCTTTAAACTGATCCAGTTCGTCCTCGAAGCGTGAGCGGAAATAGTTTCGCTCCAGCGAGTGGATAGAGCGGTGGAATCCGCTTTCCTCGTCGAATGTCACCAGACCGGCGCGTTTTGTACCTAAGTGCGAGTTGTAGTCGGTCCCGTAAAACAAGTCGTTTACGCAGTCCTTAGTAGAGATAGTGCCAAAAAAGCCACCCATAAATCTTTACCTTTTTATATATTAATACCTCTTTAGGCCTGCAAAATTACAAAAAAAACGGCAAACCACATTCGTCTTTGCCATTTTTTTTCATTACATGTCGTCGTTTTTTGTCCATTGTCAAGTCGTCCTGCGTCAGCAACTCCGTCATCTGCGCGATAGCCTTGGCCAGTTCACTGGCTTTCACCTCGTCAAAACATTTCCCCTGCACTCGAAAAAAACGGGAGTGCAGGGGAAAAATGATGCGCTGTAGGAGGCTTCCGACTTTTGCCTACCAGTCGGCGAGTGAGGAGCGCGACTCGACACGTTTCTCCGTCTTGTCATCCAAGGCCGAGAAGAAGTCGTGACCCGTCATCCGCTCTATCTCATCGACGGTGCGCACGGCCTGCCGCATGGGCTGTCGGCTGCCCGTATTCTCATAGACGAAGCCGATGGCCACTGTGTCTTTCTCGGTAGCCCGCAGCACCACCTTATAGAAAGCCTCCGGAACGGTGATGCGCCGGTTGCGCTGCCGGCCTATCGTCTTGTGCTTGTCGCCGCGCAAGATGGGGCCGCAGACGATGTACACCTTGCCGTAGCGCCGTGCCCATTGGCGGCAGAGCTGCTCCAGGTCGTTCCAGTCGTTGGTGTTCAGCAGGTGGTTCTGCGGACAGATGTTCGTCATCAGGAACGACTCCTCCTGTGCCTGTTGGTTCCACTTGTTGTCGCCCGACGGGCACATGTGTCCGCGGTCGTAGCCCGACTGCATGTAGTCGTAGGTGGTGACGGCTATCCCCTTCACGTCGTAGTCGGGATGGAAGGCCACGCCCTTGCGCTTATTTTTGCCCGACACATGGTCGCCGGTGAGATACCACGACACTGCTAACGGGATACGCAGCGGCTCGGAATACCAGCAGCGGTAGGCATAACGTCGCAAATAGGTGACGTCCTGCCCCACTTTCACATCGGCCAGGTTTTGTTGCTGGCCTGTCAGCAGCAGGCAGGCCAAGAGTATAAACAGTGTTTTCATTGTTCCTTATAAATATTAGTAATCATCGACTCGGTTTGTAATAGATGATAAGAGTTGCTCATCGACTCAGTTTATAATAGATATAGAGTGCTGCCGCAAATGCCAGCAGGGCACTGCACTGAGCACCCACCGTCACTACCGCCACAGTCCATGCCGCACGCAAGGGCGGCACACCACCCATCAGCAGTCCGCACAGCAGCGAGGGCACAAAGACGATACCCGCCAGCAAGGCTTTCGACAGCACGGGCGTATAGGCCCGCCCCAACGACCTGACCACGAAGGGCCGCTGGGCTTCCAGCTCGGTGGCTCCGTTGGCCCGCAGGTATTCGTAGAGCGACCGACTCTGTCTGCGGTTGAGCGCATAGTCGGACAGGGCGTGACGCGCCACATAGAGCGACTGCGCCCCCAACAAGGCCGCCACGGGGATAAGCCATGAGGGAGCGAACAGACGGTCAGCCCCTAAGAGCCACACTACGAGCAGTGCCACAGGCAGCACGGCTACGGTGACCGCTGCGATGACAGGCAACAACATCCACTTGCGGCAATAGACTGCCGAAGCCAGTACACCCGCCGCCAGCACCCACAGCAGCGTCAGCCACACTCGGTCCCACAGGAACACATAGTGCAGGCAGAACGCCAATAGCAGCAGCGTGGCTGCTGCACGAAGCACGACAAGGGCCGAGCGGCGCAAGAAGAGAGAGATGTTCATAACACGTAGTGACTTTCGTTGATATTCATAACTGTATGTGGTTTTCTGTGATTGGCGAGTGGACGGCCAGCACCGCCACACCGCGCTTCGATGCCGACAGCAGCAGGTCGGCCACGGCAGCCGCGCCGTCCTGCGTCAGTGGCTCGGGCGGCTCGTCGGCTATCAGCATGGGGCGGCCCAGCTGTATGGCATTGTTCAGTAGCAGCAGGTATCGCTCGTCGGCTGTCAGCTCGTCGAACCGGCGGTTGTCGTGTGGCAGCCGGAACGCCGGTGCGCCCTTGTTCACCTTCAGCGAGAACAGCAGTTGCGACACGTCGCATATACCGTCATAGCCCTCTATGAGCGTCAGCTGCTGGGGCACGTAGGCCATCTGCCTGCGGAAAAACGGTGCCGACAGAGGGGTGAGCAGTTCGCCGTCGATACTGATGTGTCCGCCATCGACAGGCAGCAGTCCCATGACGGCGCGCAGCAGCGTGCTCTTGCCGCTGCCCTTCGCGCCGCCTACGGTAACCAGGCGGCCGCCGTCGGCCCACAGCGAAAGGTTGCCAATACGGCTGTCTATGGTGATATTGTGCAACTCTAATATCATATCAAGGTGCAAAGGTACTACTTTTCAATGAAAAGTGAAAAATGAAATGTGAAAAAATTAGCGTCACCCATACTACTTTTTCTAATTTTTTCGTACCTTTGCAGCCATGATAGAGAAGAAACGACGCATGCCGGCAGAATGGGAGCCGCAGAGCTGTGTGCAGCTGACGTGGCCGCACGCCGGTACCGACTGGGCTCCCATGCTCGACGAAATCACTGCCGTCTATGATGAGATGAAGCGCGAAATAGAGAGGCGCGAGCCTGTATTAATAGTCGGCAACGACATTCCGCACAACGACACCTGGGCCCGCGACCACGGTTTCATCACCGTTGTCGAAGAGCCGGCGGATTCCTCCCGTCATCCTCACGCGGTGCCGTCATCCGATGCACCGACACCCATCCTCCTCGACTTCTGTTTCAACGGATGGGGCGAGAAGTTCCCTGCCGAACTGGACAATCAGATCAACCGCCGACTGTACGACAGCCAGCGGGTGACGGGCACCTACGAGCCGCATCTTGATTTCGTGTTAGAAGGAGGCAGTATCGAGAGCGACGGGCGGGGCACCATTTTTACTACCGAGTGCTGTCTGATGGCACCCCACCGCAACCAGCCGCTCAGCCGCCAGCAGATAGAAGAGCGGCTGAAGACGTATCTCGGTGCCCAGCGGGTGGTGTGGCTACAGCACGGCAGTCTGATAGGCGACGACACCGACGGCCATATCGACACGCTGGTGCGCATCTGTCCTGACGACACCTTATTATATATAGGGGGCGACGACGACCACCCCGACCTGCTGCTCATGGAACAAGAGCTGCAGGCCCTGCTGACGCCGGAGGGCAAGCCCTACCGGCTGCTCAAGCTGCCCCTGCCCCGCCCCATCACAGACGAAGACGGCTTGCGGCTGCCAGCCACCTACGCCAACTATCTGGTCATCAACGGTGCCGTACTGGTGCCCACCTACGCACAGCCCGACCTCGACGCCGTGGCTCTCGACACCATCCGCCAAGCCTATCCTGACCGCGAGATGGTGGGCATCGACTGCCGCGCCGTCATCCGCCAGCACGGTTCGCTGCACTGTTGCACCATGCAATACTATTAGTCTCTGTCCGTCAGTCTCAAAAACATGTTAATCTGTCATTAACCATACAATACGTCTCACGATGAAAATCGGAATCATACAACAACACAACACGGCCGACGTGAAGCAGAACATGCTCCAGCTGGTCACCAAGACACGCCAGCTGGCCCGCCAGGGAGCCGAACTCGTCGTGCTGCAGGAGCTGCACAACTCGCTCTACTTCTGCCAGACAGAGGATGTCGGCATCTTCGACCTGGCCGAGCCCATTCCCGGCCCATCGACACAGGTCTTCGGCACGCTGGCCAAGGAGCTGGGCATCGTTATCGTCACCTCGCTGTTCGAGCGACGCGCCACCGGCCTGTACCACAATACCGCCGTCGTGATAGAGAAAGACGGCACGATAGCCGGACGCTACCGTAAGATGCACATCCCCGACGACCCCGGCTATTACGAGAAATTCTATTTCACCCCCGGCGACTTAGGCTTCCACCCCATCGACACCTCCGTAGGCCGACTGGGTGTGCTCGTCTGCTGGGACCAGTGGTACCCCGAGGCTGCCCGCCTGATGGCCCTGCAGGGTGCCGAACTGCTCATCTACCCCACCGCCATCGGCTGGGACCCCGCCGACACGCACGACGAGCAGCAGCGACAGCGCACAGCCTGGCAGACGGTACAGCGCGGACATGCCGTAGCCAACGGACTGCCCGTAGTGGCAGTGAACCGCGTGGGCGACGAAGACGGTGTCCCCTTCTGGGGCACATCGTTCGTCTGCGGTCCGCAGGGCGAGCTGCTCTACGAGGCTCCCACCGACCGCGAGGCCACAGCCGTCATCGACATCGACCTGCGCCGCTCCGAGCAGGTGCGCCGCTGGTGGCCTTTCCTGCGCGACCGTCGAATAGACGCTTATCAAGATATCACAAAACGATTCATAGACTAAAAACAATCAGCAACACAAAGATATATGGTTTCAAACAATTTACGATTTCAGGTAGTAGAAGAGGCTTTCAAGAAACGCCCCGTCGAAGTGAAGGTTCCCTCGGAGCGTCCGTCAGAATACTTCGGCAAGTATGTCTTCACGCGACAGAAAATGTATAAATACCTGCCCAAGGACGTCTATGACAAGATGATAGACGTGATGGACAACGGTGCCCACTTAGACCGCTCGATAGCCGACGCCGTGGCTGCCGGCATGAAACAGTGGGCCATGGAGATGGGCGTCACCCACTACACCCACTGGTTTCAGCCGCTGACCGAGGGCACCGCCGAGAAGCACGACGCCTTCGTAGAGCACGACGGCAAGGGCGGCATGATTGAGAAATTCTCCGGCAAGCTGCTGGTGCAGCAGGAGCCCGACGCCTCCAGTTTCCCCAACGGCGGCATCCGCAACACCTTCGAGGCCCGCGGCTATTCGGCCTGGGACCCCACGTCGCCCGTCTTCATCATCGACGACACGCTGTGCATTCCCACCATCTTCATAGCCTATACCGGCGAGGCCCTCGACTACAAGGCTCCGCTGCTGCGCGCCCTGCATGCCGTGGGCAATGCCGCCAAGGACGTGTGCCGCCTGTTCTACGACGACGTGCAGAAGGTGCAGGTGAACCTGGGCTGGGAACAGGAGTATTTCCTCGTTGACGAAGGACTCTACTCCGCCCGCCCCGACCTGCTGATGACGGGCCGCACACTGATGGGCCACGAGTCTGCCAAGAACCAGCAGATGGACGACCACTACTTCGGCACCATCCCCGACCGGGTGCAGGCCTTCATGAAAGACCTGGAGATTCAGGCCCTGGAGCTGGCCATTCCCGTGAAGACGCGCCACAACGAGGTGGCCCCGAACCAGTTTGAGCTGGCTCCCATCTTCGAGGAGTGCAACCTGGCCGTCGATCACAACATGCTGCTCATGTCGCTCATGAAGAAGGTGGCCCGCAACCACGGCTTCCGCGTGCTGCTGCACGAGAAGCCCTTCGACGGCATCAACGGCTCGGGCAAGCACAACAACTGGAGCCTCTCTACCGATACCGGCGTGCTGCTGCATG
>ODAI014288474.1_pt1 | contig 28289 bp, 28 predicted proteins | sample 1539321 | NCBI WGS metagenome assembly ODAI01 (sample SAMN02144231, study PRJEB22623) | gut metagenome | biome: sheep rumen | host: Ovis aries | place: New Zealand
CATTATCTTTAATTATCTGCCTTAACTACTGCACCGGCTATAGCCATTATAAGTGCAAATATCACACCTGATACTGCCCAGATGATCCATGTGAAATCCCATCTCCCGGTGACAAAGCTGACTGTCAGGTAGATTGCGGTGATGGCTATCCAGTAGATTCCGGGGAGAGAGGAGAGCTTTTTGGCCTTATTCTTTTCCTCTCTGGTAAAATCACCTGTCTGGAGGACCATTTTATATGAAGCATAGGCGCCGCACTTTGCGACAAAGAGATATACGGCAGATGCGATCATAAGGAGCAGGATGCAGACCATACCTGTGATCACAAAGCTCGGAGCACCCGATAATGAAGTGATGATAAGAGGAGTCGGTGAGAGTACGCAAAGCAGTACGCCGACGGCAAGTGCCATGGTATTTGCTGATTCCTCCGAGTTCATTCTTTCCTTAATCATACCGTCAACACCGTAGCCTGTCTCGAAGCTTTCGGTCTGCATATATTCAAATTTGCTGAGTTTGCCGCTCTTAGTCACAAAGATAAATACTGCTATTGCCAGATGGAGGAACAGGAATATAAGTCCTATAAGAGACGCGGTATTTGAGGATAACCTGATCTTATCCCATGTTGATAATCCTGAGAGGAATATCAGCATCACAGGACATGTCACGCATAAGAATACGCCGATACCTATAACGGGGAGGAGTTGTTTTCTTATGGAAATAAATTCGGATGCCTCTTCAAGAGTGACGGTTCTTAATGAGGAGCCTGACTTTAAATCCTCATAACCGGTTACGATTTCCTTGGAATCAGGTTCCATTTCATCTTTAAGGAGATAATCTGTAGATACTCCGAACAGATCAGCAAGTTTTAATATTTTCTGAAGATCGGGAACACTCTGGGCACCTTCCCATTTTGATACAGACTGGCGGGATACATCCATCATCTCAGCCAGCTCTTCCTGGGACCATCCGTTTTTCTTTCTTTCATTGATAATCTTATCTGCTAAAATCATAATCTTTGATTTCCTTTCTTTATTGAAGGTAATCTGATTTCATGTCTTATTATATCAGATGTACCGTTTTTTGATTTTGTTTTGTTCGAACAACTAAAAATTATCAAAAATCCGGGTAGCAGACCATAAAGAAAGCCGTCCAATTTGTCAACCGGCGGTTTACATATACACACTATGATATAAATCGATTGACAAAAAAGAATAAAATAAATAAAATAAAAAGAAATAAATAAAATAAAAAGAAATAAATAAAATAAAAAACAAAAGGAGACCAACTATGAAAGACGACTATTTTGTACCTTCATTTGGAAATAAACCTCGTAATCTCGTAGGCAGGGAAAATATTATGTCAAAGTTTGAAGAATGTCTCAATAGTGTACCGGGAAGCAGGGACAGAGCACTTGTCATGCTTGGTCAGAGAGGAGCAGGAAAAACTGTTTTATTATTGGAGTTAGCTCAGATGGCGACGGAAAAAGGATTTGTTGTTGCTTTACCTACAGTAGTATCAAAGGAAATGCCGGTAAGAGTCGTTGAGAAACTGATTTCATCAAGTGAAAATGTTCTAAAAAACAAGAAAAGCAAAATTTCCGGGGGAAGTATAAATATGTTTGGATTCGGTGCCGGAATACAGATGAAAGACGATAACGATGAAAAGAAAAGCTTTTCTCAGAAATTGAATGAAATCTGCAAGGAAATAAACAAAAATGGAAATCCTGTGTTAATTCTGATAGATGAGCTACAGGCCAACAATGAAGAATTAAAGCAGCTCATAATTGCTTACCAGGAAATGGTAGGTGAAGGAATTGATGTCGCATTGGTTATGGCAGGACTTCCTGGAGCGGTTTCGTCAGTACTTAATGAGCATGTACTGACATTTATAAATCGTTCGACAAAGATTGAGTTGGAGCCACTCAGACAAAATGATATCGAGATTTATTATATTAAGGCATTTAATGAGCTGGGAATAAATATAGATAATGAAACCATTAAGAAAGCTGCCAGGCAAACAGAAGGTTCTCCTTATATGATGCAGCTGATTGGACATTATATAACAATTCTGTCCGATGACAGTGGTGTGATTGATAAAGACAATATAAGCAGGGCATTATCAATGGCAGAAGATGATTATCAAAATGATATTTGCAAGACGACATTAGCAACGTTATCTGAAAAGGATATATTATTCCTTAAAGCGATGTCAAAAGACGGAGAAGAAAGTGAAGTAAATGATATTGCAGAGAGAATAGGTGTATCAAATCAGTATATTCAGATTTATAAAAAAAGACTTATTCAGGCAGGTGTAATTAATCAGCCTTCAAGAGGAAAGGTCAGAATTGTTATTCCCTATTTGAAAGAGTATCTGGCGAAAGGGGAGGAGTACATTTATTAACAGATTTCAAAAAGCATCTGTTCACTTTTGACAAACAGATGCTTTTTGAAATGAAATGTTATATTATAATCTCTTCAGGAATTCTTTTGAAATCTCGTAAAGCTGTCTCTTAATATTTCCGATTCGGTCAGGTGACTCAAAAGCTTCTGATGGATTAAATACAGATGCAAGTCCTGCATTGATGTTTTCTGTGTATTCTATAGAAGAAACTGTTATCTGTCTGGCTGAAAGGACTACTTCAAGATCTGACATGTTATCCTTTAACATACTTAATGAAGAAGCTCTGTCGCTCATGACACTTCCGGCAAATCCGGTTTCCGTATAAACAAACTCTGCACTGATTCTGCCGTAGCTTTCCGTCTGTGTATATATATTTACCTTTGGAGTAGCTTCATTATCATTTACAAAGTGAAGAGATACACTTCCCTCCTCACCACCTATCTCCATTGGCACTTCGAAATGTTCATTTCTGGCAAGAGATACTGACAGATTTAACGCGCCCATTGTGGCAGAGATATCCTTCATACCGGAAATATCACTTACATTAAATACTGTGCCCGACATAATCTCATTCATCCTTGAAGCCATATTTTCATATGCCAGCTTTGCTGATGATCCATCTGTAAAACTGCCAGATATATTTCTGACATCATTTAATACTTCTTCAAGAGCTTCTGTGTCAGCTGTATTTTTGTCACTGCCACTAATTGCTTTCCTTAAACCACGAAGCATCAGTCCTCTGTCATTAATAAGACTTCTGGCACTCTTCATGTTACCAAGACCGCGCTTTAATCCTGCTGTATCAAGGAGATTAATTATCTCGTTAAAAACAGGCTCATCTTTTTCTGCAAGTTCTGCCATGTCATTTACGTCTGTCATGGTTTCCTTATATAATGCCTGCTTTGACTCTTCACTCTCAAAAGCTCTGCTTATCTGCTCTGTTATAGATGAGCTTAAATCTATCTCTTTATCAAGGAAACCAAAGGAATCGTTAATAACATACTCTTTTCCTCCTGCATTTCTGTTTCTCACCTGAGTTAAAAGATTCTTAAGAGTCATGTCACCGCCCTGTGAAAGGAGTGCTCCAACTGCTGCATCATCTCTCTTTTCTATCTGATGGAGCATACGGTATATACCGATGAATCCGTCTCTCTCATCTGCAGATATCTCTTTTCTCTGTTCAAGACGAACAAGGAATGCACTGTATTTCTCTGTGTCTTCATTAGGATTCTGACGCTCATTAAGTCTAGCTTCCAGTTCATCGAGATCCATGTTTATCGGATTGATACCGTCTCTGATAAGTGAGAGAGTGGCTGAAGGAGTAAGTTTCCTCACGACACGCTCAAGCTTCATGTCGGCATCCCGGACCCTGTCAATGTTTTCCGATGTTATGGCCATCTCATTGTATCCCAGGATCCTTGCTGCCTTCTTGTTTTCTTCTGTAATATCTATGCCGTTTTCAGAGAGTAAATCTTCTATATTTCTAAATGCTTTTGTGATACTGTCGCCAAGGTCCGTGCGTACCTCCGTCATAAGTGCTTCATACTTAAGACCTGCTGCCACATAGTCATTTTTCTTAACAGTAGCCTCAGCATAAAATGACTCGATTGTAATACTGCTCTTAACAGCAATTCCAAGTCCGGCTGCCGGAAGGAATGGAATCTCCGAAACCATTCTGTTTGCAGTCTTAAAGAGATCATCTGCCTGACGGTTAAGCTCAGGCGATCCTTTTCTGTAAAGAGCCTCGTTCTGGGTTTCCTCTGCAGTCTTTAAATTATTGATCAGTGTATCGAGCTCGCTGAAATCAATTTTTATATCATGCTTAATAAGGAAAGCCGTGTTTGATACAGTCATAAACATACGGGTTTCCTCGAGCTTTACCCTGTAAGAGACTGTTCTCATCTGATCTCTTGGGATATTCATCTCCGGCTTTATGTCGGAAAATCTTTTTTCGATATCTGTTCCGGGATTCTGATTAAGTATTTCCTCAGGATCTATACCTTCGTTTTTAAGCTCACTGTCAGTTTCATCAATGATACCTTCAAGCTCGTCAATCTTTTCGATAGCTTTTTCTTCATTAGATTTTGTATCATAAGGAATTGCAGACATTGGCTTTTTGCCGTTTTTTATGGCAGCCAGTCCGGTTGCAATTGCATCTGCCTCGCTGATCGGGAGGATGAGTGCCTTTATTTCTTCATAGTTAATAAACGATTCAGGGGTTAAGGGCAGTTCATTTGCAATCATCCAGCCTGCATCTGCTTTTGTTTCCTCATTTATCTCATATCCTGCCCCGGTTATGACTTCCTCAACCTTTGGCATGATTTCTGACATGTATTCAGCCAGCTCTTTATCATTTTCATCATAAGCTACAGCTGTCTCGCCGCTATGCTCTGCTTTGTACAGATTTTCAAATGTAGGCAGCATATCATTATTGACAAGATATTTTATGGCACCTTCATCCGGCTTTTCAATCTTGGATGCTATGTCTGTCACACCTGTTAATGCCTCTGCTGCTGCCACGCTGCCGGCAACTTCTTCAAGAGCTGCATCGCTGACATCGTCATTGTAGCCCTCAATAACCACGCCGCTCTTTGCCATGACAGCCTTTATCCTGTCTACTACTGTGACGGTTTCCTCAGGGTCCATATCGTAGATGTCGTAGCCCTCCTCATCAAGCTTGCCAAGCTCCTTTGAGGATACTTCACCGGACATTACAGTCATCATGTCCTGATGAGCATTCTGCATTTTTTCGGCGAGATTGTTAAGACCCGGCTGGTCTTCGTCCTTATAATCATATGCATTGGGAATATTGTTCTTATTCTGGTTACCAAACTGCACAGATAAAGCTCCTGACTCCGCATTGCGGACAGAAGTATTTTTTTCATTAATATAATTTTGTCTGACGGAATTTTTAGAATATGTGGAATAAATATTCTCTGAATCTTCAAACGATGATGCTTTTCCGTTTTGATCTAATCTGATATTCATGGGTAACCCTCTTTTGCCATATTAAAATAGTGTGGCTATCGTCATCCGTGACTACCATCTCGCTCAAAACATCCATGTTGAATAATATATCGGCAGAAAGAGCGTTATAAATTAGTTGTTAATAATACAACAAAAGATAATTTACTCATCGAGATATAATATTTTTATGTAAACCATTGAGTAATCATAAAAATAAAACTATAATAATAAGGTAAACAAAAAAGTCTTTATGACTTACTGATAATTAAAAGGAGGCATACTTTAAATGAAGAAGTATATTGCGGAATTTATCGGAACATTCACTTTGGTATTTATCGGTTGTGGTACAGCTATGCTGGTAGGCTGTGATGCATCTTACGGCTGCGGATATCTGCTTACAGCCCTTGCATTTGGTCTCACCATCGTAGGTATGGCTTACTGCGTAGGCAATATCTCAGGATGTCATATCACCCCTGCCGTATCTCTTGGCGTACTCATGAGCGGCGGTATGAAGGCAGCTGATTTTTGCGGATATGTGATTGCCCAGTGTCTCGGAGCTCTTGCAGGATCAGGACTCCTTGCTCTTATCTTTAACATGGGCGGACTCATCGATATGACAGGCGGATACGGTACAAACGGACTTGCCGGAGTAAACGGCAATGCGGTTGCGGGACTTATCGTTGAGTGCGTACTCACATTTATCTTTGTACTTACCATCCTCGGTGTTACATCCAAGAAAGCAAATCATGGTTCATTTGCCGGAGTAGTCATCGGATTCACACTGGTACTCGTACATATCCTCGGTATCGGACTCACCGGTACATCGGTAAACCCTGCAAGAAGTATCGGACCTGCAATTGTCGCAGCTATATCAGGAAACTCAGATCCAATTAAAGTTGTCTGGGTATTTATCGTAGGACCTCTTGTCGGAGCAGCCATTGCCGCACTTGTATACAAATTCCTTGAGAGCGGAAATGCGGAAAAAGCTGAATAAATCCGATTCTTACTAAATTATTACAATACTATTACACAAAAATCGTGTTAGTTTTTTATAAAAAGTGCTAAAAATATAATGTCGATTTTATCGACAGAATATTTTGGCACTTTTTATTTTGTATGGAATTCGGAAGTCTTGAATTTATAATTATATTTTTGCCGGTGGTACTTCTTGCATACCACTTTCTGCTCGGACTTGGCAGGGCAGGCTCTCTGCTGTCCAAGCTTTTTCTGTTTGGTATAAGCGTCTGGTACTACTACAGTCTGGGCGGCAATTACATCTTTGTCCTGGTAGAATTAATGCTCATTAATTTTATCGTCGGACTGTGTATCAGATTTATAAAAAATAAAAACAAGCCAGTTATCAAGGGGATAGTCCTGTGGCTGGGTATACTGGTCGATATAGGTACCCTTTGCTTTTTCAGAATATATGAGGGCGTATCCCCGGTGGGCCTCAGCTTTTTTGCTTTTACCCAGATCGCATACATCATTGATGTCTACAGGGACGATACCATCGCGTGCAAGAGTGTGGTTTCATACCTGACATATTCCATGATGTTTCCAAAAATCGTACAGGGACCTGTCACCAGATATGAGAATTTCAGAAACAAGCTAAAGGGCCGCAGGATATCCCTGCGGAAATTCGACAGGGCATTAAAGCTGTTTATACTCGGTCTCGCCATGAAAGTAATAGTGGCCGACAATATCGGTATTCTCTGGAATGACCTTAAGATGATAGGTTATGAGAGTATATCAACGCCCCTTGCGTGGCTTGGCATGGCAGTATATTCACTCCAGCTCTACTACGATTTTGCCGGATACTCGCTTATGGCTATGGGCCTTGGCGGTATGATGGGATTTTCTCTGCCGGTCAACTTTGATACGCCGTATGCATCAAGTTCGATTTCCGAATTTTACAGAAGATGGCATATGACCCTTGGTCAGTGGTTTAAAGATTATATTTACATCCCCCTTGGCGGCAACAGAAAGGGTACGATCCGTACGGTTTTCAACCTGTTTGTCGTATGGCTCCTTACAGGCCTCTGGCACGGGATCACTTTAAACTTTATTATATGGGGACTGTCCCTTTTCTTCTTTATCGCACTTGAAAAGCTTTTCCTTATGAAGGTGATCAGAAAGCTGCGAAAGAATCTTCTCACGAGGATCATCCCCCATTTGTATGTCCTTTTTGTCATACCACTTACGTGGATGGTATTTGCCATCTCCGATATAAAAATTCTGGGGGTATATATGACGAGACTGTTCCCGTTCCTGCCCCATGATTATATGTCAAATGTAAACCCCAGAGATTTTACGAGGTATATCACAAAATACGGATGGGTACTCGGGATAGCAGTTTTATTTTCGTTCCCTAAAGTACACAGATTTATGATAGTACTCCGCAGGAGGAAATGGTCGTTTATCGTATATCTGGCTATGCTGATGGTTGCAATGTATTTCGTGGCGGCTGGTACGGGCAACGGATTTATGTACGCAGTATTTTAATATTAATATTTATTATAAATAATGAAACAGTATGATTTTGACAGAAAAAAAAGAAGAGTGATGACCGAGGAATACGGCGACGAGTATGAGGATTTTGTCGTATTGGATTTATCCCGTGACCCGAAGGAGGATAACGGGGAGGATACCGAAGAGGAATCAGAGGAAGAATACGGTAAAATCCGGGAAATACCCCGTCCAAGGAGAAAGGTAAAGCCGGGGAGAAGAGGCTCGTCATTTTCAGATGCGCTCCTTCTGGTATTTGTGCTGGCGTTTTTCGGTTTTCTCATTATATACGGATACAACTTAAAGGCAGCAGATTATAAGATCCCCGGAAAAGAGGAGGATATGAGCCTGACAGGTGTGGTCGCCAATGCGATCATATCCGTTAAGGACGGCATCTACCCCTGGAATTACCGGGAGATAATGGCGGAGAAAAATGCTCTGTATGCAAAGATATACGGCACTGCCGGTCAGGAGGAAGGCAGCCGGACAGGTGAAGCTTCTGACGGAGAGGCCAGGGAAGCCGGTCATGTATATGAGGAAAATACTGATGAACCGGTTTCCGATACAGATGATACAGGTGACAGCACAGACGGTGAAGGCGACGGAGAGCCTGCAGAGGAAGGCCCCGTGGAAGTCAGATATATGAGGGTAGGCGATGAGTATTTCGAGGATGCCGTATTTTTAGGGGACTCTAGAGTAGTCGGTCTGGCTCTTTACTCAGGTATGGAAACCTGTACATTTTATGCCAAGACATCCCTGACTATATACAAGCTGATGGATTCCTCTGCGGATACTGAGCCTATCACCACGATCAGGGAAGCTCTCATGACCAATGAATTTAAGAAGATTTACATCCAGGTCGGTATAAATGAGCTCGGTACAGGGGATCTTGAGTATTTCATAACCCAGTATCAGAGTGTCATAGATGAGATAAGACTCCTCCAGCCTGACGCAATCATATATATTAACTCAATACTGCATGTAACCGAGGCCAGGGACAAGCAGGGTGATTATATAAACAACCAGATGATAGATGAGCGTAATGAGGCGCTCTCACAGCTTGCCAATGATGTGGATGTCTTCTATATAGATGTAAATCCGGTCCTCGATGATGATGAGGGAAACCTGCGTCAGGATCTGTCGTGGGACGATGTACACCTGACGGCAAACAGTTATCCCATGTGGTATGAATTTTTAAAGGATCATGCCATCGACCTCGTGGCCATGGGCCTTAAGGATCCGTCGGAAACAGAAGATACAGGTGAGCCCGTCGACGTACCGGAGGATAGTACGGAAGAGGATACAGAGGATAATGCCGAAGAGATAACAGAGGATAATCCTGAGGTTACGGATGATAGTAATTGACATTTGTGCCATGTAATGTTAAAGTACAGAAAATGGGTTAATTATGCCCAAAACGATATAAATACAGGCACGGAGGGTAAAAAAATGGCAGCGCCAGCAAAAAAAGCAGAGAAGAACAGTAAAAAGGTCGTAGCAAAGAAAGCAAGCACACCTGCAAAGAAATCTGTGAGTAAGCCTGCAGCTAAGAAAGAAGTAAAGAAAGAAGTGAAAAAGGCAGTTAAGCCTGCTGCAAATAAGACTGTAGCCAAGAAACCTGCAGCTAAAAAGCCCGTAGCAAAAGCACCGGCAAAAAAACCTGCAACAAAGCCAGCTGTAAAGCCGGCTGCTAAAAAGACTGCCGTAAAACCCGTAGCTAAGAAAGCAGTAGCCAAGAAACCCGTTGCAAAAAAGCCTGAGGTTAAGAAAACTGTAGCAAAGAAGCCTGTAGCAAAAGCACCGGCTAAAAAGACTGTAAAGCCTGTATCAAAGACAGCAGTAAAGAAAACTGAAAAAAAGGTAACAAAGCCTGTAGTTAAGGCAGCAGCTAAAAAGGCTGTTAAGCCGACGGCAAAGCCCGTAGCTAAAAAAGCAGAGGCAAAAAAGCCCGTGGCAAAGCCTGTGGTTAAAAAGGCTGAGGTAAAGAAGGCAGCAGCAAAGCCTGTAGCTAAAAAGACTGAGGTAAAGAAGGCAGCAGCAAAGAAGCCTGTGGCTAAAAAGCCGGAGGTTAAGAAGCCTGCAGTTAAGACAACAGTTAAAAAAACCGTTGCAAAACCTGCAGTTAAAAAGGCAGAGGTAAAGAAACCTGCAACAAAGCCTGTAGCTAAAAAGGTTGAGGTAAAGAAGGCAGCAGAAAAGAAGCCTGTAGCCAAAAAACAGGAAGTAAAAAAGCCTGAGATCAAGAAAGCAGAAGTAAAGAAGCCCGAAGTAAAAAAGGCTGAAGTAAAAAAATCTGAAGTTAAAAAACCTGAAATTAAGAAGGTTGAAATAAAGAAGCCTGAGGTTAAAAAAGCTGAGGTTAAAGAGGTTAAGAAGGAAGTAAAGCCTGAAGTACCTGCTAAGCCAAAGACAGTCTTTAAGCCTACAGGAATCGTTAAAGGTCTTGCAGCAGCATTCTTAAATACCGAGCCTGTTGCTGAGACAGCGATTGAGAACGAAAAGCGTACATTTACAGCTAAAAAGACCCGTGAGAAAAAGCCTTCCGTTCCAACAGCATCTGAGGTTGCAGCTTCCATCCGCAAGAAAAAGGAAGAGGAAGCATATTATGCAAATCTCATTGCGGAGAGTGCAAAGAAGCCCATCTGTTTAGGTGAAAAGCCGGCAGTTGCTACTCCTGTCGTTAAGAAGGAAGAGCCTGTAAAGGCAGAGGAAAAGAAGCCGGAAGTAAAGAAGGCAGAAGTTAAGAAAGCAGAGCCTAAGAAGGCTGAAGCTAAAAAAGCCGAACCTAAAAAAACTGAGGTAAAGAAGGCAGCTCCCACAGCAAAGAAAGAGGAGATTAAAAAGCCCGAGGCAAAGCCTGCAGCAGTAAAAGAAAAGATCATGATCCAGTTCGGTTCATCAGATTATGATGAGGCAGCCATCGTAAAGAAGGCCGAGGCAATTTGGACCAAGGAGCTTAAAAACAAGGCAGAAGATCTTAAAAACCTTGAGGTTTATATCAAGCCCGAGGATAAGAAAGCTTATTATGTATTTAATAAGAAGATAAACGGCGAGTTTGGAATCTGATCCTTAAAATATTAAAAGAAGAAAAATTTCTGAATCATATCCGCAGTTATCTGATGATGACTGCGGATTTTTAATTATTGACTGAAAGTGTTAGTAGTCTAGTAGAAAATAAAGATTTTTGATTCAAACAAAGAAGTACGATATGAATAGAGGCAGGATCTATATTGATAGCAATTAGATACTTGAAAGAGTACGGCAAATTTGAGGGTGTTAAAGTGCATAAAGTAGGTATCTAGAGCCATGTTATTCCATGTGAAAGTATGAAAAAATCAAGTTGAACAATTTGATATGTGGATGGTGAAAAATTGATGTAAGTAAGAATCTAATTTGTTTATCAAAAACGCTAAAAGTTTTCAGCTTCGGAAATAATCATTGCTTAAATACGATAACTTTTATCGGGAACAGTTATTATTTGGAAATATAGTTCGATTATAATCGATTAATGGATTCTTCGATTTTTCTGCCTCCTTGGATAAACGGAGCATTAGGCGTATTGTATCTTTCAATTATATTGATTTGATGGCTTAATGAAAGAAAAAAATGAAACCGTGGTAGCATTCCTTGAGTTCTATTGCCTTATAACGGCTAAAATGTACCTTTGAGGGTGCCTCTAGAAGCTTTTGAGATGGGACCGATTATAGTTTGTGATATAGGTGGTATGTGAAGAGATTTCAAAAGCATATATTAAGAAATAAGAGTGCATAAAAGATAAAAGTCTTTCAACTTAAGTAAAAGAACTTTTGAAAACAGGGTTAATGATGTTTTGAGTTTAGGATGTATGATGAGAGTTTGAAAAATATTATTGATAATGGTAAAATAAATCAAATATAAATTGGAAAGGAACGTTGATATTGACACTCAGATAAATAATGATATAATTATTACACTGTGTTCGTATGAGACAAATTTCGATATGATAGATAGCACATACAGATGGATGGGGGAGTTTGCGACTGCATTCACATTTATTTGCCTTTGGGTTCAATACTATTTTGGGAACACTGAAGAGAGAACAGTGGTGTGTGCAATGGTTATTGCATGTGCCTCGTTACTTCAAAATTTGGAAGCCGACACGAAAGATCGGAAAAAATCTATAATGATTAATTCAAATCAGAGAAGTAGCAGGTTGTACAAGTTTTTTTTTAAAGGAAAATTATGGTTAGAACGGGTAGTTTCTAGTCTTTCTATCGCAATATTGATTGCTTATGTAATAACTTTATCAAATCATGGAGCGAAATTTCAAATGATGAGGTCTTTTGAAATATGCTGTATGATAAAGATGATGACGTTTTCGTATAGTATTTTTTTTCTAGTATCTTTGATAATAAAGATTATAGTTTCTTTAGCGATGGACAATAATCCAATGAGAACAATGCAACAGTAGATTGGAGGGTAAGTTTTATGCTTAATTTTTTTGGCTCAAAAAAGAAAGATAATAGAAATAAATCTGAAATATACAGTATTGCAAAAGAAAGAGTAGAATTACCGTCATTTTCTCCGAGAGTAGAATCAGATGATAATGGAAAAGAAGAAAAGCATGCGGGGGATGTAGCAAAGAAAGCGATTCCCGTAGAAGTTACATTTAAGGAAGTGAGCCTTAATGCGTAAAGCGGAATTCGACGAATATTACGAAAACGTAATAATGTATTACGGAAGACAGTTTATAAAGAATAACAAGGGATATCATCTGATTGATGATTCACAAAGAGTATTCGAGGAATATCTAAATCAGAAAGCATGTATGAAATTGTTGATGGGAAAGCAAGGGCAAGGACAATTACTTGATCGACATAAGGTATGTGCGGCAATGACGGTTGCGATATTAAAAGCAAGAATAATAGTATGTGATGAAATTGATGATTTTGATGGAACGTTTGGATTGGAGAAATCATCAAAAATTAATGAGCAGCTAGCCTTTTATTCTGGATGGACATTGATGGTATCTTTTCTGGAGTCGGAAAATCTTTCGGAAATGGTTAAAAAATATAAACTTCCTGAAACATCGCATAATTCAGATTTTGGTGACACTTTTGCTAGATCATTATTTTTTGCAAATGCACAAAACAGTCTATCACCAGAGTTGATAGCAAATATATATTTTTTGTTAGAAAAATATAATGAATGCATATGTTGAGAAAATAAATAATAGGCATTTCAAATTACAATATTAATGTTATATATTTGCTTTAGATTCAAAGAGATTGAATCAGCATTTTTATATTAATATAATAAATAGCCACTTGGTACCTTAATTAAATTATCTCATAAAAAAGTAGTTTCCATCATGTGTAATTGACAGAAACTACTTTTTTTTCTTTATTTGGTTTTATAAATTTTTGTCTTTTGGTGGACAAGGGTCGTTGCCATAACTGTTACATGTACGGAATTTTCCGTCATTCCCTTGGACACGCATTTCAGTGTGTTGATTACGTGCTATATCTCTAGCAATCTTGATTGCTTCACTCTGTGTTGATGTGACTTTCGTAGCACGATTATTGTTGGCTCCCTTCACAGCCCATCCATCTCCATGTTTTACAACAAACTGATCTTTACCCATATTCTTACACCTCCTAAGTGATAGAGATGCAAGAATGAACCATCCAACATTCTTGCCTTTTTATATTTATTTTACCGGTATCTTAAAAACTTTGCCATTTTTAGGATATATTTTTTTACCATTTTTCGTTATGCATCTACGAAAAATATATTCCTGCGTCTCTTTATCTGACTTAACTTTTTTCATAGCAAATACCTCCATAATTATTTTTCAGTATATTGACTGAAAATATGATTGAAACAAAGGGAAGAATTTGCTAAACTAAACTTGGTTTATATAAAAGGTTAGCGGATGATTAAATTCCTCCGAGAGCTTCTTAAGAAGTACAAGGGTCGTAACCTTGTGCTTCTTTTTTATGCTAAGTAGTTTCCTACATTAACAACGATAGAATATCATATAAAAATTTGTTAATCAACAATATCATGAGTTTTGTTGATTATTATCCTCAATATTTTGTGTCTTTGTTAATATTGTGGATAATTTTTGCAATTCCAATGGACTGGAATCTATTATTTTTTGAAAATCCAGTGATTCAATCATAGGTTTGGCTTTTTCTCCTTCATGGTATGTATTACCACAAGATCGGTATAGTGCTTTCATCTTAGCCTTACCTTTTCTACCTGATAGCTTATCAGGAACATCAATTCCTAGGTAAGTGCAAACACCTGATAAATCAAATAACATTATATCTTCGATATCCGCACTTGCAGCGAGATCAATTATTTCTTTAGCTTTTGCTCTTGCCAATTCTTTACGTAATAATTTCCAGTCATCCTGATAAAATTTGGAAATATCGTATTCTGAGCTATCAGTGTCATAGCACAGAAAAACTGTCCATGGTATCTTGTATTTATTGGCGCATTTATTGGTAAACCATTTTCCTGAATGCGATACTTGTGTAACCGTACCAACAGTATTAAATTTTATTAGTATAACTTCTGTACAATTAACCCATTCAAAATAGACATCTCCATTGTCAAGATTATCACCTTTTATAAAAGAGCAATTATTCTGTTGAGCGAGCCACATCAAGAAAGTTCTGTAAAAAACTTTTTCTGTTGCCCCTTCTAAGACAAAGGCTATGCCCATTGTATACTCTCCCAAGCTTAGTTTACCTCCAAATAGCTCTCCAATACTTCAAATGAATCTGAGTCACCAGACAAGAGTTCAAATAGGTATTCACCTACAGAAAGTCCAAGATCACGGGCATTAGCCATAATTTTTTTGACTTTATTCTTTTGAATTCTTCTAAACACAGCAACACCATTGGCATTTGGGACACCAACATATATTTTCTCCGGTTTAAGATATTGCACAAGATATGGAGAGTGACTAGAAACAATGAGTGGAGCATCGCCTAAAGCATCATTAATTATTTCAAGTAAGTTTTTAATCATTCGAGGATGAATGCTAGTTTCTATTTCCTCGACTCCAACTATCCCAGCTTTGACAAGGTTTGCAATAAATGCATTTGTCAAAAGCCAAATCGCCCTTTTTGTACCTGTTGACATATTTGCAATACTAACAGGCTGATTCATAAACTCACTTTTAACGAATAACCTATAAACATGTTCACGTATTTTAAATGGAATATCCTTTCCCATTTCTTCAGATGACAGTTCTTTGTCCCCTACCTTAACAGTAATATGCTTGTCAATATTCTGATCTGTCAAAGTGAATTCATTTAAGTTTATTGATGAAAAGTCAGGGAACAATGTATATACAGCTTCCTCGAATAATTTATAAAGCTCTGAATTTTTCTTTTTTAATAAAAACAATGCTTTAGGAACATCTGTATCATCAAATCTTATAGAATCTTCCTCATCTTCAATATATTCGAGTGGAGATGGTTGATATCTATCCCTAAGATCTAATGATGAACAGACTCTAAATGAAATATTATGTATATCCCTAATTATACCTGAAATATCAATATCTTCTAAAAGAGACAATACATCAATTGCAAGCTGCAAGTCGTCAAGCTCAATCTTCCTAAATGCAATGGTATCTTTACTTTTTCGATATTTTCCCTCTGAACGTTTAAGAAAAGAATTATATCTGACACTAGTATTTTCTCTGGCTTCAATCCATTCATTTGTAATTACTTCACCAGTAGCATCATCTCTATGCCATTTGAACGAAAAACCGTATCTGGCGAACTTATACTCCGCCAGGTCTTCATCACAAAATTCAACCTCAAAGTAATACTCTTCATTCTGCATGACTGTACACAGAGGAATACCTTTTATCCATGACATCATGTTCTTTCTTCCCTTACGTGATTCATGAATAAAATTAAATCCAAAACCTATAGCTTCCATAAGATTTGATTTTCCATAATTATTTGTGGAAATAAGAGCACAAATACTATCTAACTCGAGCCTGGTTTTTTTTATGTTTTTGAAGCCTGCAACAGTGATACTATTAATTTTCACCTTAATACCTCCGTTTCTTCTATTACGACTATATCATTAACATTAAATAAATTCAATAAAAAACTATACTTCGTTTAGGAAAAATACAAAATATTTCGAAAATATTGCAATAAAGCATAGAATAAGATATAACACATATTTAATTACATATTAATCCATGCTAAAAAGTTATTTAGAGTACCGTTGTATACGATTACCATTCGTTCCCATTTATTTGGTTAAATAATCGCCAATGTATAATTCATTTTAATTTTGCTTTCCTTAAATAATATAAATATAAATGAATTAAACTTTTTAACCTTCGAAAGTTTAATTCATTATTAAAAACATCTCATAATTATACTCAATTACCCAGATAAGGGTATTTATAAGAAAATGGACTAATAAAGGCCCTTATAAAGATTCTTTGAGGATATTTTTTGTCGTATTAAAAAATAACTCAACTTTTAATTGATCGATTCTATAGAATATATCAGAATACCGATAATTCGGTAACAGTTTCTGCAAAAAAAAGACCTTTTCTGTCATAGACATTGATTAAAAAAATAATAAATATATATTTTAATTATCGAAATAAAAAAATAGACCAAAAAACAGATGATCTATCTAGTAGTCTGCCATTGATGGTAACTGGAAAGGTGGATTATCAAAAATTGGAAAAGACACTCAATAGCGGAGATAAAAAATGAAAACATCTGACAATAAAGAAGAAAAGAAAAGAGAGAATCAACAGAGAAAAAACATTAGAAATTATAAGATAGAAAAATTTGTAGAAGAACACAATGGTACAATACAGACCATCATACTTATTCTTGTGAGTTTAATTGGAGGTGGAATACTGCTATGGGGTGAACCTTGGAACACGAATGACAACCCCAAAGTCTTTATACATTTTTTTATTATGATTGTTACGCTTTTGCTTGGAGTTATGACTGAAATTATCCTTCTGCAAGTTAAGGATTCTACGATGCAGAGGAAGATAAATTCTATGGGAGAGATTATCAGACAACAAACAAAGTTGACTGATGTTTGGAATAGCGAAACAGATTTATTGCCTTTTTTTGATAATGCAAGAAGTGAGTTTTTTATTTCTGGAATGGTTATAGATAAATTGATAATCAAATACTTATATAAAATTGATGAACTATTGAGCAAAGGCATTAAAGTAAGAATTATATTGGAAACACTTGATGGAGTTGATGAATCGGCCAAGTTTTTATATGGTTGCGACTATAATGAGAATGAGAGTAAAAAAATAATTGAAAAAAGGATAAAATTTACACTGCTTTACTTATATACGTTGGATAATTTTAAAGTGCATATGGATAACAAATTATTAGAGATAGGCCTATCCAATTCTCCAATTATAAATCCATCTATAATTGCTTATGATTACATGAATATAGAGCAATTAGCAGTAAGAAGAACAAAACTTGAAGAAGCTCCGGAAATGTCCGTGAGGTTTTATATGCAAGGTGCTGATGGGAACAATAGTAATCCCAAAAAACATCCTACATTGCGCATAAATAGTAACATAATGGCTGAACAATATGATGATTTTGTTATTGTAGTTGAAAACATGTGGAATTCTTGTGAGGAGTTTTTGACACCAGAACAGATAAAAGAAAAAATTAAAAATATGTAAAATTAATTTTTAATATGAAGGAAAAGTAAAGGATGTTTTTTCAAGCCGAGGCAGACATGGAACTTACGCATGAATATATTGATGATTGGAATTTTGAAAGTAACTCAGAGGAATTGTTTGTAGACAAGCTGAAGTTATTGAATTGCTTTGCAAGAAATATCACTTAGATGCAGTGAAGATATATGAGAAATTCGAGTCCAGTAAAGTAACAGGCAAATGGGATTATCAACTGCTACATAATGACAAGGACGGGAATTTCTTTGTTGAAAACGGTGTGTTTCGTGTCGTGAGTTATGTTGGTGGGAATAGAATAAGTGAGACATGATATGAAGGATTTGAGCACTTTTTATCTTGAAAAACAAAAAAAGGATTTTGAAAAAATATCACACCAATTACTTTTACTATAGGGATTCGTAAACTACTACATCCGTTATTGTTACTGTTTATTAAATTGGACAGATTTTTTTGCATGAGATTTGTGAGGTAATTGGTGATAAAAACAGTAATAAGAAGAATGTTATTTTTGCTTGTATGCATATTGGTGGAAATGATGTACAGCGCGTTTTTGAGGCTATAGAAAGCCATGCATATTTATTTTTAGGAGATTCCGGTGAATTCTACAGGAGGTACTCGGGATGGTATTGTATCTAAACGGCGCAGTATACCTCAAAACACGGGATAAGAATGACCGTAAAATAGCAACAGCTACCGCAATTGAAGTGCTCAGAAAGGGTGGTAACTTATGCATATATCTGGATGGAGCATGGAATATCGAACCAAGTAATCCGATTATGCAACTTTTCCAGGGAATAGTACGAATGGCACAAAAGATAGGATGTGAAATCGTGCCAGTTTCGATAGAGGTCTACGACAATCGTTACATTGTAAATATTGGGAACAATCTGAACTAGATAAAGATGAAAGAGCCTTAACTGAGGAACTCAATGATATATTGACATTTCTTAAGTGGGAAATATATGAAACTCAGGGCGTAGTTTCACGAAACAGTGTCAAATCTTTAAGTGACGAAGAATTTGCTATGAGTGTTATAAAATGGGTCGATTGGGGGTATTCTTTGGAGGATGTGTACGAAACAAGATACCATATTACATCACGAGAAGGAGATTAACTTGACAAAATTTAGCATGGAGGAAAACGCTTTGACAGACAGGATATTCTTATGTAGATAGACCGTGGCTGAAATATTATTCGGAGAAGACAATCGATACTTAACTGGACGAATGTGCATTATATGAGTACCTAATTAAAAACAATAAAGACTATCCCAAAGATTTTGCAATTAATTATTTAGGACGGAAATATACATACGAGGATACTATTATTAGGGCTGTTCTTGAAAAACTATTTCTGCAGAAAAATGATCATTTTCTGTAAGAAGGGTTGATAAAAAGGGGTCAAAGTATTACTTTTATATAAAAAGATACATTAATGAAAAAATATGTAATTAACATTAACGAATATTAGTGATAATGCAACGAATGTTTGTAAGTATAAATACTAAAAAAAATGTAAAATTAGGAATAATTATTATTTTAATATGCACTATTTTTACATTGATTATTTTTCTTAATCTGAGAAAAGAAAAGACAGAGGATGTGAGGGAGGAATTCGATAAAGAGAGCGAAAAGGCTTGTTCTCCTTGGGAGGAAAATATTATTTATCCCGCTGTTTCTGTTAATGGTATTTGTTATAAATTAGAACGAGATAGATTTGATGTAGTTCTTATGACATTAGATAAAAACAGCACACAATTTAGGGTATCAACACCTGATGATAAAAATTATGTTTTGTTATTGGAAACACTAAGTTATTATGGAAAATTAAAAAGATCATGGAGAAAAATCCCCTTGTCTGACAGGGAATTTGTTTCTGCGTTTAAAGCACAAGGTTTAATATATACCGATCCAAATGACGAAGAACATATTTATTTGATACTCACTACAGATTGGCTTGATGATGCCATAGTTGTTTTTAAGAAATGTGAGGACAATTAAAAATTTTACTTTATTTGAAAGGAGATTATTTTTTATGAAGAAGAGAGTATTATTGTTTGCTTTAATTTGCCTGATGATTTTTTCTTTTTCGATTACTGCTTATGCAGAATCAGATGAAGATAGAGTTATTATTAGTTCTGAAGAAGAAGAAAAGATAATAGATGTTTTAAAATATGTTGAATCTGATGCTAAATCATTTGGATTAGCAGGAATAGATTTTAATAATCTACAAATATCAAATGCAATTCCGTTGTATGAGTATAAATCTCAAGAATTATTTAAGACCGGAGAAGCTTATCCCATAATTAGTGATGGTCACATCGTTGCTTTAGCAACTAAATGCTGTGAAGATAAATATAGCTTGGAAACTGCATTAGCACAAAAGATAGATCTTCTTGGATATAAAAATATAGCAATAATATGTGATTCCGAATCAGAATATATATACGATGGGTCAACAATTACTGAAGTAATGAAATTAGGAATAATTGTTGAAGACAGAGATTCAATTAGTGATTCATCATTGTTAGATTATTCTGGAATATTTCTTACAAATATAGAAACAGTTGAGTATCTTAATTATTCAGAATATCAATCGGAAATAGCGAGGCAAAATTATTATTTTTGCAATGTGTCATATGTAACACAAAATCCTTATAATAATTTGTGTTGGGCTGCTACAACGGCATGCATAAAAAATTATTTAAGCGGTACAACCTTAAATGCAGCAGCAGTATCTATGGCGTATTTTAATGCGTCCACTGTAATAAATATAGATGTACCTCCCGCTAATGTGGCTAACTTTATGCAAAATACATATGGTTTAAGTTATACATATAATAATTATAGACCTTCTGATAATGCGATTTTAGTTAATATCTCAGGAGGATATCCTATTTATGGTAGCTTTTCTTGGACGACTTCATCGTCAAGTGGGTATCATGCATGCACAATTTATGGTGTAAATCCGATTTCAGGATATATATCTGTAATGAACCCATCTCAAGGTGCAGTGGTTGCTGCAACGAATGGAACAACATATGTATTTACAGTAGGAGGTACTTCGTATTCATTAGCCAGGGGAATATGTCATTCTTGGTAGTTGAATTAAAAAATTAATACAAATGTGTAAAAAGGGAGATTTGTACTAGTTAAGAAAATGAAATATCCTTTAATTGTTTAACTGATATTTAAGAATAGTTAATTCAGAGGTGTTGCATAGCTCATTTAAAATTGAAAATCTCCAATATGATGCAATTATCGATTTGAAAACTAATAAAATCAAAGAGTATATTGGGGTCATTCCCGATCATAATAAACATGTGAAATATGGAAAGAAAATATTTAGCCTATAATAAAAATTTATTAAGTAAATTACTGATCCTCAAGGTATACGAATGACTGTGGTACATGATAAATGCCATAATCTTCAAGTGATTTGGGTTCACCATAGGCAAGAACTTTCTTTAATTTATAAGCAACCGCAAAATGGCGACCGTTATAGTATTCGCGAAAGAACTTACGCGTGATGCCTGCGCCGTGTTTTGTAAGTTCCCATACGGTTGACGGAGCGCCAGATATAATCTCTGCAATTTCTGCTTCACCTACAACTTTGCTTTCCGGGGAGGTGGAGTAAAAGATAATCTTTGTTATATCTTCTCTGCATTGTCTGGTACGGAATTCAAATTCTTTAGTACCGTCAATTATGCGTTGAGCATATTCCGGCTTAATCGATAATAACATTGCTGACATTTATGTTGCCCTCCTGAAGTATTTTGTTGAATTGTTGGTGGGAGAGCTTTACAGTCATGGGATGGCTATTACCCCAACAGTCATTATTCTTTAGCCATATCCAATTAATATTGTTTCCGCCTCCAAAGAATCCATAGTAAACCAATTCAATGATAACGAGATTCTTATCATTATTATATCGCATTTCCAATTCGAGAGGTTGATAGACAGACTTATTTCTAATAATTTTAAGATACTCATCATAGGACATTATATATTTACCGTTTTCTTTCACGGTGTGAATAGCTTTAACCATGCAAAAAGTGGTGATGCAGGAGTTATATCCTGTGCTACCTGCACCATTATATTTTCTGTATATAAAAACAGGATCCCCGGCTTTGAAGCCTAGTGGAGATATAGGAGAACCTAGATATATTTTAGAAAGACCATTGCTCACATCGAGGATGACTTTTGGGAGACTATTTCTTTTTAATTCCGAATAGGGGAAAAGCGTGTCATGGAAATAGTCGTTTACAACCAGATAACCCGATTCATCAAAGTCGGGATTGATGAATGGAAAAGATTTATATGGATCGGAGTAGTCAATGTTGCGTCTGTTCTTTATGTAAACACTCTCACCATCACGATGACCGGCCAAGATGAATCCGAACTTTTTAAGTTGACCAATCAAATCTTGATGAGAATCATATACTGTTAAATAAACCTCTTCATATCCGTAGTCTTGCCATTTCCACAAAACAAGTCCAAGAGCACCTTCACCAAGACGTTGACCACGGAAACGAGGCGCAATTAAAAAAGTGCAGATTTTGAGACGTTGTATAGAAGGAAGTGTTAGTTCGTCTAGTTCTATTTTTTCTGATTCTGGCTTTATTGCAATGAAAGCCCCCAAACCACTATCATCATCAAAAACCAAGGCTGTTCTGCCTTCCTTTGCTTTGTTTTTGAACCAAGTATTAAATTCGGTAGTTTTATCAGAGCCTTGATAGTCAGACTTCAGTGATTCAAAAAATGGATCCGATAAATCAATATCAGAAAACTTACGCAGGGAGAAAATTCCAGCCATGTAATCTGCTCCTTTCTACAATAATTTTATAAATGAGATAGCCATTTCAAGATCATTGGCACCTTTGGAAATAAAAATCTTTGCGTCAATATCCTTTGCTATTTCGAGTGCATAGGCTTTTTCTTTGTTCTGAAAATCTGCAATTTCGTGAATCGGGATATTTATGCCATCGCGTTCTTTTCTACGACAGGATATGATGTTCGGGTCCTCCGTCAGTAGAATTATTGCTTCCGGTCTCAATGATGTAAAAGTGTCTGACGGTATGCGTGTAATGACGCCTTTTTCGTTTAAGAGGCAGAAATGACCATCAAGGATAAAGTTGCCTTCTGATTGACGCAATTCCTGAACCGCATCTAGCAGGTATTGCTGGTTGTCGTCAATATCCGGGATCAATTTGTCATTAGAGAACCGAGATTTCTTTTTCTCAGAAATCAGCGTACTGGCTGAGTATGTGTTTATTGCTATTTTTTGTTTAAGTAAATCACAGAAGTAGGTCTTTCCTACACCGTGGACTCCACTAATAAATATCATGTTAACCACTCACTAATATTTTAATTAAGAAATAAAATTCTTTTATTATGATATCAGAATTATGTAATTTTTAAACAATAATAAAAAAACATATAAAAATCATATAACATTTTTTATATAAATAATGGTTGATTTGGTTTCTCATAAGGTTGGACCAAATTAATTTTTATAATGATATGGTGTTAAATATTAAGATTATCTTGTAATAATCTCTTTACACAATCATGATTGAGTAAATCAACTGATGAATCCGTTACCTCAAAAATATAGTCAAACATATTGGCATGACATAGTTCTTCATCAACTAAAGATTCTCTTAAGATTAAATCACGACCGGAATAAATTGTTTTTAAAGTATCATAAATTTTATTTCTATCATAAGGCATTAAAAAAATAGTTATAATTTCACGAGGATATTTGCTCTTTATTCTTAAAGTCATACGAGATAGTCCATGGGTTATATAATTATTATCTTTATGAAAAAAAGCACTATAGCCATAGTAGTTATCCAGGCAATAATCCCAATCACCGATTTGACCATTTAAAATTTGGTTTTTAAATTCTGTTTTTGATAAAAAGAAATAATCTTTTCCATGGATTTCTTCGGGTCTAATTGAACGAGTGGTATAGGGAATAATATAATGATAGTCAAATTGTTTACAAATTTGATATATAAACGGATTTTTCCCGATTGTAGATGGACCTGAAATAATAATCATAAAATATCTCCCCCCAAAAAAATAATTACAATAAATCAAAAAGTGTTAATTCTCTGTGAAAGGTCTCATTTGATAATTCTTTTATCATTTGAACAATTCCTTTACGCATATAATCATATTTAGCATATTCATACATATCCATTTCAGATAGTGTTTTAGTAGCGCCGTCTGGGATGAAAATTTTATGAAAGAAATAAGGATATGTTCCGTATGTAGGAACTATACTTATGTTAGGGATTTCATAAGCGATTGTCCCTGTTATTTCACCTCGTCCATAATAATAAGTATTAGATTTGACATATGCCCCTGTTTGAGAAACGAATTTTGCCTTACGTTTGTTGGTATTCCCCATAATATCTAAAAACCCATTTAAACCCATTTGCCTTAACCATCGTTTCGTATCAAGACCGGGTAATTCCCAATTATCACCATTTCTATTAAAGTATTCTACAAAGAGCATGGTATCTTCAATTACATAAGGAACATTTGTAATAAAACGAGAAATTGTTTTAAGAGGTAAACTTACTAATTTTTTTTCCTCTTCTTTTTCAGGTTTTTCAATTTGAGGTTCTGTTAATTCTATTGGAGGTGTTACAAAAGAAACATCAATATTGTAATTGTTAAAAATAAATTTGACGATTTGCTTCTTTTTTTCATTGGTTGAAGAAAAATATATTATTGGTAAAACAATATTAGAATTTCGCTCATCAGTTGTGAAATTTACATGAGGATGATATAAATTATACTTAGAAGAAGAATTCAGCAGTTCATTCAGGCTAGATACATATGACATTCTTTCTAGAAGAAATAATATATCAATTTTATCGTCATATTTAATATTATAAGCTTTAATAAATCCTAATTTTTTATAAAAATCTATGACATATTGATTCTTAGTAGAATCGTTTGTTTGAACGGTAATATTAAGCAACCAGGGAATATTTGAAAACATCTCTTTAAAAAAGAAAGCCAATGTAGATGTTCCTATTCCGATATTCTGATATTCGGGAATAATTGCAAATTTATGAATATAAAGGGAATCAAAAATGTGTTTTTCATCAGAAATTCTAAAATACGCAATTAATACCCCGATTATGACATTATTTTCATTTTTGATTACATAACAGAAATTCCACTTGTTGCCGTAAAAATCAGAAGATTGATCTAATAATTCAATTTTAGACCAATTTATATGAGGAATAATGTTTATTATATTTAGAATTTCATTGCTATTTTTTTCTGCAAAAGTTTTAGATAATTTATGAACAGATATTATTTGTCCCGTTTTTGATTTGAATTTATAACACATTAATTTATGCTCCTAATAATCGTGTATGAAAAATCTATTTCGCAATCCTCCGGAAGCGTTGTTGCTAAATAGTATGAAAAAATAATAGTGCATACATCTTCCGTATCGCTGCTGAGTATTTTGTAATGAACATCATTATTGTCTAATAAAATTGTTATAATTTCAGATTTTTTGCAAGACACTTCAATTGTCTTTTCCCCATAGAATTGCCCTGCTTCAATAATAATTTCGCTTGCACTTTTATTTGTAAAATCTTTAATTTGATCAACGATACTAAAATAACGATCAAATTTTAATTTATATGAATATATAGCTAATAACAAAACTAAAGTATTGCCAGCAATTGAAATAATAGGTAACGATTTTTTAAAAATACAAATAATATTAATAAGGGTTTCTTTAAACTTCAATTTCTTGTCAACACATATGGATTGTTTTTTTATAGGGAAAGGGTCTCTATCACTTTCGTATATTTCTTTCCATGTTTGACCATAAAAAACACTTTTTGTGGCAAAATTATCTTTGAATGAAGAAGACTTTATTTCATTTATCCTAAAGAAAAAACATTGAGCAATTGATTCTAATGTATTTATTTTAAAAATCTGATTTGAAAAATTAGTAAGGTGCAGTCTTAAAAGACCGTGATAATAAGGATCAATATATGCAGGTGTAACAACAATACCAACATCAGACATAGATACACGAGGAATTATTAGGCATGAGTATTTTCCATTCAATTTAATCTTTTCATTTGTTAATATAGTAATTGATTCACCGGGATTAATATAATATGTATTACCAGATTTGCTTAAATCAAAACAATTTGGGTGGGATTTAAATCTGTATTTGTGTGGTACATGTTTGGAATTCAGTTTTTTAATAATCGGTCCCATAGTTAGTTTTAATCTATCGGAATATATATTATTTGATAGTGAAGTAGATATAATACTTTTTTCTTCATTTAATTTGCATATATTATTATCGTTTAATTCAAAAGATATAGTAATCTCAATTTCATTTTTTTTAATAGCATCTATTATTTCATCGTTATTTAGCATAAAGAATTTAAGCTCCTAATAATTACTAGTTTCCATTTAGCGATAAGATTATATATATAGGATACTATTATTAGGGCTGTTCTTAAAAAACTATTTCTGCAAAAAAAGACCGTTTTCTGCAAAAACGATTGATAAACATAGATTATAGTATTAACTTCGGAGGTAGAGGTCTATTATGAATTCTATTTCTGAAAAATTAACCGATGCAATAATTAAAAAGAAATTAATACCCTTAGAAATGAGAGATTGGTATATATATGCTTTCTTAAGAATTCTCGAAACGAGTCTAAGTACGATAACAATCCTGATTATTGGATATATGAAAAGCAAAATAGTACCTACGATTTGTTTTTGGCTTTTCTTTTGTGAATTAAGGAAACAAACAGGAGGATTTCATTGTAAAAAATATTGGGAATGTTATCTAGTAACATCATTATTAATGTATATATATATAAGTATTGAAAAGTATTTTTCTGCATGTCCCATAATGATATATCTCTGTTTGATTATTTCGGCCATAGTAATAATGTATATAGGTTCAATCAATAATCCTAATATGAACTTAAGTAAAAATGAAATAATGGCTTTAAAAGAAAAAGCGAGATACACATTAGGAATTGAATTGTTTGTGATTGTTTCGTTGATATATATAGGAGTTGAATTCATGTATGTTGCATACATGACATTTGCAATATTAACATGCGCCATTTTATTAATGGTTGCAAAAATAACAAAACAGGAGGTATAAACAAATGAACAAGAAGAAATTGCTAGAGGGAGTGAATGAACGTTTGTTAAAGGGCGCTCAGAAAATTGGAGAATTGGAATTAATGAATATTTCTTCAAAATGGCCACCCAGATGTATCGGAATTGTCCATCAGCCCCAAAGACCATTACAAAAGAAAGAGAGGTAAGAAAATGAAATCGAATAGCATATTAATAAAGTTTAAGTAAATTTATAATTGCTTCATTTACTGTAATTATTGTAGTTGCATTTAATACATTGGTAGTCAGAGCAGATAATACAACTGAAACGGAACCCAATGATACAAAATCATCCGCTCAAACAATAAATGCAAATAATGAAACAGCTGCAGGTGCGGTTAATGGAACATATACGGGTCAACATATAATAAATGGTTATACGAGTTTAAGTGATGATGATTGGTTTAAAGTATATTTAAACGCAGGAGAAAATTATTTAACATGTAATGGTAATTCATTTTCGTATGTTATTGTTGACTCAAATAATAACACAATAAAATCAGGAACTTTCATTAAAGTCGGATATGGTGTAACGGCATATCAAGTTAATAAAACAAATAGTGGATATTATTATATTTGCATAACAGGAATTAGTAATTCATCAACTAGTTATTTGTTTTTGATAGGAAGTCCGACTTATGAATTTGCAAATTGCAATATACCTTGTGTAGAGGGGTCAATTTCGATGACTTCTGGTGGAGGAGAGCAAACAGGGCATTTTGATGGGACATCTCTATCAATACCATCAGATGCAATTGCATATTCAGTAATAATGAATGGCGTTAGTTCGAGTGCAGTTAGTTATATTCAGTTACAAAATAATAGTAACATGAGTTCAATTTCTTTAAATGCATATTCATGGGATAAAAGTGGAATTGTATCTTATAATATGCCAGTATCGTCAATGTGGACGGCTACATTTGGATACAAAACAGTAAAAACATTTACTCCAGTATTAAAAGTATATTATGTTTATCCTGTTTATGAAAATTAAGGTGATAAAAATGAACCGGTTCATCTAGGGATGTGACCGGTTCATATTTTGTTTAAATATGAGGTGGGTATGAGAATTTCAAGAGGTCAGTTAATACTTAAAGTAAATGAACCTAGTTTAAAAAGAAATAAAATAAGTGATAAAAAAACCGAAAAGAAAGATGAGTTTTGTCATAATCAAATTAATATTTATAAGTTGTATAAAAAAGAAATTGTAAAGAAGAAAAAGGTTAAAGACTCAGTGTTAGATGAGATTAATTTTAATTATGAAAAAATATTCAAGGTACATGGTGAAAAAAGGTATACAATAGAAGTAAATGGAGAAGAATACTTGAAAAACAATCTACCTAAGGTTCCAATGGGAAGATGTAATAAGATAAAGGCAGTTAATAATAGTATTATTTTAAACAATAATGCATATTATGAATATACTGACAATAATGGTAAGCAACATATTTTTTCATGCAAGGATAATAATCTGGGACAACCATATTCAGATCAAATAGCAGGGC
>ODAI010408992.1_pt1 | contig 28284 bp, 21 predicted proteins | sample 1539321 | NCBI WGS metagenome assembly ODAI01 (sample SAMN02144231, study PRJEB22623) | gut metagenome | biome: sheep rumen | host: Ovis aries | place: New Zealand
ACAGGGAGAATAAAAAAATAATACTACATTCTGCACACCTTTTCTATCACGCTGACAGTCAGCAGATTATGAGCTTCAACTCTAAAGAATACCTACATTCAGGAGATTTAACATACACCCGCCTTGCACGGAGTCTTCCTTGCAACGCACACACATAGTAGTTTGCGTGCCATCACATCGTAGTTACATTCCACCTACATAGTAGTTGCTTTCCAACGGTCTGTTTTCGGAAAAAACGCCCCTATTTGTTAACAACCTAAAAAGAACGTATAGATGTACAAAATCCACCTTTCTCCTGTTTGATGCACAGAAGGTTGTCCGGCAATCCCTGACACAGAGAAATGGTGCTGAAACAGTGCAGAAAGATGTAGGATATTTCATCGAAAGGATTCTGTATACCACTGTTTGTCAACGACATACAAGACAAATGTAGAATGTAGCAACTATTCTTATCCAGGACTGGCGTAATGTGATGAAGGCTTCTTTAGGACGGGAAAAGTAGCGTATGATTTACGGTGGCTACTGCGCTCGGCTACATGAAAATAATGAATGATGAATTGTCAATTGTCAACTATAAGTTGTACCTTTGCACACGAATATGGAAAATAACAGAATACTACAGAAGCTGGAAGGACTGGAAGCACGGTTTGAAGAGGTGTCAACGCTGATTACCGACCCGAACGTCATAGCCGACCAGAAGCGCTTCGTCAAGCTGACGAAGGAATATAAGGACTTGGGCGACATCATGGATGCGCGCAAAAGGTATGTGGCATGCCTCAACAGCATCAGCGAGGCAAAGGACATCCTTGCCAACGAAAGCGACCCGGAGATGAAGGAGATGGCGCGCGAAGAGCTTGCTGCCAACGAGGAGTTACAACCTAAACTGGAGGAGGAAATCAAGATTGCACTGGTGCCGAAGGACCCGGAAGACGCCAAGAACGTGCAGATGGAGATCCGTGCAGGCACGGGCGGCGACGAGGCATGCCTCTTTGCCGGCGACTTGTTCAACATGTACAAGCGCTACTGCGAGTCGAAAGGCTGGCAACTGGCGGTAACCGACTTCAACGAAGGTGCCGTGGGCGGCTACAAGGAGATAGACTTCGCCGTGAGCGGTGCCGACGTTTATGGCACGCTGAAGTACGAGTCGGGTGTCCATCGTGTACAACGTGTGCCCGTGACCGAGTCGAACGGCCGCATGCAGACCTCTGCGGCAACGGTGGCTGTGCTGCCCGAAGCCGACAAGTTTGAAGTGAACATCAACGAGGGAGAAATCAAGTGGGACACGTTCCGCAGCTCTGGAGCCGGTGGTCAGAACGTGAACAAGGTGGAATCGGGCGTGCGTCTGCGCTACATGTGGAAGAATCCCAACACGGGCGAGACAGAAGAGATACTCATCGAGTGTACCGAAACGCGCGACCAGCCCAAGAACAAGGAGCGTGCCCTGTCGCGTCTCTACACCTTTATCTATGACAAGGAGCATCAGAAATATGTCGACGACATCGCCAACCGCCGCAAGAGTCTCGTCTCAACCGGCGACCGTTCGGCAAAGATCCGTACCTATAACTTCCAGCAGGGACGTGTCACCGACCACCGCATCGGCTATACCACCCACGACCTGCAGGGCTTCCTCGGCGGCGACATACAGCCGATGATAGACGCACTGACCGTTGCCGAGAATGCAGAGAAGATGAAAGAAAGTGAATTGTAGTCCCGTCCGTTGCGTTGGCAATGCAACAAAAAAACAAAGAAAGACATGAACAGACAAGAACTGATACAACAAATCCGAGAGAAGAAGTCGTTCCTGTGCGTAGGACTCGACACCGACATCAAGAAGATACCACAACATCTTCTGAATGAGGAGGATCCAATATTCTCGTTCAACAAAGACATTATCGATGCAACAGCACCCTGGTGCGTCTCCTACAAGCCCAATCTGGCGTTCTATGAAGCCTTCGGACTGAAAGGTATGGCTGCATTCGAAAAGACTATCCACTACCTGAACGAGCACTACCCCAACCACTTCATCATTGCCGATGCCAAACGTGGCGACATCGGCAATACCAGTAGCATGTACGCGCGTACCTTCTTTGAGGAGTACGACCTCGATGCACTGACCGTTGCACCCTATATGGGCGAAGACTCCGTCACGCCTTTCCTGCAATATGAGGGCAAGTGGGTGGTGCTGCTGGCACTGACCAGCAACAAAGGCAGCCACGACTTCCAGCTGACAACCGACGAAAAAGGCGAAAGGCTGTTCGAGAAAGTGCTGCGCACATCTCAGGAATGGGGCAGCAAAGAGAACATGATGTATGTCGTCGGAGCCACACAGGGACGGATGTTTGAGGACATTCGCAAGGTAGCACCCGACCACTTTCTGCTGGTTCCGGGCGTTGGCGCACAGGGCGGAAGCCTGCAAGAGGTGTGCAAGTACGGCATGACGAAGGACTGCGGACTGCTTGTCAACTCCTCTCGCGGCATCATCTATGCCTCCCAAGGTGCTGACTTCGCTGAAGTGGCAGCACAGAAAGCGCAGGAGCTGCAAGCACAAATGGCAACTGAACTTAGTCGTATCTGAACAAGTGATGAACGACAACAAGACTATCATTGACCCCGTTTTCGGATTTATCAGCGTGCCGAGAGGACTGCTGCTCAACATCGTGAAGCATCCGCTGATGCAGCGACTCACGAGAATCAAGCAGCTGGGACTGGCATCGGTGGTCTATCCTGGTGCTCAGCACACACGCTTCCAACACTCGTTGGGGGCTTTCCACCTGATGAGCGAGGCTATCTTGTCGCTCCGCCAGAAGGGAATCTTCATCTTCGACTCGGAAGCCGAAGCCATACGAGCTGCCATCCTGATGCACGACATCGGTCACGGTCCGTTCTCACACGTCCTGGAGAACACGCTGATACACGGCATCTCTCACGAAGACATCTCGCTGATGATGATGGAACGCATCAACAAAGAGATGAACGGAGAACTGAATCTGGCCATGAAAATCTTCAAGAACGAGTATCCAAAGAAGTTCCTACACCAGCTGATTTCCAGTCAGTTGGACATGGACAGGCTCGACTACCTGCGGCGCGACTCGTTCTTCACGGGCGTAACGGAAGGAAACATCGGCAGTGCCAGGATCATCAAGATGCTGAATGTGGTCGACGACAATCTTGTCATAGACCAGAAAGGCATCTACTCCATAGAAAACTACCTCACTTCCCGACGACTGATGTACTGGCAGGTGTACCTGCACAAGACGACGGTAGCCTACGAGAAGGTTCTGGTGAACATGCTGCGGCGTGCCAAGAGACTGGCAAAGGAGGGGCAGCAAGTCTTCGCCTCGCCAGCACTCGCCTACTTCCTATACAACGATGTGGACAACGAGTGGTTCAACACCCATGCCGAGGCGTTGGAGATGTATAGCCAGCTGGACGACTCCGACATCTGGAGTGCGCTGAAAGTATGGCGCAACCACGACGACAAGATACTGTCCGTCTTGGCTGCCGACCTGCTCGACCGCCGCATCTTCAAGGTAGAGATACGCGAAGAGGAACCCACCACAGAGGAAACCAGCCAACTGAAGGCGGCGCTGGCTGCCCACTTCCACATCGGAGAGGCTGATGCCGACTACCTGATGAGCCTGAATACCATCCAGAATGACATGTACGACATACACGACGACCACATCTCCATCCTCTATAAAGACGGCACATTGAAGGATATTGCCGATGCCTCTGAAATACTTAACGTACAGCTGTTGTCGAAAAAAATCAGAAAATATTATCTCTGTTATCAACGTATGTTGTAAAAAAGTTGTATATTTGCACGATAATTAGACCATCAAAGGTCTCAAAGCATTAAATTATTCACTTTATGGAGTTTACAGCTAAGCAAATAGCAGAGTTGATACAAGGTCGTATTGAGGGTGACGAAAACGCCGTCGTCAATACGTTTGCCAAAATTGAAGAAGGAAAAAAAGGAGCCATCTCCTTCCTTTCCAATCCCAAATACACCCACTATGTCTATGATACGGAATCGTCGGTCGTGCTGATTGACGAGGAAGTTGAGTTGGAGAAGCCGACTAACGCCACGCTCATACGCGTGAAGAACGCCTACGATTGTGTCGCCAAGCTGCTCCAGATGTACGATGCGATGAAGCCCAAGAAGAGCGGCATTGACCCGTTGGCATTCATCTCGCCGAAAGCAAAGGTGGGCGAAAACTGCTACATTGGTGCATTTGCATACATCGGCGACGGCGTGGAGATTGGCGACGGCTGTCAAATCTATCCGCATGCCGTCATCTATGACAACGCAATAGTCGGAAACAACTGCATCATCTACCCCAACGTCAGCATCTACCACGACTGCAGACTGGGCAACAACGTGACCATACACTCTGGCAGCGTCATCGGTGCCGACGGCTTTGGTTTCGCACCTACGCCCGATGGCTTCGACAAGATTCCGCAGATTGGTATCGTCACCATCGAAGATAACGTAGAGATTGGTGCCAACACATGTATAGACCGCTCTACAATGGGCAGCACTTACATCCGCAAGGGTGCCAAGTTGGACAACCTGATACAGGTGGCTCACAATGCAGAAGTGGGTCAGAACACGGTCATGGCAGCACAGGTAGGCATTGCCGGTAGCACGAAGGTGGGCAACTGGTGCATGTTTGGAGGACAAGTAGGCATCGCCGGACACCTGAACATTGCCGACGGCACGAAGGTAGGTGCACAGGCTGGCATCACCAACAGTATCAAGAAGGCTGAAGCACCTATACTCGGCTCGCCAGCCATTGATGCTAAGGCATACATGAAGTCGTATGCCGTGTTCCGCCGCCTGCCGGATATCTATCAGCAGCTGAGCGCACTGAAGAAAGAAGTAGAACAACTCAAATCGAAATAAAAGAATGGAAACGACAAAACAGAAAACACTGAGAGGAAGTTTTTCGCTCTTCGGAAAAGGACTGCACACAGGACTGAGCCTCACCGTGACGTTCAATCCGGCTCCGGAGAATACGGGATACAAGATCCAGCGCATCGATTTGGAGAACCAACCCATCATAGACGCCGTGGCAGAGAAAGTCGTCGACACACAGAGAGGTACCGTCCTGGCACAGGGCGATGCACGGGTCTCTACCGTAGAACACGGACTCTCTGCCCTCTTTGCGATGGGCATCGACAACTGTCTGATACAGGTCAACGGTCCTGAGTTCCCCATCCTCGACGGTTCTGCCGGCATGTACGTGGAGAAAATCAATCAGGTAGGCATCGAAGAGCAGAATGCTCCCAAAGACTACTATATCATCCGCAAGAAGATAGAGGTAAAAGACGACGAGAGTGGTGCCTGCATCACCATCCTGCCTGACGACCAGTTCTCGATTACTGCCATGTGTTCGTTTGAGTCGAAGTTCATCAACAGCCAGTTTGCTACGCTCGACAGCATGGAGAACTACGAGAAGGAGATTGCCGCAGCACGCACCTTTGTCTTTGTCAGAGACATCGAACCGCTGTTGCAAGCCAACCTCATCAAGGGCGGCGACCTGGATAACGCCATCGTCATCTATGAAAAGCAGACCACACAGGAGCGCCTCGACATGCTGGCTGACATGCTGCACGTACCGCACATGGATGCCAACAACCTGGGATATATCCAGAACAAGCCGCTGGTATGGGAGAACGAGTGTACCCGCCACAAGCTGCTGGACATCATCGGCGACATGGCACTGATTGGAAAACCCATCAAGGGACGTATCGTTGCCACCCGTCCAGGACACACCATCAACAATAAGTTTGCCCGACTGATGCGTAAGGAAATCAAGAAACATGAGATACAGGCTCCTATCTACGACCCCAATGAGGAACCGGTGATGGACAACAACCGCATCCGTGAGCTGCTTCCCCACCGCTACCCCATGCAGTTGGTAGACAAGATTACAGCTATCGGACCGACTACCATTGTCGGCGTGAAGAATGTCACCGCCAACGAGCCGTTCTTCGTAGGACACTTCCCTCAGGAGCCTGTCATGCCTGGTGTGTTGCAGATAGAGGCTATGGCCCAGTGCGGCGGTCTGTTGGTGCTGAACCAGCTCGAAGAACCTGAGCGCTGGTCTACCTATTTCATTGGTATTGACAACGTGAAGTTCCGCCAGAAGGTAGTTCCAGGCGACACGCTGCTATTCCGTGTCGAACTGCTCCATCCCGTTCGCCACGGCATCAGCTCGATGAAAGGCTATATGTTCGTAGGCGACAAGGTCGTTTCCGAAGCCTCCTTTACCGCTCAGATTGTCAAGAACAAATAAATCGCAAATCCATCATATGAACAAAATCAGTCCATTAGCATACGTACACCCGGAAGCCAAGCTGGGTGACAACAACATTATCGGTCCGTTTTGCTATATCGACAAGAACACGGTAATGGGTGACAACAACGTACTGCAGAACAGTGTGACCATCAACTACGGTGCCCGCATCGGCAACGGAAACGAGTTCTTCCCAGGTGCCAGCATCTCGACGAAACCGCAGGACCTGAAGTTTAAGGGCGAAGACACCATCTGTGAAGTAGGCGACAACAACTCCATCCGAGAGAATGTAACCATCAGCCGCGGCACGGCATCGAAAGGGATGACCAAGGTGGGCAACAACAACTTGCTGATGGAGAACATGCACGTGGCTCACGACTGCATTGTAGGCAACGGTTGCATCATCGGCAACTCCACGAAGTTTGCCGGCGAGGTGGTCATCGACGACTATGCCATCATCAGCGCAACAGTCCTGGCTCATCAGTTCTGCCGTGTAGGGAGCTATGTGATGATACAGGGAGGCAGCCGCTTCTCGATGGATATTCCTCCATACATTATTGCCGGCAAGGAGCCTATCCGCTATGCTGGACTGAACATCATCGGCTTGCGCCGCCGCGGGTTCTCGAACGAGACCATCGAACTCATCAAAGAAGCGTACAACATGATATATAATAGTACCGGAACTCGCGCTGAAGCCATTGAAGAAATCAAGCGCACGCTGACCGTCACTCCTGAGATACAATACATTATCGACTTTGTATCGTCATCACAAAGGGGGATTATCAAGTAACAACATCCCCTTTTACATCTCAAAGTATTTGGAGATAAGGAATCAGGGGAGGGGAAAGATTTTGAGTGTGTAGCGACCAAAAGAGTGAGGGGTTGATGAATAAGACTCTGATAGTGATATTAGGACCAACAGGAGTCGGCAAGACGGAGCTATGTCTTCGTGTTGCCGAATCTTTTCATATACCTATCATCAATGCCGACTCCAGACAAATCTTTGCAGAAATACCCATTGGTACCGCTGCTCCTACTCCGGAACAACAGCAACGGGTGAAACACTTCTTTGTAGGTACCCACCATCTGGAGGACTATTACAGCGCATCAATGTACGAACAGGATGCACTTGCGGTAATACAAGAGCAGTTTCAGACAAAAGATATTGCACTCCTTTCCGGCGGTTCCATGATGTATATCGATGCCGTATGCTATGGCATTGACGACATTCCAACCGTTGACGAGCATACACGGCAATGGATGAAGGCACGATTGGCAGAAGAAGGACTGCCGGCTTTGGTGGAAGAACTCAAGCGGTTAGACCCTGAACACTGGGCATTTGTCGACAAGAACAACCCCAGACGTGTGGTGCACGCCTTGGAAATCTGCCACATGACCGGAAAGACTTACACGTCATTTCGCAAGAATGAAAAGAAACAACGTCCGTTCAACATCGTCAAGATTGGGCTGAACCGTCCACGTGAAGAACTCTATGAGCGCATCAACGCAAGAGTCGTGCAGATGATGGATGAAGGAATGGCTGAAGAAGCCAGACGTGTCTATCCTCTCAAAGGGCTGAATTCACTCAACACCGTCGGCTACAAGGAACTTTTCGACTATTTTGACGGCAACATCACCCTTGATGAAGCCATCTTCAAGATACAAAGCAACACACGCCGCTATGCCAGAAAACAACTGACCTGGTACAAGCGCGACGACTCCGTCAGGTGGTTTGCCCCTGATCAGGAAGAAGAAATTATCCGTCTCATTACTCATCAGCAACAACAATGAAAAAAATTATCAAATACATCAAGGCTTTTTGGCAGCGTGCCAAGGGCTTCTTCAGATGGTATGTCAACCTATACAAGGGACGTGCATGGTACACGAAAGCACTGTTAGGCGTCACGTCGTTTATCGTCAGCATCTTCATCTGGTTAGGGCTGGTCGACATCAACTTCCTGTGGCTGTTCGGTAAGTCGCCAGGCTTTGGCGAGATCATGACACCTCCGACGTTCGAAGCCTCTGAGATATACAGTGCCGACGGGGTTCTGATTGGTAAGTTTTATAAGGAAAATCGTACACCAATCAGGTTTGACGAAGTCAGCCAGACGTTTTGGAAAGCATTGATAGATACGGAAGACGAGCGTTTCTACACTCATCACGGAGTAGACATCGAGGGCATAGGCGGTGCCATCAAGGATGCGCTGACGCGCAGGGGTTCCAGAGGTGCCTCTACCCTCACCCAACAGTTGGCTAAGAACATGTTCCACATGCGTGGGCAGAAGTCCAACGGATTGCTGACTAAGATTCCCGGACTCGGCATGCTCATCACCAAGAGCAAGGAGTGGATTATAGCCACCAAGCTGGAGATGGTATACGACAAGCGAGACATCCTGACGATGTATGCCAATACCGTTGACTTCGGCAGCAATGCCTATGGCATCAAGACAGCTGCGAAGAAGTATTTCAATACCACACCGGCAGAGCTGAAGCCCGAACAGGTGGCTGTTCTCGTCGGAATGCTCAAGGCGACCACCTATTATAATCCTGTCAACAATCCGGAGAATGCGCTGAAACGGCGCAATGTCGTGCTCAACAACATGGTTGAGCATGGTGACATGAGTGCCAGCGAGAAAGACTCACTTGCCAACCTACCCATCAAGCTGGACCTGCAAAAGGAAGAAAACTATGCCGGACAAGCACAATACTTCCGTGAAGCAGTAGCCGCTCACCTGGCAGACTGGGCAAACGAGAACGGATACGACCTCTACTCCAGTGGATTGAAAATCTATACCACCATCGACACCCACATGCAGAAATATGCAGAACAGTCGGCAAGAAGGCAGATGCGGCAGATTCAGCACAACTTCAACAGTCACTGGAACGGACAAGACCCGTGGCGTGACGAGCGAGGCAGGCTGGTTCCGAAGTTCATCGAAAACATAGCCAAGCGCCAGCCCTTCTACCAATCTTTGCAGGCTCGCTTTCCCGACCAGCCCGACAGCATAGAATACTATCTGAACAAGAAGCACCGAGTGAAGCTCTTCGACTATGACAAGGGCACCATTGAGCGCAACATGTCGTCATTAGATTCCATCCGCTACATGGTGAAGTTCATGCATTGCGGCATGGTTGCCATGGAACCACAGACGGGAGCAGTAAAAGCATGGGTGGGAGACATCGACTTCAACTCATGGAAATACGACAAGGTGACGGCTCAACGGCAACCAGGCTCCACGTTCAAGCTGTTTGTCTATACAGAAGCGATGAACCAAGGGCTGACACCCTGTGACAAGCGACGCGACGAATCGTTGACACTCCACGTCATAGACCGGCGTAGCAACCAAGAAGTGGTGTGGACACCGAAGAATGCCTCCGGCAAGTTCTCCGGCGACTCCATCGCCCTGAAGACGGCTTTTGCCAGAAGTATCAACTCGATAGCCGTAAGACTGGGACAGGAGATGGGCATACGCAACATCATCAAGACGGCAAAAGACATGGGCATCACTAGCAAACTGGAGGACGAACCGTCGCTCAGCTTAGGGTCGAGTGACGTCAACCTCCTGGAGATGGTCAACAGCTATTGCACCATTGCCAACAACGGCAAGCACCACGACCCCGTATTGGTGACAAGCATCGTTGACAAGGACGGCAATGAAGTGTATATCGGTTCCAAAGAAGAACATCAGGTGCTACCCTACAAGACAGCCTTTTTCATGCAGCAAATGCTGAAAGCCGGTCGCACGGAAGCAGGCGGAACGTCGCAAGGACTGAACAGTTACATCACCAGCGACACCGACTGGGGCGGCAAGACCGGCACAACAAACAACAACTCCGACGGATGGTTCATGGCAGTAAGCCCGAAACTGGTTGTCGGTGCATGGGTAGGAGGCGAGTACCGAAGCATACACTTCCGCACGGGAGCACTCGGACAAGGTGCGAAGACCGCACTCCCCATTTGTGGCGGCTTCATCGCCAGCGTCTTCCGCGATTCCCGCTTCAAGGCCTATCATGCAAAATGGCCGCCTGCCGACGAGCTTGAAGTGGAGTCATACATGTATGACTGTGCCACACATGTCGTACAAAACGACACCATCGACAGCCTGTCTGTCTATGAATTTCCTGATGAGGGCATGATGCCTGACAACGATACCTCCAGCTACTCGCCCACCCCCACCTACCGTTTTGAGGATGAGCCGACCATAGAGTCGTTCTAAGACATCACATCTATCGGCGAGAGAGCTTTACCGGTAGGAACCAGTCGCGCAAGATGCCCGACTCCTGATTCTGGGAGTCGGCACAAAGCAACAGCAGCAGGCTGCCGTCGCTCAGCACGGGACCCAAACAGACTCCTTCGTAATTGGCAAAATCCTGATGCAACAAGTTCAGGCGGGTCTTCCATTGACACACCAATGACTTTGAAAGGAAAGGAGACTGTGCTGTCAAGGGACTGTCGTTGGTTACCGCCTCTCCCTGTGCCGGAAACACCTGATAGAGTTTACATTGGCAGAAAGCGCCCAGCTTCTTCTTGGGAATGAAGACCTCACGCTCCAATACCAACAAGCTGCCGTCGGGCAACGCCACCAGTTCGCTGACACCCATGACATAGATGCGGGCAGATTGGCTGACAGACGGAGCATCCATCTCATACGCATAGCTGTTGCGAGGCAGGAAATCCTCACCAAACGACTGCAACCGAATCCTGTTGCGTACACCATTTGCAGCAGTGGCAGCATCGCCGTCGGCAGGCAGCGTACTTTCTGTTGCCGTCCAGATGAGGCGTGTAGCCTGCTGATAGGTCAGCGCCTCGAAGCCATAATTGCGGCGAATCTTTTTCTGCCAGGCAGGAACAGCCAGCTCCCTACCCGTTGGTTTGCCATCCAACCGATACTCAACGACACGCTGGTCAGCCTCTCGCGACAACAACACGGTATTGGTCTCAGGTAGAAAGGCTACTCCTTCCACGTCACCCTTCGCCGTCCCCACCGTCACAAAGCTGTCTACACGCACTTCCAGCAGTTTCCCCTTCAGGCTGTCCACCTGAACCGAAAGGAAGAAGAAGCCGTCTTCAGCCCCCTTGTCAGAAACCATCAGGTACCGGTCGCCTCCCATCCAGGTCAAACCACTATAGTTGCCGGCAGGCACCTGACGGGAGAAATAATGCTGTTTGCCAACTTCCCCTTTCAAGACGACCATGTCACCAGTCTGTGCATAGCCACTTGTCAGCGCGCAGAGAGCAAGCAAGAGAACAAAGAGTCTGGGCATAAAGAAAACAAAAGAATTGGAAATCAAGCCGTCATCTCATAGTAATACCAATAGGTCTTACCATATTTCTGCTTCAAGACCATACGCCGGGCATTGTCTTCACCCGTCGTCACATCAGCCTGTACAGACTTGATCTGCCGCCTCAGCTGTATGAAGTCGTCATACTCCTTCTCCAGCTGATGGTTCCGGAAGTTCAGTACAGGATAGCGGGAGACATGGACATACACCACCAAAGCCTCACGATAATGCTTTGGCAACGGCTTCGACAAGTCGTAGTATTTGGGCAACATCGTGGCAAATTCTTCCAACTTCCTGTCCAGGAGAAACTTGGTGAGCACGAAGTCTACCCCCTTGCGGGATATTTTCTGCACACGGGCTTTCGGCAGCATCAGGGAATGGGCATGCAAACTGTCGTAGGTAAGGCTGGCAGAACCTGGTGATACGGGCGTTTCAAAGAACTTCTCGCCCAGCTGTCTGTTGAGTGTCAGCGCATAAGCCCGTACAAAAGTCAGCGACGGTGACGTCTGCTCAGCCTGCTGTCCTACAGCTATCGCCTCGTCAACCTTCTGCTCTGTCAGCAGGTGCTCCATGCGAGCCTGTCGGTGGAAAGGCTCGTCGGTGTTGGCAAACAATGCTACACAAAGCAACATCATGAACATGAGAAGCAGATTGATCCACATCACATGAGACGTAAAGCCTGAAGACTTCACCTCTGGAGTGAGCGGCTGGTACGTGACGGACAGATAGACCAGGACGGCAAAGACCGCCAAAGCCACAGGAAAGGCTATCCACCATCCACCGACATCGATAGATGTAGACACCTGCGGCGATATACTCGTAATGAAAATCAGTACCAATACTGACGGCATATACGTCAAGGCATGGGTACGCTTGTACAGTCTTGTCAGTTTATAAACGACAGCTTGAAGCAGGAGCAGTGCCATGGTTATGAGCACCGCTCCTGCCAGAGGTACGTAGTGGGTCTGCCCTCCAGATGCAAGATGTTGTGAGACCACCATCACGTCAGCCTGATAGAAGTACAGGTAGCAGAAGGTGAAGACAGCAAAGACTATCCTACACATCAGCCGCATCGCGAAAGAATTGACCTCACTGTTCATTTAGTTCTTCTTTAAGACTACTGCCGACCGTGCCGGGATATAGAGTTTGAGCCACTCTTTCTTATCCTCGACATACAGCGGATCGAAATTGGTGAAGTGGGTAACGCTGTCATCGGCAAAACCATGACCGCCAAAGTCCGTTGCGTCGGTGTTGAGAACAACGCTATATGAACCTGTCGGGACAAGGAATCCATAGTCTGTGAACGAGCGGGTCGGCGAGAAGTTGAAGACAAACACGAGGTCGCCGCGCATGAACGCCAGCACCTGATCACCGTCGTTGTGCCAGATTTCCTGAACGGGAGTCTTGTTGAAGTTCTTCTCGCTCTTGATCACCTTCAGCATCTCACGGTCGAAGTCGCCCAGCCAGTGGTAGCAGAGGTCTTTGTTGTCTACCAGGTTCCACTGACGACGGGCATACTTGTAGCTCCATCCGTTGCCTTCGCGCGGGAAGTCTATCCATTCCGGATGTCCGAACTCATTACCCATGAAGTTCAGATAGCCTCCGTTAATGGCACCAGCCGTGACCAGACGGATCATCTTGTGCAGGGCAATACCTCGCTCAGCCACGCCGTTGAGGTCTTTCTTGGAGAAGTGCCAGTACATGTCGGCATCTATCAGCCTGAAGATAATGGTCTTGTCACCCACCAATGCCTGGTCGTGCGACTCGCAATAAGAGATGGTCTTCTCGTCGGGACGGCGGTTCTTGACCTCCCAGAAGATGCTCGACGGCTTCCAGTTTTCGTCGCTCTGCTCCTTGATGGTCTTGATCCAGTAGTCTGGAATGTTCATCGCCATACGATAGTCGAAGCCATAGCCGCCGTCTTCGAACTTGGCAGCCAGCCCCGGCATGCCGCTAACCTCCTCGGCGATGGTGATGGCATTCGGGTTCACCTCGTGTATCAGTTTGTTGGCAAGAGTCAGGTAGCAGATGGCATTGTCGTCCTGATGACCGTTGAAATAGTCGGCATAGTTGCAGAATGCCTCGCCCAGTCCGTGGCTATAGTAGAGCATGGAAGTCACGCCGTCGAAGCGGAAACCGTCAAAGTGGAACTCTTCCAGCCAATACTTACAGTTGGAAAGCAGGAAGTGGATGACGTCGTCCTTGCCGTAGTCGAAGCAGAGCGAATCCCAGGCTGGATGCTCATGGCGGTCGCCGGCATAGAAGTACTGGTTGGGGTCGCCGGCAAGGTTTCCGAGACCTTCCACCTCATTCTTCACGGCATGGGAGTGTACGATGTCCATGATGACGGCAACGCCCTTCTGATGGGCAGCATCTATCAGGTGTTTCAGTTCTTCCGGCGTACCAAAGCGGCTGCTGGAAGCGAAGAAAGAGCTGACGTGATAGCCAAAGGAACCATAGTAGGGATGCTCCTGTATCGCCATGATCTGTATGCAGTTGTATCCGTCTTCGACGATACGCGGCAGAACGTTCTCGCGGAACTCATCGTAGGTGCCCACCTTCTCTGCATCTTCGCCCATACCGATGTGGCATTCGTAGATGAGCAGCGGGTCTTTCTTGGCCTTGAATGTCTTCTTCTTCCACTCGTAGGGCGTGGCGGGATTCCACACCTGAGCGGAGAATATCTTGGTCTGGTCGTCCTGAACCACGCGGCGCACCCATGCGGGTATGCGTTCGCCCTCGCCACCGTTCCAGTGTACGTGCATCTTGTACAGGTCGCCATGCTTCATGGCCTTGTTTGGCAACTTCAGTTCCCAGTTGCCGGTACCCTCGATGCGCTTGGCACGATATGCCTCGTCTTCCGTCCAGTTGTTGAAGTCGCCAACGAGATAGATGTCCGTAGCGTTGGGTGCCCACTCGCGGAACACCCACCCACATGCAGTCTTGTGGAGTCCGAAATACTCATGTCCGTTGGCGAAGTCGGAGAGCGTCTGCTTGCCGTTCTGCGTCAACTGTCCCAGCTTCCAAAGAGCATGGTCGTGGCGGCCGCGGATAGCATCCTCGAAAGGTTCCAGCCATCCGTCGTTCTGCACCAACCCGATGTGCTTCGGAGCCTTGGGAGTCTTCGGGGCTTTCGCCGCTGTCGCCTTCTTGGTGGCCGCCTTCTTGGTGGCGGTTGTCTTCTTTGTTGTAGCCATAATCAGAACCTTGATGGGTTAAGGATTAAAGATGAAACGGGAATGGTGTTAGTGTCAGACAGACTTCACCTTGAAGATGGCTTTGCGGATGTTGCCTTCGCCGATGCAGGGCTGGTGTGCGTCCCATGGGAAGAAGATGGCAAACTCACCCGGCTTGCAGTTGACCATCGTCTCGGCTTTCAGCCCGGGATATTTCGTCACGTCCTTCTCAGCATTGTATTCTGCGGCGGGCATGTCGCAAAGTGGCATGTAGCCATAGCTCTCCGGTGCGTCGAGGGGAATCTGGATGTCGAGCATGTTCTTGTGGGTTTCAAAGTTGGCAGCCTCTTCGGTCTTGCCCTTTGCCACCTGAATGTTCACAAACAAGTCCTTGTCTTTGATTAAGTGCTTGCCTTCCTCAAGGGTGTTGAGGTCGTTTTCCTTGATGAACTTCACCACGTCAGCAAACAGCGGGTTCACGCTGACATACTTCTCAAGATTGTCTAATGTGTCTACAATCATAATGTTTCATTTTATAAGGTTATACAATAAATTTATCTCGCTTTCATTCTTTGGGAGAGCCTCCTCCTCTCCTCCCCTATTCCAATATGCGCCGCCCGTTGTCATACCTGCCACGGGCGATGACCTGTCCGTTGCGGTCGCGCTCTACAAACTTGCCATCCCGGTTACCGTTGCGATAATATCCTTCGAAGCGTGTGCCGTCCTTGCTCACTTCGATGGCTTTGCCGTTGCGCACGCCATGATAGTAAACGCCGCGGAACTTGGAGCCGTCGCTGTAGTGGATGATGATGTCTCCCTCGACGGTGCCGTTGCGGAACTGACCTTCATAGATGTCACCCTCCTTGCGCGTCAGCTTGCCTTGTCCGTTCTGCTTGTCGTTCTCCCAGTAGCCGGTATAGATGTCGCCATTCTTCCACGTCATCGTGCCAAACCCCGACTTGTCACCTTTGAGAAAGTGCCCGTTATAGGTATCACCGTTGCTGTATTTGAACAGTCCCTGACCCGTGCGTTCACCGTTCTGGTATTCGCCTTCATAGACATCGCCGTCGGAAAACTTGTAGATGCCCTTGCCGTTCTGCAGGTCGTTGCGCCAGTCACCGGTATACTTGTCACCGTCGGCATACATGTAGACACCCTTTCCTTCCTTGCGGTTATCTACCCACGTGCCGTTGTACGACGAGCCGTCGTCCCAGGCGAACACACCCTGCCCGTTCTTCATGTCGTTCTTCCAGTTGCCGTCATAGTAGGCACCGCCTGCAAAGGTGTACTTTCCCTTCCCGTTGCGCTTGTCCTTAGACCATCCGCCTTCATACACGTCACCATTGTAATAGTACATCGTGCCGTGACCTTCCTGATAGTCGCGATACCACAGTCCCTCATACCTGTTGTTGTTCATGAAGTAGAAGGTGCCGAGGCCGTGCTGCTGGTCCTGAAACCACTCACCGTCATATTTCTCGCCGTCCGAAAAGGTATAGACACCATGCCCCTGACGCTTGCCCTTGACATACTCTCCTTCGTAGCGATCACCGTTCTTGTAGACGCAAACGCCCTTGCCATAGGGCTTGCTGCCCGCCATCTCGCCTTCATACTGCCCGCCGTCACGGGTTGTACACGTTCCGACGGTAATCTTCTGGGCTATACAGCATACAGGCAATAAGGCAAATATAATCGATATAAATAGTGTCTTCACTGTTGATGTCTTCATTAAATTCAGCCCAAAATTACAAAAAAAAAACGAAAGGGGACGGCAATCGCAGAGTTTAATTCCCATTTTAACTTTATTTTTAAATACCCAACATGAGAAGGTTAAAGGTTCTTGCCTTGCAAGCGACCAAAGGTCGAACGGATGGTTAAGGGTTGAAGTCACTTTATTACTTATATATATATTAATTAATCTACTCGCGCGTACTTTATTATATTATTTATATTTGTTTTTGGGCAGAGTGACATAGTGACAAATTCCAACATCTTCTTCGAAGCGACTTCAGCCACGCTGGGCAAGGAATTGCTCAGCGCGTTCGAGGTCTTCAGGCGTGTCAATGCCTACCGTCTCCACGTCGGTCATACCCACCTTGATGCGGTAGCCGTTCTGCAACCAACGCAGTTGTTCAAGACTTTCAGCCAACTCCAGCGAGGACTGCGGCAACCGCGTAACCTCACGCAACACCTCTGTGCGGTAGGCATAGAGTCCGATATGCTTCAGAAATGGATAGCAGGTGAGCCACTCCTCTTGCGCTTTGCCGCGAACGAAGGGGATAACGGAGCGCGAAAAATACATGGCATGGCCTCGGTTGTCGACGACAATCTTCGGTGAATTGGGACTTTTTGCAGCCTCCATGCTCTCAAACGGCTTGCCGAGGGTGGCTATCTGTGTGGTGTCGTCATCGAAACAACGCATCACCGCCTCTAACTGTGAGCGCTGGATAAACGGCTCGTCACCCTGAATATTGATGACAACGTCGGGAAGGAAGGTTGAAGGTTGAGGGTTAGATTGAGGGTAGAGCTTGTCCAATGCCTCGCAGATGCGGTCCGTACCGCTCTGGTGGTCGTTTCTCGTCATGACAACCTTGCCACCGAACGCCTCGACAGCCTGCCGTATGCGCTCGTCGTCGGTAGCGACATAGACCTCTTCCAACACAGCTGAAACCTGTTCAACAACTCTCTCGATAACCAGTTTGCCACCTAAACGGGCAAGCGGCTTGCCCGGAAAGCGCGACGAAGCGTAGCGGGCTGGTATGATTCCTATGAATTTCATGCCCACAAAGGTACGATTAAGTGATGACAAAGCAAAGAGAAAACTTGTTTTTATTTTGCATTCGGGAGTTAGCCGCGGTAACTTACGGATGTGCTTAAAAAAAAAGTGCACATTTATTGCATATTCGCCAAAAACAAATTATATTTGCAGCCATAAAACTACAAACAAATCATTAAAACCTAACAGCAAATGAAAACAAAATTACTTCTAAGCGCGGCTCTGTTGTGTATGAGCTCACTTGCTTTTGCAACCAATTACTATGCTGCACCTAGTGCCAAAGGCAGCGGTAAGAGCATCTCCGACCCTGGCGACATCAGTTCTCTCATCTCTTCTAAGTCGTTTGTTGGTGGTGACTCTATCTTCCTCATGGATGGAGTTTACTATATCACTGCTACACTTGACGTGAAGACACAGACACAAGCGGGAACAGCAGACAAGATGACATTCATCGGTGCCTATCCGGGGGCTCACCCCATCATCGACGGCAGCAAGATGCCTTACGGCGGACAGACAAACGGCTTCCGCACTCGCGTAGCCTATGTTCACATCTACGGCATCACAGTAAGATATGCGGGCTTCAAGGGCTTCTATCTTCTTGGAAACAACAACATCTTAGAGAACTGTACGGCTCAGGCTTGTGTGGATTCAGGTATCGCAATCAGCAATGCCGGCGACTGTAAGATTATCAACTGCGACTCTTACGACAACTTCGACTATGAACAGGGAGGTGCTGAAAAGCCTGACTTTGGCGGCAACGCCGACGGCTTCTGCGACAAGCAGTTTACGGGCAACGGCAATACCTACATCAACTGCCGCGCTTGGAACAACTCTGACGACGGATGGGACCTATACAAACGGGGGACGAATACGCCCATCGTTTTCATCAACTGCATCACATACGCCAACTCTCCGGAATACTATGACTTCACGGGTAATCCGCGCCTGGAGGTTGACAAGGCTTGGTTCAACCAAATGGAAGGAAAGACCGCAACGACAACAAAGGACGTAACGAAAACATACTACCGCACCAAATACTACAACAACGGCAACAAGAACGGCTTTAAGATTGGTGGCAAAGGTGTAGCTACAGACGTGACGATGTACCGCTGCCTTGCCATTGCCAACACGGTGAAGGGTTTCGACCAGAACTACACCGAAGGTGACGTGAAGCTCTACAACTGTACAGGCTTTGACAACAAGAACAACTACCATTTCGGTAGTGCTCAGTGCCGCAGCTTAGTTATAAAGAACTGCATCAGCCATTACACAGAAGAGGCTGCCTGGGACAAACCGAAGGACGAATGGTGGAAGGACATCATCACCACCGCCAACTATACCCACAGCAGCAACTCATGGGACATGGAAGGCATGAAGCCTACGAATGAAGATTTTGTCAGTCTGGTACCGGCTTCAAGCATTGCCGCCCGCGATGCTGACGGCAACTTCAACGTACCTACATTGCAACTGGCAAGCGGCAGCAAGTTCATCGATGCAGGAGAGGTCATCACCGGCTATTCCGACTATAAGGGCAGCAAACCCGACCTGGGATGGAAGGAATACGACGGAAGCGTCATCCCCACCAGCATCGACAAGGATGTCACCTCGCTGCAAGGTGCACGCCGACTGAACATCTACGACACCAACGGCAAGCTGGTAGGCATGGTTAGCGACGGCAACATCGACAAGCTGAACCTGAAACACGGCATCTACATCGTTCGCGACTTCGACACGAACAAAGCAATAAAGATCAGGAAATAAAGAATGAGCGGGGATGCTTTCGGCATCCCCGCTCTCTTTATCTCTTTAGTACTTCATCGCTTTTCTCAGACACTTCATAAACCGCTGGTATTCCGTCTGTGTGATGTCCACCTTGCCGAAGCATCGTTTATGGGGATAGCGCGCCTTATAGTTGTTGCGCACCATTTCGTGGGTCACGATGTTCTGCACAGGAATGTTGTACTTCTCTATCAGCGGCAGCAAGTACTCGATGGCACTGTCTATCTGGTCTTGCGTCAGGGGCTCTACGAGCGTGTTGCCCTGAAACTCGATGCCGATGGTGAAGTGGTTGCAACCTTCCCTGTCGCCTAATACGGAACGTCCGGCATGATAAGTGACCGCCTCTGGCGGACACATGATGTAACGGGTTCCATCAGTATCTATCATCACGTGGGTTCCTACCTTCCTCTTCGATGAGGTCAGCACCTCCAACGAACGTTGTGCCGTGGGTTCTGCCGTATGGTGCAGGATGACACCCTGGACGTCGTTGACGGCATCGTGGTCGATGTTGGGTGTGGGATGGCTCACTTCCTGGTAGCCCGTCTTCCGGACATACGGCTCCTCTTGCTGTTGCATGCTGCCTTGCGAAACCGCCCACAGCAGGGTTGCCGAGGCTATGCAGGCTATGCTGATCAATACTTTCTTCATGGGTTTCTTCACTTTTATTTTATGAGATAATGGACTATCATTTGCGTGAACGGGGACGGGTGGAGATGTGTTGATAGGCTACGAGCCTGTCGGTCCTACCCCCCTGCTCTCTATAGTAGACGAGTGCCTGATACTCGTTTTCGGTCTGATAGAAATTGCCCTCGGAAGGAACAAAGCCCACTCTTCCGTCAGCACCCACCAGAAGGAACTGGTAGGAGTAGTAGCCCAACTTCAGGGGCAGCACCGCCTCGTATGATTTCGAGACTTCGTCGTATTGCATCCTGTACTGCGGTAGGAAGCGGTCGAACGTCCAATCGCCGTTCAGGTATACCTCGCCATTCAGTTTCTCGTCTGCCAGCAAGTGGAAGTGCACATCTATGTAGTCGCTGGTGAATGTCGACTCATAGTTGTCTGAGTTTCTGAAGACATAGGCACCGTTGGCATCTTCATCATAGAGATAGTTCCTTCTGGGTTCCGGCACATAGGGATAGGCATGGAAGCGTTTGCCGTCCCAGCTGAGCGACTCTATACCCATAGAGGCAACGTTAGTACTGAGTATCTCAAACTTATGATACTCGTTTCCGCCTTCAAAGATCAGCTCACGGCAGTGTTCCCACCGCAATCTGTCAGACAAGACATACTGAGGCTGCACGTTCCATCGGGCGTTGTCCCACCGTTTGTTCTGCATGACCACCGTCTTGAGCTGCTGCTGAGGGTTGACGACAAGCAGGTTGCCGTAGTTCAGTTCCATCGACAGTTGCTGATGGGTGTTGTTGATGTCGATGTCCGTATTCGTCGAAGCTACCATACCAAGCCCCATCAGCGGCTCGACGACCATCAGGCAGACGGTAAGCACAGGCTCTTCATTGTTGTTATCGTCATAAACGGTGACCTTGTAGTTGCCGCTCATGGTGAGCCTGCAGTTCTCGTTCGGAATCCTGAACTGGTAATGGGTGTAGAGCGTTGTGGTCAGCAGCGACTCCTGTATGTCGTCGATGACGTTTCCCGTATCGAAGCCTGCGATATAGTCTGTAGGGAACAGCTCAGTAGAGATGCTCCAGTCGGCTTCACAATGCTCCACCTTATACATGTATCGGTGGTATTCAGGAGTCAGGTCGTCAAAGGATATGCTGAACGAACATTTGCCCAGTTCACATATAGGCAGCGACATCCAGTCGTTGTTGGCAATGACTTTCAGCGACCTGATGTGGTCTTTGTAGATTTCATGACGCTGCGCCATGCCCTCGACATGACAGGTCAGCACGAGGAAGAGGAGCCACAACCATGCGGTTCCCTTCCCTGCCCTGTTGCTGAGTATGTGAACGTACTTCATGGAAAATCCTTGTTTGTATGATTCCGAATTGATGGAGCCTCGTGTCACTTTTTACGTCCAAAGCTCTTCAGCCAGTTCAACGGCTTCTTGACCAACGCCTTCAAGCCGCTTTCCTGTTGCGTCTTCTTGGGAAGGGCAAAGTCTTCACGCACGGCATACTTTGAAGATGTTGATGGGAGCGCACTCTCTGGCGTCTGACGAGGATGCTTCTTGCGACGCTTCTTCTTTTTCTTGACTCCTTCAGCCTGAGCGGGCTGCGGTTGCTGCTGCTTGACAGCATCCTGAGAGGGGGATTCTTGCTTGGGCTGTTTGGGATGCTTGGGCTTCTTAGGACTCTTCTGACTCTTTGGACTGGTCTGACTTTTCTGTTCCGTCTGCTCCTTCTGCTGGTCCGAAGTGTTGGCGGGTGCTTGCTTCTCTTTCCGCTCCGTCTTGTTGGTGGGCTTACGGCGGTGGGCATTTTGGTCGCGATCCTTCTTCCTCCGGTTCTTCGCACTTGAGCCTTTCTTTCCTTTATATTCCGGTGCTTCACCCAATGTTTCCGGCACCTCAACCTTTTCTACTTCTTTTCCAAGGAAGTGCTCTATCTGCTTGAAGTAATTGATGTCTTCCGGATTGACAAAGGTGATGGCACTACCATTGCGGTCGGCACGAGCGGTACGTCCTATGCGATGGACGTAGTCTTCGGCATCGTGCGGCACATCGTAGTTGATGACCATAGCGATGTCGTCGATATCTATGCCACGTGCCAGGATGTCTGTGGCTACAAGAACGTCAATCTGACCGCTCTTGAACCTGAACATCATATCGTCGCGCTGAGCCTGTGAGAGGTCTGAGTGCATTTCTCCGCTGTTGATACCCTGCCGTATCAGGGCGGTACTGATCTGCTTCACCTTCGTCTTCTTGCCAGAGAAGATGATGACACGCTTCAGATCGCCAGCCTTGAAGATGTCCTTGATGATGCCCAACTTCTGCGTTTCGTAGCAGACGTAGGCTTTCTGCTGTATCTTTTCTGCCGGCTTGCTCACGGCAATCTTCACTTCTACAGGATTCTTCAGCAACGTCTTTGCCAGCTCTTCTATCTTGTCGGGCATGGTAGCAGAGAACATGATGGTCTGGCACGTCTTCGGCAACTCCTTGGCAATCATGAGGATGTCCTCAGAGAAACCCATGTCCAGCATGCGGTCGGCTTCATCGAGAATGAAGAACGACACCTTGCTAAAGTCTACATTACCCAGACTCAAGTGAGAGATGAGCCTTCCTGGTGTGGCTATCACCACGTCGGCACCCATCGTCAGGCTTTTATATTCCTGGTCGTAACGGTTTCCATCGTTGCCGCCATAAACAGCTATGCTGCTCACACCCTTGAGGTAATAGCTGAAACCCTGCATGGCCTGGTCTATCTGCTGTGCCAACTCGCGGGTAGGAGCCATGATGACACAGTTGACGACATCTTTCGGGAAGTCTATCTGGCTGCCATCGGGGAGAAATCCGTAACCGTCGTCGAGCATACTCAGCACCGGCAACAGATAGGCTGCGGTCTTTCCCGTTCCTGTCTGTGCGATGCCCAGCACGTCGTTACCATCTAATATCTCAGGGATGCATTTCTCCTGTATCGGAGTACATGTATCAAAGTGCATGTCTTCCAATGCATCCAACACGTTGTCATTTAAGTTTAATTCGTCAAAATACATATTGAGGATTTACTGATTTTACAATTTCACGATTTATTTACGATAAACGGTTTTCAATTTTAAATTTTTAGTTCGGGGCCTTGCGATAGCAGAAGTAGGCAATGACAGCAAAAATGATGTTAGGCATCCATGCTGCCAGGATGGGGGGCGTGTCGGCATTGATGGCGAAGGTGGAGCTGATGGTCTGCAACATGATGTATCCGAAGCTCAGGGCGAGTCCTATGCCGAGGTAGAGTCCCATGCCGCCCTTCCGTTTACGCGAGGAGAGCGAGAAGCCAATGGTGGTAAGGATGAACGAGGCAAACGACATGGCGATGCGTTTGTGGAACTCCACCTCATACTGGACGACATTTCCCGAACCTCGTGACGTCTGCTTGGAGATGTAGTCGAGCAGTTCCGGACTTGTGAATGTCTCCTGCTGTCCTTTAGAATACACCAAGTCGGCAGGCTCCATGAGGATGAGCGTGTCCTTGACATTACCGCTGACGATGTGCTCCTTCAGTCCTTTGAGCGTACGGATTTTCCAGTTACGCGCCTTCCAGTGATACTTAGAGTCAGAGATGGTATCATATTGTATCTCCGTTGCCGTCATGTGGCTGACCAGTTTCTTGTCTTCAAACTTGTCGAGACAGAAGCCATAGCCGCGCTTGTACTTGTCGTCATAGTGCTGAATGTAGGCAATCGTACCCTTGCCCACCATCAACTGCACGTTCTCTGCCGCCGTATTCTTCTTGGAATTGCGGTAGAGCATCTCGAAGTTCTGCCGGATGACCGTGCCGTGGGGGATGACGAAGCTGTTCAGATAGAAGGTGGTTAGCGAGATCAGCACGCAAGAGAACATGTATGGCCGCATCAACCGCTTGAACGAAACGCCTGCTGCCAGCATGGCTATGATCTCGGAGTTGCCTGCCAGCTTAGACGTGAAGAAGATGACGGCAATGAAGACAAACAGCGGACTGAACAAGTTGGAGTAATAAGGAATGAAGTTGGCATAGTAGTCGAAGATGATGGCACGCCAGGGAGCATGATATTGCGTGAACTTTGACAGGTTCTCGTTAAAGTCGAAGACGATGGCTATCGAGATAATCAGCAGGATGGAATAGATGTACGTACCTATGAACTTCTTGATGATATACCAGTCGAGGATAGTGAAGAAGCGTTTCGGGCTGATGAAGTCCCACCCCTTCTTCAGCCAGTAAGCCATCTTCATGCACCAGGAAACCGCCTTCAGCAGAAGCGGGTTCTGTCTGATGGCGTTCCATGCGGCAATCCATGTGGCTTTGTTCTTCAACTTCTTGATATCCATTGTCTTTTTTTTTGTTGGGCGATACTACTCTGTTCAGGCTGTACGGCGGCTGGATGACGACCTTAGACGCGCCTGCCTAACTGCTCGATAACGCCACGCTTCCATGCTACGAAGTCGCCCTGCTCGATATGCTGTCTGGCATCGGTCACCAACCGCAGGTAGAACGCCAGGTTATGAATGCTGGCTATCTGCATGGCGAGCAACTCCTGTGCCTTGAACAGATGGTGCAGGTACGCCTTGGTATAGATTCTGTCTACCTCACAACCGGCAGGGTCTATCGGCGAGAAGTCCATCTCCCACTTCTTGTTGCGCATGTTCATCGTACCGTCATAGGTGAAGAGCATGGCGTTGCGCCCGTTGCGTGTCGGCATCACACAGTCGAACATATCCACTCCGCGCTCTATCGCCTCCAGGATGTTCTGCGGAGTGCCCACCCCCATGAGGTAACGCGGCTTGTCTTTCGGCAGAATCTCGTTCACCACCTCTACCATCTCGTACATCACCTCGGTAGGTTCGCCCACCGCAAGTCCGCCGATGGCGTTACCGTCGGCACCCTTGTCGGCGACATACTTGGCTGCTTCCTGCCGCAAGTCCTTGAAAGTACATCCCTGGACGATAGGGAACAACGACTGCTCGTAGCCATAGAGCGGCTCCGTCTCGTTGAATCGCTTGATGCAACGGTCCAGCCAGCGCTGGGTGAGCATCAGACTGTTCTTGGCATACTGGTAGTCGCTCTGTCCGGGAGGGCACTCGTCGAGCGCCATCATGATGTCGGCACCGATGATACGCTCCGTTTCCATCACGTTCTCCGGCGTGAAGATGTGCTTGGAGCCGTCGATGTGCGACCGGAACTCACAACCTTCTTCGCGCAACTTGCGGATGCCTGTCAGCGAGAACACCTGAAAGCCGCCGGAGTCGGTCAGTATCGGACGCTCCCATCCGTTGAAACCATGCAGGCCGCCTGCTGCCTTCAGCACCTCAAGCCCCGGTCTGAGGTAGAGGTGATAGGTGTTTCCCAGGATGATCTGCGCCTTCACCTGCTCACGCAACTCGCTGAAGTGCACACCCTTCACGGCACCACACGTCCCCACGGGCATGAAGATGGGAGTCTTAATCTGTCCGTGTGCCGTAGTAATCAGTCCCGTGCGGGCATCAGAAGCCGAATCGGTATGTTGCAGTTGAAACTTCATTCGGCCTTCTTCTCCTCTTCAATGTTGAACGTAACAGGGTGTTCTACCAGTTCGTCGGTAAGGGCAAACTCCCATACCTCCTGGATATTCTCGACATAGTGGAAGTCTACACCCTTGCGATACTTCTCAGGTATCTCGTCGATGTCTTTCTTGTTTTCGCGGCACATCACGATGTCGGTAATGCCGGCACGTTTGGCTGCGAGTATCTTCTCCTTGATACCGCCGACGGGGAGCACCTTTCCGCGAAGCGTGATTTCGCCCGTCATAGCGGTGTTCTTGCGCACCTTGCGCTGGGTCAGCGCAGAGGCTATAGACGTGGCGATGGTGATGCCAGCCGAAGGACCGTCTTTCGGTGTGGCGCCTTCCGGCACGTGGATGTGCATGTTCCATTGTTCAAAGATGCGATAGTCGATGCCCAGGACGTCGACATGAGCCTTCACATACTCCAAGGCGATGACAGCCGACTCCTTCATCACGTCACCCAGGTTGCCCGTCAGCGTCAGCTTGCCAGCCTTTCCCTTCGACAGCGACGTCTCGATGAAGAGGATTTCGCCGCCCACACTCGTCCATGCCAGTCCTGTCACCACGCCGGCATAGTCGTTGCCCTGATAGATGTCGCGATAGAAAGGCGGCTTTCCGAGCAGGTCTTCCAACTTGTCGGGCGTGATGGTCGACGTGTCGAGCTCACCGTCCATCGCCTTCTTGAACGCCAGCTTGCGCATCGCCTTGTTCACTTGCTTCTCCAGCTGGCGCACACCACTCTCACGGGTGTACTGCTCAACGACCTTCTCCAGCGCAGCCTTGTTGAACTTGATTTTCGGCTTCGATGTTTCCAGACCCGTATTCTCCAACTCTTTCGGCACCAGGTGGCGCTTGGCAATCTCTATTTTCTCCTCCGTGATATATCCGCTCACTTCGATAATCTCCATACGGTCGAGCAACGGACGCGGAATGGTATTCAGGTCGTTGGCTGTAGCGATGAAGAGCACCTTCGAGAGGTCATAGTCTACGTCGAGATAGTTGTCGTGGAACGCCGAGTTCTGTTCCGGGTCGAGCACCTCAAGGAGTGCCGACGAGGGGTCGCCGTTGATGGTATGCTGCGTCACCTTGTCTATCTCGTCGAGGATGAATACGGGGTTTGACGAGCCGGCTTTCTGTATGCTCTTGATGATTCTGCCCGGCATGGCTCCGATATAGGTGCGCCGGTGACCGCGAATCTCAGCCTCGTCGTGAACGCCACCCAGCGAAACCCTCACATACTTGCGTCTGAGCGCCTCGGCAATGCTCTTTCCGAGACTCGTCTTTCCCACTCCCGGCGGGCCGTAGAGACAGAGTATGGGCGACTTCATGTTGCCTCGGAGCTGCAAGACGGCGATATATTCCAGTATGCGCTCCTTCACTTTCTCCATGCCGTAGTGGTCGCGGTCGAGCACCTTCTGTGCTCTTTTCAGGTCAAGGTCGTCAGGCGTGAACTCATTCCACGGCAGCGAGACCATCGTCTGCAAGTAGTTCAGCAGCAGGCTGTAGTCAGGACTCTGCGGATTCAGCGTGTCCAGCTTGTCCAGTTCCTTGTAGAAGACCGCCTTCACCTCATCCGACCACTGCTTCTTCTCTGCTTTCTCTTCCAGTTCCTTGCGCTCAGGAGAGTTGCCACCCGTGCCCAGTTCCTCCTTGATGTTCTTGATCTGCTGTTGCAGGAAGTACTCGCGTTGCTGCTCGTCCAGGTCTTCGCGCGTCTTCAGACGGATGTCCTGCTTCAGCTGCAAGAGCTGGGTCTCGCGGTTAAAGACCTTCAGCAACCTGAACAGACGCCCCTTCACGGTGTCTTCCTTCAGCAGGTCTATCTTGTCTTCCACGCTGAACGGCATGTTGGAACATACGAAGTTGACGGTGATGATGTTGTTGGAGATGTTGTTCAACGCAAACTGTGCCTCGTCGGGCATCTCTTCGTTCTTTTGGATATACTCCATAGCCTGTGCCCGCATGTCTTCGTAAGCGGTGGCGAACTCCCGGTCGTCGGCAGCCGGGAAGCGTTCCGGAGCGGCTACGGTGACGCCCGTCAGGAACGGCCGCTTGCGCTCGATGCTCTTCACCTCACAACGTCCCAGCCCCTGGACGATGGCTGTCTTGTTCTCTGTACCAGGCATGTCGAGAATTCGGATGAGCTTGGCAAAGACGCCTAAGGGGTGCAGGTCGTCGTAGCCGGGATGATCCACGTCCGGCCGCTTCTGACAGACGACGGCGAAGATGGCATCGTCGTGCTGTGCCACCTGCTCCATCAGGTTGATGCTGGCGGTACGTCCCACGATGATAGGGGTGATGACACCTGGAAAAATCACTAAGTTACGGGTGGCGAGGATGGGTATTTCGCCTTCAAAGTTTACCTGAAAAAGATTGCTGATGTCGCCTTCATAGTCGGCAATCATCTGTATTCCGTTATTTTGCTTCATATTGTTTCTACTTTTGTTTTCGGGAGTTAGCCGCTTTGCGGCGGCGTTCTCTACCATATTGGGCTGCAAAGTTACAATTAAGTGAGCGAAATACAAAATGAAAGCACGCTTTTATTATTATTTAAGTTGCGGCAGTTAGCCGCTATGCGGCTGAAGGTGTCGGTATGATACCATACACGACGTGAGTTCGGTTTAAGTATGAGTGTAGGATGACACCGTTTCGAGAGCAATCCTGCACTGTGGTGCCCCTACAGGGGAAATAAAAAATAAAATTATACATACGACACCACCTCTGTAAACCGCTAATTCATAGCGACTTACGTGACAGGTGTCGCATAAAGTACTACACT
>ODAI010521640.1_pt1 | contig 28255 bp, 22 predicted proteins | sample 1539321 | NCBI WGS metagenome assembly ODAI01 (sample SAMN02144231, study PRJEB22623) | gut metagenome | biome: sheep rumen | host: Ovis aries | place: New Zealand
ATGTTCGACCACTTCAACAACCAGATGAAGATTATCGAACTGTTAGCCGACGGAGAGAGCGACAATATAGGAGCAACCGAACGACTCTTGAACAAGAGCAACATTCAGGCATTCAGTTTCCGTCCGGTAGGTGAAACCAGCAGTACACTAACCGACGAGGAATACAAAGCCAACGTACGAAAAGGTATCCAGAACTGCCTTCGTGGCGATGTATTCCAAATAGTTTTATCGCGCCGGTTCATCCAACGCTTCGAGGGGGACGATTTCAAACTTTACCGCGCGTTACGCAGCATAAACCCAAGTCCGTACCTTTTCTATTTCGACTTTGGCGGATTCCGTATTTTCGGTTCTTCCCCAGAAACGCACTGCAGAATAGAGGAAGGCAAAGCCTACATCGACCCAATTGCAGGCACGACCAAACGCACTGGCGACAAAGAGCAAGATGAGAAAAATGCCATCTATCTCCGAAACGATCCGAAAGAGAATGCCGAACATGTCATGCTGGTAGACCTTGCCCGCAACGATCTGAGCCGCAACTGCCACAACGTGAAAGTAGACTTTTACAAAGACATGCAATACTACAGCCATGTTATACACCTGGTAAGCCGTGTAAGCGGACAGCTTGACGAAGGAGCAGACCCAATCAAGGCCTTCATCGACACGTTCCCTGCAGGCACGCTTAGCGGTGCGCCAAAAGTACGGGCAATGCAGCTTATCAGCGAATACGAGCCACACAACCGCGGCGCTTACGGAGGCTGCATCGGCTTTATCGGACTTAACAAGAACTTGAACCAAGCCATCACAATACGTTCGTTTGTCAGCCGCAACGGCGAACTATGGTTCCAAGCCGGAGCCGGCATTGTTGCAAAGAGCAACGACGAATATGAGCTGCAGGAAGTGAACAGCAAACTCGGAGCTTTAAAGAAAGCCATCTTGATGGCAGAAAATATGTAAGCATATGAAGAAAATTGTAATCATAGACAACTACGACTCGTTCACCTACAATCTTTCGCACTTAGTGAAAGCGTTAGGTGCCGACGTCACCGTATACAGGAACGACCAGTTCGAGCTGCCACAGTTAGAACAATTCGACAAAATCATTTTGTCGCCAGGTCCGGGCATTCCATCAGAAGCAGGCTTACTGCTTGATGTGATTAAAAACTATGCTGGCAAGAAACCCATTTTGGGAGTCTGCCTCGGCCACCAGGCTATTGGTGAGGCATTCGGTGGGAAGTTGACCAACTTGAGCCAAGTCTACCACGGGCTCCAAACCCCATGCAACAATTTCGGCAACGACTATATTTTTGACGGCATTGGAAACATCTGCCAGATAGGCCGCTACCACTCGTGGGTGGTTGACAAAGAGGGGTTCCCGAAATGCCTTGAAGTAACAGCCGAAAGCGAAGAAGGCTTCATTATGGGGCTAAAGCACAAAGACTACGACATCCACGGCATCCAGTTTCACCCAGAAAGTGTGCTGACACCCGATGGCGAAAAAATTATAAGCAACTGGCTTAACCACTAACAACAAGATAAGAGTATGAACAAACTGATTGTTGAAACGTTGAAAAAACTCCATAAAGAATAGAAACAAAATCGTACCACAATGAAAAAAATACTTTCCCGATTAGTCAATCACGAGGAACTTACCCGTGAAGAGACCAAAGAAATACTTTTGAACATCACAAAAGAAGTATATCCACAAGAACAGATAACCGCCCTGTTAATGGCCTTCCAGATGCGCGGAATAACAGTAGACGAGCTGCTCGGACTGCGCGATGCCATTCTTGAGACCGGAGTACCTGTCAACACAAAGCCGTTCAAAGTGCTCGACATAGTGGGAACAGGCGGCGACGGCAAGAACACATTCAACATATCGACCTGTTCGTGCGCGGTAGTCGCTGGTGCCGGTTACAAAGTAGCCAAACACGGCAACTATGCAGCCACCTCGGTCAGCGGGGCGAGCAATGTAATTGAGGGACACGGAGTAAAGTTCACTACCGACAACGACAAGATTCTGGAATCGCTTGACAAGTGTAACTTTTTCTACCAGCACGCACAACTCCACGCCCGTGCCATGAAGTTCGTTGGTCCCATCAGGAAAGCATTACAGATACCAACTTGTTTCAACCTGCTAGGCCCGTTGGTCAATCCGTCACAACCCGATTACCAAATGCTGGGTGTTGCAAACCTCGACCAGATGCGCCTTTACAGCAACGTATACCAAAAACTAGGCATACGCTACACCATAGTCAATAGCCTCGACGGTTACGACGAGATATCACTGACCGGAGACTTCAAGGTAACATCGAACGACCTTGAAAAGGTATTCTCTCCTTCAGAACTAGGTTTTCCGAACTCAAAGCCAGGCGAGATTTGCGGAGGTGCGAAACAAACAAAAGAAGACGCAATTGAGATTTTCGACGATGTACTGCAAGACAGGGCCTCGGAGAGCCAGAAAAACGTGGTTCTGGCCAATGCCGGCTTCGCCATTAAAACCATCGAGAAAGACAAAAGTATTGAGGAGTGCATAGCCATCGCAAGAGAGAGCATCGAGAGTGGAAAGGCATGGAGCAACTTCAAGAAGTACGTCGAACTCAACTCGTAAAAAAAAGCCGCAATGACCATATTAGACAAGATAGTAGCCAACAAGCGCATAGAATTGGAAACAATGAAAAAAGAGTTTCCGATCGAGAGGCTGAAAGAGAGCGAATACTATTTCCGTAAAGGATTCTCAATGAAACAAAGCCTTGCGGACTCAAGCACCGGCATCATCTCGGAATTCAAGCGGAAGTCACCTTCCAAGGGATTCATCAAAGAAGGCGCCATCGTCACAGAAATCACTCCGGGCTATGAAGCCGCCGGTGCAAGCGGCATTTCGGTGCTGGCCGACAAAGACTTTTTCGGAGGGGGGGCTGCTGATGTAAAAGCCGCACGCGGTGTTGTCAAACACACCCCTATCCTATTTAAGGAATTCCTCTTCGACGAATACCAACTTCACTTGGCCAAGGCCTCTGGAGCCGATGTTGTTTTGCTTATTGCATCTATTATGGACGTAGACACTTGCCACCGACTGGCATCGAAGGCAAAAGAACTAGATTTGGAGACCCTTTTGGAACTTTACGAACCAGAAGAAGTCAGCCACATCCACCCGACCGTCGACATGGTTGGCATCAACAACCGCAACCTCAAAACTTTTGAAGTTGACTTGGCCGCATCCATCAAACTGTGCAACAGCATACCCGACGACTACTTGAAAGTGAGCGAAAGCGGCATCAGCGACCCTGAAACCGTAAAAATGCTCCGGGAAGAAGGCTTCCGCGGTTTCCTAATGGGAGAGAACTTCATGAAACAACCTGACCCAGCAAAAGGTCTGGAAAATTTCATAGCTGCCCTTAACGCTTAACAAAACGCCTATGCTGATTAAAGTATGTGGAATGCGCGAAACCGGCAACATAGCCGAAGTGAAAGCGCTACAACCCGATTTTATCGGGCTGATTTTCTACCCTAAATCATCGCGTTTTGTTGGAGAAGAGCCAACAGAAGCACAAGCGGCCAGCTTTGAGCCAGCTAAAAAGGTGGGAGTTTTCGTTAACAATACAGAAGAGTATATATTAGAGAAAATCGGAAAGTTCCACCTCGACATGGTACAATTGCACGGTTCGGAAACGCCCGACTTCTGCAAAGCGCTCACAGAGAAAGGAATTCCCGTTATAAAAGCCTTCAGCATAACAGATGCGAACGACTTGAAAAACGTGGAACTCTACAAAGGCTACACAAAATACAACCTACTCGACACAAAGACCCCAAAAGTAGGAGGTTCGGGTATAAAGTTCGACTGGCAAATTTTGAGTCAATACACATCAGAAACGCCATTCCTACTTAGTGGCGGGCTAGATTTAGAGGATGTTGAAGCCATAAAAAAATTAAGACATCCGGCATTAGCCGGAGTTGACCTCAACAGCAAGTTTGAAACTGCCCCCGCACTGAAAGATGCAAAAAAGTTGGAGGCTTTCTTCAGACAGTTGAGAAACAATTAAGAGTAAAAAAGAGCAAACAATATGAACAGAATTGACCGATTGTTCCAGAGTGGGAAGAAAGACATACTGTCTATCTTCTTCACCGCAGGATTTCCACACCTTAACGACACGGTGGAAATCATCAAGACCCTCGACAAAAAGGGTGTAGACCTAATTGAAATAGGAGTTCCCTTCAGCGATCCTATGGCCGACGGCCCGGTAATCCAGCACAGCAACCAAGTGGCCCTTGCCAACGGCATGAGCCAAAAAGTGCTTGTCGAGCAATTGAAAGACATCCGCAAAGAAACAGACATACCACTCATCTTCATGGGTTACATTAATCCGACCCTACAATACGGATTCGAAAATCTTTGCAAGAAAGCGGTAGAAATCGGCATCGACGGTTTCATCATACCAGACATTCCATTAGACGTATACCAGAAAGAGTATGCTGAAATCATCAAGAAATACGACTTGCGTTTTATCCTTCTAGTCACGCCAGAGACTCCAGAAGAACGCGTGCGTTTGATTGACGAAGTAAGTTCAGGTTTTGTCTATATGGTATCGTCAGCATCAACCACCGGTGCACAACAGAACTTTAACGAGACAAAAAAAGCCTACTTCAAGAAAATAGAAAATATGAACTTGAAGAACCCTACACTGGTCGGCTTCGGAGTTTCAAACAAAGAAACATTCGACGCTGCAGCAGCGCACTCGCGCGGTTGCATTATCGGCAGCGCATTCGTCCGTGCGTTGGAAGATAATCCAACAATTGAAGCCGCAGCAGAAAGCCTTATCAGCAAGGTTCGCGGAAAGTAAGAAATAAGCATACAAACGTCAAAAATTCTATAAGTCCGGCTAATTTGTCCGGACTTATTTTTTATACAATACAGAAAAAAGCATTTACCTTGTATTAATAAGAGCAAAAGAAGTATTTTTGTAAAAAAGAATCATAAAAGCGATAAAAACACAACATGTTATTTTCATCACTTACATTCCTATTCGTGTTCCTACCCATTGTACTCATCACCTATTATTTGGTGAAGCCAGCACTAAGGAACTCGGTTTTATTGTTTGCAAGTTTATTTTTCTACGCATGGGGAGAGCCTACCTACCTCATCATTATGCTTGCGACCATCGTCATCAACTACATAGGTGCCAGATGCATAGAAGCCTTTAGTTCAAAAAAGCTGGCATTGGCAGGAACAATAGCAGTCGATTTGGCTTTTTTGGGTTACTTTAAATACTACAACTTCTTTGTAGAAAACATCAATGCCATCTTCAGCAGCAATATCGACTTTGTAGAGATAGCACTACCAATTGGCATTTCATTTTACACATTCCAATCAATATCCTACCTAGTCGACGTCTACCGTGGCGATGCAAAAGCACAAAAAGACATCTATAAGTTGGCACTCTATATCTGCCTCTTCCCGCAGTTGATTGCCGGCCCTATCGTGAAATACCACGATGTAGAAGAACAAATAAACGACCGTAATGAGGATTTCGACAAGTTCAAGCAGGGCGTAAAGCGTTTTATCATCGGACTAAGCAAAAAAGTACTTATTGCCAACACACTAGCTGCAGTTGTCGACAAAGTTTATGGAATGCAAGTAGAATTCCTCACATCTTCCGCGGCCTGGTTGGGTGCCATTCTCTACCCGCTACAGTTATTCTTCGACTTCAGCGGTTACTCAGACATGGCTATTGGTTTGGGACTCATGTTCGGGTTCACCTTCAAGGAGAACTTCAATTTCCCTTACATAGCAAAGTCAATTACCGAATTCTGGCGCCGTTGGCACATCTCACTGTCAACCTGGTTCAAAGAATACCTTTACATTCCATTAGGAGGAAACCGAAAAGGGCCGAAACGCCAATTGGTCAATATCGGCATCGTATTCTTCTTCACCGGTATGTGGCACGGAGCAAGCTGGAACTTTGTTGTATGGGGAATGTGGCATGGCTTATTCAACATAATAGAGAAGGCAACAGGCTGGAACAAAGACAAGGAAAGTAAAGGTCTTACCATTGTCCAACACATCTACACCCTCTTCGTAGTGATGATTGGTTGGATCCTATTCCGCGCAGACTCTTTTTCACACGCTTGGAAAATCATCCGTCGTATGTTTTTCATTAAGCCATGCGACAAAAGCATCTACGAATTAGGTTACTACATTACATTTAACACATGGATTTTCTTGTTCATTGCAATCGCACTTTCTGCGCCACTGTTCGACAGAGTTCCAGCCAGCATAAAAGAGAATAGAGTCTCAAACATTGCAATCAACTGCGCACTTGTTGCATTATTTGCATTGTGCATCAGTTCTCTTGTTTCATCATCTTACAACCCATTCATCTACTTCCGTTTTTAATTGGCAATTATGAAGACATATATAAAAGAAATAGTAGCACTAACAATTGGCCTTATTTGCTCAATAGTAGTCTATAACACACAAGACCCCATTACGACCCCTATAGTCATTTCAATGGACTATCAGACACAGAGGCAAACCGATGGTGTCCAAATTTTTTATACTGAAGATTCGACCCAAACATATAGTTTCGAACGTTATGCAGTTTCGGAGCCTGTTTGTGGAATTCAGAAAGTAGAGTTTAAATTATACATCAAGGAGTTACAACATCTCAGAATTGACTTCGGTAAAAATCCTGGAAATACATTTATACGCAATTTAAAAATTTCAGGAGATAGAGAAGTTGTTGTAAATTACGATGATATTACGACCAATGAGTTATCTGCCTACGGATATAACGACGGCATCATGGGTATATCTTCAGATGGCGACGACCCCTTTATTGCCTTCAATAAACCTTTCAATATAAAAAGTAAAGAAAGCGTTATTAACCGACTCATCTACGCCAATATATGTCTACAATTAGGAGCCTGTTTCGTCTACCTAATTATTTTAGCACTTGGAAGAATCAAAGGAAATGAAAATAATAAGAGTCTAAAATTTGTATTCCTTTGTTTATCATGTGCATTAGCTTGTTACTTAGCTTCAAAAGTCGAAATAGGAGAGCCTACAGAAAAACCTATCGAGTTATCGATAGATGTTCAAGCAGAGACTAAGGCTGAAATAAGAGCCTATTATACCTCTGCAGATGGAGAACCATTTAATGACGAGAAATCAGTAGCCACTATAGTAAATCCAGGTTCCAATAAAATCAAATTTGAATTACCAATACATAATTTATATTTGCTACGTCTAGACTTTGGATCAATCCCTAAAACATTAAAATTAGACAACATTAAAATACACGGAAATTCTGATTTTCTTATCAACGACTTCTCTTTCGCCACAAAAAACGACATCAATAAATTTGAAACAAGAGAAACTGGGATAACAATTAATTCAGAAGGATTAGATCCATGGATTGCATTCCTCAAGCCTTTTAACGTAAAGGCTGCAACGCTCATCATTCCTGACTCTGTTATCTTCTCTTCGTTATTCTTAACATTATTCGCCCTATTATTTTTCATATCAACCCTTTTCTGCGACAAAATATCAGGGAAAAGGACAGAAGATATTGCATTGACCACCATATTCTTAGGGACCTGTATAATTCCTTCTTTCTATTTGTCCGATAAGACATTTTCCGAGAAAGAGAAACGAAACCTAGAGCCCTTCCCTACACTTATAGACTCTACTTCTTTCAACAACAATTATACAAATCAATTTGACAAGTGGTACTCTGATCATTTCCCATATAGAGATGAATTGGTAACTATTAGCAACTCCATATTACAATCAAAAGACGACGCACAGAACGATGATGTCATGGAAGGTAGAGACGGATTCTTCTTTTTAAAGAACGACCATGTCATTGAAAACTTTGCAAATATTCCGGTAATGTCGGATGAAGATCTTATCAAAGCCAAAGACTACCTGTGTTTAATCGACAAATGGTGCAAAGCAAAGGGGAAAAAATTCCTCTTAGTTATTTGTCCAAACAAAGCCACCATATACCCAGAAAAAGTTAAACACATCAAGAAGATAAACAACGACGCAAACAGCGACGCTATGCGTTTTCTTCAGATAATGAATGGCACTGAAGTAAACACTCACTTCATGAAAGATGAATTTTTAAAGCACAAAAACGAGAAGTACTTATTGTATAGAAAACAAGACACCCATTATACCGATATAGCGGCCTATTACACCTATGAAACCATTATGAATACTATGGGGAAAGACCTAGAACTAGAATGTATTCCGAAAGAAAAGATTCTAAGTTTTGAGTTCAGAGACAATGGAGGCGGAGACTTAAAAGGACTTATGCCAGGAGGTATGCCACAAGACACTACTACTTATATCGCATATAATACAGACGGACCAAACATCACATTTTCAAATAACGACAACCACAGCATACTGACAAATAGCAATGGTTCAAAACGTCTATACATTTTAGGAGACTCCTTTACTCATCGTCTCGAAGTTTTTCTAGCACTTAATTTTCAATTCATAGAAACAAACAGGAAAGACCAGTATTTCTTATCTGATGAAACATTAGCAAACATAGAAAACAATGCAGACGCACTTCTTTTCGTGATAGTTGAAAGGCATCTTTCACTCCTCTCTAAGCAAACTCTGTACTCAAAATTACAAGCTTTCGCTTTGGAACAAGGTATAAAATAGCACAAAGAACAAGCTATATAATAATTAATACTTTACATAATGGTACCTAATGAAAAAAAAGGCAGAGACTATAAGTTCGAATTCATAAGAGTTTTAGCAATTTTCCTTGTTGTGGGCTCACACTCTCTTAATGTTTTACAACCAGACGGGACTGCATTTAAAGATTTCTGCATAAAATTGATCTCCACATGTTTTGTTACATGTAATGCTCTATTCTTCTTTATCAGCGGAAAATTTGCCTTGCAAAAAAAAGTCGAGGACGGGGAATACACGAACTATTACTCAAAAAAATTTTTCCATGTAATCTTCCCTGTTTTAGTATATATGGTCATCTATACAATTTATGATGTTTGGTCTAAGACACATTCACTAGAAGGTATAGGTAAAACTATCATAGACAACATCATATTCAACTATAATGCAGGTCACCACTTTTGGTTTATGTATGTTATAGTCGGGCATTTAATGCTTGCTCCTTTTATGGCAAAAATACTTGTCGGATTATCTCGTCGGGAAGCTATGATTTTTGTTGGAATAGGAATTTTATATAATACGGCATACGCATATACTCCATTATTTACACAGGTACCAGTTGCATGGGTTTATCCTTTAGGTCTGTGGGCAATTTATTTTTATTTGGGGGGATGTTACGACAAAATCATACAAACAGACAGAGACCGTAAGATAATTCTTATTTTGGGAACAGCAGGACTTATTATCATTTTCCTTAAGATGTATTTTTCATCTTATCAATCTTTCATCTGTGACCTAATGCCTTCCTTCACTTTCTTTTCCCTAATGGTATACCAGATACTCCAAAAATTTCATACTGACAATAAAAAGATTCAAAGTTTCATTATCTTCTTAGGAAAGAGGGCTTTCGGAGTTTATTTAATTCATATCATAGTTATATGGGAAGTGCTTCCTTCGCTTTCATTTACGACAACCTATCCAAACGTAATTTCTTTATTTGCAGTTATGGTTATCGTATTTATAATTAGCATTATTGTATCATACTTAATTGAATTAATTTTGCTAGCTCCAATTCAAAAGCAAGGAGTATATTTAATAAAAAAAACTTTTTCAGGAAAACAACCAGATTAATTAACATAAAGATTTTCATCGATATAACTAGTTCAACAATCCGTTATACAGTTAAATTGTTTTAAAACACAATTAATAACATCAACCACCTTTATTTATTAATACAACAACGTTTTTTTTGGGGGGGCCGTCCTCATCTTGGTTAGAGCCTCTGTTCAGGGTAATAACTGAAATAATCTAAGGATTGTCGTTTAATGTTTTCTTTTTGAGCCAAGCGGCGACTACTCTCCTCTCCTTTCTTCGCTCTGCCCATCAAAATAATGTTTATATAGCAAGCTTATTCCGGTCCTTGTGGCCGGACCTGTATGCACAGACCTCTTGCAAGAGCTATTGTTAACAGCATTCACATCTTCAAACTACAGACAGTTAAGCCTTCCGTTCCTGCCTTTGGGTTAGCTGTACCACGTTTGCAGTGTGAATGTCGAAAAAGGAGAACAGGCTCTCCGTAAATTTTGTTCTGACCTTGACTCTTTTCAAGTCGTAGTGCTCTTTCTGCGTCCCGGGATAGCCTTCCATTGCAGTTCCTCACTTTGGCCAGTTCCTTTCCGACGAGGTCTTACACCTTCTTCTCTTCATTGAACGGACAGCCACACTTGACGAACGATATCTGGATGCCATTCTCCTTGCAGTAGTCTCTGTTCTCGGTTCCGACATAGCCGGTCTCACCTCCAACCATCTTTACTTCCACGTCAAACAAACGCTTATGCATTTTCAGACAGAGCTTCAGCCTGAAGCCTTCGTGGAAGAATTTGAAGTTACTGTTATAGAATATAAGGATTGTCCAGCGTAAGATATTGTACTGAATTTTCTCAACGTCCCTTGAAAAGGGACGCAACTATCCAGAGGATTCCGTTAAAGCATTCTTCGATAACGCAAAAAAAGGACATATCATAAATGCATTATGATACATCCTCACAATAAACTTACAATTATATATTACCGTATACCATTAAAGAAAGCAAATATGCCATCAAACGGTATCATATCAGTTCTATCATACAAATCAACATGAGTAGCACCAGGTATAGTCAACACAACCTTCGGATCACTACAGAAACGGACCACATCGTCTGTCATATATTTGTCCTTCGCAGCCTCACCAACCAAAAACAGCAAAGACAGGTTCACATCTGAAAGGTGTTCTACTAAATTAGCACCCAAGAAAGAAGAAAGATTTGCTTTAGTAAAGCAGCACTTAGCCTGTGGATGCCAACCGCGCTTAGTGCCATAATAGTTGAACAAATCAGCATCTGCAGGAGACATACCAGCAGGAGCAGAATCGGCAGGAGCAGCATCTATCATTTGAGTAAGTGCATGTTTTCCACTATCAACATCTGCCCAACGGATTTCCACCAATTCCTTATGCTTATTAATAAAATCAGGAGCCTGAAGATCAAGCATTCCATAACGAGAAATACGAGTCATATCTATAAGACTTACAGAAACTAACGCCTTTATTCGCTTATCAACCTTAGCAGCATTCAAAGCAAAAGTAGCACTGCTACCCAAACCAATAACAGCAATCTTGCTACGGTCAACAAAAGGCAAAGAGCCCATATAGTCGATACCAGCACTGTAGTCTTCTGTGAAAATCTCATAAGAACCAGTATAACGAGGCTCTCCCGAACTTTCACCGTTAAATGAGTGGTCAAAAGCAACAGCCACACAACCGCGCTTCGCCAACTCCATCGCATAAAGACCAGCGCCCTGCTGCTTTACGCCACCGTAAGGAGCGCCCACCAATACAGCAATATGTTTTGCGCTCTTATCAATATTTTTAGGCAAATACAAGTCAGCCGAGATAGTAAAGCCATAATTGTTCTTGAAAGTCACATGTTCGCGAGACACCTCTGAAGCCAATTCAAAAGTATAGGTTTCACTACCTTCTGCAACTATGGTTTCAGAGCCGCCATTTGAGCAACTTTGCACAGAAGCAACACCCATAAGAGCAGCCACGACCGATGCCGTAAGGAAAAACTTTTTCATCTTCTATTTATGTATTTTAAACTCTATGTAAAATATAACTTACAAAGATAAAAAAGATTGCACAAAAGAAGACAAAAAACAGAGAGCAAGATAAAGCTCCGAAAGAAGCGAACACCGCCGCCAATAAAGACAGCATAAAACGTATAAATATTGCATCAATATACAATAATCATCTCCATAGGGAGTACTAGATCGGATTTACCCGTATAAATACAAACCGAAATCACAGAATAAAGAGAAGTAAAGATAAAGAATGGAGATAAATTTGTAACTTTGCAGAAAGGATAAACAAGAAATTATGGCATACAATTTTATGAGTGCAGATGAAGCTGCACGTCTAATTAAGAATGGAGACGTAATTGCCACTAGCGGTTTTACCGCATCGGGAGCACCAAAAGAACTACCGACAGCAATTGCCCACTATGCGGAAGAAGAACACAAAGCCGGCCGCGAATTCAAAATAGCCCTTTTCACCGGTGCCTCTACGGGAGACTCGTGCGATGGTGAATTGGCCCGCGCCAAGGCAATGAGTTTCAGAACTCCGTACCAAAGCAACAAAGACCTCCGAAAAGCCATCAACGCAGGCGAAGTCAACTATATTGACGCTCACCTTTCACAGCTGGCGCAAGAATTGCGCTACGGCACCTACGGACAAATTGATGTGGCCATTATAGAAGCCGCTGACCTCAGTGCAAACGGAGACATCTTATTAACAGCCGGAGTCGGCAACGCACCAACCTATGCCCGTCTTGCAAAAAAAATCATCGTAGAGATTAACGACATGCACCCAAAATCGATATTGGGTTTGCACGACCTTTACGAGCCATCAGATCCTCCTTATCGCAAGGAAATTCCTATCTTCTCTGTAAAAGACCGCATCGGTACACTTACATTGAAGGTAGATCCTAGCAAAATCATAGCAGTAGTCAACACCCACCGTCCTAACGAAGTGGGCAAATTTACCCCTATTGACGAGACCACAGCCAAAATTGGTTGTAACGTGGCTAAATTCCTCGCTTCGCAGTTGAAGAGCGGATTCATTCCAAAAGAATTCCTTCCTATCCAGTCGGGTGTTGGAAACGTAGCAAACGCGGTTCTCGGTTTCTTGGGCGACGACAAAGACATCCCTGCCTTCACAATGTACACCGAAGTAATTCAAGATTCGGTAATTGAGCAGATGAAGAAAGGACGTATCTCTTTTGCCAGCGGCTCTTCATTAACCGTAACAGAAGAAGTGTTGGAAGACATCTACGGCACATTGGATTTCTTCCGCGAGAAACTGGTTCTTCGTCCTATCGAGATTTCCAACAACCCAGAGGTTGTCCGCCGACTCGGTCTTATTGCGCTTAACACCGCGCTTGAGGCAGACATCTACGGCAACGTCAACTCGACCCACGTTGTTGGCAACAAGATGATGAACGGTATTGGCGGTTCGGGAGACTTTACCCGCAACGCATACCTGTCAATTTACTCTTGTCCTTCCATCCAAAAAGGCGGATGCATCAGCCCAATCGTCCCTATGGTTAGCCATGTCGACCATAGCGAGCACTCGGTAAAGGTTTTAATTACAGACCAGGGTATCGCAGACTTGAGAGGAAAATCTCCAAAAGAGCGTGCGAAATGCATCATCGAGAACTGCGTACATCCAGACTACAAACAGTTGATGTGGGATTATCTGAAGCTAACCGACGGATGCGCACAAACCCCTCACAGTTTGAAAGCCGCATTCGCTCTTCACAACGCATTCAACGAAACTGGCGACATGCGCAATGTAGATTGGAGCAAATACGAATAAATAGAACAGATTTTTTACATTAAAGGAAAAAGATGAGTCAATGACTCATCTTTTTTCATCTAATCATTGTAGCAGATTGGGAAAAACAAAAAAATATCCTTACAAGAAGTTCGTGTTATTCCTTTGTGTAGGCATTATAAATACAGTTATTGGAGGAGGGACAATGTTCATTCTATTCAATTTATGTGGATGGACCTATTGGACTGCAAGTGCGGCAAATTATATCGTTGGAGGGATATGCAGTTTCTTCCTCAATAAAGTCATCACATTCAAAGACAACGGGAAAGCGACAAAACAAATCATACCATTCATTCTAAATTTACTAATTTGCTACTTTATTGCATATTACTTTTCAAAAGATATTATATTTGCACTGCTAAATGATAGAATATCTATCAAAATAAAAGAAAACATAGCAATGCTAGTAGGAATGGGAGTTTATACTATCTTAAATTTTTTAGGACAACATTTCTTTATTTTCAATAAAAACAAAAATAATCCATGATAACGATTTCTATAATCGTACCTTGCTACAACGAAGAAGAGGTCATCATACCATACTTTAAAGAAACGAGTAAGGTTCTTATAGGGATGGATGTAGAACAAGAGTCAGAATTCATATTTGTTGACGACGGTTCTAAAGACATGACCCTACAAACATTGAAAGAATTATCAGCAGAACATCCAAACGTCCACTACATTAGTTTTTCAAGAAACTTTGGGAAAGAAGCTGCTATATATGCGGGATTAAGTAAAGCAAAAGGTAAATATGTGGCAATAATGGATGCAGACCTTCAAGATCCTCCAACATTATTACCACAAATGAAAGAAGCAATTGAGAATGAAGGTTTCGAGTGTGCGGCAACGAGAAGAGTAGACCGTAAAAACGAGCCTCCAATCCGTTCTTTTTTTGCCAGGCTATTTTACAAAATCATGGGAAAGGCTTCTGACATCGAAGTTGTTGACGGAGCTAGAGACTTCAGACTAATGACTAGAAAATATGTTGAAGCTGTTCTTTCCCTAAAAGAGAAAAATCGTTTTTCAAAAGGCATATTCCCATGGGTCGGCTTTAAGACAAAATGGTTCGAATATGAAAATATTGAACGAGTTGCAGGCACGACAAAATGGTCGTTTTGGAAATTATTTCTTTATTCGATAGATGGTATCATAGGTTTCTCAACAAAACCATTAGCATTTTCCGCAATCTCGGGAATCTTTTCAATGTTGCTATCTATAATAATCATCATAGCTCTTGTAATTAGGAAGATTCTATACACTGATTGTGCAATCGAAGGATGGGCAAGTACGATTTGCATAATGCTATTTATTGCAGGTATTCAATTATTTGCAACCGGCATAATAGGCATTTACCTATCAAAAATATATACAGAAATCAAACAACGTCCTATTTACATCATCTCAGAAGAAAAATAAAATGTTAGAATACTTAAAAAGCATCAAACTACACAACGCGTTATTCATCGCATTCACTGTATCAGTTGTCTGTGCCATATTTTCAGATTTAGGATTTAGCACAAAAAACACAGTTCTATTCATTAATTTTGGTACATGTTTTTTTATTCTATCAGGAATAACATACAGATTTAAGAATCTTTTTACCGAACACAAAACCTTTTCATCAGACGAAAAATTACATTTTTCGGGAATGATTTTTTTCACATTGTTGATTTTCTTTTTCTTTTCAGATAAAACGCAATGGGGAGATGACGTTATATTCAAAACTTACCTAGACAACAGTACATTACACCACTATTTAACGGAGAGATACAACATATGGTCATCTAGGATTCTTATAGAAACTGTTTTAATAAGTATAGTCAAAGCCAACACCTACCTTTGGAGAGTTATTACAACCATTCTAGTGACTGTAATCGTAGAATGCGTCATTTCATTATTTGTTTCTGAAAAGAACAGAAAATACAGTTTCATCGCCTACCTACTAGCTATTTTAACAATCCCGGTCATCACCCTTTGCGACGCAGGGTGGTTTGCAACAACGATAAATTATCTATGGCCTTTCGCAGCCTTTATGACGTTGATGATCATCGTAAAAAAGATGTTCTGTAATGAAAAGACCAACGGATTTGAGAATGCGCAAGCTATTGTATTAACACTGTTTGCATCCAACGCAGAGCCAATAGTCCTTTCTATCGTATGTATTTTAGCTCTATTGTTTTTTTATAAAAAATACGAGACAAAAAAATCCATTAAAGAATTAGCGAAAGAAACCAATAAATTATATTTTATTATTCTTTGTGTATCTTTTATCGAACTTTTATTTACATTGCTTGCTCCTGGAAATGCAAACAGAGTAATATATGAAACAAGCAATTGGTACCCAGAATTCGCTAATTTCAACATCATTGACAAAATAAAACTTGGTATTGTTTCCACAATGCCATTCTTTTATGCCAATAAAATCGCATTATCAAATGTCGGTTATCCAACAAACTTTATCATATTAATACTTATGCTATTCACATGCATAAAATTGTGGGATACCAGAAACAAAAAGATATTGTGTCTACAAAGCCTAGGTATACTAATAGTCCTTTACAACCAGTTCTATATTGTTATGGACGGTTTTGGGAAACAATTAGACTCAAGTTGGTATATTCTTGCCAATTTCAAAATCGGGACAAAATCCGATATAGGTAGCGGACTTTTATATTTAGAGATATTCATATATCTAGTAACATTCGTTTCTTTAATTATAGGAGTCTACAACGCACTCGGCAAAAAAAAGAACGCCTTATTGGCATGTGTCATATTGCTAGCAGGAATCTGCACACGTCTCATCATGGGATTTTCCCCTACCGTATATGCAAGTGGAGTTCGTACATTCCTACTATCAGAGATATCATTCTTGATTGTTGCAATTATGGTAATAAACGAACTTATTAGCGATGAAAGAAGGAAAAATTTAACATTAGCCACATTCGCAGCCTCTATGCTATACATTTTCCTTTTAAGTCCGAAATCAACAATCGGAACAGAATCGGAGAATAAAATAGAGTTGGTCTCATTTGAGGATTTGAACAAACTACCCATCCATGAGAATAACAATGCTAGAAATGCATTTAGAATCGACGCTAACAACAACTCGTTACAACCTGAGAATGAAGACGTATTAGATTTCGACCCTGAAAAAGGAATATGCCTTACAGGCTGGGCATTCGACATAGAGGACAGAAAAGCGCTAAGCGATATCTTTATTGTAATAGGCAACAAATGTATAAAGGCAACCTACGGAAGTAAGAGAGAAGACGTAGCAAAAGCCTTCCAAGTTGATGAAAACGTGGGGTTCTCTATTAACATACCAAGAGAACTAATTCTAGATAACAAAGAGAAAATATATGAAATATCATTCTTCGCAGTTAACTCGTCAAACGAATTCAAATACAATTCTATTCCATTCAAAATCAGATATCCACAAACAGAAGAAAGGAAACTGAGCGGCAATAATTTGGAGTCTGGTTTTCACATTGAAGCGTGTAACAACATTCCTCAGAAAGAAGGGGTTTTTAATTTAATACTTGACAAAAAAAGCGGTATCAACATTGGAGGCTGGGCAATAGACTATGCAAAAAAGGAAAGACTAGGCGGAATCCAAGCAATTATTGGAGACACTACAATAAACGCCTCTTATGGAGTTGAAAGAAAAGACGTTGCAGATTTTTTCAAGATGGAAGACAAACAATTAGGTTTTTATCTGCAAATACCAATAGACGTTTTCAACAAAAGACAGAATACTTCCAAAATCGAATTTATTCTCTTATCAAAAAAACTAGACTATAAATACGAGCCTATTGTATACACAATAACAAAATAGACAACTCATTATTATTCATTATTTTACAACAAAGCAGCTAATATATTTACGTTTTTTTTCACAAAAACGTAAATTTGGCACGGGTATTGAATATCAATTAGAAACAAACGACAAAATTAACGATTATGAAAGTACTACATATTTTAACTAGCTTAGCAACCGCTGCGTTGCTATTTGCAGTAGCACCAGAAGCAAGTGCACAACGTGGCGCAATGCAAAGGACGCATTCACAAGGCGGCCACGACTCTCGCGGCTCACACTCTGCTCCAAGCAACAATGGAGGAGGAAACCGTATGAGCGCAGCACCAAGCAATAATGGAGGTGGGAACCACCATGCGGCGCCAGCTCCAAGACACAACAGCCGTCCATCATCGGCTAACGGTCGTCCAATGGGTCACGGAGGTAATCCAGTCCGCAATGCGAAAGGTGGTCACGCCTATGGAGCACCTCACCACGCAGCACCAGCACCTCATCATGGTCCAGCTCCAAAACACCACCACGCACCTGCGCCAGCGCCAAGACATCACCATGCACCTGCGCCAAGATACTACGCAGGGCCTGCACATCCACACCATCCAGGTCCAAGATATGTGCCACGCCCACGCCACCACGGTCCAGCACCAGTCTACCACAGACACATCGACCGCCGCGCACGTGTATTCTACATCGACGAGGTTCCATATTACTCATGGGGAGGCGTCTACTATCGCTACATACCATCTTACGGATATGAAGAGATCTTGATGCCACAAGATGTAGTAGTAACAGAACTTCCATACGGAGCAACAGTCACCTACATCAACAACATTGGCTATTACGAGGCAGACGGCATGTGGTTCCAACCAGTTGACGGAGGATACTTGCTCGTAGAGCGTCCGGTAGCCCGTGTAACGGTAGCTGTTCCTCGTCCAACCGTAAGTTTCCATGCATCTTTCGGATTCTAACAAGAAGAATAACAAAAACAAGTTCCTTACAGAGCATGTTTTTTCTTCCATTCGTTTCTATATGAACAAACAAGCCATTTTAATAGCAGCACTTCTGTTTCTTCCAGCCAGCTTCCATTGTGCATCGGCCACCTCGAACGGGAAGAGGACCGTTAGAACAGAGGCCCGTTTTGCGCCCCAAGTAAAAAAGACCGGCCATGTCTATCGACAGACAATAGACAGCAGGGCTCGCACATTCTACATAGACGGGATTGCCTATTACTGCAACGATGGCGTATACTACCGCCATGTGCAAGGTAAGGGATACGAGGAAATACAAATGCCCGAAAATGTGGTTGTCCAAGACCTTCCTTACGGAGCTAGACGGACCTATGTAAATGGTTATAGTTACTATAATGCCGATGGCATGTGGTTCCAGCCCATCACCAACGGATTCTTAATCGTAGGACAACCCCGCACCGCGAATGCCGCCTACAACCCAACTCCAGCAAAGACTTACAAAGCCACATTTGGCTATTAAGGACAAAAACAAAAGAGGGTATATCAAAATGATATGCCCTCTTTCATTATACAAGAATTATCCCAAAAGGTATATATACGTTACTTTGGCACACTCTCTCAACTTTATATCTCGATTACATCTTTCTGTTTTATCCAAAAAGAAAAGACAACTTCGTTTTATTGAGCAATGCAGAAATTAACCAAGTTAAGCAAAGAACAACAACAAACAATAGAAAAGGAGCAATGAACAAATAATTGTTCATAAAATCTGTAATCCACCCTCGCTCAAGAACAAAAAGAATTAGAATAAGATGCAACAGATAAATTCCCATGCTATTCTTATTCAACGACATCACCCAATTATTACGAGCGAGTTTATTTACGCCAGAAACATTCTTAAACAAGAAAAGCAACAATACAGATATAAAGAAGCCACACAAACGAGCAAGCATATCAGAGTGGTATCGGAAAGTACTATCTGTAAGAAAGAATAAGGCAACTAAAGCGAATGCCAATGCACCTGCGACAACACTCTTAGCGACTTTTTTCTCGACAAAAATATCCACATCATGATTTACGATTACAACACCTAAAAAGAAATATGGGAAGTAAGCCAAAAAAGACTCTATACATAAAAAATCTGTCAACAAATTGAAATAAAGGAAGAAATAAAGTAGAGAAAAAGAAAAAAAGCACACAATCAAATTCACAATAAGGGGAAGTTTGCTCCACAATTTCTCGGAGAGAGCGATGGTTACGAAGCACCAAAACAACATCAACAGATACCACAAATGATCGATGCCCCTAAAAATATCTGAAAAAGTCCCTCTATCAGGCATTAACAACAATATGACAGAGAACCAAATACCATAAGGCAGTATTAAACGTTTTGCTTTCTTTTTCAAAAATTCAAATTTATCTTCATATCTTCCACACTTCAACCTTAAAAACGCATACAGATAACCAGAAATAAGAGTGAAAGCAGGCATATCAATAGTATGCAGGTATTTTGATAAATGCAGATAAGACTGATTAAACCCAACACCTAGTCCCCAGTGTTTAGGATCCAATTCACAAAAAGAGTAAGCGCAAAAGCAATGGTAAACTACGACCATAAGCATTGCCATTACGCGTAAAACGATAATTTCTTGTTTTTGCATAATTAAAAATTAAACACACGAAATTATAAAGAAAAATCAACATTCTTGATAAATAGAAAGAGCAATAAAGCAGAAAACAGACACACATGACCATTTTTATAACTATCTTTGCTTAAAAAGGAAATACTATGGATTTAACAAAGGTTTTTCAACAAGTAAAAGCAGCATCGCGCTCGCTTACCCTCATCAGTAAAGAGAAGACAAACGAAGTGCTTGTAGCATTAGCAAGTGAAGTAGAAGCTAAATCTGCAGACATTCTTGCTGCCAATGCAAAAGACTTGGCAAAGAAAGACCCGAAAGATCCGACCTACGACCGCCTGAAGTTGACCGAAGAACGTCTTAAAGGCATTGCCGACGGCATTCGCGATGTAGCAAAACTACCATCTCCAATAGGGCGCACCATAGACGAGAGAGTTCGTCCGAACGGTCTTAAAATAAAACGAATCAGCGTGCCATTTGGCGTAATAGGCATCATCTACGAAGCACGTCCAAACGTCAGTCTCGACGTATTCTCACTATGTTTCAAATCGGGCAATGCCTGCGTCCTTAAAGGAGGAACCGACGCCCATGAATCAAACAGCGCCATTGTAAACGTAATTCACGATGTTTTAAAGAAACAGGGAGTAAACGAGGACATTGTCGCACTTCTGCCCGCTGGCCGTGAATCGACAGGAGAGATGCTTAACGCACGAGGCTACATCGACGTAATCATACCACGAGGAAGCGCAGGACTCATCCGTTTTGTCAACGAAAACGCAAAGGTTCCCGTCATAGAGACAGGAGCAGGAACCTGCCACACCTATTTCGACGAAAAGGGTGATGTAGAGAAAGGGAAAAACATTGTATTCAACTCAAAGACCCGCCGTCCGAGCGTATGCAACACACTCGACACCATCATCATCCACAGCAAACGCTTAGCAGACCTCCCTGCTATTTGCGAGCCTTGCGCGTCAAAGAACGTGATTATCTATGCAGACGAAGCGTCGTTCAAAGTTTTGGAAGGCAACTACCCTGCCAATTTGCTGGAGCACGCTGGCGCAGACGATTTCGGGAAAGAGTGGCTTGACTACAAGATGTCTGTCAAAACCGTGAACAGTATTGACGAAGCACTCGAGCACATCCAGACCTACGGGACAGGGCACAGCGAAGCTATTGTTTCGGAAGACCAGGCCGCATGCGACAAGTTCGTACAAATGGTAGACGCCGCATGTGTATACACCAACGCGCCAACCTCGTTCAGCGATGGTGGAGAATTCGGCCTAGGTGCAGAAATAGGTATTTCTACTCAGAAAATGCACGCCCGTGGTCCAATGGGCTTGGAAGAACTAAACACCTACAAGTGGGTGATAGCAGGAAACGGTCAAGTTAGATAAAACCAAAAGACAAAACAAATCATAAAAGAAAATGAGATATTATACTGGCGTAAAAGACCTCGGCAACCTACAGGAAGCCGTAAAGGAAGCACTTGAAATAAAGAAGAACCGTTTTGCCTACAAGCATCTCGGAGAGAACAAGACGCTTTTGATGGTATTCTTCAACAACAGCCTCCGTACCCGTCTTTCAACACAGAAAGCAGGAATGAACCTGGGTATGAACACCATTGTGCTTGATGTTAACCAGGGAGCATGGAAACTCGAGACAGAACGCGGGGTGATAATGGACGGCGACAAGAGCGAACACTTGCTCGAAGCTATTCCTGTAATGAGCCAGTTCTGCGATGTGATTGGTATCCGTTCATTTGCAACATTTGAGAACAAGCAGAACGACTACGAAGAGACCATCGTAAACCAGTTCATCAAATACTCGGGAAAACCTGTTTTCAGTATGGAAACCGCAACTTGCCATCCACTTCAGGCATTTGCTGACCTCATCACCATCGAAGAATACAAAAAGGTAAAACGTCCGAAAGTCGTTTTAACGTGGGCTCCCCACTGCCGTGCATTACCACAAGCAGTGCCAAACTCGTTCGCCGACTTTATGAACGAGGCAGATGTAGACTTCGTCATCACCCATCCTGAAGGTTACGAGTTGTGCGAAAAATTCGTGCGAAACGCCAAAGTGACTTATAACCAAGACGAAGCGCTGGCCGGCGCCGACTTTGTATACGCAAAGAACTGGAGCGCATACAGAGATCCGAACTACGGCAAAATCATCAGCAAAGACCCTTCATGGACCATCACAACCGAAAAGATGGCACTAACAAACAATGGTTACTTCATGCACTGTTTGCCTGTACGCCGTGGCTTGATTGTTACCGACGATGTGATAGAAGGTCCTAACAGCCTGGTTATACCAGAAGCAGGAAACCGCGAAATATCGGCACAAACCGTCATCAAGCGAATTCTTGAAGACTTACAATAAATAAACTCAAAACTATTAACTAACAAAAATGAAAAAGTATTTAGCAGAAATGGTCGGCACAATGGTGCTCGTCCTTATGGGTTGCGGCGTAGCCGTTGCCCTTGGTTGCAATTCAACTGTAGGAGTAAACACCGCCTCGGTTATCGGTACTGCAATGGCATTCGGTTTGTCTGTAGTCGCAATGGCTTATACCATCGGTAACATTTCTGGTTGCCACATCAATCCAGCCATCACATTGGGCTGTATTCTTACTGGTCGCATGGATGCAAAAGAAGGTGTTATCTATATGGTGGCACAAACAATTGGTGCCTTCATCGGAGCAGGCATTTTGGCAGCTTTGGTTGGATGTGAAAGCGGACTAGGAGCAAACGCCCTTCAAGAAGGTAACCACATCACTGTATGCCAAGGTGTTTTGGCCGAAATTGTATTCACCTGCATTTTCGTTCTTGTTGTACTAGGCACAACAGACGCAAACAAAGGAGCCGGCAAATCAGCTGGTATGGTAATTGGTTTGACATTGATTTTGGTACACCTTGCATGTATCTACTTCACAGGCACATCAGTTAACCCTGCCCGTTCTATCGCTCCAGCAGTGCTAGCTGGAGGAGCCGCACTAGAGCAACTTTGGATTTTCATTGTAGGTCCATTCATCGGTGGAGCAATCGCAGCCCTTTTGTGGAAGTGCATCGGTAGCGACTGCAACTGCTGCAAGAAAGACTAAAAACACCTGATATCAGGAACAAGAAAAAAGCCAGGACTAATGTCCTGGCTTTTCCTATTTTTATACAATACGTTTTAAGACTTGCCTTTCAACTCAATCTGAACCTTATTCATAACATCTTGCATAATGAGTCCGGCTATTGTGAACCCGAAGATAGCGACAATATGCGAAGTCGTTCCATTAATACGGGCCTTTAATGCATTCCAATCGTGCGTCGCCAAAGCAGGGTCTCCAGCCACCGCTGTAGGGTCTTCACTAGCAGCGCCAAACGACTCTGGTTTAACCTCGCCTTTATTTTCAAGCAATTCCTCACTAAACACGCAAGTGAATTTTTTGGAAGGGAACATTTTTTTCCGTTTGAACAACCTACGGAGTGCAGCCCCAAGCGGGCAGCCCTTCACCTTCCAGAATTCAGCCACTTGAACAGCAGTAGGGTCCACTTTCAGGGCAGCCCCCATACTCGAAAACAGTTTGGCTTTTGTACGGCACGCACGCATTATCAAATCAGCCTTATTCGACAGACTGTCGATTGCATCCACAATATAATCGTACGTATCGAGTTGGAAATCGTCGGCAGATTCAGACGAATAGATTTTCTGCAAGGCGCAGATATTTGCAGAAGGATTGATTTCCTGCAGACGTTTTTTCAAAACCTCCACTTTCACCTGCCCAACAGTAGCAGTTGTCGCTAATAGTTGCCGGTTAATGTTAGAGACGCAGACACGGTCAGAATCCACAATCGTCAAATTGACAAATCCAGAACGCAACAAGCTCTCCGCGCACCAGCTTCCAACACCACCTACGCCAAATACAATCACCCTTTTCTGCTTGATGGAATTCATCACATGTTCGCCAAGCAACAATTCAGTACGGTTATATATACCTTCCATCTAAACAGCAGCAAAATCAGTTTAACATCGACTTAATAGCAGGAACCAGATAATCGCGAACCGTCTCCTCCTTCAAAAAGTGTCCACCAGGAATTATCGTGCGGTGAGAATAATGCTTCAAGAACCAGCGCGACGACATGTGGGTCATAAAGTCCCAACGTCCAAACATGCCCAAAGTAAGGTCATCTTCCTCAGAGGTAAGGCCATCGTACTGCGAATGTTCGATTTCCTTGTATTTTTTGCAGATACGGTCATCAATATGCCAAGTCTGCACACCATCGTAACGTTTATGCTTATACTTGTTATCGCCCTTAAACAAGCGGAAGAAAGACACACCCAAGCTCGGGTTCAACAATATCTTCTTATACCCACGGAACTTCTGCGCCATAAACCCGCCCAAACTATGTCCCACAATAAAGTCTACTTTGTTTTCATCAAGTATTTTTTGAATCTGGGGGAAAGCAATTTCCGGATCAATAGAGAGGTCTGGCACCAAGACCGTTGCTTCGGGCATATATTTTTGAATACAAGCCGCAGTGAACGACTCGTGGCTCGAGGCCATTCCATGCAAATAGAGAATCAACATAAATGTAAAATACAAAATTCTATACAAAATTAACGTATTTAGACAAAACGAGACACATTTGGGCTATTGTTTCGCACTCGGGCCAGAAAAGAATCTGACTAAAAAACAACAAGAATTGGAGTTTTTATCACAACACGATAAGAAACAGCACACTAAATTTGTCGAAACTACAACACTAATTACCACGAAGTACTATGAGACTAAGAACAATAACATTATTAACGGCACTTGCGTTTGGCACGTACAACCAACTATATGCAGCAGACGCCTTATTGAAGGTGAACTTGTCTGACAGCATAAGACCAGTAACCCATGTTGCCACCGGTTCGCTTTACGGGCTAACAGAAACACTGCCCGGCGACATCGGCAACGACGTAGCACCCTTGAAGCCGAACGTCTTCCTTGCGCCTGCGCGCAGCGGCAAAGGCTACCAGCAAGGCATAGGAGGAGCCTTTCTGATAGCACCCAGAATATCAGGAACTACAGGAAAAGTCCAGATAAGGCTTGCCGACATCTTACCCGGATGGCCCTATAAGTTCGTATCAATGAAGGCATGGAAGGACAGTGTGACTGCTGTTGTCAACGACAAGAAAAAAGCCAAAGTGCAGAATTTTGACGGTTACGAGATTTGGAACGAGCCAGACGGGACATGGAAAAGTTCTGAAATAGACTTCAATTCCGGTCTGTGGAAGCAGACCTACGACCTACTCCGTGAGTTAGATCCTGGAGCAAAGATTATCGGTCCCTCGTATTCCTGGTACAATTCGGGCAGAATGGAAGAATTCCTTAAATACTGTTCGCAAAACAAATGTCTACCCGACGTTATCAGTTGGCACCAATGGGGTTCGGAGGGTTTAGTCGGAGCTATTGAGAACCTGAGGAATCTGGAAAAGAAATACGGAATAAGTCCTCGTGCCATCTCTATCAACGAATACTCATCAAGCACGCACACGCTGGAAGGCTGTCCGGGCGTGTCGGTTCCATTCATTGCAAAATTTGAGCGTCACGGTGTTGAGAGTGCAATGATATCGTGGTGGTTCACCAACCTGCCAGGCAGGCTTGGCAGTCTGCTCACCGCTGACAACAAGAGAGGTGGAGGCTGGTGGCTTTACAAGTGGTATGGCGATATGAGCGGCTATATGGCAAACGTCACCCCACCGAACGATAAAAGTGATAAAATAGACGGTTTTGCAGCTGTCAACAACATTAAGAAAGAGGCAAGCATAGTCATCGGTGGCAACACGGTAGGAACTGTGGATGTGGAAATTAACGGCATACCCGTCTTGTGGGGAAATCATCTAAAAGTCGATGTGGAAGAAGTAAAATGGCAAGACAAAGACAAGGCCGTTGACGGAACAAGTCTGGTATCGAGTCAAGAATACAGCATATCGGGCGGTAGCTTAAAAGTGGCGGTGAAAGTGGCCGACCCTTACTATGCATACCGAATCAGGCTAAAACCCATTGTAGAGCAAGCTCCATTCAACGGAATCACACATAACATACCAGGACTCGTGGAATTTGAAGATTTCGACTTTGGCGGCGAAGGGGTTGCCTACCACGACGAGGAAGAGGAGAACAAAGGAGAGCACTACAGGCCCGCCGAAGGGGTTGACATTGACAGCAACGGGAGCAACGGATTTGTAATTGGCTGGACAATGAAAGGCGAATGGATGTCGTACAAAGTGAACATTGAGGCTGCCGACAGATACACTTTCAGTGCGAAAGTGGCTTCCGGACTAGATGGTTCAGCATTCCGGCTGTTCCTTGACGACAAAGACATTTCGGGAACAATAGAAGTGCCTAACACCGGGAGCTGGACAGACTATACCACCATAACAGGCACTACGGCCACGCTTCCGATGGGCGAACACCAACTGAAAGTCTACATAGAGTCGGCTTATTGCAACCTCGACCATATTACATTCAAGGCCAAGAACCCGCAAGTGGAATACGTCTTCACTTCGCCATCGTCAGATATGAAGGTAAAAGTGGGAGAAGAATTCACTGTAAGTTGGACGTCAAGCGAGGATGTTGATGGGAACTTCAAATTGAAATGGATAAACGGGGAGAACGGGGAGGCCACAACACTAAAAGAAGGGGCCAGATCTTCCGACTCACATACTGCCACTATTCCAACTCAGTACGAAGGACAAGCCGGCCACTACGAACTTACCCGTTCGGAAGGAGGTTTAATTCCAGACGACTTCGACGGAGAACTCCATACCATAAGCAATCCGCTTATATGGGCCGATGTTCCAGATGTTTCCGTATGTAGAGTTGGTGACACCTACTATATGGCCAGCACGACTATGCACATGAATCCGGGCGTTCCTATTATGGCATCGAAAGACCTTGTGCGTTGGCGAACCATCAATTACGCCCACCAGGCATTAAGTACCAACGACAACCTCTCGATGGAAAGCGGGAAAGACGCATACGGAAAAGGTTCGTGGGCAAGCAGCATAAAGTACAAAGACGGAACTTGGTACGTCCTCACGCCATCGTACACCACCAACAATACCCACATTTTCAAGACACAAGACATAGAGAATGGTCCATGGCAGAGTGCCACCCTACCCTTCTACCACGACCCTTCGCTACTACTCGACGACGATGGCAGAGTTTATGTCATTTCAGGTAGTGGTAACATCAATATTGTCGAATTAACGGAAGACGCGATGTCTGTAAAACAAGGATCTACAAACAAGACCCTGCTTTCCAAGCCAGCATCCATAGCCGGAAGTAACTTCTATGTTGAGTGCGAAGGTTCGCAAGTAATGAAAAGAAACGGCTACTATTACGTATTCCTGATATCGTGGCCTTCAAACAGTTGCCGCTCCGTACTCTGCTACCGTTCCAAGTCGCTAAACGGTCCGTTTGAGGGGAAAGTACTACTTCAAGACAACGGAGTTGCCCAAGGTGGTATATTCGACACACCTAACGGAGACTGGTACGGCATGTTCTTCCGCGACAACGGTTCGGTAGGCCGTATTCCATACCTTATGCCGGTATCGTGGTCAAACGATTGGCCTGTACTCGGCAATAACGGCAAAGTGCCAAGCACGCTGCAGATGCCAGCCGCACAAGAAGATGGATATGGAATTGTAACATCTGACGAATTCGAAGAAGAAACTCTTCCTTTGGAATGGCAGTGGAACCACAATCCCGACAACAAGTATTGGAGACTCACTGACGGCGTTTTAAGGCTCTCCAACGGCAGAACAGACGCTTCGTTGGTCAAGACCAAGAACACACTCACGCAACGCTCATACGGGCCAAACTGTTCTGGCTATACCAAACTAAGCACTAAAGGCATGGCAGACGGCGACTATGCCGGCTTGTGCGCCCTGCAAGAAAAATATGGTTTTGCTGGTGTGAAAGTATCTGGTGGCAGCAAATACATCGTAATGGTAGACGCCACTAGCGGCACGGCCAAAGAGGCGGCAAGCGTTGTCCTCAACCAAGACGAGGTATGGCTACGTATTGACATGAACTTTGTAAACCAAACCGACAGAGCCACCTTCTACTATAGTTTGGACGGTAACACCTGGAAACAGTTCGGCAATACAATAAAAATGGAATATACCCTTACCCACTTTATGGGGTACCGCTACGGATTGTTCAGTTTCGGCACAAAATCGACAAACGGATATGCCGACTTCGATTTCTTCCGCATC
>ODAI010596699.1_pt1 | contig 28254 bp, 26 predicted proteins | sample 1539321 | NCBI WGS metagenome assembly ODAI01 (sample SAMN02144231, study PRJEB22623) | gut metagenome | biome: sheep rumen | host: Ovis aries | place: New Zealand
CGCGAGCGCCTCGAGGCCGACCCCGATGCGAAGCTTTCGGCCGAGCAGCTCGACGAGATCTTTGACCCCTGGGCGTTCCTGTCGCGCAAGGACGCGATCTTTGCGCGCTTGAAGGACGTCGAGTTCTAGAGACGTAGTTGGCGACGCGGCAGTTGCCCCTCGCGCGCGCTGCCAGGTCGCGCGGGTCGCCGGGTCGCGCGCGCTGCCAGGTCGCGCGGGTCGCCGGGTCGCGCGCGCTGCCGAGTCGCCGCTTTGGCGATTGCCGTTTCGTGTGGTCGCTGCTGTACGTGGTTGCTGTTTCGAGTGGGAGTTAGCTTCATCGGGCCCCTCAACTGAAGTTAGACGCGTCTAAATCCCGCAAAACGCACCCACAACTGGAATATACGTGCACGGCCATGCGCTTTTGCACGTATATTCCAGTTGTGGGTGTAAAAAGCGGGGTTTCACATGTCTAACTTGCGTATTTCGCACACGCAACTGGAATATGCGTGCACACGGAGCTCCGATTGCACGTATATTCCAGTTGCGTGTGCGTTTTGCGGGATTTAGCCGCGTCTAACTTTCAGGGGTCGCACCGCCAGCCCCGAAGCAAGCCCGGCCACAAGCCCGGCCGCCAGCCCCGCGGCAAGCCCGGCCACAAGCCCGGCCGCCAGCCCCGCTGCAAGTCCGGCCGCAGCTACGCTTCTACGAGGCCGCCTTCGTCGACATACTCCTCGAAGGTTTCGCCCTCATAGGTTCCTTCATCGATCGATTCTTCGGACGTCTCCGTGTTTTCGGTGCTCTCTGCGTTTTGCTCGGTTTCCTCGACCGTGTTCGTCTCCGTGACGGGAATCTCTCCTGCGCCGATCGCCCACACTTTTACGCGGCACGCTTTCACGGCCTTGGCGTTAACTGGCTTGTGGTCGACGTTCGTGTAGGTGACGAAAAGCTTTCGCGTGCCGCTCGACGCCAAGTACTCGCCGTACGTGTCGGCGCCGTTGTCGACATCGATTGCGAAGTATTGGCGCGCGTCGAGGTCGACGCCGCAGACAGAGTAGCTCGACTTCACGATGAGCAGGTTCTCGCACCAGGCAGGCGCTGCGGTCGGCGTGCGGGCGAAGCCGAACCATTGCGCAGAGCCGTATTCGCTGTCGGATGGTTTCGAGAAAGGCGTATAGGTGCCCAAATTCGCGATGGCGCCGCCGTAGTTGTAGATGTCGGAGAACGAGAACATGAACCCGTTGCGGCCGAACCCGGCTTCGAGCGGGTGCATCGCAGAGGGCAACGTCAGCGTGTTCACGACCTTGCCCGATTCCGCGTCGATATTGGTGAGCTGGTAGTACACCGTCGACGAATCAACACGAGGCGTGATGACGACCGAGTTTTCCGTCGAGTAGGGCGGCGTTCCCATGCGTCGGGAGCTCTCGAAGGCGCACGTCGCGTCACTCGAGCCGAACGTCGCGGTCATGAGGCGCGACGGCAACCCGTCGTCGTTGGGCAGCTTCGGCAGCACTTGCCAGTAGGCGTGAGTGCCGACGGCGGCGAGCATCGGCGTGTCGTATGTCGAATCGCCTTCTTCGAGCAGTGCGAAGTTGCCCGGGGCGCCGTTGTTGAACCGCGTCGCGTAGATGCGCCACGTACCCTCGAGGACATTGGCCTCGGTCCAGATCATGCCCGACGATGTGGCGCGGACGTCATACACTTCGAAATGCTCGCTGGAGCCGACGGGCTTCTCGAGAATCGTGGTGACGTTTCCCGTGCTCAAGGAGAGGATGCCGATCTGGGTGAGCGGCGATCCCGTCTCGGTGGGAAGCAGGCAGGCGGCGATGGAGTCGTCGTTGACCCACACGAGCGTCCCGTAGGGGAGGTCGTACGTTCCCGTCACGTGCACGCGCTCGGCATACGAGTCTATGACGTCGAAGTCCGCGAGCGTCGTCAATGCGCTTTCCGGCACGTCGAGGTAGTCTATGTCGCCATCCGAGCCCGCCGAATGGGCATTGAGCGCGAAGGCTCCCGCGCCGACGGCCGCGACGGCCCCGACGCCGATCACCCCATACAGGAACTTGCGTCGCGAGACGAGCGTCTTGCCCGGCCTGTCCTGATTCACGCCGGTGCCGGGGCCCGCGTCCTGGGACGGGGCCGCCTTGCCTTTGATTGTCGGTCTGCTGGCTTTCATGAAGACGAATTATGTCAGTTCGCAGGCGGCAAGATTACCCCTTGTTCACAATTGATATAATTAAACCCAAATACGTTCGGGTGTCGAGTTTCGGCGCGTTACAATTATCGGAACTGTTCGCAAGTCGATATAACAGTGAGGAGAAACTATGGGTAACGAAACACGTCGCATCATGCTGGTCGAGGACGAAAAGGCGATCCGCGACGCTGTCACGGCCTATCTCGAGCGTGAGAACTACTGGGTGACGGCTATCGGCGATGGCCAGGACGCCCTCGATGAATTCGCGAAGCACCATTTCGACCTCGTCATCCTGGACCTCATGCTTCCGCGCGTTCCCGGCGAGCGCGTTTGCCGCGCCATCCGCGACAACTCCGACGTGCCTATCATCATGCTGACCGCCAAGGGCGAGGTCGAAGACCGCATCATCGGTCTCGAGCTCGGCGCCGACGATTACCTCATCAAGCCGTTCAGCCCGCGCGAGCTCGTGGCCCGCGTACGTGCGCTGCTCCGCCGCGTCCATGCTGATTCCGAACCGCAGCGCGAGGTGCTCGAGTTCGGCGATTTGACCATCGACGTGTCAGGTCACAAGGTCCTCGTCGCAGGCAAGGAAGTCGACCTTACGGCTTCGGAGTTCAAGCTGCTCACGACCCTTTCGCGCTACCCGGGTCGCGTGTACTCGCGCATGGAGCTCGTCGAGAAGGTGCTCGGATACGACTTCGAAGGCTACGAGCGCACCATCGACTCGCATGTGAAGAACCTGCGCGCGAAGATCGGCGACAACCCGCGCAACCCGAAGTGGCTGCATACGGTGCACGGCGTCGGCTACCGCTTCGAGGATCCCACGAAGGCTCCGGGCCAGTAATCGATCCCGAACGCACCGCAATCCGTGTCAGAGGAAACAAAAGATCCCGTACCGCCCGTAGAGGCGCTCGACGAAGAGGCCGACGAGCTCGAAGAAGAGGAAGAGAAACGGCATCACCGCAGCTTCCGTTGGCGTAGCTTGTCCTACCCCGCCCGCATGACGCTGTCGTTCGCCCTCATCGCGGCCATGACGGCGCTCGTCGCAATCGGCGTCGTCTCGCTTGTGTGGGAGCAGCATTTCCAGTCGTACACGCAAGACAACATGCGCACGGTCGCCGAGACGACCGCGAGCGAGATCGCCGATCGCTACGAGCATGTCGGGTCGTTCACGAACGCCGTGCTCCAGCCCGCCGGCTATGCCGTCGGCGTGACGAAGGGCGTCGGCATGCAGGTCGTCGACGCTTCGAACAAGATCGTCTTCGACTCGACGACCGAGGTCGGAGGCGTCGAGGGAATCGTCGGGCCCTCCATCGCGCCCCAGCCGGGGCACGATAACATGGCCCATGCGCCGATCATCGTCAAGGACCAGGCCATCGGCTCGGTTCGCGTGTGGGTGTACGGCTCCGACAGCCTTTTGCGGTCCGCCGACCAGGAATTCCGCGACAAGTCGTACCAGGCTATGGTGCTCGCGGCCGTGATCGCCATCGTTCTCGCGTCCATCTTCGGCTATTTCTTCGCGCGCAACCTCGTCAAGCCCATCAAGCGGCTCACCGATACGGCAGAGCAGCTCAAAGAGGGGAATTTTGAGGCGCGTGCCCATCTGAAGGGCGAGGACGAGCTTGCGCATTTCGGAAACACGTTCGATGCGATGGCCGAAGCCGTCGAGCGCAACCGCGAACTCGAGCGGCGCTTGACGACGGACGTCGCCCACGAGCTGCGCACGCCGCTGATGGCCATCCAGGCGACGGTCGAGGCCATGGTCGACGGCGTGCTGCCGGTCGACGAAGAGCGGCTCGTCACGGTCGACTCCGAAGTCATGCGCCTGTCGCGCCTCGTCGACTCGCTGCTTAAGCTGTCGCGTCTCGAGAATCGCTCCAAGCCCACGAAACGCGAGATCGTGAACGTGGGCGAGGTCGTGCAAGGCATCATTTCCACTCACGAGGCGTACGTTCAGGAATCGGGGCTCACGCTGACCTACAAGGCCGATCCCGACGTGTACATCTACGGCGACCCCGACCTCATCCGTCAGGCAACTGCGAACCTGATCTCCAACGCGGTTCGCTACACCGACGAGGGCGGGAGCATCACCGTGCGCGTCAAGCGCGGCGAGTCGATGGCGTCGATCGCGGTCGAGGACACGGGCATCGGGTTGACGCCCGAAGAGGCCCGCATGGTCTTCCAGCGATTCTGGCGTGCCGATTCGGGCCGCGATCGAGAGAGCGGCGGCCTCGGCATCGGGTTGACGGTCGTGAAGCAGATAGTCGAACGTCACGACGGCTGGGTCCAAGTCGAGGGCCGGAAGGGCGAAGGCGCGTGCTTCACGATCCACATCCCGCTCTACAACGAGCGCGAGCAGCGGCGCAAGAACGAGTCGCGCACCCGTGGCGATGGGAAATCGTCGCGCAACAGCTCGAGCCGTTCGCGCTCCCGCTAGCGATTCTTCGGGTTGCCGTCGTCCAATTCTGGCAAATCATCGGAGGTTTCTTGCCGCGTATGGCGTCGACATGCTTTTAGGCCATAATGAATAGGTTCGACGTTATCTAGCGAAAGGCTTTCTTCATGAGCATCATCGACATCAAGCCCGATGCGCAGGGCAAGGTTCGCGACCTGTACGACCTCGGCGACAAGCTGCTGCTCGTCGCGACCGACCGCATCTCGGCGTTCGACTACATCCTCGAAGACGAGATTCCCAACAAGGGCGCCGTCCTCACGCAGATTTCCGTGTTCTGGTTCGAGCTCCTCGAGGGCGTCGTCGAGAACCACCTCATCTCGACCGACGTTGCCGATCTTCCCGAACAGTTCAAACCCTACGCCGATTACCTGCGCGGACGTTTCATGCTCGTGCGCAAGGCCGAGATGTTCCCGGTCGAGTGCATCGTGCGCGGATACCTCGCGGGCAGCGGCTTGAAGGAGTACAACGCCAAGGGCACGGTATGTGGCATCGAGCTGCCCGGCGGGCTCGTGAACTCCTCGAAGCTCCCCGAGCCCATCTTCACCCCCTCCACGAAGGCCGAAATCGGCCTGCACGACGAGAACATCAGCTTCGACCGCTGCGCCGAGATCATCGGCGGCGACAAGGCGGCGACGCTGCGCGACCTGTCGCTGGCCGTCTACACGAAGGCGCGCGACCATGCGGCCGAGCGCGGCATCATCATCGCCGACACGAAGTTCGAGTTCGGCATGCTCGACGGCAAGATCATCCTCGCCGACGAGGTTCTCACGCCCGATTCGTCGCGCTTCTGGCCGGGCGACCTTTATGAGGAAGGCAAAGACCAGCCGAGCTTCGACAAGCAGTTCGTGCGCGACTGGCTCACTGCGAACTGGGACAAGCAGGGCAATCCGCCGCGGCTGCCCCAGGAGGTCATCGAGAAGACGTCCGAGAAGTACGTCCAGGCGTACGAGCGCATCACCGGCCGCACGTTCAAGTAAAGGAAACATCGAGACATGTCGCAACGCAATCCGATGAACGAGCGGTATACCGACGAGAACCGCTCGGGAAAGACGCGCAAGAGCTCCGCGTCCGCCAAACCGAAGGCCGCCCGCGCGGCCACGGTCCGCGACCCGGCGCCCAAGTCGAAGAAGCAGAAGAAGGAAGAGGCGCGCGAACGCGAGCGCAAGGAGGCGCAGAAAGCCGAGTCGTTTTCCGGCCGTTACGAGCAGACCGAAGGCTACAAGCGGCTTCGCCGCGTGTGGTGGGGCCTGCTCATCGGCGCTATCGCCATGACGGCGGTTTCGTGGCTCGTCACGCGTGACGAGAACCTCGCGCAATTCTCGATGGTGGCCCTGATTCTCGCTTACGCGCTGATCATCGCTGCTTTCTGGATCGACCTCGGCAAGATCCGCAAGGAGCGCAAGCTCTACAACGCGGCGGTGGCGAAGGGCAACTCCAAGGAAGCGCGCCGCGAGCAGAAGCGCCAGCGCGCCGAACTGCGCGAGCAGGAGAAGGAAGCTGCCGAGAAGTTCGAGGCTGCGAAGGCCGAGGAAGAGGCCAAGAAAGCCGAAGGCGGTGGAATCAAGGGCTTTTTCCGCAAGTTGAAGAAGGATTCCGACGCAGGCAAGGCCGAGGCCGAATCCACGAGCGAATCCGCGAAGGGCAAGGCGGACGAATCCAAATAGTCGACGGTGCGGCCTGCGCTCGTGTCGCAAGGCCGCACCGCGAACAGGTTTTTCTCTAGGAAGCGAGCACGGAGCCGTCAGTTTGCTGGCTGGCGTGATGCTTGCGCGTGAGCAGGTAGAAGATAGGCGTGTCGAGCGCGGCAAGAACGAACTTGCACAGGTATTGCCCGATGATCATCGCGCCGAGCTGGGGGAGCATCGCCGGGTCGAACAACCAGCCGAACCCGATGCCGAACGCAATCCCAATGAAGATGACCGTGTCTATGACCTGAGATGTCATGGTTGACAGATTGTTCCAGATCCACCGGCTCCTCGTCGAGCCGCCCCGCGACAGGATGCGGTTGCGGAGGCGGTGGAAGATGAAGACGTCCCACGACTGGGAGAGCAGGTAGGCCGTCATGCTGGCCAGCACGAAGACGGCGTTCTGGCCGAGGAGCATCTCGTAGGAGGCCTGCATGGCCGAGTCGGCCGCCGGAAGCACCTGGCCGATTATGATGAGAGTCGTCGCCAGAACCTGGCAGCCGAAACCTCCCAATACGACGGTCTGGGCCTCCTTCTTGCCCCAGATTTCGCCGATGACATCGGTCATGAGGAAGGTCACGCAGTAGCAGATGACGGCGCTCGGCACGAGGATCGTGCTTCCGAACAGCGGTATTCCCGTTTGGATGGTTTTCGCCGTGATGACGTTGGATATGACGAGCGCCACGGCAAAGACCATGGCGCATAGCATGAGGTTCGTATTGGTTTTCTTCATGGTGGAGCCTGCCTTAGTATTTTTTAGGTTGGATGTTGCGAACAACCTCCCGAAGCGGTCGGGAACCGTCTGCGTATTGTAGCGAGATGTCCAAATGCTCGCAAGAAATCGACCAGGTCTGCACAACTTGGTAACTTTGAGTCGGGCCAAGTTGCAAGTATAATGTCAGCACGAAACGGTTTGCAGGCTTACGAGTTCCAAAGCCACTGCCGCTCCGATAGAGCTGCAGCTTAATTGTCAAGGAGCCATTATGAAGTGTGTCGAGTGCGGAGCCGAAATCAAAGACGGTGCTATCTACTGCATAAAATGCGGTGCCATGCAGGTCTCAACGGGCGTCGATCCGGCGCGAACGGGAGAGCGTATCCAGATGGGCCGCGCGTCCGAGCAGAAAATCGACTGGCCCGACCTCGAGCCTGCATCTGCAGATGCGAACAACGCCGTCAAGGGCGTGAACGTCTCCGAAAGCGCCGCATCGGCGGGGCGCCATATGAAGGATTTCCATCCGGCGCCGAAGCGCACGGGCAGGAATGCGGCAATTGTCGTCGCGGTCGCCGCTGTTGTCGCTGCCGCAATTTTCGGCGGCGGCTACCTCCTGAACTCGTCGGCTCCGAGCGCATCGTCCGCTGCAAGCCAGGTAACTGCGCAAACGGCCAGCAGCGAATCGTCGGACGAGTCGAGCGACAGCGCTGCGCTCACGGCCTCGACTTCGGCTTCGTCTGCTGCCGCGGACAGCACGGCGTCGGCATCGGCTAGCTCCGCTGCATCGACGTCATCGACCACGTCGGCTTCGTCGGCTGCGGTGGACGCCGCATCGTCGTCTGCCGCCGCTGAGCCTATCCCCACGATCGTCGAGGAGCCCGCGCCCGCTCCGGCGCCCGCACCCGAGCCGGCCCCCGAGCCCGAGCCCGCGCCCGCACCTGAGCCCGAGCCGGAAGTGTCGAACGACTACGTACTCGGCGATTCGAGCAGCCGCTATTACTCGCGCGAGGAGCTCGAGTCGATGAGCGCCGAGGAGCTGTCGTACGCCCGCAACGAGATCTACGCCCGCAACGGGCGCATCTTCCAGAGGGACGACCTGCAGTCGTACTTCGAGTCTCAGGACTGGTACGAGGGCTCCGTTCCCGCCGACCAATTCAACAGCGAGACCATGCTCAACGACGTCGAGCTCGCGAACGTGCTGCTGATCAAGGACGTCGAGCAGAGCAAGGGCTACCTGTAGGAAATCCGTAAAACCGGGATTAGCAGGTTTTACGGCGCCCGCAATTGGCGGGCGCCGTTGCTTTATTTGGCGGGCGCCGCCGCTTCGGCTGGCAGGAGCGGCGGCTTTGCCTAGCGGGCGCCGTCTCCTTTGTCGAGGTCGGAAAGCTGCTCGAACATTCGCCGCGCCGCTATTTCCCCATAGCCGAAATCGGGGTGCGCCCAGTTCGCGAACGGGTAGATCGAGATTCCTCCGCGCGGGTAGAACATCCCGCGCACCTCGATGTACTTGGGTTCCATGAGCTCCACGAGGTCTTTCATGATGATGTTCGTCACGTCCTCGTGGAAGTCGCCGTGGTTGCGGAAGCTGAACAGGTAGAGCTTCAGCGATTTGCTCTCGACCATGCGCACGTTCGGGATGTAGTTGATGTACATCGTCGCGAAATCGGGCTGCCCGGTGATGGGGCACAGCGTCGTGAATTCCGGGCAGCGGAACGTGACCATGTAGTCGTGGTCCTGATGGGCGTTCTCGAACGTCTCCAGGATGTTCGGATCGTAGTCCGAGATGTTCGGGCGCTTCGTGCTTCCAAGCAGTGTCAGTTCTTCGTCGTGCGTCATGCGTCGGGCCTCCTCGGCTGAATCGGTATCGTGCATTAGGGTATCATAGGTGGCGAAAGCGCGAGGAGGAACCCATGGCCCAGAACATGAACAGGGACGAGAAGCTCAAAGCGCTCGTCAACGCCCCGCGAAATGCCTACAATCACGGATTGCAGACTGCAACGGGCGAAAAACCCGGGGGCAATGCGGCGCCGGATGGGAAGCCTGCGGGCAACGCGGTTTCCAGCGGGAAGCGGCAGCGGCCCTCGCAGTCCGCCCACGGGCGGGCCCAGCAGCGCCCTGACGCCAAAATCGGGATGTTTACGGTGGTGAAGGACAATATCGTTGGCATCCTCTCGGTCCTGGGCGTGACCGCCATCGTCGTACTCATGGTGTTCTTCCTGCGTGGATGCGGGTTCTTGCAGACAGGTGGAGATCGCTCGGCGGAAGCCGGTGGGCAATCGACGCAAGCCGATTCCGGCGCCATCGAATCGCCTTACGATTGGACGAAGCTCGACCGTACGGACGGCCGGTATTCCTATGTCGCCGAAGATGGTGCGGCCTCGAAATTCGGCATCGACGTATCCGACAACCAGCACGAGGTCGATTGGGAAGCCGTGGCGGGAGATGGCGTCGAGTTCGCGATGATTCGCCTGGGATACCGCGGCGCGACCGAGGGCGACCTGTACGTGGACGAGCAGTACTATGCCAACATGGCGGGAGCCCAGGCGGCGGGGATAAAACGGGGCGTGTACTTCTTCTCGCAGGCGATCTCCGTCGAAGAGGCGCGCGAGGAGGGCAATTTCGTCCTCTCGAACCTGGGAGGCGCGCGGCTCGAGTATCCGGTCGCCTTCGACTCGGAAGTCATCCCGAGCCTCGGGGAGACGCGCACGGCCAACCTGTCGAACGAGGAGATGACCGCCATAGCCGATGCGTTCTGCGAAGAAGTCGAGGCGGGCGGCTACGACACCATCGTGTACGGGAACCACAGCGACCTCACGCGTTACGACATCGAGAACCTCGGCGGACGCGGTATCTGGTGGGCGGAGTACGGCCAGCCGACACCGCTCACGACAGCGGCCATCGACATCTGGCAGTACGCGAGCGAGGGCTCCATCGCCGGCATCGACACCGCCGTCGACCTGAACATCGATCTCCCACCCACGTACGAATAGTTCTTAGGTTAGCGTACTTCGTTGGCCGATCGGCAAATGCCGACTAAAAGTATTTACTATTTTTTCGCGCTTGTATACTGACAAATCAGCATACAAGCGCTCTTTTGCGGCATTATCCAGTAGACAAGTGCGTTTTTCCAGCAGCTTTTACTAGACAAGTGCGTTTTTGCAGTCAACACTTTTCCCACTAACGTACGAATAATTCTCAAGCCAGCGCACGAATAAGCGCGGGCTCCTCCCAGGCGCCAAAGCGCGCCGAGGGGGCGCCCGCCACTTGCGCAGGCAGGCAAAACCTCAGGGATAGGTAAACCGCCTACTGCCGAGCAGCCGTAGGCGGGCACCCCCTCGGCGCGCTTTGGCGCCTGGGAGGGGCCTCCCCTCGATTAGTTCGACGTCTCGCGCGCAATCAGGTGGTCGCTGCCGTAGCGCTTGCGCAGCAGCGGCTTGTCGATCTTGCCCGTCGAGTTGCGCGGCACTTCGGCGAAAATGTACTTGCGGGGGCGCTTGTAGCGCGGCATCTCGGTGCAGAACTCGACCATTTCCTCTTCGGAACAGGTATAGCCTTCTCGAATCTCGATGACCGCGCAGGCAATCTCGCCGAGGCGCTCGTCGGGGACGCCGATGACTGCGACGTCTTTCACGGCCTTGTTCGAGCGGATGAAGTCCTCGATCTGCACGGGGTAGAGGTTCTCGCCGCCCGTGATGATGACGTCCTTCGCGCGGTCGACGAGGTAGATGAACCCGTCTTCGTCAACTTCGGCAACGTCTCCGGTGTACAGCCATCCGTCGCGCAGGACCTCGGCGGTCGCCTCGGGGGTCTTGTAGTAGCATTCCATGACGCCGCCGTCGCCGCGCAGGCACAGCTCGCCGACGTCGTGTGCGCCAGGGGTGACGAGCGTGCCGTCCGGGTGGCGGACTTCCGCCTCCCATCCGTAACCGGCGATTCCGATGGCGCCGACCTTGTGGATGTTCTCGACGCCCAAGTGGACGCTGCCCGGCCCGATACCTTCGGACAGGCCGTAATTGGTGTCGTACTCATGGCTGGGAAACACGCTCATCCAGCGCTTGATGAGGCTCGGCGGAACCGGTTGGGCGCCGATGTGCATGAGGCGCCACTGGTCGAGGTTGTAGCGATCGAGGTCGACGGCGCCGTCCTCGATAGCGTCGAGGATGTCCTGCGCCCACGGCACGAGCAGCCAGACGATCGTGCAATGCTCCTCGGAGACCGTGCGCAGGATCCACTCGGGGCTCACGCCGCGGAGTATGACGGCGGAGGCGCCGGTCACGAGACCGCCCATCCAATGCATCTTCGCGCCGACGTGATAGAGGGGAGGGATGCACAGGAAGTTGTCCTCGTGCGTTTGCCCATGGTGCTTCTGCTCCGTGATGGCGGCGCGCATGAGGGACTTGTGCTTGTGGAGGATCGCCTTGGGGAATCCCGTCGTGCCACTGCTGAAGTATATGGCGCCCAGGTCGTCGTCGGTGATGGGAATGGCCGGCTCCTCGGGCGTGAAATGGCGGACGCGCTCCTTGTAGTTCGACGCGAAGGCGGGGCCGTCCTCGCCGACGAAGTACAGCTGCTTGACTTTCGGGATGCAGTCCTTGATCTCCTCGATGCGCCCGATGAACTCGGGGCCGAAGATCAGCACCTCGGCGTCGGAGAGGTCGAGGCAGTAGCGGATCTCCTCGGCCGTGTAGCGGTAGTTCATCGGCACGGCGATGGCGCCCGACTTGAGCACGCCCATGTATATAGGTAGCCACTCCAGGCAGTTCATCATCAGGATCGCGACTTTCGTGTCGCGTTGCACGCCCGAGTCGAGGAGCAGGTGCGAGAAGCGGTTCGCATGCTCGTTGAACACCTTCCACGTGATGTCGCGACGGTAACGTTTCGAGGGAGCCGTCTCGACGAGCTCGTATTCGCTCCAGCTCTTGCCGCGTTGCTCGCGAATCTGGGGATTTACCTCGACGAGCGCGACGTCGTCGGGGTATTTCGCGGCGTTCATGATCAGGTAATCGGTAATGGGCATGTCATTCTCCTGCGTCGAGGAATATCTTTCTTGTTACGAAGTTCCACACCATGACGATGGCCGTGGCGCCGATTTTCACGATCAGGTAGTGCCATTCGAGCAACTCGACGCCCGCCCACATGCATGCGTTGTTAATGATAAGGCCAATAATCGACAATATGACGAAGATTATGAATTCGCGCGTGCGCGACATGTCGTCTTTGTGGGTGAACACGTAGCGCATCGAGGCGAGGTAGTTGAAGATGACCGAGACCGTGAAGCCGATGGTCGCGCTCACGAGGTAGTTGATTCCCAGGACTTCGGTGCAGAACGCCAGCAGGCCGTAGTCGATGAGGAAGGCTATGAATCCGACCACGCCGAACTTCATGAATTGCGCTATCAGCTTCTGCATGTCACCCCTCCTTTCGATTCCGAAGCATTATCGCATAGGCTCGCGTCTGTTTACGAAGTGTGGAGCGGTAAATATATTGCATACAATACAATAGTGTGCAATAATAATAGAGACGAAAACAAAAACGAGGCAATCGACAAGCGAAAGGAAGCAGCATGAGCGTTTACGATTTCAAGGTTGCAGCCCGTGACGGAAGCGAAGTGTCGCTCGAGGAATATGCGGGCAAGGTCCTGCTCATTGTGAACACGGCCACCGGCTGCGGGTTCACTCCCCATTACGAGCCGCTCGAGGCGATGTACGCCGAGTACCGCGACCGGGGTTTCGAGATCCTCGACTTCCCCTGCAACCAGTTCGCCGACCAGGCGCCCGGTTCCGACGACGAGATTCACGAGTTCTGCCAGGTAAAATACGGCACCGAGTTCCCGCAGTTCAAGAAGATCGACGTCAACGGCGACGACGCCGACCCCCTGTTCGCCTACATCGCAACCGAAAAGCCCTTCGAGGGGTTCGGCAAAGGCCTCAAGTCGAAGGCGCTCGACAAGTTCGCGAAGGCCAACAACGCGAAATACGGGGATAAGGCCTACATCAAATGGAACTTCACGAAGTTCCTCGTCGACCGCAACGGCGAGGTCGTCGCCCGTTTCGAGCCGACCGTCGACATGGCCGACGTGAAGAAGGCCGTTGCCGCGGCGCTTTAAGGCGGGCATGGAGTCCTGCGGGCCCATGCGACTTGCACCAAGCGGGGCGTGCGTTCGTGTACGAGCGCGCGCCCCGCGCTATATAATCGTATACAATTAAAATGTACGCATAACCACGCGAGGACGGGTGCCATGGCGAAACCAGCAACCGATATGAGCACGATTTCGACAGACGAGCTTTTGAAGCTCGACAACCAACTGTGCTTTCCGCTCTATGCGTGCTCGAAGGAAGTGGTGCGCCGCTACACGCCCTACCTCGACGCCTTGAACCTCACGTACACGCAGTATCTCGTGATGATGGCCCTTTGGGAGCACGAGAGCCTGTCCGTGGGAGAGCTGGGAGAGCTGCTTTACCTCGACTCGGGCACACTTACCCCGCTTTTGAAGAAAATGGAGGAGAAGGGCTACGTCAAGCGATGCCGAAGCGCCGCCGACGAACGGCGCGTAAACGTTGAGCTGACCGATGCGGGCGCTACGTTGAAAGAGCGGGCGCGCGAGGTCCCGCTCGCGATGGGGCAGTGCGTGAACATCGATTCCGAGGAGGCGGCCGAGCTCGTGCTGTTGCTCAGGAAAGTCCTCGTGAACGTGCGTGAATCGTAGGCGTCCGACGCGTATTTCCGAGACACTCGACTGGCTGATATGAGGAACCATTACGAAAAGGTCGTATGTGCCTGCTGCTTCCTTGCGCTATTCGTGAACGTGGGGCTTAACAGCACGTCGTTCGCCGTGTACCAGCCCTACATCGTGGCGGTGCCCGGCGTAGGCGACACCGGCGGGTCTGCCGTCGTCGCCTTGCGCGTGCTGGTTTCCCTCGTCGTCACCGTGTTCGTCGACCGCTACTACAACGCGCTCGACCTGCGCGTCGGCGTGTCGATTGCAACGGTGCTTACCGCGGTGGGGTTCTTCCTGTACGGGTTCGCGACGAATCTGCCGCTGTTCCTGTTGGGAGCCGTGGTGGCGGGCGCCGCGTACGGGTTCGGCGGCATGGTCGCGACGACCATGCTCGTCAACCGCTGGTTCAAGAGCGGCATCGGGACGGCCGTCGGCATCGCGTCGGTCGGAAGCGGGGTCGCGGGCATCGTCGTGCCCGTGGCGGCTGCGCGCGTCATCGAGGGGCATTCGCTTTCGTGGGCGTTCAGGCTCGAGGGGCTGCTGGCGCTCGTCGTTGCCGCGGTCATCTTCGCGTTCCTGCGCAACAGGCCCGCCGACCTGGGTCTGACTCCCCATGAAAAGGAAGGTTCGCCCGCCCGCGCGAGGGCGCGCAGCGTCGCGGGCGTGCGCCTCTCGCCTCGTGAGCGGGTTCTCGTGCTCGCGGCGCTTGCCATGACGGGGGCGTTCAGCATGGGCGGCATCGCGTACCTGTCCATCTTGTTCGTGGCCAGCGGGATAGACGCGGGTTTCGCCGCGTTCCTCTTGTCGGTGACGGGCGTTTGCCTGACCGTGTCCAAGTTCGTGACGGGCGAGCTGTTCGACCGCATCGGGACGCGCTTGGCGTCAGGGGTCATGTTCGCGGTGCTCGTCGTCGGACTCGTCCTGTGCTGCGCGGCCTCGGCCGGATCCACGGGAGTTGCCGTTGCGGCTGCGGTTTGCGTGGGCGCGGGGGTCTCGCTCGGCTCGGTGGGGTTGTCCGTTTGGTCGCTCGAGCTGTCCGAGCCGGAAACGCGCGCGCGTTCGATCAAGAACTGCCAGCTCGCGTATTCTGCAGGCGGCTTCGTCATGAACGTGCTGCCCGGTCCGCTCAAGGAGATGACGGGCACGTATGTCACCTCATATGCGATCTTGGCGGTCTTGGGGGTCATGGCTGCCGGCATCATCCTGTTCGCATACCGTCCCCGCTAGCCATTTCACGGAGCGTCAGGGTCGGTTTCTGCCGTCTGGGCGCGCTGTCGGGGCGTTCGAGCCGGGCGTTTTCCTCGCGACATCGTCGCGTGGTTTTCGATTGTGTGAGTATTGTCACAAATGACAGCGGCCCTCTTCATCGGCGGGACATTGTTTGATAATGGGCGATTATTGTCTTTTCGAGGAGAGGAGGAGTCGTGCTGATAGGAATTCCGAAAGAATCGACTTCCAGGAATCCTCTTGTTGCAGTAACACCTGATTCGGTCCGCAAGATGATAGCGCTCGGCTATGAAGTGTGCGTCGAGAGTGGTGCAGGTAACAGAGCGAGTTTCTTCAACAACCAGTACCGTAAAGCCGGTGCCGAAATCGGCAGTCGGTCCGACATCTGGGGCGCCGACATCGTCGTGTGCCTCGACATGCCGACGGACGACAAGCTCGACTTGATGCATGGGGGAGCGGTGCTCATCGCCCGCATGAACCCCGCTGCCAACCCGGAAATCGCCGAGAACCTCGCGAAGCGCGGCATAACGGGCCTCGCGATGGATGCCGTGCCGCGCATCTCGCGCGCGCAGTCTCTCGACGTCCGTTCTTCGATGGCGAACATCGGCGGCTACCGTGCCGTGATCGAGGCCGCCAACGCTTATGGTCGCACGTTCGGCGGCCAGGTGACCGCAGCCGGCAAGGTGGCGCCTGCGCGCGTGTACGTCATCGGCGTCGGCGTCGCCGGCTTGGCTGCCATCGGCGCCGCCGTCTCGATGGGCGCGATCGTGTCCGCGACCGACGTCCGTCCCGAAGTCGCCGACCAGGTCGAATCGCTCGGCGCGACGTTCGTCGAGATTCCCGTCAAACAGGAATCGTCCGACGGCTACGCACGCGCCCTCACCGACGAGCAGCAGAAGCTCACGTTGGAGGTCTACGCGAAACAGGCGGCGGAAAGCGACATCGTCATCACGACGGCGCAGGTTCCGGGACGCCCGGCGCCCCTGCTCTTGACGGAGGAGGCCGTCGAGGGCATGAAGCCCGGGTCCGTCATCGTCGACATGGGCGCATCCGAGTTGGGCGGCAACTGCGCGCTGTCGCAACAGGGCAAGGTGGTTCAAACCGAGGGCGGCATCTCCATCATCGGTTACGATAACCTGCCCGCGCGCCTCCCCGGCCAGGCGTCTCAGCTCTATGGCCAGAACATCGTCAACTTCCTCAAGCTCACGACGCCGCAGAAGGACGGCTCGATCGTGCTCGACGAGACGGACGAAGTGGTGCGTGGCATCACCGTCGCCCTCGACGGCGAGATCATGTGGCCGCCGCCCCCCGTGTCGGTTTCAGCGGCGCCTGCCCCGAAGGCGGAGTCCGAGAAGCCCTCTGCAGCCGAGGCCGAAGCCGCCCCCGCGGACGAGGAGAAGGCGCCCTCTCCCATGAAGGGCCTGTGGTGGAAGGCCCTGCTCGCCATCTTGGGCGTGGCCATCATCGCCGCTGCGCCTTCCGAGATGACAGGGCACTTCTTCGTGTTCGAGCTCGCCGTCGTCGTGGGATTCTATGTCATTACCAACGTTACGCATGCGTTGCATACGCCGTTGATGTCGGTCACGAACGCCATCTCCGGCATCATCATCGTCGGGTCCCTCCTTCTCATGGGGGCGGACAACCCGGTTGTCGTTGCGCTCTCGTTCGTTGCCGCCGTGTTGGCGTCCATCAACATCTTCGGCGGCTTCCTCGTGACGCGTCGCATGCTCGACATGTTCAAGGGGAGCTCTGAGGACTAATGGATATTTCGGTTATGGAAGGCGCGACTCTGGCCGCCGACGTGCTCGGCCGTTTCCAGACGATCGCCTATATTCTGGCGGCGCTCCTGTTCATTCTGGCGCTTGCCGGCCTATCCCAGCAGAAGACGGCGTTGCGTGGCAACACGTTCGGCATCGTGGGCATGGCGCTCGCGCTCGTCGCGACCATCGCCATCGCGATCTGGCAGAGCAGCGGCGTGAACGTCGTCACGATCGGGCTCATCGCCATCGCGCTGGTGATCGGCGGCGCAATCGGCGCCCGCAAGGCGCTGACGATTCCCATGACGGGCATGCCCGAGCTCGTGGCCATGCTGCACTCATTCGTCGGCATCGCGGCGGTGCTCGTCGGCTTCAACTCGTTCATCGTGCAGCCGGGCTCGCTCGACGCGAGCAACGGCTTCCATATGGGCGAAGTGGGCTTGGCGGTCTTCATCGGCGCCGTGACGTTCACCGGCTCCATCGTGGCCTACCTCAAGCTCTCGGCGAAGATCTCCGGCAAGCCGCTCACGCTGCCCGGCCGCAATGCCATCAACCTGGTCATGCTCATCGCCTGCATCGCGCTCATCGTATGGTTCGTGAACACGATCGGCGTCGAGGCCGGCCTGGTTCCGCTCGTGGCGCTCACCGTCATCTCGCTCGTGCTCGGCGCGCACCTCGTGCTCGCCATCGGCGGCGGCGACATGCCCGTCGTCGTCTCCATGCTCAACTCGTATTCGGGATGGGCTGCGGCTATGGCCGGCTTCACGCTCAGCAACGACCTGCTCATCATCACCGGCGCGCTCGTGGGCTCTTCGGGCGCGTACCTCTCCTACATCATGTGCCAGGGCATGAACCGTTCGTTCATCTCGGTCATCCTCGGCGGTTTCGGCGGGACGGCGCCCGCTGCCTCTTCGTCCTCCCAGGTGCAGGGCGATCATACCGAGACGACGCCCCAGGAGGTCGCAGAGCAGCTCGCCGGTTCGAAGAGCGTGGTCATCGTTCCCGGCTACGGCATGGCAGTCGCCCAGGCCCAGTTCCCGGTGGCCGAGCTCACGCGCGTGCTCGCCGAGCGCGGCGTCGATGTGAAGTTCGGCATCCATCCCGTCGCCGGCCGCATGCCCGGCCACATGAACGTCTTGCTCGCCGAGGCCAAGGTGCCCTACGACGACGTGTTCGAGATGGACGAGATCAACGATGATTTCGGCAACGTCGACACCGTCCTGGTCATCGGCGCGAACGACACCGTCAACCCTGCGGCGGAAACCGAGCCGTCTTCCCCGATCGCCGGCATGCCGGTGCTTCGCGTGTGGGAAGCGGGCAAGGTCGTCGTGTTCAAGCGCTCCATGGGCAACGCGGGTTACGCCGGCGTGCAGAACCCGCTTTTCTTCAACGAGAACACCGACATGCTCCTCGGCGACGCGAAGGGCTCCGTCGAGGCGATTCTCACCGCATTGCGCAGCTAAGCGCCCGCTCGCCCCGCATATCCTATAATGGCCACATGAAAACTCGAACGACGCAGAGACTGGCCATTATAGGAGGCGGGGCTGCAGGCCTCATGGCCGCCATTGCCGCCGGAGACCGCGCACGCGAGTCCGGCGTCCCGGCCGACATCACGGTCTTCGAGCGAGATGACCGCGTCGGCCGCTCCATCTTGGCAACGGGAAACGGCCGTTGCAACTTCTCCAACGCTGCAATCGACGTCGAGCGGTATCGCAACGCAAGGTTCGTGTCCTCGGCGTTCGACGCGCTTGGCAACCCCTCGTTCGTGCTCGATTCGTTCGAGGGCCTTGGTCTTCTCTGGCGTGAGGAGTCCGATGGCAGGCTGTACCCGCTCGCCAACAAGGCAAGCGTCGTCGTGGACGTCCTTCGTGCGGCGGCAGCCGAGCTCGGCGTGCGCGAAGCGTGCGAGCGCGAGGTCGCGGCAGTCGACCCGCCCCGCGAGGCGGAAAAGCCGTTCACGCTGCGCATGTCCGACGGCGTGTTCGAGCGTGCCGACGCCGTCGTGCTCGCGTGCGGCGGGCGATGGTCGTCGTCGATCGGGGTCGAGGGACTCCCTTTCGAGCCGCTGTCTCCCGTGCTCGGCCCCCTGCGCGTTGCCAAGCAAGACATCCCCCTCGTCCGCGAGCTCGACAACATCCGCGTCCGATGCGCGGTTGACCTCGCGCGCGACGGGGGCGCCGCACTGCAAACGATCGCGTCCGAACGCGGCGAGCTCATGTTCAGGAAATACGGCGTGTCAGGCATCTGCGTGTTCAACCTATCGCGTTTCGCCCACCGGGGCGACGTCCTGCGCATCTGCTTCCTGCCCGATGAAGTTGCCGGCAACGCCTCGGGCTACTTGGCAGCGCGGCATCGGTCGCTCTCGCGTCGTTTCGGCGAGACGGTGACGTTCGAGCAGATGCTGCGCGGCGTCCTGCTGCCGCGCGTTTCGGAGGCGGTCTTGAAGAAAGGCGGCTTCCAGCCCGGCTCGGCGTTCCGCAAGCGCGACGCCTCCCGGCTCGCCGAGCTTCTCACGCGTTTCCCGCTGGTCGTCGAGGGCATAGGCGATTCCGATATCTGCCAAGTTCGCCGCGGGGGGTTCTCGCCGGACGCCGTCGATCCTGCAACCATGCAGGCGCGTGCGTGCCCGGGGCTTTTTCTCGCCGGCGAGGCGCTCGACGTCGATGGGCCGTGCGGTGGCTACAACTTGCATTGGGCGTGGACGAGCGGCGCGATAGCCGGACGCAGCGCCGTGGAGCTCATGAGCGGCGCCGGCTTCGAATAACCTGCCAATAGACGATACGTGCGAAAGCGCGTCTGAGAGGATTGATTGGATGATCGAGGTTTCAAACGTTCGCCTGCCGCTTGATGCGGGGCTGCCCGACGGCGGGCGCATCATGCGCTCGGCGATTGCGAACGTGCTCGGCGTCAAGGTTTCCGAGATAGCCGATTTCACGTTGCTGAAGCGCAGCGTAGACGCGCGCAAGAAAAACGATGTCGGGTTCGTGGCGACGTTTGCCGTCGCGTTACGCGACCCTGCAGATGAAGCGCGGGCGCTTGCGGGAGAGCTTCCCGTCTCGAAGCGCGTGAACGTCAAGGAGCACGTCGCCTACCGCCCGCTCGAGATCCCGCGCGTGCCGGTGCGTCACGACGGCACGCGTCCCATCGTGGTCGGCATGGGCCCCGCCGGCCTGTTCGCGGCGCTCTACCTGGCTCGGGCCGGATTGAGGCCGATCGTGCTCGAGCGCGGCGGCGACGTCGACGAGCGCACGAAGGCCGTCGACGCCTTCAACCGCGGCGAGGACCTCGACTTGGCGACGAACGTCCAGTTCGGCGAAGGAGGGGCGGGGACGTTCTCGGACGGCAAGCTCACGACGGGGACGAAAAGCCCGCTCGCGCGCCACGTGCTTCAGTGGTTCGTCGACGCGGGGGCGCCCGACGAGATATTGTGGCAGGCGAAACCCCACATCGGAACCGACAAGCTCGTCGACGTCGTGAGGACGATGCGCGAACAGATCGTGGCCGCGGGCGGTGAGGGGCGCTTCCACTCGAAACTGGCGGACGTGACGTTTGACGAGGCCGGCCGCATTTGCGCCGTGAGCGTCGAGCAGACGTGCGGTCGGGCGGATCGTCAACGCGGCGTACCGCCGCGCGTCGAGGAGATGCCCTGCAGTGTGCTCGTTTTGGCATGCGGTCACTCCGCGCGCGACACGTTCAGGATGCTCCAGCGGGCCCAGCTTGCCATGGAGCCCAAGGCGTTCTCGGTCGGCGTGCGCATCGAGCATCTCCAAAAGGACATCGATCGCGCCCAATACGGCAAGGCTGCCAACCATCCCGCCCTCGGGGCGGCCGATTACAAGATGGTGGCCCATTTGCCGAGCGGGCGCTCGGTCTACACGTTCTGCATGTGCCCGGGAGGCGAGGTCGTCGCCGCGGCGAGCGAGGAGTACGGTGTCGTCGTGAACGGGATGAGCCGGTTCGCGCGCGACGCCGAGAACGCGAACGCCGCCCTGCTCGTCGGGGTGTCGCCTGACGACTTCAAGAGCAACGACCCGTTGGCGGGCACCGTTTTCCAGCGTCGCATAGAACAGGCGGCGTTCGGCGAGGCCCACGAGATGGGCGGCGAGGCGTGGCAGGCGCCGGCCCAAACGGTCGGCGATTTCCTGGCAGACACCGCCGGCAACCCGTCTCCCAAGGTGCGGCCGAGTTATGCCCGCGGCGTCGTGTGGTGCGACCTTCGGGAGATCCTTCCCGAATTCGTGACGGACTCGCTCGCCGAAGCACTGCCCCTGCTCGACAGGAAGCTGCACGGCTTCGCAGATGCGGGTGCCGTCATGACGGGCGTCGAGACGCGCAGCTCGAGCCCCGTGCGCATCCTGCGCGACGACGAGTCCCTCCAGGCATGGAGGGCGCCCCGTCGCAAGCGCGTCCGGGCGCGCGATGTCGCCCGGGGGCATGGGCGCCCGTCAGATTCCGAGCAAGCGCACGTGCCCACGTTCATATACCCATGCGGCGAGGGCCCCGGGTACGCAGGCGGCATCATGAGTGCCGCCGTCGACGGCATGCGCATCGCCGAGAAGATCGTCGAGGGGCTCGGCGTCGAGGTGGGCCATGTGCCGACGGGCTCGGAGGGGTTCGAGGACGCCGTGGCGGCCTTGAAGCAGGGCAAGCCCGCCGTCTTTCCGACGGATACGGTCTACGGATTGGGCGTTGCGGTCGACTACGCCGCGTCTCCGCAGATCCTCTACGATATCAAGCAACGCGATGCGGGAAAGCCGGTCGCGTGGCTCGTGTCCAGCGCGGACGATCTCGACCGTTTCGGGGTGGATGTCTCAGATCGGGCGCGCGATCTTGCCCGGCTCCACTGGCCGGGCGCCCTCACCATTGTCGTGAACGCGTCCGACCGCGTGCCGGAGGCGTTTCGTTCGGAAGCCGGCACCATCGGCTTGCGCATGCCCGACGATCCCGTGGCGCTCGCGCTCGTCGAGGCGGTCGGGTGTCCGATCGCCACGACTTCGGCAAACCGCTCGGGCCTGCACGGCGCTCCGTCGGCGACAAGCGTCGACGAGGCGATTGCGGAAGCGGCAGGCGGGTTCGCCAAAGAGGGCGGATCGGGAAGCGGGACGGCGTCTACCGTGGTAGACTGCACAAATGAGCAGATAACCGTGCTTCGCCAAGGAAGCATTCGCATTCATATATAGGAGGGGATATGTCCGAGTCGATGTTCACCGTTCCATTCGATTACGTTTCCCACGATGGGAAGACGCGAATCAAGGCAAAGTTATGGACGAACGCGGCGTTCGGAAGCCCCGAAGATCCCGGCCCCGAGAAACCGAAGGCCATCGTGCAGTTCGTGCACGGCATGTCCGAGTACGTGGACCGCTACGAAGATTACGCGGAGTACCTGGTCGATCGCGGCTTCATGGTCTGCGGCGAGGACCACGTCGGACACGGCGATTCGGTGTCGAGCCCCGACGAATACGGTCATATCCCGCTCAACGGCGGTAAGAACATCCTCATCGGCGACGTGCATACGCTCCACCGCATCGTCACCCGATGCTATCCGGGCGTGCCCTACGTGCTCTACGGGCATTCGATGGGCAGCTTCATCACGCGCGCCTACATCGCGCGATACGGCGACGAGCTGTCGGCATGCGTGCTGTCCGGCACGGGAAACGTCGCGCCCGCCTTGTCGAAGGCGGGCCGCGGGCTCGCCCGCTTCATAGCCTCCATTCGGGGCGAGCGCTACCATAGCAAGCTGATTGACGGCATGGGCGCGGGCGCCTACGGCAAGAAGATCCCCGATGCGCGGACGCCGTTCGATTGGCTGTCGACGAAAGACACGCTCGTGGACGCGTATATTTCCGACCCGTTGTGCGGTTTCATGTTCACCGTGGGCGGCTATGCCACCCTGCTCGACCTCACGGCCGAGATCGCGACGCCCGAATGGGCGGGCGAGGTGCCCGAGGACCTGCCGATTCTCCTGGTCGCCGGCGACGGCGACCCAGTCGGCGACATGGGGGAGGGCGTGAAGGCAACAACCCAGCTTCTGCGCGATGCGGGCGTCGAGCGCGTCGACGAGATCATCTATCCGGGCATGCGCCACGAGATCCACAACGAAATCGGCAACAAGAAAGTGTACGAGGACGTCATCGCCTGGATCGAGGACGTAGTCGGCATTGAGGCCGATGAAGCGAATGAAATCGACGATGTTCCTCGCGGCCGCCACAGCAAGTAGGAGGGGGAGGAGCGCAAGCCATGGGCAAATACGTCATCGCGCTCGACGAAGGCACGACTTCGGCCCGGAGCGTGCTCATCGACGGGGAAGGCAAGATCGCGGGGCAGGTCCAGCACGAGTTCGAACAGCATTACCCGAAACCCGGCTGGGTCGAGCACGACCCGCTCGAGATTCTCTCCGCGCAGCTTGCGACGCTGACCGAGCTGGTCGTCGCCCATAACCTCGACGTGGGCGACATCGATTCCATCGGCATCACGAACCAGCGCGAGACCACCATCGTGTGGAACCGCGAAACGGGCGAGCCCGTCTTCAATGCCATCGTGTGGCAATGCAGGCGCACGGCGCCGATCGTCGACGCCCTGTGCTCCGACCCGGAGGTGCGCCAGGCCATAACCGCCAAGACGGGGCTTATTCCCGACGCCTATTTCTCGGCGAGCAAGATCAAGTGGATCCTCGACAACGTCGAGGGCGCCCGCGATATGGCGAACCAGGGCAAGCTCGCGTTCGGCACGGTCGACACGTGGCTCGTCTGGGCGCTGACGGACGGGGCGGTGCATGCGACGGACCCGACGAACGCGAGCAGGACGATGCTCTTCGACATCCACACGATGACGTGGGACTCCTGGCTCTGCGAACTGTTCGATATTCCGATGAGCATGCTGCCCGAGGTTCGGCCGTCGTCGGGCGACTTCGGCAAGACGTCCCGTGCGGGCATTCTCGCAGGCGTCCCGATAAGGGGCGTGGCGGGCGACCAGCAAAGCGCGCTGTTCGGCCAGTGCTGCTTTGAGGCGGGGCAGGCGAAGAACACGTACGGCACGGGCTGCTTCCTTCTCATGAACACGGGGGCCGAGGCGCCCGTCTCGAAGAATGGGCTCGTGACGACGGTCGCCGCCAGCGCGCCCGGCACGGGTCCCGAGTACGCCCTCGAGGGCAGCGTGTTCATGGGCGGCGCCCTCATCCAGTGGGTGCGCGACGGGTTGGGCCTCATCGAGAAGGCGTCCGATTCCGAGGCGATCGCCCTGAGCGTCAACAGCACCGATGGCGTCTACATCGTTCCCGCGTTCACCGGCCTGGGCGCTCCGTACTGGGATGCCGAGGCGCGCGGCGCCATCTACGGCCTCACCCGCGGAACGACGAGCGCCCATATCGTGCGTGCGGCGCTCGAGGCGCTGGCGTATCAGGTGTACGACCTCGCGAACGCCATGGAGGCGGACGCGGGAATTCCCATCAAGGTACTCAACGTCGACGGCGGCGCGTCTGCGAACGATTTCCTGATGCAGTTCCAGTGCGACATCTTGCGCACGCCTTTGCGCCGCCCCGAGAACATCGAGACGACGGCGCTCGGCGCAGCGTACCTGGCAGGGCTCGCCACGGGCTTCTGGGCCTCGCTCGACGAGATCCGGGGTTTGCGTGCCGGCGACAAGACCTACATCCCCGATGCGGACGAGGAGCGGCTCGCCGCGCGTCTCGCGGGATGGCAAAAGGCCGTAGCACGCACGAAGACGCAGTAGTTTTTGACGAAGAGTTTCCGCGACGGCCCGTTTCTGCATGTGAAACGGGCCGTCGCTCTATATAATGAGGCAAGGTGGCAGCGTGTTTTGGGAGGGACGCCATGAAAGTCAGCATTGCAAGCGACCATGCCGGGTTCGAGGAGAAGGAGCTGCTCAAACCCTATCTCGCGCAGCTTGGCCACGAGGTGATCGATCGCGGTCCCGATAGCGACGAGCGCGTCGACTACCCCGATTTCGCCGAGCTTGTCGCGAAGGACGTGGTTTCCGGCGAGGCAGATCGCGGCGTCTTGGTTTGCGGGACGGGAATCGGCATGGCGGTTGCTGCCAACAAGGTGGACGGCATCCGCGCAGCGAACGTGACGTCTCCGGAATTCGCCCAACTCGCACGCGAGCACAACGATGCGAACGTCGTGACCGTATCGGGCCGGTTCGTGTCCGACGAGGTGAACCGCGCCATCGTGAAGGCGTTCCTCGAAACCGACTTTGCAGGCGGACGCCATGCCGGGCGCGTGGCGAAGATCATGGCATTGGAGTAGACGATGGTTGACGAGAGGCCGTCTTGGGACGAATACTTCGCAGCGTTGGCGAAGCAGGTCTCCACGCGCACGACCTGCACGCGCCGTGCTGTCGGGGCCGTCATCGTGAAGGAGAACCGCATCCTCGCCACAGGCTACAACGGCGTGCCGCGCGGCATGGCGCATTGCGCCGAGGTCGGGTGCCTGCGAGAGCAGATGGGCGTCCCGTCCGGACAGCGACAGGAGATCTGCCGCGGATTGCATGCCGAGCAGAACGCCATCATCCAGGCGGCCCGTTACGGCATCGACATTCGCGGCTCGAAGATCTACATCACGACGCAACCGTGCATAACGTGCGCCAAGATGTGCATAAACGCGGGCATCGAGGAGATCGTGTACGCCAACCCGTACCCCGACGAGCTGTCGCTCGGCATGCTCGACGAGGCCGGAATCCCCTACCGCGTCGTTGAATAGCGCGGCCTTTTCAGCTGCCCGTCTCAGCCGCTTACGTTAATCTTTGAAACTTTTTTCCATGCTTGTTACGGAATCGTTGCGCATCCGTTATCATTGATAAGGTTTTGTCGCAGCGTGCCGTTTTGCGGTACAGGATGAAAGCAAGGTATGTTCGTAGCGATTCTGATCGGCATCGTCGTCGGCGTAGGGAGCTTCGGCCCGCTCGTCTTTGGCATGAACAAGGCCCGTATGGCCACTCCGACCAGCAATTTCGGACATGCGGGGTCCCTGTTGCTCGGGGTGCTTCTCTCTCTTGTCATCCTTGCCGCGGCGGTGATCATCTGCGTGATGGCCGCGCGGGATTTCGCGGTGCCGTTCACGCTCGGGGCCGCAGGTGGCCTGGTGGTCGCGGCGGTCGCTTTCGGCATTTCCAAGAACATGCGGAAGTAAACGGGAAGAGAAAAGGGAAAAGATCGTGGATCCTCTGACATTGACTAACCCGATCGAGATGCTGAACGAACTGGTGCCTGAGCTGCAGGCTTCGTTCGACTCGGCGTTCGTCATCGAGTTCGGAAACAGCGGCTTCGGCATCACGCAGTACATGCTCTACGCTGCCCTCGTTTGGGTAATCGTGCTTGCCGTCGTCATGGTCGCCGGCCGCAAGCTCACACTTGTGCCGAACAGCAAGTTCGTCAACATGGTCGAATACGGCTACCAGATGGTGCGCAACTCCATCGGCGAGGGCACGATCGGCCACGGCTACAAGAAGCACGTCCCGCTTCTCGCCACGCTGTTCTTCTTCATCCTCATCTCGAACTTCATCGGCCTCATTCCGGGGTCGAAGGCCGCGACCGGCTCCATCCAGATCACCTGGGCGCTGTCCATCGTCTCGTTCGTGTACTTCAACTACTGGGGCGTCAAGGCCCATGGCGGCTGGGGCTACATCAAGTCCATCGCCCCCTCCGGCCTGCCGGCTCCCATGGTTCCCATCATCTGGGTGTTCGAGTTCGTCTCGCTGGTCATCCGCGTTCTCACGCTGGCCGTCCGACTTTACGGCAACATGTTCGCCGGCCACATGGCCCTCGGCGTGTTCGCGCTGTTCGCATCGACGTTCCTGCTGGCTGCCATCAACGGCGCCGGCGCAATCGGCGGCCTGTCCATCGTCTGGCTGGCCTTCGAGGTCTTCATGTACGCGCTCGAGACGCTGGTCGCGTTCCTCCAGGCGTACGTGTTCACCATCCTGACGGCGGTGTACATCAACCTGGCGACGTCTTCGCACTAGGTCACCTGCGGGCTTGCGCTTTGCCCCGAAAAGCGCCTGACATTTGGTTACATCGGTTGAATTCCACGGCCGATGGAACATAGTAAAACCGGTGTCTCCGAGCGGGAAGCGAGGAGACGGCAAAAGGAGGAAATCGTGGAAACTACCATCGTACTCGCAGCCCTGAAGCTCGTCGGCTACGGCCTCGGCGCCATCGGCCCTGGCATCGGCATCGGCATCGCCTGCTATGGCGCTTGCGTCGGCACCGCTCGCCAGCCCGAACTCGCCGGCCGTCTGTTCACCAACTTCATCCTCGGCGCCGCTCTGGCCGAGGCACTCGCCCTGCTGGGCTTCGTCCTTGTATTCATCATCTAAATGACCTTTCCGGAAAAGAAATCCGTTAAGGCACAAGGAGGTTACTCAGTGGACATCAGAGCGAAAAAAGCAAAGGCCTGGCTTGCACTGACCGGTGCAGCCGCTAGCGCCTCGTTTGCTTTCCCTGCGCTCGCGTTTGCGGACATGGAGCCGAAGGAGGGTATCGCGGTCATCGCTCCCGACATGATCGAGACGGTGCCGATGCTCATCGCCTTCATTGTCCTCGTCATCATTCTCGCGAAGTTCGGCTGGCCCATGTTCGAGGGCATGCTCGAGAAGCGCGAGAAGACGATTGCCGAGGCGCTGCAGAAGTCCGAGGAGGCACGCATCGAGTCCGAGCGCGTGCTCGCGGAGTACCAGAAGCAGCTCGCAGACGCAAAGGCTCAGGCATCGCAGATCATTGCAGATGCCAAGCAGACGGGCGAAGCGGTTGAGGCCAACATCAAGAAACGGGCCGAGGAAGAAGCCGCTACGATGATCGAGAAGGCGCGCACCGCCATCGCGGCCGAGAAGAAGGCTGCCATGAACGAGCTGCAGAGCTCCGTCGCCGACCTCTCCGTCGATGTCGCTTCGCGACTGGTCGGATCCGACCTGAGCGATGCCGATCATCGCGCCATCATCGAGCGCTATATCAACGAGGCGGGCAGTTTCAATGCCAACTAATCGCCTAGTCGTCAAAGAACAGATCGCCACGTACACGTCGCTTCTTTTCGAAGCGGTGAAGAATGACGGTGGTCCGGAAGGCGTATTGCGCGTCTGCAACGAGGCGAAGACGATTGTTGCCGCCATCCGCGGCAACGCCGATCTCGACGCCACGTTGAAGGATCCGGGCTACACGCCCGAGCAGAAGGCGAGTATTGCACGCGACGTATTTTCACAGGCCAGCCCCGCGCTGGTAAGTGTCATTGCCCTTATGGCAGAACGCGGCGAGCTCGATTATCTGTCGCGCGTGGCGGACGGTATCGAGGAGCGCATGAACGACGAGCTCAACATGATGGTCGTGGACGTCACGACCGCCGTCGAGCTCGACGACCACCTGCGCGACCTCATCAAGAAAAAGGCCGGCTCCGAATCGGGCAAGACGATCGTGCTCAACGAGCGCGTCGACAAGTCCATCTTGGGCGGCATAATCATGAGCACGAAGGACGAGCGTCTCGACGCCAGCCTTCTGACGCAGGTCGAGAAGACCCGCGAA
>ODAI010521130.1_pt1 | contig 28249 bp, 21 predicted proteins | sample 1539321 | NCBI WGS metagenome assembly ODAI01 (sample SAMN02144231, study PRJEB22623) | gut metagenome | biome: sheep rumen | host: Ovis aries | place: New Zealand
CGCCAGATCCTGGATCATGTGAGCCTGGAGATACCCCGCGGAAAAATGATTGCCATCGTGGGAGAATCCGGCGCCGGCAAGTCCACCCTCGTGGATCTCATTCCCCGTTTCTGGGACGTAACCGGCGGGCGCATCACCATAGACGGAAAGGACGTACGCGATGTCAGCGTCAAGGACCTCCGCGCCCTCATGGGCAATGTGAACCAGGAGCCCATCCTGTTCAACGACACCATCTACAACAACATTGCCTTCGGCGTGGAAGGTGCCACCGAGGAACAGGTCATCGCCGCCGCCAAGATTGCCAACGCCCACGAGTTCATCATGGAGAAGGAGCAGGGCTACCAGACCAACATCGGCGACCGCGGCAGCAAGCTTTCCGGCGGGCAGCGCCAGCGCCTGTCCATCGCCCGGGCCATCCTGAAGAACCCGCCCATCCTTATCCTGGACGAGGCCACCGCCTCCCTGGACACCGAGAGCGAACGCCTGGTGCAGGACGCCCTGGACCGCCTGATGAGCACCCGCACCACCATCGCCATCGCCCATCGGCTTTCCACCATCAAGAATGCCGACGAAATCGTCGTGATGCAGGAAGGCCGCATTGTAGAGCGCGGCCGCCACGACCAGCTCATCGGCCTGGGCGGTTATTACAAGAAACTCAACGACATGCAGGCCCTGTAAGCCCGCGGAAAGGCCGATAGTCATATGAGCAAAAGCCACAGAACAGCCGCCCGGATTCTCTTTTTCCTGTACCTCGCAGCGGTGCTGGTGCTGTGCTTTGCGCAGTTCAAAAGCACCCCGGACGTTCCCACCAGCTTCCTGGGCATTCCCACGGATAAAGTGGTGCACTTCTGCATGTTCTTCCCCTTCCCCATCCTGGCGTTCCTGGCCTTCGACAAGTACACGGAATCCATCCCCGCCACCCTCGCGTTCGCCGGGGTGAGCTTCGTGGTGGGCTTCCTGCTGGCCTGCGGCACGGAATGGGGGCAGGCCACCCTCACCAACTACCGCAGCGGAGACCGGTACGACCTCCTCTCAGACACCTTAGCCCTCACCGCAGGCACGCTCCTGGTGGTGTTTTGGGACATTTTCAAGCAGCGCCGCGGAAAAAAACGCCAAAAACCTGAAAGCCGATGAGAAAACTACTGTGGATCCTGGCCCTCCTCCTTTTTCCGCTGGCTGCCCAGGCGCAGCGTCCCGGCGCCAAAGCGTTCCGGGAAGCCACGGACTCGCTGCAGCAGCGCCTGAAGCGCCGCACCAGCGTTGACACGCCCCTGAAGCTGGAAAAAGTCACGGTGCGGGGAAGCGCGCTGGACTTCTACTTCTCCCAGGAGCTCTCCGACTACCCCTGGCGCAAAGAGGACGTCCCCTGGTTCCGGGATCAACTGCAAACGCTGGGAAAAGCGCAGCTGGGGAGCTACAGTATCGGCAACATCTACGCCAAGCGGCAGAACCTGAAGGAGTTGCCCATGCCCGCGCTCACCCGCGACGGCAAGCCCAGCCCCACCGCCCTCAAGGTGGCGGATCCGCGCGGCAATACCGTCCCGCTGGTTCAGGGGGCCGACAACTGGCCGCAGGGCCTCAGCGGCCGCCACATCGCCCTTTGGCAAAGCCACGGCCGCTACTGGGAGGCCAAGACAGACCGCTGGGAATGGCAGCGGTCGGCCACCCACAGGACCATGGAAGACCTTTTCACTCAAAGCTTTGTGCTCCCGTTCCTGATTCCCATGCTGGAGAACGCGGGCGCCGTGGTCATCACCCCCCGCGAACGGGACCCGCAGCCCTATGAGGTAGTCTGCGACAACGACCCGTCCTTCGGGGAAGAGCGCACAGGCCTGCTCAGAAGACAGGGCTACTACGCGGAACAGGGCCACTGGCAGGACGCCGGAGAGGGCTTCGCAGACCGGAAACCCGTTTACCTGATGTACGAGAACCCCTTCCGGATGGGATCGGCCCGGCAAACGGCCACCACCACCGGGGAGGAAAGCGCGTCCATCATCTGGCGGGCCGATATCCCCGAAAAAGGCAACTACGCCGTGTACGTGAGCTACAAAACCCTCCCGGAAAGCACCACGGACGCCCGCTACACGGTGCATCATCTGGGCGGCAGCACGCTCCTGCACGTGAACCAGACCATGGGCGGCGGCACCTGGGTGTACCTCGGGACCTTCCTCTTCGACAAGGGGGAAAAGGGCTACGTAAGTCTCTCGAACAAAAGCGCTTCCAATGGAAAGATTGTTTCGGCCGACGCCGTCCGCTTCGGCGGCGGAATGGGCAAGATGGAACGCGGCGGCACGCTTTCGGGCATGCCGGCCTACGTAGAGGGAGCCCTGTACCAGATGCAGTGGAACGGCGTGGAAATGAACCTGTTCGACGACTGGGACAACGACTACACCAAAGACTTCGCCGGGCGCGGGAAGTGGGTGCAGGAAATCTCCGGAGGGTCGCGCGTGAATCCGTCGGCCCCGGGACGGCGCATCCCCATAGACCTGTCGCTGGCCTTCCACACCGACGCCGGCATCACCCCCAACGACTCCATCGTAGGCACCCTCGCCATTTACACCCTAAAGGCCGATAATTCAGACATTTACGCCAACGGAGAAAGCCGGATGAACGGCCGGCTGCTGTCGGACCTGGTGCAGACGCAGGTGGTGGAAGACATCCGCGCGCTGTATGAACCGCTGTGGAGCCGCAGGCAGACCTGGGACCGCTCCTACAGCGAATCCCGCACCACGGGGGTCCCCGGCATGCTGCTGGAACTGCTTTCCCATCAGAACTTTGCCGACATGCGCTATGGCCTGGACCCCACCTTCCGCTTCAGCGTTTGCCGGGCGGTGTACAAGGGCGTCCTCAAGTACCTGAGCGCCCGGTACGACAGCCCGTATGTGGTGCAGCCGCTGCCGGTGCATGCGTTCCGGGCCAGGCTGCAGGACGGCAAGGCGGTGCTGTCTTGGTCGGCCAGTCAAGACCCGATGGAACCCACCGCCAAGGCCGATTATTACCGTGTATATACACGCCTGGACGACAGCGGCTTCGACGCCGGCATGCAGATCCAGGACACCACTTGCACGCTGCCGGTGCAACCCGGCCACGTTTACAGCTTCCGGGTAGAGGCCTGCAACAGCGGCGGCCGGAGTTTCCCGTCAGAGATCCTGGCCGTGGGCATGCCCGCCGGTGCGGCGGCTGGTGGCGGAGTGGCTTCCGGAGGGGCAGCTTCCGGGGCGGCTTCCGGAGGGGCAACTTCCGGGGCTTCAGGCGCGGCGGCTTCCGGCAGGGCTGGCGGCGGAGTGGCTTCCGGCGGGGCGACTTCCGGCGCGGCTGGTGGCGGAGCGGCTGGCGGTGCGGCGGCTTCCGGCAGGGCTGGCGGCGTCAAGAAGGTACTGATTGTGAATAACTTCACGCGGCTTTCGGCCCCCACCTGGTTCGACACACCCACCTATGCCGGCTTCCTGGACAACCAGGACAGCGGCGTGCCCCTGGGCACGGATATCCTCTATGCCGGCAGCGTGAACCAGTTCGACCGCTCCGCCCAGTGGACCGACGACGACAACCCCGGCTTCGGCGGCTCCTACACCGACCAGGGCGGCACCCGCATCGCCGGCAACACCTTCGACTACCCCGCCATGCACGGCCGCATCCTCCTCCGCGCCGGCTACAGCTTCGACTCCTCCAGCGCCGAAGCCTTCGCCGCTGCCGCCACCAGCTCCTCCCCCGACACCGCCCCCGACACCGCCGTTGGCACCTCCGCCGGTTCCCCCGGCACTACGGGCACCTCGTCCGACTCGGCCGGCTCGACTATCTCGGGCACATCGACTGGAAGCACCTCCGCCAATTCGGCTGGCTCAATCACCTCGTCCGGCTCGGCCACCTCGACCGTCAGTACCTCCGCCGGGACCCCTGGCGGTGCAGGCACCTCGAACACCTCAGCCACCCATTCCGGATCGGCAGCCGGCACCTCCGCCGGCTCCCCTGGCGCCTCGACCGGGGATGCATCGGCCTGGGAGAGCGACGCCCAGGTGCTGGACCTGATCTGCGGGAAGCAGGTTACCACCCGTGTCGGCCGCGGGGCCATCCCAGACCGCTACACCGTGTTCCCGGAAGCGCTGCAGGCAGCCATCACCCGCTTCACACAGGCGGGCGGCAGCGTCATCCTCTCCGGCTCTTACATCGCCACCGACGCCTGGAGTCACGTCTATCCCGTTCCCCTGGCGCCGGACAGCACCCGCAAATTCATCCAGGAAACGCTTGGCTACAAATGGGTTACAAACTTTGGCGACATCTCCGGAAAGGCCGATTCCCCCTCCTCCTCCCCCATCCGCCTGCCGGTGATTTCCTACAATCGGCAGTGGTCCGAGCACATCTACCGCGTGGAGAGCCCCGACGGCCTGGAGCCGGCATCGGCCCAAACCCGCGCGCTGCTCCGCTACAGTGGCACCCGCATCACCGCCGCCACCCTCTTCGAACCCGGCTCCTACCGCGTCGCCGCCTTCGGCTTCCCCCTGGAGACCAGCCCCCAGTTCCCCGACATCCTCACCGCCACCCTCCGCTACCTCACCCGCCCCTAGCTGGCACCTTCACACACCTGCAGCACTCAACGAACTATCACTCATGCATTTACGCACTTATTGGTGCAACTAAAATTGCACCAATAATCCCAGAACAAACTATCTATCAGACACATACGTGCTGCAACCCTCACGACATACTACAATCTCTCACGACAGGATGCAATCTCACGACAGACAGCGCTCTCCAAGCACCACCCAGCCCTCGCCGCCGGCCACCCCTGAAGCCTAAGCACATTGCCCTCCACCTCGTAGTGGAGCACCGCACGGTGCACACTAGCCAACACCTTCACACACCTGCAGCACTCAACGAACTATCACTCATGCATTTACGCACTTATTGGTGCAACTAAAATTGCACCAATAATCCTGGAACAGACTATCTATCAAACACATACGTGCTGCAACCCTCACGACAGGATGCAATCTCATGGCAGACAGCGCTCTCCAAGCACCACCATAACCAGCACGAAACAAGAAATAGGGCGCATCGCACGGTGCACCCTGGCCGACACCTTCACACACCTGCAGCACCTAACAAGCTATCACTCATGCATTTACGCACTTATTGGTGCAACTAAAATTGCACCAATAATCCCGGAACAAACTATCTATCAAAAGCTTACGTGCTGCAACCCTCACGACATACTACAATCTCTCACGACAGGATGCAATCTCATGGCAGACAGCGCTCTCCAAGCACCACCATAACCAGCACGAAACAAGAAATAGGGGCACCGCACGGTGCACCCTGGCCGACACCTTCACACACCTGCAGCACTCAACAAACTATCACTCATGCATTTACGCACTTATTGGTGCAACTAAAATTGCACCAATAATCCTGGAACAGACTATCTATCAAAAGCTTACGTGCTGCAACCCCTCACGACATACTACAATCTCTCACGACAGGATGCAATCTCATGGCAGACAGCGCTCTCCAAACACCACCCAGCCCTCGCCGCCGGCCACCCCTGAAGCCTAAGCACATTGCCCTCCACCCCGTAGTGGAGCACCGCACGGTGCACACTAGCCAACACCTTCACACACCTGCAGCACCTAACAAGCTGTCACTCATGTATTTACGTACTTATTGGTGCAACTAAAATTGCACCAATAATCCCGGAACAAACTATCTATCAAACACATACGTGCTGCACTCTTACGACAGACGGCAATCTCACACGACCTCATGGCAGACAGCGCTCTCCAAGCACCACCATAACCAGCACGAAACACGAAATAGGGCACACCGCGGTGCACCCTATCTGTCAAAACGAAAACTGCAACCTGCATCCGCTCGGGAAACACAAGCCCCAGCCGCAAAAAAGTCTACATCCGCTCAGGAAGCGAGACCCCCAGCAGGCCGATGGCGAAACCCGCCCAGCCGCAAAAAAACCTGCATCCGCTCGGGAAACACAAGCCACAGCCGCAAAAAGCCTACATCCGCTCCGGCAGCTGGATACCCAGCAGCCCCATCGCAGAACGCAGGGTACGGGCCAGAGTGTCAATGAGTTCCAGGCGGTAACGCAGCACGGCCGGGTCCTCTTCCTTGAGGATGGGCGTGTCGTGGTAGTACTGGTTGAACTCCTTGGCCAGATCGTAGGCGTAGTTGGCAATGACGGCGGGACTCAGCGCAGCACCGGCCTCCGCCACCTTGCCGGGGAACAGCCCCAGCAGTTTCACCAGGCGGATTTCCTTGGCCGACGGCTGCGAAGAAGCCGTCACATCGGCCGGGCCGTAAGCCACCGTAGCCTTGCGCAGGATGCTGCAGATCCGCGCGTGCGTGTACTGGATGAAAGGACCCGTGTTCCCGTTGAAGTCGATGGATTCCTTGGGGTTGAACAGCATGGTCTTCTTGGGATCCACCTTGATAATGAAGTACTTCAGCGCCCCAAGGCCGATCATCCGGTACAGCGACTCCCGCTCGGAGTCGGAAAGGTCTGCCAGCTTGCCGCTTTCCTCGGATGTGCGGCGGGCTTCCTCGTACATGCTCTGGATGAGGTCGTCCGCGTCCACCACCGTACCCTCGCGGGATTTCATCTTGCCCTCCGGAAGCTCTACCATGCCGTAGGACAGGTGGTAAATCTGTGAAGCCCAGGCAAATCCCAGCTTGGCCAGGATGAGCTTGAGCACCTGGAAGTGGTAATCCTGCTCGTTGCCCACCACATAGACATGGGAATCCAGTTTATAATTGGCGAAACGACGCTCTGCCGTGCCCAGATCCTGGGTGATGTACACGGAAGTGCCGTCTCCGCGGAGCACCAGCTTGCGGTCCAGGCCGTCGGCCGTGAGGTCGCACCAGACGCTGCCGTCCGGGTCCTTCACGAAAACGCCCTCCTGCAAACCCTTCTGCACCAGTTCCTTACCAAGCAGATAAGTCTCTGACTCGTGGTCTACCTGGTCAAAGGTGATGCCCAGCGCGGCGTATGTCTCGTCGAAACCGGCATACACCCAGCTGTTCATCATGGACCAGAGTTCCCGCACGTGAGGGTCGTTCTGCTCCCACTTCACCAGCATTTCGTGCGCCTCTTTCAGCGAAGGCGCCTGCTTTTTGGCTTCCTCTTCCGGAACGCCGGATGCCACCAGTTCCGCAACCTCTGCCTTGTACATCTTGTCAAAGGCCACATAGCAGTCTCCCACCAGGTGGTCCCCCTTCTTGCCCGTACTCTCGGGCGTGGCCCCGTTGAAGCACTTCTCCCAGGCCAGCATGCTCTTGCAGATGTGCACGCCGCGGTCGTTGACGATAGTGGACTTCACCACCTCGTTGCCGCAGGCCTTCAAAATCCGGGAAACGCTGTCTCCCAGGAGGTTGTTGCGGATATGCCCCAGGTGCAGGGGCTTGTTGGTATTGGGACTGGAGAATTCCACCATGATGCGGCGCCCCGTAGCGGGCAACTGCCCGAAGGAAGCGTCTCCCGCCATGGCAGAGAGCGACTCGTTCCAATAGATGGAAGAGAACGACAGGTTGAGAAAACCCTTTACCGAATTAAACGCCTGAATCTCAGGGACATTGTCCACCAGCCATGCGCCTATCGCATTGCCGGTGGCATCCGGAGCCTGGTGCGTGATTTTCAGAAGCGGGAAGGTGACCAGGGTATAGTCTCCCTCAAATTCCTTGCGCGTAACGGAAACCTGCAGGGCGCTCTCCGGCACCTCTGCGCCATACAAGGCCTGGATGGCCCGGGCAGCCTGTTGCTGAATGAAAGATTCCGGACTCATCCCAGGTATCCTTTAAGCAGTTTGGAACGGGACGGGCTCTTAAGCCGACGGATGGCCTTCTCCTTGATCTGGCGCACACGCTCCCGGGTAAGGCCGAAACGCTCTCCGATCTCTTCCAGGGTCATTTCCTGGCAGCCGATTCCGAAGAAAGACTTGATAATCTCCCGCTCGCGGTCCGTGAGGGTGCTCAGGGCACGCTCGATCTCCGTGTTCAGGGATTCGTTCACCAGGCCGCGGTCTGCGCTGGGGGAATCGTCGTTGGGGAGTACGTCCAGCAGGCTGTTGTCTTCCCCTTCCACGAACGGGGCGTCTACGCTCACGTGGCGGCCACTCACCCGAAGGGTATCCGAAATCTTGTCCTTGGGAACGTCGATCATTTCCGAGAGTTCCTCGTTGGAGGGCTGACGCTCGTTCTCCTGCTCAAACTTGGACAAGGCCTTGTTGATCTTGTTCAGCGAACCCACCTGGTTCAGGGGAAGGCGGACGATACGGCTCTGCTCCGCCAGGGCCTGCAGAATGCTCTGACGGATCCACCACACGGCGTAGGAGATGAATTTGAAGCCGCGGGTTTCGTCGAACTTTTCTGCAGCCTTGATCAGGCCCAGGTTGCCCTCGTTGATCAGGTCCGGAAGGCTAAGACCCTGGTTCTGATACTGTTTGGCCACGGATACCACAAAACGCAAGTTGGCGCGGGTGAGTTTCTCCAGGGCGGCCTGGTCTCCTTTGCGGATGCGCTGGGCCAGTTCCACTTCCTCGTCGGGGGTGACCAGCTCTTCGCGGCCGATCTCCTGGAGGTACTTGTCCAGCGACGCGCTCTCGCGGTTGGTGATGGACTTGGTGATTTTAAGTTGTCTCATTATCTCTACAAAAAAAATACGGTCGGTCCGCAAGGGACCGGCCGCAATCCTTATCCGGGGCAAGAGGCTGTTCCCTTACTTGCCAAAGCCGAAGTAGAACGCCCTTCCGTTCTTGTCCACACCCTCTATATAAATGGCGCGGTTTGCCTTCTTGGCCTTGGCGATAATGTCTTCGGGTTTTGAAACCTGCTCGTCGTTCACGTAGACGATGATACCGCCGGCACGTGCGCCTGCATCGGCCATCTTGCCTTCTCCGACAGAGACAATCTCCACACCGGAACGCAGACCCAGGGCTTTCAGCGTTTCTGCATCGGCCGGTTTGAGCCTTGCACCGTAGAAGACGACGGAGCCGTCTACATCCGTTTCACCGTTTTCGGTGGCGGCGGCATGGAAGGTAACCGTGGCGGTTTTCTCCTTGCCGTCCCGGATGTAAGTAACCGTAGCCTTGTCTCCGGGGTGATACTCGTTCACCTTGGCTTGTACGGAGGAAGCATCCTTAACCTGCTGACCATCAATGGCAATGATGACATCGTTCTTGGCCAGGCCGGCCTGCTCGGCGGCACTTCCCTTCAAAACCTCGTTAATATATACGCCCGTCACCGAAGAAAGTTTCATTTCATCGGCAAACTTTTTGTCCACCGTAACCATGGTAATGCCCAGCAGGGCACGCTTCACGGAGCCGAAGTCTATAAGGTCCGCCGCCACGCGCTTGACGATGTTCACCGGAACGGCGAAGGAGTAGCCGGTGTAGGAACCGGTCTGGGAGACGATGGCGGTGTTGATACCCACCAGTTCACCCTTCTTATTCACCAGGGCGCCGCCCGAGTTGCCGGGATTCACGGCTGCATCGGTCTGGATGAAGGACTCGATCTTGAATTCGCCGCTGCCGTCCGGCATGGAACGACCCTTGGCGCTCACGATACCGGCAGTGATGGTACTGCGCAGCTGGGCGCCCAGCGGAGAGCCGATAGCCAGGACCCACTCGCCCAGGCGGAGCTGGTCAGAGTCTCCCATCGGGATCGTGGGCAGGCCGGAAGCGTCTATTTTAATGATGGCCACGTCCGTAGCGGGGTCCGTGCCCACCACCGTGGCGGTGTACTGCTCGTTGTTGTTCAGGGTGACGGTGATGTTGGTGGCATCCTGCACCACATGGTTGTTTGTGACGATGTAGCCGTCCTGGCGGATGATCACGCCGCTGCCGCTGCCCTTCTGCTCACGGGAGCGGGGCTGGGCGTACTCGTCGCCGAAGAAGAAGCGGAAGAACGGGTCTATGTTCTGGTACTGGGAACGGCTCTGGACCGTTACCTCTACATAAACGACAGCCTCTACGGCATTCTCCGCGGCATAAGTGAAGTCGGGATAGTCGGTGTCTGCCAAATTGACAGTCCGGTATTCCACCGCGTTTCCTTCGCTGTCACGCACCACCTGGGGTTCCTTGGGCTCCGAGGCACGAACCACGGCAAACGCAGTGAGGCCGCTGGCCAGGATGGACAGCAAAACAGTCAAAATACCTTTTTTCATATTAATACACGTTTAACAAATTTCATTTTCTCCGGTGCAATTTTTCAAAAGCTATGCCACCACGCCAGATTATCGGCAAAAGATTTGGATTCTTAATTTTTATTAATAACTTTGCATCCAGATGACAAGAATGAGCGCATACGTACATCACCACCACCGTTCTGGACAAGACCGGTAGGAGATTCGTCGTATGTACATGCATAGAGGGGCTTACCGGTACCGGCAGGCCCCTTTTTTTCAGGCTCCGGCACCTCCCCAAAAGCATTTCGGCACCTGAAACAAGAACAGTTAACAAATAGACACACATGCTAAGACTGGCACTTCAATCCAAAGGGCGGCTGAGCGAGGAAAGCACGGCCCTGCTTCGTGAGATCGGGATAGACCTGGACGACTCCCACCGCAAATTCCTCCTGCAGGCCCCCAACTTCCCCCTGGAGCTGCTGTACATGCGGGACGACGACATCCCCCAGGTGGTGTCCGACGGCACCGCCGCCCTGGGCATCGTCGGCCTGAACGAGGTGGTGGAACGGGGCCTCCCCGTAGAAATTGTCAAACGCCTGGGATTCAGCACCTGCCGCATCTCCCTGGCCGTTCCCAAAAACGCCGGATACGACGGTCCCCAGTGGTTCAGCGGCAAGCGCATCGCCACCTCCTACCCCCGTATCCTGGCCGACTGGCTGCAGGAGAAAGGCATCGACGCCAAGGTGCAGGTGATCACCGGATCCGTAGAGGTAGCTCCGGCGGCCGGCATCGCCGACGCCATCTTCGACATCGTCTCTTCCGGCGGCACCCTGGTGGCCAACGGCCTGCAGGAGGTGGAGAAGGTTTTCTGGTCCGAAGCCGTGCTCATCTCCAACGGGAAACTGGACAAGGAGGACCGGGCCGTCCTGGACGAGATGCTTTTCCGCATCGACTCCGCCATGGTGAGCCGCCGCAAGAAATACCTCCTGATGAACATCCCCAGAGAAGCGGTGGACGAGGCCATCCGGATTATCCCCGCCATGCGCAGCCCCACCATCATGCCCCTTGCCGCAGAAGGCTGGTGCTCCATGCATTCGGTGGTGGAAGAGGCCGACCTCTGGGAAAAGATCAAACGCCTGAAAGCCATCGGGGCCGAGGGCATCCTGGTACTGAACATAGACAAGCTCATCCCATGACAAGCATCTTCACCAATCCCTCCAGAGACGCCTGGGAGGCCCTCTGTGAGCGCCCGTCGGCCCGAAATCAAGAAGTCCGGGAACGGGTGGAAGCCATCCTGGAAAAAGTCCGGACCCGGGGCGACGAAGCCCTGATGGAGCTGGCCAGGGAGATTGAAGGGCGTCCCCTGAAGAGCCTGGAAGTGACCGGGGCTGAAATCCGGGAAGCCCGGGAGAAGGTCTCCCCCGCCGTGAAAAAGGCCATCGGACAGGCCATCGACCACATCCGCGCCTTCCACGAGGCCCAGCAGCCCCGCGAAATCTGCGTGGAGACCGCTCCGGGGGTCAAGTGCATCCAGCGGCCCGTCCCCATCGAAAACGTGGGCCTGTACATCCCCGGCGGCAGCGCTCCCCTGTTTTCCACCGTGCTGATGCTCGCCGTGCCCGCCCTGATTGCCGGCTGTCCGCACCGGATCCTGTGCACCCCCGCCGGAAAAGACGGGAAAGTGAGCCCGGAAGTGCTCTACGCAGCCTCCCTCTGCCAGGTGGGCCGAATCTTCAAACTGGGCGGGGCGCAGGCCGTCGCCGCCATGGCCTACGGCACGCGCACCGTTCCCCGGGTGGACAAGGTCTTCGGCCCCGGCAACCAGTACGTGACCACCGCCAAGCAACTCCTGAGCGCCGGCACCGTGGCCATCGACATGCCCGCCGGCCCTTCGGAAGTGATGGTCATTGCCGATGAAACCACCTCCCCGGCCTTTGCCGCCGCAGACCTTCTCTCCCAGGCCGAGCACGGCCCCGACAGCCAGGTCATGCTCCTTTGCAAGAACATGAGCGTGTGCGAGACCATCCTGAAGGAGGTGGACCGGCAGGCCGCCCTGCTGCCCCGCAGCGCCGTTGCCCTGCAGGCCTTGGACAAGAGCCGCGCCATCATCTTCGCCAAGCGCCAGGACTGCATCGACTTTGCCAACAGCTATGCGCCGGAGCACCTGATTATCTCCACCCTGGACCCTTGGAGCATCGCCGACCGAATCACCGCCGCCGGCAGCATCTTTGTGGGGCCCTACACGCCGGAAAGCGCAGGCGACTACGCCTCCGGCACCAACCACACCCTGCCCACCTCCGGCTGGGCCCGTTCCTTCAGCGGGGTGAACCTGGACAGTTTCTACCGCAAGATGACCCTGCAGGAAATCAGCCGGGAAGGCCTGGAAGGCCTCCGGGACACCATCGTGGACATGGCCCGGGCCGAAGGTCTCCAGGCACACGCAAACGCCGTAATCCTCCGAACCCATGCATGAGATAGAAAAACTGGTGCGGGAGAACATCCGCTCGCTCTCCCCTTATTCCACGGCCCGGGACGAGTACCAGGGCACCCCGGGGGTGTTCCTGGACGCCAACGAGAACCCCTTCCCCGGTGAGCTGGGCTTCAACCGCTACCCGGACCCGCGGCAGAAAGCCCTGAAAGCCCGCGTATCGGCCCTGAAAGGCCTCCCTGTGGAGAACATCTTCCTGGGGAACGGCAGCGACGAGGCTATCGACCTGATGTACAGGATCTTCTGCACGCCCGGGCAAGACAACGCCCTGGTCATTGCACCCAGCTACGGGATGTACACCGTGGCGGCCGACATCAATGATGTCCGGGTGCGGAGCATCCACCTGGGACCGGACTTTTCCCTTCCCGTGGATGCCATCCGGATAGCCACCGACAAGCACACCAAGCTCCTGTTCCTGTGCAGTCCCAACAACCCGTCCGGCAACGCATTCTCCTCCGAAACGCTGCTTTCCCTGACAGAGAATTTCCCCGGCATCGTGGTCCTGGACGAGGCCTATGCCGACTTCAGCGCCCGGGGAAGCCTGCGCACCAAAGTGCTCCGCTACCGGAACCTGGTGGTGCTGCAGACCTTCTCCAAGGCCTACGGGATGGCCGGCATCCGCCTGGGAATGGCCTTTGCCGACAGCTATGTCATCGAGCTGATGAACCGGGTGAAATACCCGTACAACATCAGCCAGCCGGCCCAGGACATGGCGCTGGAGGCGCTCGCCTACACGCCGGAAGAGGAAGTGGCGGTCATTATCCGGGAGCGGACGCGCCTTGCCGGCGCCCTCCCCGCCTTCCGCTTCGTCCGGAAGGTATGGCCCTCGGACGCCAACTTCCTGCTGGTGCGGGTGGACGATGCCGACGCCCTGTACAACTTCCTGCTGGTGCGGGGCATCATCGTGAGGAACCGCTCCCGGATTAAAGGCTGCGAGAAGTGCCTGCGCATTACCGTGGGCACACCCGAAGAAAACGACAAACTGCTAAACGCCCTTTCCGATTATGAAAAAAGCCATCTTCGTCGACCGTGACGGAACGCTCCTGAAAGAGCCCGCCGACGAGCAGATAGACTCCCTGGAAAAAGTGGAATTCGTGCCCGGGGCCATCTCCGGGCTCAAAGCCCTCGCGGACCTGGGTTACGAGCTGGTCATGGCCTCCAACCAGGACGGCCTGGGAACGCCGGCCTTCCCGGAAGAGACCTTCTGGCCCGCCCAGAACCTGCTGCTGAAAACGCTGGAAGGAGAAGGCATCCGCTTTAACAACATCCTGATAGACAGAAGCTTCCCGGAGGACAACTCCCCCTGCCGCAAGCCCCGCACGGGGATGTTCGGCCCGTACCTGGACGGGAGTTACGACCTCCCGGCCTGCTGGGTCATCGGAGACCGGGAAACGGACCTGCAGCTGGCCGCCAACCTGGGCGCCCGGGGCTTGCAGCTGGGGCCGCTCAGCTGGGCCGATATTGTCGAGACCATCCGCAGCGCAGCACGCAGCGCCGTGGTGGAGCGGAAGACCGCCGAGACGGATATCTACGTGCGCGTGGACCTGGACGGGAAAGGCCCTTCCGGGGTGGATACCGGCCTGAAGTTCCTGGACCACATGCTCACCCAGCTCATCCACCATGGCGGGATCGGCCTGGAGATCCGCTGCAAGGGCGATCTGGAGGTGGACGAGCACCACACCATGGAAGACGTGGCCATCGCCCTGGGAGAGGCCCTGCGCAGGGCCCTGGGCGACAAGCGGGGAATCGACCGCTACGGCTTCGCCCTGCCCATGGACGAGAGCCGCGCCCTGGTGCTGCTGGATTTCGGCGGCCGGGCGGAACTGGTGTGGGACGTGCAGTTCACCCGCGAATACGTGGGCGACGTGCCCACGGAGATGTTCCATCACTTCTTCAAGTCCCTCTCCAACGCCATGCAGGCCAACCTGTACATCCAGGCCCGGGGCGAGAACAACCACCACCTGGCCGAGGGCATTTTCAAGGCGTTCGCCCGCACCCTGAAGCAGGCTGTGCGGCGGAATCCGTTCAGTTACGACTTACCCTCCAGCAAAGGACTCCTATGATTGCCATCATCGACTATGAAGCCGGCAATATCTGCTCGGTGAAAAACGCGCTGAAGCGCCTGGGCGCCGCTTATGAGCTGACGGCCGACCCCTCCGCCATCCGGGCCGCCGACAAAGTGATCCTCCCCGGCGTGGGCAACGCCGCCGAGGCCATGGCCAGCCTGGAAAAGACCGGACTCACCGGACTCATCAAGAGCCTTCGGCAGCCGGTGCTGGGCATCTGCGTGGGCCTGCAGCTGATGTGCCGGAGCTCGGAAGAGGGCCCTGTGGACTGCCTGGGCCTGTTTGACTGCCGGGTGCGCCGTTTCCCGGAGCAGCCCGGGGCCAAAGTGCCCCACATGGGCTGGAACGGTATCGGCAACCTGGACAGCAAACTGTTCAAGGAGGTTCCGGAAGGCAGCTACGTTTACTTCGTACACTCCTACTATCCCGACCTGTGCCCCGACACCATCGCCACCTGCCGCCACGGAGACGTACTTTTCAGCGCCGCCCTGCGCTGGGAGAATTTCTACGGGACGCAGTTCCATCCCGAAAAAAGCGGCACCGTAGGAGCGCGAATCCTGCAAAACTTCCTGGCGCTATGATTAAGATTGTTCCCGCGATAGACCTTATTGGCGGCCGCTGCGTACGCCTGACCCAGGGGGATTATGGCAGCCAGAAAGCCTACGACGGCATGCCTGCGGAGGTGGCCCGCCGCTATGCCGACGCCGGAGTGGAGCGCATCCACCTGGTCGATCTGGACGGAGCCAAAGCCGGCGCTCCGGCCAACCTGAAGGTCCTGGAAGCCATCGCCGGCGCCGTTTCCTGCGAGTTGGAATGGGGCGGCGGAATCAGCAGTTCGGCCGCACTGGAAAGCGTTTTTTCGGCCGGAGCCACACACGCCATCGCAGGCAGCGTGGCCGCTTTGCAGCCGGAGCTGTTCCAGACCTGGCTGCAGCGGTTCGGTGCACGGATCATTCTCGGGGCCGACGTCCGGGACGGGCGCATCGCCGTAAAAGGCTGGCTGGAAGAGGCTTCCCTCACGGCCGAAGCCCTGGTGCGACGCTTCCTGCCCCTGGGGCTTCGGGAGTGCATCGTCACGGACATCGCCCGGGACGGGATGCTGACAGGGCCTTCGTCGGCCTTGTACGTGAAGCTGCAGGCGGCGTTCCCGGAGGTTTCCTTTACGGTCTCCGGCGGCATCTCCTCCATGGACGACATCCGGGCCCTGGACGCACTGGGGCTTCGGAAAGTGATTGTGGGAAAGGCCTTTTACGAGGGCCGGATAACGCTTAAAGACATAGCCTTATGGTCGCAAAACGCATAATACCCTGCCTGGATGTCAAGAACGGCCAGGTGGTGAAAGGGATCAACTTCGAGGGCCTGCGCGAGGTGGGCGACGCTGTGGAAATGGGCGTCCGCTATGCCCGCGACGGGGCCGACGAACTGGTGTACCTGGACATCAGCGCCACCCGGGAAGGCCGGGGCACCTTCGCCGCCCTGGTGGAGCAGATCGCCCTGGGGATTGACATTCCCTTCACGGTGGGGGGCGGAATCGGCTCGCTGGACGACGCCGCACGGCTGCTGGACGCCGGGGCCGACAAAATCTCGGTGAACAGCGCCGCCCTCGCCCGTCCGCAGCTGATCGGGGAGATTGCCCGCAAATACGGCAGCCAGTTCGTGGTGCTGGCGATTGACGCCAAACAGGTGGACGGCCGATGGCTGTGCACCACCCACGGCGGCACGCGCTTTACGGAGCGGGAGCTCTTCGACTGGGCCCGGGAGGGGCAGGAGCGCGGCGCCGGGGAGATCCTGTTCACCTCCATGGACCACGACGGCACCCGGGCCGGCTACGCCTGCGAGCTGTACGCCCGCCTGGACAGCCTGCTCTCCATTCCGGTCATCGCTTCCGGCGGGGCGGGCTCCGTGCAGGACATCGTGGACGTGCTCACCCGGGGGCGGGCCAGCGCCGCCCTGGCCGCCAGCATCTTCCACTTCGGGGAGATTCCCGTCCCGCAGCTGAAGTCGGCCCTTGCCGCCGCCGGCGTGCCGGTGCGCCTCTAGCCTGCTTCCGCTCGGCCATGAAAACCGGCCAAAAACGTGGACGGAACCATTGAAAACGACCGTTCGGCCATGAAAACCGGCCAAAATCGTGGACGAAACCATTGAAAACGACCGTTCGGCCATGAAAACCGGCCAAAAACGTGGACGAAACCATTGAAAACGATTAAAAATGCAATTCAACGACTTCAATCTAAGCAAGACCGGCGACGGTTTGTTGCCAGTGATTGTCCAGGATGCCATCACCCTGAAGGTGCTCATGCTGGGCTACATGAACCGGGAAGCCTACGACAAGAGCGTGGCCGAAGGGGTGGTAACCTTCTGGTCCCGCACGCGGAAGTGCCTCTGGACCAAGGGGGAAACCAGCGGCAACTTCCTGCACATCGTGAATATGTACCCGGACTGTGATGCCGACACGCTCCTGATCCAGGCTCGCCCGGACGGCCCCACCTGCCACCGGGGCACCACGGCCTGCTTCGACACGCCGGAAGAGGAAGGCTTCGTCCGTGAACTGAGCGCCCTTATCAGGGACCGGCACCGGAAGATGCCGGAAGGCTCCTACACCACCCGGCTGTTTATCAAGGGGCCGAAGGTGATCGGCAAAAAAGTGGGCGAAGAAGCCGTTGAGACGGCCTTGGAAGCTGCCACGGGAAACCGCACGCGCTTTATCTACGAGGCCTCGGACCTGGTGTACCACCTGCTGGTGCTGCTGGAGAGCATGGACGTTACGCCGCAGGAGCTGGAAAGGGAACTAGCGCTTCGGCACCGCTGAAATTATAAGCGGCAGAATTAGGCCGTTTGGGAGAAAATGTTTATATTTGTGAACTGACATTGTAAGACAAAATAGACCAGATATGAAACTGAACATTTCCAGCACCAATCTCCTGAAGGCCCTTCTGGACGTATCCAAGGCCATTCCTTCCAAATCTCCGCTTCCCATTCTGGAGAACTTCCTGTTTGTGCTCAAGGAGGGCAAGCTGGAAATCACGGCATCGGACTCGGAACTCACCCTGCGCACCTGCATTGAAGTGGACGCAGCAGAGGAAGACGGCGCCATCGCCATTCCCGCCAGGCACATGATAGACCTCCTGAAGGAGCTCCCGGACCAGCCCCTGGGCATCCGCACCACCTCGGACAGCGCATTCGAGTGCACCTGGGCCAGCGGCAACTCCGTACTGCCGTACTTCCCGGCCGACGATTATCCGGAAATCAAATCCACCCCGGCCGATGCCCTTAAGGTGGAATTCCCGGCAGAAACCCTGGTAGAAGGCATTCAGAGCACCATTTACGCCACCGCAGACGACGAAATCCGCCCGGCCATGAACGGTATTTTCTTCGACATGGCCCCGGAAAGCACCACCCTGGTGGCCTCGGACTCCCACAAGCTCATCTGCTACACCACCCAGGATGTGAAAGCCCCCGAAAAGGCCTCCTTCATCCTGCACAAGAAACCCGCCGGGGTGCTCCGCTCCATCATCGGCAAAGACGCAGAGACGGTAGAAGTCTGCTTCGACAGCACCACGGCACAGTTCAGTTTCGGCGGCACCACCATGATTTGCCGCCTGGTCGTGGGCAAATACCCCAAATACCGGGACGTGATCCCTTCCGGCAATTCCAATATCCTGCAGATAGACAGGCAGCTTCTCCTGAACACCGTCAAGCGCGTGGCCGTGTGCGCCAACAAGGCCTCCAACCACATCAAGCTCACCCTCAAGGAGGGACAGCTGGAGATATCGGCCCAGGACCTGGGCTTCGCGCTGGCCGCCTATGAGAAGATTCCCTGCAACTACCAGGGCGCGGAGCTTTCCATCGGCTTCAAATCCACCTTCCTCACGGAGATTCTGGCCAATATGGGCTGCAACTCCCTGGTAATCAAGTTTGCCGATGCCCGCCGCGCCGCCCTCATCCTCCCCTCGGAAGAAGAAGCCGCCACGGAAAAGGTCTGCGGTATCCTCATGCCCATCATGATCCAGTAACCTGCGGCTGCTGGTTAAAAATAGATACCCAATCCCTGAATCCCTTCCCCTGCGGAAGGGACTTCCCTTTACCCTTCGGGGCTCAAAATTGACAGAATGGAACTGAATTTACAACGCCCGCTGCTGTTCTTCGACATCGAAAGCACGGGACTCAATATCGCCTCGGACTGCATTGCAGAACTGAGCTTTGTGAAAGTGATGCCGGGCGGTGAAACCCGCATCAAAACCTGGCGGTTCAAGCCCTGGGATTATATTGCCCAGCGGCAGTATCCCATGAATCCGCAGGCATCGGCCGTAAACGGCATCAAAGACGAAGACCTCTCCGCCTGCCCCCGCTTCTGCGACAAAGTGGACGAGGTTGTGGAATGGCTGGCCGACGCCGACTTGGCCGGCTTCAACTCCGCCAAGTTCGACCTTCCCATGCTGGCGGAAGAGATCGAGCGCGTACGGCTGCACCTGCACAAAGACATCGACATAGACCTCCACGCCAAACTGATGGTGGATGTGCAGAATATCTACCACTACATGGAGCCCCGCAACCTCAAGGCCGCCTACCGCTTCTACTGCGGCGGGACAGACTTCGAGAATGCCCACACGGCGGAGGCAGACACCATCGCCACCATGGAAGTGCTTAAGGGCCAGCTGGATATGTACCCGGACAAACTTAAGAACGACGTCACTTTCCTCTCCGGGGTGGGCGGCCGTCCCCGCACCGTGGACTACGCCGGCCGGCTCATCCTGAACGACGAGGGAGAAGCGGTCATCAGTTTCGGCAAACACAAGGGCCGCACCGCCCGGGAAGTCTGGCAGTCAGAGCCGTCCTACTTTGCCTGGATTGACGGCGGAGACTTCACCCTGGACACCAAACGCCAGTTCAACCGGCTCAAAAATCAGTTCCAGCAGGAGCGCAAGGCTGCCCTCAACCGCCCCGCCACCTCCGACGAGCTGGCCGGCCTCGCCCAAAAGTTCAACACCGGCAAACTGTTCTGATTTCAGCCGGGGCTGCTTCAGCACCCATCTCGCTGATTATCAACTACTTTCAAGTTTATTGGTGCAAAAATAATTGCACCAATAGACATGCATACCACTGACAGTCAATCACTTAGATGCTGCAGGCAGAAGTTCAGCATCGGCAAACTCCTCTGATATCGGCCGGGGCTGCTCAGCACCCATCTCGCTGATTATCAACTACCTTCAAGTTTATTGGTGCAAAAATAATTGCACCAATAAACATGCATACAACTGACAGTCAATCACTTAGATGCTGCAGGCAGAGGGAAGAAATAGTGCATGGGGGCGGAAGTACCCGAGAAAATGTGCACCAGGTCTTCAAGAATCCAGTCCGGATGGACCGGGCCTGTTTCCCAGAAAAGGTTGCCGCCGCCAGGGGTCTCCTGCAGCGTGTTGTTCCACACGGCACGGCCCAGCACCGGAAAGTCCCGGAACAGCGGGTGCACGCTCCGCAACTGGTCCCGCGTGCGGCACCAACCGGGGTTCAGCCAGACATCGGCCTCCTGTGCATAGGCATAAGCCTGTTCCAGGCCGATGGTTCCAGACTCCTGCCGCCCAGGCACGGACCCCAGCAACTCGCCGCCGGCATCCTGCACCAGTCGGGCCATGTAGTTGTCGCCGCCGGGGATGTACCAAATGTCGGCATAGGGAATGTTGATGAGCACCTTGCGCCGCGTGCTCACTAGCGGTCCGGGGGCAATACCAGCCTGGACAGCGGCAGACCCAGCCTGGACAACTTCAGAATCAGGATGTTGCACCAGGGAGAGATAGCGGTCGCGGACGGTCGTAAAGACGGAGTCGGCCTGGCTGGAGCGGCCGGTGAGGGCCCCGAAAAGCTTCACATATTCCGCCCGCGCCAAGGGATGACTTTCCAGGTGCTCGCTGAGGACGACGCAGCGGATGCCCAGATCCCGGAGCTTGGAAAGGTAGGGCGGCTCGACCGCACCCACGGCATAGGTCAGGAAAATATCCGGACGGGCACGGACGATGGCCTCATAGTCCAGGGCGGCATCGTAGCCGACTTCCACAGCGGTCGCCTTCACCCGCGGATTCCCGAGGTAATCCTTCCCGGAAACGCCTACAGCAGAGGCCGATGCACCTATCGCATCCAGGTATCCCACATAGGAAGAGGACATGCACACCATGCGCTTCAGCGGCGGCACCAGCGTATCCGGAGCGGCGCCCTGCGGGGAATACACCACCACGGAGCCCTCCTCCGTGATGCTGAACCACTGCGCATATTCCACGGCCGATGATTGTGCCTGCGACAGGGCGGATGATGCCTGGGCCGATGATGGCACCGACGACGAGGCGGCAGAGGCCCGGTCCGAGGACGCCTCACCTGCGCAGGTGCAGGCGCAGACGAGCCATGTCGCGAGAAAAAGTGCCACCAGAGGCCGTTTTCCCGGCAACATGGCCGCAAAAAGGGCCATTTCCCGCCGAATGCCTGCCATGTTGCGGCCCGGAACGCTGTCCAGGGCCGATTCTCTTGCAACATGGCCGGGATATTTGTAATTTTGCATGCACAAATGTAGCAATTCCGCAAGAGACAGCCAAATGATTGCCCGCCTGCTCATATCGGTCTGCCTGCTGCTGCCGGGGACACACACTTCGGTGACAGCACGGCCTGCGCCTGACACAGTCTCTACGGCAGTGGGTATGCTTCCGGCACCGGGGACACACCCTCCAGTGGCGGCACGGCCTGCGCATGACACAGTCTCTACGGCAGTGGGTATGCTTCCGGTACCGGGGACACACCCTTCGGTGACGGCAGTCCCTGCGCCTGACACTCTCCCCTCACCACCGGACACACTTCCCCCCGCGGCGGTGAGCGCCCGCAGGCAGATTTCGCCCCCGACGGAGAGTGCCACCGGGGAAAAGCTGCAGCGCGCACTGAATGTGAGCGACGCCATCCGGGATTTCAGCGGCATCCAGCTCAGGGATTACGGGGGCGCAGGCGGGCTCAAGACCATTAACGTAAGGAGCCTGGGAAGCGCCCATACGGCCATTTTCCTGGATGGAGTGCCCATCGACAACGCCCAGAACATGCAAGTGGACCTGGGCAGGCTGGCCACTTCCAGCCTGGAGCGGATAGACCTGTACCAAGGTCAGCGCTCGGAACTGCTCCAGAGCGCCCGGGAATACGGCAGCGCCAGTTCCCTGCACTTGAAAAGCGCCATGCCATCCAGGAAGCGTCTGGTCAAGCTTCACCTGCACGGCGGCGCCTTTGGAACCGTGGCGCCCGAAGCCGGTTGGGAACAGGGCTGGGGGGCACGGCTCCGCTCCCGCATCCAAGTGGCGGCAAGCCTTTCCCACGGACGTTATCCCTTCCGGATCAAAGACTTCCGGAACACACCCGACGGCTACGTCGGCTACGATACGCTCATGACCCGGGAGAATGGGGACCTGAAGGCTTTCCGCACCCTGACCCAGCTTTTCTACCTGCCGGAAGGGGGGCAATACCAACTGTCCGTCAACTGGTACGACTCCGAGCGGGGCATCCCCGGTCCGGTTTACAAACAGGCCGACAAATACCCCCTCTCCACCGACAGGCAGGAAGACCGGAACCTGAGCGTCCAGGCCAGCGGAGAGCAGCGTCTGGGGGAAAAAGTCCAGCTGCTCCTGAGCGGAAAATATGCCCGGGACTACCTGTCCTACCTGGATGTGTCGGAGCTGGACCCGACGGTCATGGCCACGTGGAAGTACCTGCAGCAGAGCGCCTATCTTTCCGGAGCCCTGGACTGGGAGGCCGCCAGCTGGCTGCACGTTTCGGGAGCGGTGGACGGCCTTCTGGAAACCCTGGAAGCGCAGGTCCCCGCCCGGCGGAGAACCCTTTTCGCCGCCCTGGCAGGATCCCTTTTCAAAGGCCCCTGGCGGGCCAGCCTGTCGCTGCAGTACCAGCTTTCCTCCGGGGCGGGCAATTACAGCTTCCTCTCCCCCGCCCTGCTCCTCAACTGGCATCCGGCGCCGGAATGGGAATTCGGAGGCCTGGTAAAACGCTCCTGCCGCCTGCCCAGCTTCAACGACCTCTATTACACCAACGTGACGGTCCGGGGACTGGAGCCCGAAAGCGTCTGGCAGGCCGCCGCCCGGTGGAGCTGGAAAAAACAGATCGGCCCGTGGCAATTCAACGCCCGGGAGGAACTCTATTACAACTGGGTGGAAAACAAGCTTGTCGCCGTGCCCAACGGGAGCCTGTTCCGCTGGTCCATGTACAACATCGGCGGGGTGCACATCTTCGGAGACGAAATATCGGCCCGGGCCGCTTACGATACAGGCCGATGGATGGCCGGAGCCACCGCCCGCTACTCCTACCAGCTGGCCCGGGACACGGAAACCGGCGGACAGATTCCCTACATCCCCCTGCACAGCGCCAGCCTGAACCTCGTGGGCACCTGGAACGGCTTCAGCCTGGAAGTGCAGGGCTTCCTGAGCGGAGAGCGCTTCACCTCTTCCACCAACCGGGCCGACTTCCGGATTGCCCCCTGGAGCACCTGGGACATCCTGCTGGGCTGGGAACGGAACAGCCTGAAGCTGGGTGTGCAGCTGAAAAACATCCTGGACGAGCAGTATCAGATTATCAAGCAGTACCCCATGCCGGGCTTCCACGTTCTGGCCAGCCTTGACTATTCCTTCTAGATTTTGTATCTTTGCGGAGCCGCGAGCCAGGACAAGCGCCGCACAGGCGTCTCCGGAAGGCTCCGGAAACCTTAAGCTCTTTAAAATATGAAAAAAACATCACTGCTGGTTTTCAGCGCCATCCTGCTTGCAAGTGCGGTGGGATGCAACAAGGAAAACGCCTCTGAAATAACAGGTTTCACGGGCATCGAAGTCGAAGTAGGTGAATCTAACGGCAGCTCCAGGCTGCTCATCCTGAACGAGGGAGCATTCCCCGGTGCGTCCACGCTGGACCTTCTCGATTTCAAAACAAACAAATATTACCAAGACATCTTTGGTCAGGCCAACCCCACGGTAACCCAGGGGCTGGGCAACACCGGCAATGACATGGCCGTGGACCGGGAAAACAGGCTTTGGGTGGTCCTCAACGCCTCGAACCAGCTGGCCATTCTGCAGCTGCCCTCCTTCAAACTGCTCAGAACCCTTCCCGCCGAGGCCCCGAGGCACATCGTCATAGACGGCGAATATGCCTATGTAAGCTCTTATGGAACAGCCGTTTACGGTGGAGAAACGGAAGTTCCCGGCAAACTGTACCGCTTTGATATCGGCACGTTTGAAAGCAGCTCCATAGAGGTGGGATTCCAGCCCGAAGGCGTAGCCGTTTCCGGCGGCAAAATCTACGTTGCCAACAGCGGAGGCTACAACTGGATGCACGACAACCGCGTCACCGTAGTGGACCAGGCGTCCTTCCGGACAGAGGGAAACCTGGAGCTTCCGGTGAGCAACCTCAACGGGCTCTTCGCCATGGGCGGAAAACTCTGGGTTCACACCTACGGAGAATCCAGCTGGAGCCAGGACGCCGGCGGCAACTGGATCCAGAGCGTAAGCGCCCCCATGAGCCTGGTATCCGTAAAGGCCGACGGTTCTTCGCAAATCATTGAAGGCGTCCATGCCGACAAGATGACCCTTTCCGGCGCCAGCATCTATGCCATCGGCAACCATGCCGAGATGGAAGGCGGGTACGACATGTGCCTGTACAAAGTGAACACCACGGACGGCAGCGTGAGCACCACCCATTTCGAGGGCTCGGACCTGAGTCGGATCGGCTATGCCTATGGAATCTACGTAAACTCCCAGAACGGAGACATTTACATCTGTGACGCCAGCTTCACCGCCGGCAGCAGACTGCACTGCTTCTCCCCGCAGGTCAAATGGAAATGGACGGTGGACACCGGCGTGGGCACCGGCCACCTGCTGATTTGGTAAACAAACAAACCCCTGCCGCAGAAATGCAGCAGGGGTTCATTATAACTTAAGCTGAAATTACTCGGCCTTGCCGTCGGAGCCCAGCACGTTCACGATCTTGTGGATGTACATCTTCTTCATCTCCTCGCGGGCGGGTTTCAGATACTGGCGAGGGTCGAAGTGGCTGGGGTTCTCTGCCAGGTGCTTGCGGATGGCAGCGGTCATGGCCAGACGGCTGTCGGAGTCGATGTTGATCTTGCAGACAGCGCTCTTGGCGGCCTCGCGGAGCTGCTCTTCGGGAATGCCGATCGCGTTAGGCAGGTTGCCGCCGTACTTGTTGCACATGTCTACGTACTCCTGAGGAACGGAGCTGGAGCCGTGAAGGACGATGGGGAAGCCGGGAAGCTTCTTCTCGATCTCGTGCAGCACGTCGAAAGCGAGGGGCGGAGGTACCAGTTTGCCGGTCTTGGGGTCACGGGTGCACTGCTCGGGCTTGAACTTGTAAGCGCCATGGCTGGTGCCCACGGAGATGGCCAGGGAGTCGCAGCCGGTACGGGTGGCGAAGTCGATGACCTCTTCCGGACGGGTGTAGTGGGATTGCTCTGCGGAGACCTCGTCTTCCACGCCGGCCAGCACGCCAAGCTCTGCCTCTACGGTAACGTCGTACTGGTGGGCATAATCGGCCACTTTCTTGGAAAGGGCGATGTTTTCCTCGTACGGGAGAGCGGAGGCGTCGATCATCACGGAGCTGAAGCCCATGTCAACGCAGTTTTTGCAAAGCTCGAAGCTGTCGCCATGGTCCAGGTGGAGGCAGATCTGGGGATGCTCCCAGCCCAGTTCCTTGGCATAGGCCACGGCACCCTCTGCCATGTAGCGGAGAAGGGTGGCGTTGGCATAGTTGCGGGCGCCCTTGGAGACCTGGAGGATAACGGGGCTCTTGGTCTCTGCAGCGGCCATGATGATGGCCTGGAGCTGCTCCATGTTGTTGAAATTGAAAGCGGGAATGGCGTAACCGCCGGCAACGGCCTTCTTGAACATCTCACGGGTGTTCACAAGGCCCAATTCTTTGTAAGAAACCATAGTGTTTTATCTAAATTGATCAATTGTTTTTCGATTCACAAAGGTAATCATTTTTGCACGATTAAAAAACAATCGGCCGATGGAAGTAAGAAAATTATTTAAGAGTTTTGAAGCTTTCAAGCCGCTTCATGGCCAGGAATACAATCCAGTCCGGGAAGTGGCGGAAAAGGGGGATGGAAAGGTGGTTGACAAGGCCCGGCATGCAGGTTTTTTTGCGGGCGAACATCCGCCTCAGGGCCTTGGAAGCCAGTTTTTCGGGAGGAAGGCTCACCCCAAGGCGCACGGCTATACGGCGAAGCCTGGGAGCCAGGCCGTACAGTCCGGTATCCACGGCTCCCGGGGTTACAACGGTAACGCTTACCCCCAAGGGCTTCATCTCGTACCAGATGGATTTGGAGAAGCTGTAGATGTAGGTCTTGGTGGCAATATAGGTCTGGATGCCGGGAAATTCCATCCATTTGCTCAGAGAGGACATGTTAAGGATGAACCCGTGGCCCCTTTGGCACATATCGGCCCCGAAAAGGCGGCAAAGCCCGGTCATCGTCACCACATGCAACATCACCATGCTCTCTACCTTCTGAGGCGGCGTGCGATACAGGGCGTCGAAAAAGAAGAAGCCGGCATTGTTGATGAGGATGTCTATCGTGAGGCCCTGGCCGGCCGCAAAATCATAGACTTCCCGGGCAGCCTCCGGCCGGGCAAGGTCGCAGAAGAAGGGGCAGGCCTTGACGCCATAGGCCAGGCTGATTTTCCGGGCCGATTCTTCCAGCTCCTCCTTCTGGTTGGAAACCATCAGGAGGTCGCAGGCATAATCCCTCGCCAGAATCGTTGCATATTGGAGGCCGATTCCGCTGCTTGCCCCCGTCACCAGTGCCGTCATACGCCCATCCTTTTTGCATTATCGGCCTCGGCCGCCTCAATTTCCTTGCGAAGGGCGCAGGGCATGTCGGCCACGCAGTGATGACATTTCATTTCCAGGGTGTACATCCTTCCCACGCAGTAATTGGACCGCAGGCAGGCCGATCGGTAATCCGGCCCGGCCTCCTTCATCTTGGCCACAAAGGCAGGGTCGTTCACCAGCACGTGGGCCATCTGGATGAGCTCGAAACCCTCGGAAAGGACGGTCTCGCAACCCGCCCGGCTCTGGATGCCGCCCACATAGATGAGGGGCAGCGAGAGGGCCTTCCGGAAGCGTTTGGCGCTTTCCAGGAAGTAAAGTTCCCGGTACGGGACGGTGGGAATCAGGGCCCTTCCAGCCATGGCCAGGCCTGCCTTGAGCCACCAGAACTTCCAGGGGTTCATGTAATGGGCCAGGGTTCTCAGGGGCATGGCGCCGCCCAGGATTACCATGGGGGCCTTGCTCACGAAGCCGGCGCTGAGGACGATGGCGTGGACACCGTGGCGCTCGATGGCCTTAGCCACCTTGAGGCAGTCTTCCTCCTGAAGGCCACCCTTGAAGCCGTCGAACATGTTGGTTTTCACCACTACGGCCATGTCGTCTCCGGCATGAGCCATAACCTCGTCAAGAACTTCGTTCATCATGCGCATGCGGTTCTCCAGGCTGCCTCCGTATTCATCCTTGCGGTGGTTGGTGTAAGGAGAGAGGAACTGGGAGATGAGATAACCGTGACCGGCGTGAATCTCCACGCAGTCGAATCCGCACTCCCGGCAAAAGTCTACGGCCTCTCCGAAGTGCTTTACTATCAGTTTGATTTCGTCTTTTCTGAGGCCTCTGACAAGGGTGGGAGAGTAGATATTGATGCCTGTGGATGCCCCCACGGGCATGCGGTAACCGCAGGTGTAAAAATGGGTCATGTTGCCGCAGTGGCCCAGCTGGATGGAGGCCTTGGCTCCTTCGGCGTGAATGGCGTCGGTGAGGTCCTTCAGGGCGGGCTTGATTTCTTCCCTTATGTAGAGCTGCCCGTCAAAGGAAACGCCGCTTTGGTCCACAGCGCAGTACGCCACGGTGGTCATTCCTACCCCTCCTCTTGCCACGCTCACATGATAGTCTTTGAGCATGGCGCCGGGCTTGTTCCCCGGACACATGTTCTCGAATGCGGCGCTCCGGATGGTGCGGTTACGCAGCTCTATGGGCCCCAGCTTAAAAGGCGTGAATAGTTCAGACATAGACTAGTAGATGTATGGGAGTATCCTTTTCAGGCGGGTTTTGTCAAACTGGTCCGGGAATTCTTCCTGGTATTTGTGGTAGATGGAATTGGAACGGGGAATCAGGTTGGCGCAGGTGAACCAGAAGAACACCAGTCCGGCGCCGCTCCAGGTGAGGATGGCCCAGCCCAGCCATTCCACTATTTCTCCAAAATAGTTGGCGGAGGTAACGTAGTTGTACAGGCCGCCCTTGGGCAGGTAGTGGCGGGTGTCGCCGGGTTGGCGGAGGTTCCGGACAATCTCATCGGAGGAGCGGTTGATATACATTCCAGCCAGGAAGACCACCGTTCCGGCCATGAACGCGGGGCTTAAAATCCAGGAAGAGTCATAGTATGCCCTCTGAGGAGCCAGGCGGAAGAGCCAGTACCCCTGGATGTAACCGTTTATCAGGTTGAATGTCACGCTCATGAGCACGATGCTGACGGGCATCCTGGAC
>ODAI014483877.1_pt1 | contig 28236 bp, 21 predicted proteins | sample 1539321 | NCBI WGS metagenome assembly ODAI01 (sample SAMN02144231, study PRJEB22623) | gut metagenome | biome: sheep rumen | host: Ovis aries | place: New Zealand
CCCCTCGTGTGCGTCGGGCCCCCCGGTGTTCGTTTGCGGCGATGGGGGCGTTGCTGTTGCATTAAGGGGTGCCGTACCCCCCCAGCAGGGGGGGGAGCCGCTCCACGCCATCGCGGGCCGAGCGGATATAGGGCAGCACCAGCACGACGATATCCTCCTCGCCGATGCCGCCGGGGACTTCCTTCTCCCGCCGGGATTTGGGCTTTCGCAGCTCCACGAGGGGATCGGCCGCGAGCACGCGGGGGTTGGAGGTGATGGTCTCGGTCGCCGTCATGGCGACGTTTGCCTCGTTGATGCCGGTGGCGGCCCAGATGCCGTTCTTCGGATCGACGCTCGGGCAGGCGGTATAGCGCAGCGCCTTTTCGGGCAGCTCGATCTCCACATGGGACAGGACGCTTTTGTAGCTTTTCTTCTGCGGCTTCGGTTCGACCACGATGAGTTTTTTGACGTCGAAATGTCCGTCGTCGGTGCGGGCGATCATCGTCGAGCCGTCATTGCTGGCCTTTTTGCCGACCAGAACGGTGGTGCAGGGCATGCTTGCTTCCTCCCTCTGCCGCGGTGACGCGGCGTTTTTTCCGCCTTTACTCTACCACAGTTTTCGCCGCGATTCAATCGGGCATTCCCGGAAAAAAAGCGCCGCCGCGCCGCAAATTTTGTGCATTTTCACAGGGAAAAACCTGCTCTTCCGCCCTTGTATTCCCGCGCGTTCTGGTGTATCATGCCTTGATCCTGAATGGGAGGAACATTCGCAATGAACCAAGAGGTATTGGAACAGTATAGCACGGCCTTAAAAAGCGGGCAGAAATACGCGAAGGCGGCGGAGGCCCAGGGCCTCGACCCCTATCCCGCGGTGCTCGACCGTCTGCTCGAGGGCGTGACGGTCACGCGGCAGGTCGAGCTCGGCCTCGTCAGCATCCCCGCGGAGCTGATCGTCGGCACCAAGAGCGCCGGACGCATGGCGGCGCTGGCCGGAAATTTCATGCCCCTGCTGGGGACGGACACGGAGTTTGCCGCCAAGTGGATGGCGCTGTGCCAGGCGCATCTGAGCGAGGGCATCCGCGACCCGATCAAGTGCTTTGAATATATGGGCCTGTTCTATGTGCAGGAGGGCAACAAGCGCGCCAGCGTCCTCAAGAGCTTCGACGCGCCGACGGTGCCGGGCCTGGTGACGCGCGTGATCACCGCCCCGGACGGCAGCGCGGAGCGCCGGCTGTACGACGAGTTTCTGGCCTTTTACGAGCTCTCCGGTCAGTACGGCATCCGCTTCCGCAAGTCGGGCGCCTATGCGCGGCTGCAGGCGGCGCTGGGCATGGAGCCGGATCATGTCTGGTCCGATCAGGAGCGGCGCAGCTTCCGCGCGGGCTGGGCGCATTTCCGAGAGGCCTTTGAGCGGCTGAAGGCGGACGGGAGCGGCGTGACGGCGGCCGAGGCGCTGCTGACCTGGCTGGAGGGCTATCCCTTCGCCGAGATCAAGGAGCAGACCGCGGCGGCGCTGAGCAAAAATCTCGAGCGACTGCTGCCGGACGTGCGGGCCGGAGAGGAGACCGCGCCGATTGAGGTGTCCACCGAGCCCGCGGAGAAGGAAAAGAGCCTCGTCTCCAAGATCCTGAGCGCCGCGCGTCCCTCGGCGGTCACGGCGGCCTTTATCTACGGCTTTCCGCCGGAGAAGAGCGCCTGGACGCGCGCCCACGACGAGGGACGGCGGCAGATGGAGCAGGCGCTCGGCGCAAGGGTGAGCGGGAAGGTGTATCTGGCCGAAAACCGGGACTATGAGCAGGCCATGGAGACCGCCGTCGAGACCGACGGCGCAAGGCTCATCTTCGCCACCACCCCGCCGATGATCGACGCCTGCCGCAAGATCGCCGCCAAATACAAGAACGTCAAGGTGCTCAACTGCGCCCTTTCCCAGCCCTATCACGGCGTGCGCAGCTATTACAGCCGCATCTATGAGTGCAAATTCGTCGCCGGCGCGGTGGCCGGGGCGATGGCGGACAACAATCTGGTGGGCTATGTCGCCAATTACCCGATCTTCGGCACGCCCGCGAGCATCAACGCCTTTGCCCTCGGCGCGAGGCTTGCCAATCCCCGCGTGCGCGTCAAGCTCGTCTGGTCCTGCACCGCGGGCGACCCGATCGCCGAGCTCCGGCAGAGCGGCGTGAGCGTCATCTCCAACCGGGATTCCGGCGAGGAGGCGACGGCGCACTGCGCGCTGGACTACGGCCTGTATCAGCTCGAGCCGGACGGCGGCCTGCTGCCGCTCGCGATGCCCTGCTGGCAGTGGGGCGCGATGTATGAGAAGATCGTGCGCTCGGTGCTCGACGGCAGCTGGGAGGAGAGCAGCCGCCCCGTCAATTACTGGTGGGGCATGGCCAGCGGCGTCGTGGACGTCCGGCTCAGCGAGAGCCTGCCGGCGGGGCTGACGAGCCTGGCGACCATTCTGCGCCAGGGCATCCTCGACGGCACGGTGGACCCCTTCTGCGCCGAGATCCGCGACCAGAGCGGGCTGCTGCGCTGCGACGGGAAGACCGCGCTCAGCCCGGAGGAGATCATGCAGATGGACTGGCTCTGCGACAGTGTCGACGGAGCGATCCCGGGCTTTGAGGAGCTGCTGCCCCGCTCGCAGGGACTGGTGCGGCTGCTGGGCGTGTACCGCGAGCGCATCGCGCCGCAGAAGCAGGAGAGGCAGCTGTGAAGATCCTGCTGATTTCCGACCGGGAGGAGCCCTATCTCTGGGACTATTACAAGCCCGGCCGCCTGAGCGATTATGATCTGATCCTCGCGGCGGGCGACCTGAAGGCAAACTACCTCGAATTTCTGGTGACGATGGCCAGATGTCCGCTCGTCTATGTCCACGGCAACCACGACGGCCTGTACGAAAGCCGCCCGCCCGAGGGCTGCGACTGCGCCGACGACAAGCTGCTGACCGTCAAGGGCCTGCGCATCCTGGGCCTCGGCGGCAGCGGCTGGTACGGCGGCGGCAGCTTCCAGTATACCGAGCGGCAGATGGAAAAGCGCATCCGGCGCCTTCGCTGGAAGATCCGCCGCGCCGGCGGGGTGGACATCATCCTCACCCACGCGCCCGCGCGGGGCTACGGGGACGACGATACCCCGGCGCACCGGGGCTTCGAGGCCTTCCTGCCGCTCATTGACAAGCTGCAGCCCCGCTATTTCATCCACGGGCATGTGCACCTCAATTACAGCAACCAGTCCTGCCGCGTCTATCAGCGCGGCGAGACGACGATCATCAACGCCTTCGGCCGCTATGTGATCGACATATAAAAGAAGAACGCTGACTCTGTCAAACGACAGAGCCAGCGTTCTTTACTAAAAACTAAAAACTAAAAACTAAAAACTAAACACGCCGGTACAGCTTTGTCCAGCCGCGTACCGTCCGGGCGAGGGCGGCGCTGAGCGCGTCTGGCTTCATGCGCCACTGCCAGTTGCCGGAGGCGGTGCCGGGGGTGTTCATGCGCGAGGAGGCGGGCAGCTCCAGCACGTCCTGCATCTGCATCACGAACAGCTGCGAGGCGGTGGACATGCCGGTGCGGATCAGCGCCCGGCACCAGCTCTCGTCCTCGGTCTTGTGGATGTACTCGGCGGCGTATTTCAGCGTGGCGCGGCCGGCGGACTTGATCCAGCCGTTGACCACCTCGTTGTCGTGGGTGCCGACGTAGCAGACGCTGAGATTGACGCAGTTGTGGGGCATGTAGTCGGAATTGCCCTTGGGGTCAAAGCCGAATTCCAGGATCTTCATCCCGGGCAGGCCGGAATCCTTCAGCAGCTTTTCCACCTCGGGCGTGGTGTAGCCCAGGTCCTCGGCGATGAAGCGGAGATTATGAAACCAGCTCGTGAGCACGCCGACGAGGGCCATCCCCGGGCCGGGGCGCCAGCGGCCGACGCGGGCGGTCGTGTTGCCGTAGGGCACGGCCCAGTAGCTCTCAAAGCCGCGGAAGTGGTCGATGCGGATCACGTCGAAGAGCTTTTCCGCGCCCTCGATGCGCCGGATCCACCAGCCGAAGCCGTCGGCCTTCATCCGATCCCAGTTGTAGAGGGGGTTTCCCCAGAGCTGGCCGTCGGCGGTAAAGGCGTCGGGCGGCACGCCCGCGACCTCGGTGGGGACGTTCTTCTCGTCGAGCTGGAAAAACTGCGGCGCGCTCCACACGTCGGCCGAGTCGAGCGCCACGTAGATCGGCACGTCGCCGATAAATTCGATGCCCTTTTCATGGGCGTAATCGCGCAGCGCGTTCCACTGCCGGAAGAACAGAAACTGCAGGAAGCACCAGAAGTCGATGTCGTCGCTGAGCGCGGCGCGGTATTGCTCCACAGCCTCCGGACGGTGCAGGCGGATGTCCTCGTCGGGCCATTCCACCCAGCTGAGCATACCGAAGCTGCTCTTGACCGCCATGTACAGGGCGTATTCCTCGAGCCAGGCGGCGTTTTCGCGCCGGAAATCCGCAAGCTCCGCGGCGAAGGTCTCGCGTCCGCGCCGGAAGGCCAGGCGCAGCACCTCAAAGCGCTTGGAATAGATCTTGCCGTAGTCCACGCGCTCCGGGTCGCCGCCCCAGTCGATGCCTTTGATCTCGCTGCGGCGCAGCAGACCGTCCTTCACCAGCAGGTCGAGGTCGATGTAATAGGGGTTGCCCGCGAAGGTGGAGACGGAGAAATAGGGGCTGTCGCCGTAGCTGGTGGGGCCGAGGGGCAGCAGCTGCCAGTACTTCTGCCCGGCCGACTTCAGAAAATCGACGAAACGGTAGGCGCTTTTTCCCATCGTGCCGATGCCGTAGGGCGAGGGCAGGGAGCTCATCGGCATCAGAATGCCGCTCTGACGGATCATAACAATCCCTCTCTTTTTCTAAAGATAGTGGTGAAACAAGTCTATCGCTTTTTCCGGGAAAAATCAAGGGGAGGAAAGAAAGAGAAAAAAACCTGTCATCCTGAGCGAGCGAAGCGAGTCGAAGGATCTTTCCGCAGGATTCTTCGTCGCTATGCTCCTCAGAATGACAGGTTTTGTGTACTAATTCCCCAGCACCCAGAGCTTGGTCACGCCGAAGGCCTCGCGGATGAAATAGTTGAGCATGACGAAGAAATAGCCCCAGGGCGCGGCGACGCCGGCGGCGCTCACGCCGAGGCGCGAGGCCATGAGCTTGGCCCGGTAGAGGTGGTAGGCGCTCGAGACGATGGCGACGTGTCCGTCCGGCTCGTCGCCGCGTGCACGGATGATGGCGAAGGAATTCGAGAGGTTTTCCATCGTCGAGGTCGCTTCCGGCTCCATGACGATGCGCTCCTCCGGGATGCCTTGCCCAAGCAGCCAGTCGTGCATGGCCTGCGCCTCCGTCACCGTCTCGCCCGGTCCCATGCCGCCCGAGACGATGGCGACCGCGTCGGGGAAGGCGATGAGATAGTCCCGCGCGCCCTCCAGGCGGCGCACCAGCGTCAGCGACGGCTCGTCGCCGTAGACCGCCGCGCCGAGGACGATCAGATAGTCCCGCTCCGGCTCTTTGTCGGTGCGGGCGTTTTTGATGATCGGCACCTCGACGATGCAGAAATAAACAAAGCCGATGCAGGTCAGAATCAGCACCACCCGCCACCACAGCGGCGGCAGATAGCGCTGCGCCAGCAGGAGCGCGGCGATGAACAGACAGAGATAGGCCCAGTAGGCATAGCCCCGCACGGCAAAGCGCAGCAGCGCCGCAAAGGCCGCAAGGCCTCCGACGGCGGCCAGACGGCGGATATCCGATCGTTTCATATGTTCAGTTCCTCCCATTGTTCATAAAGCGCGAGCAGCTGCGTATCCAGCTCTTCCCACTCGCTGTCGATCTCCATCAGCTTCTGGTAATCGGCAGCGTGGGCTTCGCTCTCCGCCTCCAGCTCCCTCTGCCGCGCCTCCAGCCGCGCGATCTCGCGCTCGGTTTTGGCGATGGCCTTGGCGCTGTTCGGCGCCTTGGGGCGCTTCTCCGAGGACTTTTTCTCCGCCTTTTCGCGCTTTTCGTTCTGCTGAAAGACGCTCTGCCGCTCCTTCCAGGCCATGTACTCGGTGTAGCCGCCGCGGTAGTCGGTCAGCACGCCGTTTTCAATGGCCCAGATGCGCGTGGCGAATTTCTCGATCAGCCAGCGGTCGTGCGAGACGAAGAGCAGCGTCTGCTCGTAGTCCGAGAGCGCGTCCTCCATCCACTCGCGGCTGGCGATGTCGAGGTGGTTGGTCGGCTCGTCGAGGATGAGGAAGTTGATGTCCCGCCCCATCAGCATGCACAGGCAAAGCCTGCTCCGCTCGCCGCCGGAGAGCGCGCCCACGGGCGTGAACACGTCCTCGCCGCGAAAGCCGAAGGCCGCGAGCCGGTCGCGCGCCTCTTGCGGCTGGCAGCGCCCGTCGTAGAGCATCGTGTCGTAGGCGCTGCGCGTATCGTCCGAAAAGCGCACGGTCTGCGGCAGATAGGCCGTGCGGATGGCGGGGCCGCGCTGCAGATAGCCGGAATCCGGCGTCTCCTCGCCGAGGATCAGCTTGACGAGGGTGGATTTGCCCGCGCCGTTGTCGCCGATGAGCGCGATGCGCTCGCCGCCGGCGACTGTGAGCGCGAGATCGCGAAAGAGCTGTTTTTCCCCGTAGCTTTTGCTGACGCCGTCGATGACCAGCACCTCGTCGCCCTCAAACTCGCGCTGCTTGAATTTGACGGTCATTTTCCGCTGCTCGACGGGCTTTTCGCTCTGCTGCAGCTTTTCAATGCGCTTTTCCATCGAAAAGGCGCGCTTGTGCAGCTTGTCCGCGCCCATGAAGGCCCAGAGGTGCATCTGCTCGGCGGCCCGGGTCAGCTGCTCGATCTTGGCCTGATCCTTTTCGTATTGCTTGAGCTTTTCGTCGAAGCGGCGCTGCCGCTCCTGCACGTAAAAGCTGTAGTTGCCGCTGTAAAACTCGGCCTTGCCGTCGAGGATCTCGATGCTGCGCTGCACCACCTTGTCCAGAAACCAGCGGTCGTGGCTGATGGCGAGCACGGTGCCCTTGAAGTGCAGCAGATAGTCCTCCAGCCACTCGGTGGCGCGCAGGTCGAGGTGGTTGGTCGGCTCGTCGAGCAGGAGGATATCGGTGTCCTCCAGAATGAGGCGCGCGAGGTTGACGCGCGTCTTTTCGCCGCCGGAGAGCGTCTCGAAGGGCTGGGCGCGCATGGCGGCGGGGATATCGAGACCGTTGGCGACGCGGCTGCGCTCGTGATCCATGTCATAGCCGCCAAGGCGCCGGAATTCCTCGCTCAGCCGGTCATAGTCCCGCAGCAGGGCGGGGGACTCGTCCGTCTCCAGCCGCGCCGTGAGCGCCTCGAGCCTGTCGCTGATGGCGTAGAGCCGCCGGTGCGCGTCTTTCAGCACATCCTCCACCGTCCAGCCCTCGGGATAGACCGGGATCTGCGAGATGAGCCCCAGGCGCTTGCCCGGCGCGATCATCACCTCGCCCTCGTCGTAGGCGTATTCGCCGGAGAGGATGCGAAAGAGCGTCGTTTTTCCGCAGCCGTTGGGGCCGAGGATGCCCACGCGCTCGCCGGTGTTGACCGTAAAGGACAGCCCGTCGAGCACATTGCTGCCGATCTCAAAGCTCTTGACCAGATTGTTTACCGCTACGTCGATCATAATAGTCCTCTAAAAACTAAACACTAAAAACTAACCACTTATTGCACGGCCTTCTGCAAAACGGCGTTGGCCACGGGGCCCGCGGCGCTCAGTCCGCCGCCGCCGTTTTCCACCAGCACCACAAAGGCGTAGGGGTGCTGCTCATCGGCCAGAAATCCGACGAACCAGGCGTGGCTGCTGCCGTCGCCGAGCTCGGCTGTGCCGGTCTTGGCGCAGAGCTTCAGACCCGGAAAGTTGTTCGGCCCGTCGTAGTGCGCCGCGACGTTGTAGCTCATCATCGCGCCGAGCTTTTCAGCCGTCTCCTCCCGGACAAGGCGGGTGACGGGGCCGCTCTGCCCGGCGATCAGGTGCGGCTCTGCGAGCCTGCCGCCGTTGGCGAGGGCCGCGACGAAGCGCAGCATCGCATAGGGATTGACGAGATCGGTGCTCTGCCCGATGCCGGACCAGGCCAGCTCCGGGTCGCCGACGAAGTCGAGCGGATAGCTCCCGGCGGCGCTGGGGATGCCGTCGAGCTCGTGCCGGTCGAGAAAGCCGTAGGCGCGCACATGCTCGATCATGTTCTCCTGCCCGACCTTCACGGCGATCTGCGCGAAGGCCACGTTGCAGGAATTGGCCATGGCCTGCTCGAAGGTCTGCGTGTAGTGCTCCCCGGAGCAGACGATCGGCACGCCCGCGATCTCATATTCGCCCTCGCAGTAAAAGCTGCGGCCGTCCATGTTGGGGACGGTCTCGATGGCGGCGGCCGCCGTGACGAGCTTGAAGACCGAGCCCGGGGTAAAGCAGGACGAGAGGCAGCGGTTTAAATACGCGCCCTCCGGCGGCTCGCCGTTATCCAGCGGGTCGACTGAGGGACTCGAGACCATGCACAGCACCTCGCCCGTGCGGTAATCCATCAGCATCACGGCGCCTTTTCGCCCGTCGAGCGCCTCGTAGGCCGTGCGGCAGAGCCCGGCGTCCACGGTCAGCTGCAGGTCGGCGGAGCTTGCGTGGGTCGTGCCGGTCAGCAGGCTGTACTGGTGCATATCGTCCCAGAAGCGCGTCAGCGCGCCGGTCCCGCTGCGGCCCCAGTAGTCGCCGGTGACGGCGTAGCAGGCGATGCGCGTCTGCGCGTCCTCGGCGTAGCGGCTGCTGACCGCGTCAAAGCCCGCCAGCAGCTGCCCGTTCCGGTCGAGCAGCGAGCCGCTCGAGCCGGAATTGGCCCGCGCAAAGCTCAGCGCCCAGTCGCGCCCGTCGTCGATATAGCGCAGCGTATAGAGAACGAGTCCCGCCACGATCAGCGCCGCCAGCAGCAGCACCGCCGCGGCGCGGTGGGTGATCTTCTTCATGCTTCATCCTCCTCCTCGTCCTCGTCCTCCGCCTCGGGGATGACGCGGACGGGATTGACGACAAAGCTCGCGTCCTTGCGGGTATCCGAGCCCTTGAGGAAGGCCATCAGCATCCAGCAGCTCAACAGGGACGAGCCGCCGCGCGAGACAAAGGGGAAGGTGACGCCGGTGAAGGGCAGCAGATCCATCGTGCCGAACACATTGAGCGCCGTCTGCGTGAGCATCATGGCGGTCGCGGCGCAGGCGGCGATGGCGTACCAGGCCGAGCGGCCGTAGCGCGCCGAGCGCACTGCGAAAAAGGCCAGCGCCATCACCGCCAGCACCATGCACAGCGCGATGATGAGCCCCTGCTCCTCGCAGACCACGGCGAAGACCATGTCCGTGTCGGCCGCGACGATGTTCTTGAGCCAGCCCGCGCCCGCGCCCTTGCCGAAGAGCCCGCCGGCCGCGGCGGCCGACATGGCCCGGGCCTGCTGATAGCCCGCGCCGTAGATATCCTCCCAGACGTGGCCCCAGGAGGCAAAGCGCCGCGCGATGTGGGGCCGGACGCTGACGGCCAGCACCCCCGCGAGCCCGGCACCGGTCAAGGCCAGCAGCACGGTGGCGATCGAGCCGGAGCGCATGAAGGAAATGACCAGAAAGCACACGAAAAAGACCAGCGCCGTGCCGAAGTCGCCGATCAGCGCCAGCGCGATCACGCACAGGGCCGAAAAGGCCATGAATACAAAAAGGTTCTGCCTGCGGTACAGGCGGTCGAGGGTCGAGGCGCCGACGTAGAGATACAGCACCTTCACGAATTCCGAGGGCTGAAAGGAGTAGCCGCCGAATTCGAGCCAGTTGCGCGCGCCCATGATCTCCTCGCTGAACACCGCGTTGACGGCGAGCAGCCCCAGCGCCGCGAGCGCGGCCAGGCCGCGCACCGCCGTGACGCGCCGGAGGCTTCTGAGCCACCAGCCGGTGAGCAGAAAGAGCGCCACGCCCGCGATCAGCAGCAGGATCTGCTTGAGCAGATCGTCGGGGACGGAGCTGGCCGCGACGGAAAAGCCGAGGCTGCTCAGATAAAAGGCCAGCGTTTCGATCTCAAAGCCGGAGCGCCCCAGCAGGCGCATCGAGGAGTAGCAGAACCACTCGAGCGCGACGAGCGCGGCAAAGCCGAGGGCGATCATCGGCAGGTTTTCCCCGGCGCAGAGCGCGTGCTGCAGCAGCAGGAAGACCTGGAACACGCTCAGCTCCAGCAGCGTCCCGAAGGGGGAGACGCGCCCGCCGGCGGCGCTGCGCTTTTCCTCCAGCTGCTGGCGCTTTTCGGTGGTCATGTCGCGAAAGCGCAGGGGCGTGCCGCCGATGTTGATCACATCGCCGGTGCGAACCTCGGCGCCATGCGGCGGGATCTTGACCCGGTTGACCCAGACGCCGCCCTTGCTGAAAATGTCATAGACCTTCCACACGCCCTTGCCGCTGCGCACCAGAACGGCGTGCACGCGGCTGACGCGGTCACGGTCGACGCGGATATCCGCGCTGCGGGAGCGCCCGATGAGGTTTTCCCAGTGCGTGACGGGCAGCTGCTCGCGCCCGAGCTGCAGCCAGGCCCAGACCTCGGCCTCATAGCGCTCGGACAGCAGGGAGCGCAGGCAGCGCACGAGGATCAGCACGGACAGCAGGATCAGCACGGACTTGGACAGGATCAGGCTGTCCTGCAGCAGCTCGGTCAAGGCTCGTCTCACCTCACAACAGAATAATCAATCATATTATACCATGCGAGGCCCTTTTTTACAATAAAGGCGCCGGAATCTTAGTTTTTGTTAAGAAAACCGCCCCGGGATCACATCCCGGGGCGGTTTCGAGACTGTCAAAAAACAATAGAAATCGCTGTTAGATAGAGTCGCGGGGGAGCGCGAGGGGGCAAGGCCCGCCTCGCGTTTCAATCATCCGCCGTCTGAAAAAGCCTGATGGTATCAGACTTTTTCAGGTAATGGCATTTTGCGGCAGAGCAAAATGCCCGGCGGCAGAAGCGCAGTCAAAAAAGTCCCGAAGGGCTTTTTTGACAAGCTGAAAACCGCCCCGGGATCACATCCCGGGGCGGTTTCTTGCCGCGTAAGCTTCTCTACGCGTTGAATTCCTTTTTGATCTCCTCGAAGCAGCGCTGCGCCTCCTGCACGTCCTCGGACGTGACGGAGGAATCGTCTCCGTAGCGCGCCTTGAGATACAGCTCGCGCAGCCGCCGTGCGGCGTCGGAGAGATTGATCTGCTCGGCCTCGGCGAGGATGTCGCCGGAGGTGCTGTCGCGCTGGATGGCAACGCCGTTAGAGCGCATCAGCTCCATGTACTGCTGATAGATCCGGCGGATCTGCCGGGCGCCGCCCCGGACGGTCTCGGCCTTTGCGCCGCGGCGCCGCGGTCTGCCGCCCTCCTCGGCCTCTTCATAGAGGTAGTCCTCCCGCTGCGGCTTCAGAGCGCCGCGGCGGACGTAGCGCACGATAAACCAGATCGCAAGCAGCAACAGCAGAGCGAGCACCACATAGCCGCCGATCGCGGCGGCCTTCTCCAGCAGCGCAGAGGCCATTTTGAAATTGTCGGCCATGTCGTCCATCGTCATGTTGCCGTGGCCGGTCGCCTCCTCGACGAAGGCGGGCGTCGGCAGCACGAGGGGCTCGGGCGTCGGCGTGGGAACAGGCTCGACATAGTCCGGCGTGAAAAGTTCAAAGAGCCAGAGGACGAAGAGCCCGATCGGCCGGAACAGATAGCGCACGGCGGGAGCGAGCGCGCGCAGCAGCAGATAGATGAGCAGCGAGGCGCCGACCGCGAGCACCGGCACGCCGACCACGGTGGCGGCGTTGGCCAGCTGCCAGCCGGCGCTCATTTTCGCGTTCATCTGCATCCCGCGCATCGCCAGCACGCCGAGACAGAGGAAGGCCAGCGCGTAGACAAGGCTCGGCCAGGAGATCACGGCGCCGCGGTACACGGTGTTGTGGGCGATGTTCGCCGCGAGGAAGCAGAGGCAGACGACGAGCATCACGCGGTAGATGCTGCGATAGTCGTCCAGCCAGACGTGAAAGCGCCCGAGCGTCAGCGAAAGGATCAGATAAAGCCAGCCGAGCGCGGGGAACACGAGCAGCGGCGAGAGCGGCGCGCCGAGAAAGCACAGCCCCGGCAGCAGCGCGAGCAGACAGCGCAGCGCGGCATAGGGACAGTGCACGGCGATGAGCGACACGATCAGGGCGGCCGCGGCGAAGAGCGCCATCGGCAGCATCCATGGCGTGAAGGCGGGAAAGACGCTCAGCACCGAGAAGAAAAAGCAGAGATCGGCGCTGATGCGGAATGCGGCGCTTCGTTTCATGAGCTTTTGTCACCTCCGCAGAGTAGGGTCGGCTCCCGACCGCAGCAGCGGCGGAGCCGCGGCAGCGCGGCCTCCACGGCGGCGCTGCGGACGGGCGTGATGATGATACAGCTGCTGTTTTCCCGTGGGTGCCGGACATAGCCGTCGACCAGCGTGGAAAAGCCGTAAAAGGCGCCGAGCCGGGACAGGCCGATGCGGCGCTGGATGGCGAAGAGGTGGCTGCGGCCCAGGCCCTCGCGGATCGAAAACACGTCGCCGTTGCAGTACAGGCCGTAGGGCACGCCCTGCGCCTCCAGCTGCTCGCAGACGCTGCGCAGCAGCTCCATGCAGCGCTCGAGCGCGGGCAGCGGCGCGGATTCCATGTTCATAAAGACGCTGACATTGCGGTCAACGGTATAGTCGTTCTGCCGCACGATCAGCTGCCCGGCCTTCGCGCTCTGCAGCCAGGAGATCTGCTTCATCGGCTCGCGTCCGCTGTATTCGCGGTAGCCCCGGAGCATGCTCGGGTCGTCGAGGATGAAGCGGCGCACGGAGATGTCGCCGAGATACCCGCCGAGCGTATCGAGCTCCGGCAGCTCGCGCCGCCGCGCCGTGCACACGACGCGCACCCCGGTCTCCCCGCTGCGCACGACCGGGCGCAGGCCCAGAAAGTCGCCGGACTCGAGATAGTAGCGCCCGAGCTCATAGACGCCGCGCTGCCGGAAGCTGACGCGCAGCTTCCCGCTGAATTTGCGCCAGGGCCCGAGGTAGAAATGGTGCTCGACGCGGGTGCCGAGAAAGTCGCGGCTGGCAAAGCGACCGCGGAAGCTCTCGTCCTCGCACAGCTGCAGCTCCGGGTCAAGCTGCAGCGACAGCCCGACGTACAGCACCGGAAAGCGGCTGGTGTTGTGCACGGTGTAGCGCAGCGTCACCGGCTCGTCCGGCTCGGTGAGGGTGGAATCGGCGTGAAACTCCACATGCAGGTGCCGCAGCTCCTCTCTCCGGCTGAGCAGCTCGAAGAGCGCGAGCAGGAGCAGCGTACAGACGATGACAAAGAGCGTCATAGCTTTTCCAGCGGCACCTCGACCTCTTCGAGAATGTTGGAGATAAAGCGGTCGTTGTCGAGGTGGATGTTGCTCACGAGCGTGACGCGGTGGGGCAGCACCGCCATGGCCTCGCGCTTGACGTCCTCGGGGATGACGTAGTCGCGGCCGCTGAGCGCGGCGTAGATCTGGCTGGCGCGGTAGAGCGCGAGGCTGCCGCGGGTCGAGACGCCGTTGACCAGCAGCTCGCTCACGCGCGCGCGGGAGACGATATCCATCATGTAGCCGGCGATGTCGTCGCTGACGCGCACCTGCGGAAAGCTCTCCCGCAGCGCGGCAAGCTCCCCGGCGGTGACGACCTGGGGCAGTGCGTCGATGAGCCGGCGCGTCTCGGGGCGGCGCAGCACCGAGATCTCCTGCTCGCGCGTCATGTAGCCGAGACGCAGGCGCATGAAGAAGCGGTCGAGCTGCGCGTCCGGCAGCGGGAAGGTGCCGTAGCTCTCGAGCGGGTTCTGCGTGGCCATGACCATGTAGGGCTCGTCCATGCGCCAGGTCTCGCCGTCGATGGTGATCTGCTTTTCCTCCATGACCTCCAGCAGCGCCGACTGGCTGCGCGGGGTGGCGCGGTTGAGCTCGTCGGCGAGAATGAGGTTGGAGAAGAGCGGGCCGGGGCGGAACTCGAATTCGCCCTTCTTCTGGTTGTAGAAGTGGATGCCGGTCAGATCGGAGGGCATCAGGTCGGGCGTGAACTGGATGCGCGTAAAGCCGCTGCCGATGCTTTTGGCAAAGGCGCGCAGCAGCATGGTCTTGCCGGTGCCGGGGACGTCCTCGAGCAGGATGTGCCCGCCGGCGATCAGACAGACGACGACCTGCTCGATCACCTCGTCCTTGCCGACGATGACCCGTCCGCAGTTGTCCGTCAGGCGGCGCTTGAAATCCACAAAGGCGGTTGTGTCCATAGGCGTCCTCCTTGTCATATCTCCGATTCCGAACTCCGGATCGGGATCCATTCCGCGCTCAGCGGGCCGATGCTCCCGCGCAGGAGCGTGCCGCCCGCGGCGGAGCAGGCGGCCTCCCAGCGGCGCTCACCGTCGGCGCGGTTGAGCACCAGCAGCCAGGCCCCGTTCGGCGCCATCTCGCCGAAAACGTCGCGGCTGCAGTTGATATACCGCAGCACCGTCAGCACGTCGGCCGAGCAGGCGGCAAAGACTGCCTCGCCGGTCTGGAGGCAGGGGTTTTCGTTGCGGCGCGCGGCGAGCGCGGCGTAATAGTCGTGCAGCGCCGCGTCGCCCTCCTCAAAGGGCGCACGGTTGAAGGGATCTCCGGTGCCCCACATGCCCTGCTCGTCGCCGTAATAGACGCTCGGCACGCCCGGGATCGCAAACTGCAGCGCGGCGCAGAGCTTTTCGCGGTCCACGGCCAGCGCCAGATCCTCGGCGCGGAAGGGATAGCTCAGCTGCTCGACGCGGCTGAGCGCCCGCAGGGTCGTGGGCGCGGCCATCGCGGTGCGGATGCGGTCCACGTCGTGCGAGCCCAGCAGGTTCATCAGCGAATAATAGAGCGGCCGGGGATAATTCATCTGCTGCCCGATCAGGAAGTCGCGCAGGCCGTAGGCGCTGCAGCGGCGGTGGATGAAGTCGAGCATCGCGCTGCGGAAGGGGTAGTTCATCACGCTGTCGAGCGCGTCGCCCAGCGCGTAGCGGCGGCGGGAGCCGTAGCTCTCCTTGAGCACCGCGTCCTCCCACACCTCGCCGAGGATCGGCGCGTCGGGCTTTTCCTCCTTCGCGGCTTTGCGGATCAGCGCGAGCCCCTCGTCGGGCAGCTCGTCGGCCACATCCAGCCGCCAGCCGGCGGCGCCGCGGCGCAGCCAGCTGCGCACGACGCTGTTTTTCCCGCTGACGACGAAATCCTGCCAGACTTCGTTGCCCTCGTCCACCTCCGGCAGGTCCTTGAAGCCCCACCAGCAGCGGTAGTCGTCGGGAAAATGCCGGAATTCGTACCAGGGGTAATAGGGCGAATCCGCGCCCTGGCAGGCGCCGCGGCCGGGGTAGCTGCCGAAGCGGTTGAAGTAGACGCTGTCGGCCCCGGTGTGGGAAAACACGCCGTCGAGCATCACGCGGATGCCCAGCGCCTCCGCCGCGCGGCAGAGCTGTTCAAAGTCCTCGTTCGTGCCGAGGATGGGATCGACCTTCTGGTAGTCCGAGGCGTCGTAGCGGTGATTGGAGCGCGCCTCGACGATGGGGTTTAAGTACAGGCATTTCACGCCGAGGGCCTTGAGATAGGGGAGCTTTCGCTCGATGCCCTTGAGCGTGCCGCCGTAGAAGTCGTCCGGGCTGTAATCGCGCTCGAAGGGGCGCGGCTGCCAGCGCACGGCCTCTTTGACGCTGTGGTGCAGCTCCGGCGTCTGGCCGAGGGCGCGGTGATAGGCGACGCCGCGCTCGGCGGTGCCGTCGTCGGAAAAGGCGAAGCGGTCGGGGAAAATCTGGTACATCACGCTGCGGCGAAACCAGGCCGGGGTGTCAAAGTCCCGGCGGAACACCGTCAGGCGAAAGCCCTCGCCGGCCTTCTCCCGCAGCACGGAGTCAAAGCCGCTCTCCCCGGGGCAGAGGAAGCGCTCGCCCTGTTCCGTCTCCAGACGGAAGGCGTACCAGAGCGCGGCGGGCGTCCCGGGCGCGGTCAGCGTGCAGGAAAACCACTGCCCGTCGCGCGCCATTGCCCGCTCCGTCCGAAACTCGTCGCCCCAGAGCAGCAGCTCGGCGCCGCTCACCTCCCCGCCAAGCAGCCGGAAGCGCAGCCTCAGCTCCTCGCCGCAGCGCAGCGCGCCGAAGGGCGCGCGAAAGTCCTCGCGCCGCGCGTCGTGCAGCACGGCGAGGATGCGGTCGGGGTTATCACGCAGCAGGCAGGCCAGATGGGCCGAGCGCGGCTGCAGCGGCGAGAGCTCCCCGGCCTCGTCGTCGGTGAAGGCATAATCCGGGCAGCAGCGCCGCACCAGCGGCAGCGCCTGCTCCTGCTTCATGCCGCAGTCGTCCATCAGCAGGCGGAAGAGCTCCACGGCGGTCAGCGCGCAGCAGCCGCCCGGGAAGCACTCGTCCAGCCGGGAGAGCAGCAGCCCGCGGCTCAGACAGCTCTGCGCGGCATACCAGGCGTCCGCCGCCGCCTGAAAATAGCGGCTGAGGATCTCCCCGGGCGCGGCGCGGAGAAGCCTCTCGCACATGGCGGCGTCGCCCCCGGCAGGCTGCCATCGCTCGCCGTCAAACACGGCGTCAACCTGCCGACGGTCGCGGTAGGAGATCAGCAGCCGGTAGTCGTCCGACCACTGCTCCACATACTGTCCGCCGAACCAGACCCGGCTGGAAACGCCCGCAGCGGCTCCTCCGTGGGAAGAGCCGCTGTGGGCGGAATAAGCGCTTGGGACGCCGATCACAGCATCCATAGATAGGTTCTTGCGTACTCCTCGGCGGAGAGGGCGAAGCCGAAGTCGGCGGCCATGGCGTGCTGGATGAGACCGTTCATGACCTCGTCGTTGCTCCAGCACTCGAGCGCGCGGTACAGGGTTTCCTTCAGGTCATAGGCGTCGTAGCGGGCGAAGCTCAGGCCGGTGCCCTCGCCGGTGAAGCGGTTGTAGGGCTGCACGGTGTCGCGCAGGCCGCCGGTCTCGCGCACGATGGGGATGCTGCCGTAGCGCATCGCGATCATCTGGCTCAGGCCGCAGGGCTCGAAGCGGGAGGGCATGACATAGAAATCGCTGCCCGCGTAGATGAGGTGGGCCAGATCCTCGTTGTAGCCGATGTAGGCGCAGAGCCTACCCTTCCAGCGGTTCTCCGCCTCGCGCATGAACTCTTCAAAGCGCTTGTCTCCGCTGCCGAGCAGCACAAACTGCATATCCGACCAGGTCATCATGTCGTCGATCACGGCGGCCACAAGGTCGAAGCCCTTCTGCTCGGTCATGCGGGTGACCATCGCGAACACCGGCACCTCGGGGCGCACCTGCAGGCCCAGACGCTCCTGGAGCGCGGCCTTGCACTTGGCCTTGCCGCGCAGCAGGCCGCGGTTGTAGCGCGCGGGGAGCAGCGGATCCTTGTGCGGGTCGAACACGTCCTTGTCGATGCCGTTGACGATGCCGGTCAGCTGGCCGCTGCGGGCGTTGAGGATGCCCTCGAGGCCCTCGCCGTAATAGGCGGTCTTGATCTCCTCGGCGTAGCTGGGGCTGACGGTGTTGATGCGGTCGGCAAAGACGCAGCCGGCCTTGAGGAAGTCGGCGCAGCCGTTGAGCTCCATGAACTCCGGGGTGTAGTAGCGGCTGTCCACGCCCAGCAGGTCCTGCACGTAGTCAAAGCCGAACTTGCCCTGGAAGGCGATGTTGTGGATGGTCAGCAGGTATTTGAGCCGGTCCTGCATGCCGCCGACATACTGGGTGTGCGCGAGCATCGGGATCATCGCGGTGTGCCAGTCGTTGCAGTGCACGACCTCGGGCGCGAAGTCCAGCGCCGGGATCGCGTCGAGCACGGCGCGGCAGAAGAAGGCGTACTGCTCGCCCTCGGGCTTGTCGCCGCGGTAGATCCTGTCGCCGAAATACTGCTCATTGTCGACGAGATAGAAGGTCACGCCGTCCACGACCAGCTTTTCGATGCCCACGTAGGCCTCGCGCCAGCCGAGGCGGCTGTAGAAGTGGAACATATGCTCGGTCTGCCCGGCGTACTTGTCCTTGATGACCCGGTGATAGGGGGTAATGACGCGCGCGTCGATATCGAGGGCGCGGAAAGCCTTCGGCAGCGTCCCGACCACGTCGGCCAGGCCCCCGGTCTTGGACAGGGGCATGCATTCGGCCGAGACGAGAAGCACCTTCGGCATCTCCTTGCGGCCGCGCTCGTTGAGCATATCACGAAATTCCTTTTTCACGGATGAGTCCTCCTATGTGTTTTTTTCTTGAAAGTATAGTAAATTGCCGACATCGGCGGCAGGTCGATTATCGCCGAGTAGGGCAGGTTGGCGAAGGCTTCCTTTTCGGCCTTGATCTTTGCGGTGCTGTGCACGCCGGTGCCGCCGAAGCGCTGCTCGTTGCTGCTCATGAGCTCGGTGAGCGTGCCGTCCTCGGGCAGACCGATCACGAAGCCCTCGATCGGCACGGGGGTAAAGTTGCAGGCGCAGACGAGGTAGCTCTTCTGCTGCGGCGCCATGCGCATGAAGGCGATGGCGCTGCGGTCGCGGTCGTTGACGTTGAGCCACTGGAAGCCGTCCCAGCTGTGGTCGATCTGCGTCATGGCCGGGGTCTCGGTGTAGATGTGGTTGAGCTCGCGCACATAGCGGCGCATGGCCTCGTGCTTGGGGTATTCCAGCAGCAGCCAGTCGAGCGGCTGCTGCCAGTTCCATTCGATGAACTGGCCGAATTCCCCGCCCATGAAGGTCAGCTTCTTGCCCGGGTGGGCAAACTGGAAGGCGTAGAGCGTGCGCAGCGAGTCAAATTTCCGGTCGTAGTCGCCGCTCATCTTGTCGAGCATCGAGCGCTTGCCGTGCACGACCTCGTCGTGGGAATAGGCGAGGATGTAGTTTTCCGAGAAGGCGTACATCATCGAGAAGGTCAGCTTGTCGTGGTGATATTTGCGGTAGAGCGGGTCGAGGGCCATGTAGTCGAGCGTGTCGTGCATAAAGCCCATGTCCCACTTGAAGCTGAAGCCCAGACCGCCGACCTCGGGGGGCGCGCTGATGAGCGGATAGGCGGTGGATTCCTCGGCAATGGTGATGGCGCCGGGGTAGTTGGTGAGCACGGTGTGGTTGAGCTTGCGCAGGAAGTCCACCGCGCCGAGGTTGATGTTGCCGCCCTCGCGGTTGGGGGTGTACTCTCCGTCGCGGCGGCCATAATTGAGATAGAGCATGGAGCTGACCGCGTCGACGCGGATGCCGTCGATGTGGTATTCCTCAAAGAACTTGCAGGCCGAGGAGACAAGGAAGCTCTGCACCTGGTCGGAGGCGTAGTCGAAGATCAGCGTGCCCCACTCGGGGTGGTTGGCCATGCGCTCCTCCTTGCACTCGAACTGCGCGCCGCCGTCGAAGCGGGCCAGGCCGTGCTCGTCCTTGGGGAAGTGCGCCGGCACCCAGTCCATGATGACGCCGATGCCCGCCCGGTGCAGCGTGTCCACCAGATAGCGGAAGTCGTCCGGGTCGCCGTAGCGGGAGGTGGGGGCGTAGTAGCCCGTCACCTGGTAGCCCCAGGAGCCGTCGTAGGGGTACTCGGTGATGGGCAGCAGCTCCACGTGGGTAAAGCCCATCTCCGTGCAGTAGGCGGCAAGCTCGTCGGCGATCTCCCGGTACACCGGCCGGAAGCCCGGCAGCGCGCGCCAGGAGCCGACGTGCACCTCGTAGATGCTCATCGGGGCGGTCATGAAGTCGCGCCGGGAGCGCCGGTCCATGTACTCGCCGTCGGACCAGCCGAAGTCGCTGTGGTCATAGACGATGGAGGCCGTCTCGCTGCCGTGCTGGCTGAAGGCGGCGAAGGGGTCGGACTTGAGGATGCGCCGTCCGTCGCAGCCCTCCACGCAGTATTTGTATTGCGCGCCGTGCCACACGCCGGGGACGAAGGCGACCCAGCAGCCGCCGGGGACGCGCTCCATGGGCGTGTCGTCCCAGTGCCAGGAGTTGAAGTCGCCCACCACGGTCACGCCGCGGGCGTTGGGCGCCCAGACCAGGAAGCGGTGCAGCCGCAGCTCGGGGATATAGCGGCAGCCGAAGCTGAACCAGGCTTTGCTGTTGCTGCCGGTGTTGAAGAGGTAAATATCGTCGGAGGGGATATAGGGCAGCCATTCGCTGTTCATGAGCATGCTCCTCTCTGTCTGTATTTCATGTCTCATCTGCATTATACCGCGTCCGGCGGATAATGCCAAGGGGTATTTTTTTTGCGGAGCGATTTCCCGCGCGGACTTTCCTCTTGCTTTACGCCGGAAGATTTTATATAATAAATCCCGTGCCGAAAGGGCACGGAAGAACGAGGGAGACATATGAAAAAGATTCTTTATATCCTGCTTGGCAGCCTCGCGCTGCTCATGACGCTGTCGGCGGCTGGCTACGTGCTCTCGCTGCGCTCGGCGGCTGTCCGCCCGGCGGAAACGCCCGCCCCGGCGATCGAGAGCGCGCTGCCGACCATGAGCGGGGAAACGCCCGAGCCGGAGCAAACCCCGGAGCCGACACCGGAACCGACCCCGGAGCCCACGCCGGAGCCGGAGCCCGAGCCGGAGTTTTTCACCGTCAGCTATATCGGCGACCTCACGCTCTCCAACCACCCGATCCCGACGCGCTTTGCCGAGTACATGGGCGGCGATTACGCCTATCCCTTCTCGAATGTCGCGTCCTATTTCAGGGACGACGAGTACACGATCGGCAACCTGGAATGCAGCTTCTCCGACCGGAACCTTTATTCCGGCACGACCTTCCACTTCCTCGCGCCGACGGAATACGCCAACATTCTGACGGAGGGCGGCGTGGACTTTGTCACCACCGCCAATAACCACCTCGACGACTTCGGCGAGGACGGCCGGAACGACACCTGGGGAACGCTCGAATACTACGGCATCCCCTACGGGAAGAACGACGAGGCGCAGATCGTGCTGACGCCCCACGGCCTGCGGCTCGGCATCTACTGCTTCTTCAGCGACGCCTACGGCGACTTCCGTCCCGATCTGGACAAGGCCCTCGCGGCGATCGCGCAGCTGAAGGAGGAGGGAGCGGACTATATCATCTGCGCCTTCCACTGGGGCATTGAGCTGCATGTGCGCCCCGAGCAGTCCGCCGTGGACGTCGCTCACGCCTGCATCGACGCGGGCGCGGACATGGTCTACGGCAGCCACCCGCACTGTCTGCAGCCGGTGGAGGAATATAACGGCGGCCTGATCCTCTACAGCATGGGCAACTTCTGCTTCGGCGGCAATTCCGCGCCCTCCGACCCGGACACCGCCATCGTCCAGGTGACGATGAAGCGCGACCTCGACGGTACGGTGACGCACGAGAGCTACACGCTCATCCCCTGCTGCGTCTCGAGCCGCCCGGTGACCGAGGATTTCTGGGGCTACGATTACAACGACTACAGGCCCACGCCCTATCTCGAGGGCACCGAGGCCTATGACCGCGCCCTGAGCAAGATCGACGGCAGCTACACCGGCCCCAACGGCGAGGCTGACTACAGCCGCTGGCACGAAGTACACGGATAATTACTGATCAGAGATTCGTGATCAGAAACAAAAAACCTGTCATTCTGAGCGAGCGAAGCGAGTCGAAGAATCTTTTGAAAGATCCTTCGCCTGCGCTCAGGATGACAGGTTTTTTATGACTTTTGAGCGCTTTCCAGGCACTGCGCACTAAGCATTGAAATACTCCCGTATTTCTGCCTCGGTGGCCTGCGCGCGGCCCTGGATCATCTCGCCTGTGCCGCCGCCGCGGCCTTGAATGGCGGCGTTGATCGCGCGGCTGAGCGCGCGCAGGTCGACATGGCGGCTGCCGATGATGTAGCGGTAGCCCTCCGCGTCGCTGCCGGAGAAGGCCGCGGCAAAGCCGCCGCATTTGTCCGCGAGCCGGTTCACCAGCTCCCGCAGGGCGACCTCGCCGAGCAGGGAGTCGAACACGCAGAGATTGCCCTCCGTCTCCGGGAAATCCGCCGCCATGCGCTCCGCCAGCGCCGTCTCCAGCGCCGCCGTGCGCTCCTTGAGCTTTGCCTGCTCGGTGAGCACGCGCTCGACCCCGGCGGCGATCTTCTCGCGGGGCACGCTCAGCTGCCGCGACACCGCGCCGGCCGCCTCCAGCCGGCGGCGGTAGTCCTCCAGCGCGTCCATCCCGCAGATCACCGTCAGGCGCATGCCGCCCCGGTGCCGCTCGGCGGAGAGGATCTTCACGATCCCGACCTCGCCGGTGCTTTTCACATGCGGCGCGCAGCAGGCGCAGAGGTCAATGCCCTTGATCTCCACCAGCCGCACCGCGCCCGTCAGTTCCTTCTTGCTGCGGTAGTCGAGCGCCGCGAGCTCCTCCGCCTCCGGGTACCAGGTGCGGATCGGCAGATCGGCGCGGATCGCCTCGTTGGCCAGCGTCTCAAGCTGCCGGAGCATTGCCTCGTCCAGCTCGCCGCCAAAGTCGATGGTCATGCAGTCGGCGCCCATGTGAAAGCCCACGTTGTCGTAGCCCGTCAGCCGGTGGGTGAGGCCGGAGAGGATGTGCTCGCCGGAGTGGTTCTGCATCCGGCGCAGGCGCTGTTCGGCGTCAAGCTCGCACAACAGCTCCGTCCCCGGCTCGAGATAACGGTCGACCGTGTGCAGGATGCGCCCGCCTTTTTCGTGCACGTCGCTGACCCGCGCCTCGCCCGCGCGCCCGGTATCGGCGCTCTGCCCGCCGCCCTCGGGGAAGAAGGCCGTGCGGTCAAGCTCGAGGAGAAAGCCCTTCTTCTGCGCCTCGCAGGCGATGACCCGCGCGCGGAAGGCGAAGAGATGGCTGTCCTGATCGTAAAGTTTTTCCGTATTCATCGTCACAGCTCCCGGATGATCCTGTCCGCGACAGCGAGGCAGACAGCCGCCGAGCGGTCGAGCTCCCGCTGAAATTCCTCCGCGCCGCCGCCGAGCGCGTCGGAGACGGTCTTGATGAGCAGGCAGGGCACGCGCATCCTGTCGCAGGTGAGCACGATCCCCGCCGCCTCCATCTCGCAGATGTCGGCCTTCCAGCGCTCGTGCAGCGCGCGCTTCTTCTCCTCCGTGCCGACGAATTTATCGGCCGAGGCGCAGATCACGCGCCGCAGCGTCGGCTCGATCTCCACGGCGCGCTCCACCAGCGCGCCCGTCGTCGGGATATAGGGCGTGGGGTATTGCAGGTAGCGCCCGGGCTGGACGTCCTGCCAGTCGGACACGTCGAAGTCGTAGTGCACCACGGCCTCCACCACGCAGCTTTTCGCCGTCGTCATCTCCTCGGTCAGCGCGCCGACCACGCCGAAATTCACGACCAGATCGACGTGAAAGGCGCTGATGAGCAGCTGCGTCGCGGCCGCGGCGGCGATCTCGCCCGCGCCTGCGTTCACGGCGTAGACCGTGTAGCTCTCGTTTTCGTAGCGCAGCACCTCGAAGCCGTCGGTGACGAGCTTTTCCTGCGGCGCGCCGTAGCGGGAGAGCACCGCGTCCATCTCCACGGCGACCAGAAGGCCGATTTTTTTCATATCAATTCTCCTTTTTCCGGAATACGAGCAGCTTGCTGATGACGTAGTTGCCGACGATCACCAAAATCGCGGCGACGACGGTGGACACGTACACGCTCACGCCGAGGACGTTGACCAGCAGCAGGTTCATCAGCCAGCCCAGCACCATCGTTACGAGGCGCGAGCCGACAAATTTCCCGGCCTCGGCGAGAATGTGCGGGTCCTTGCTGCGAAAGACCCATTTGCGGTTGGTCGGGTAGGCGAAGGCGATGCCCGCGGCGTTTTCCACCACGGAGAGCACCGTGTTCTGCAGCGCGGTCGGATCGGCGGTCCCGGCGTAAAAGGCGATGTTCCACAGGAATTTCGCGGCCCAGGACACGAGCGTCGTCATGCCGCCGATGAAGAGATACACCAGCACCTCCCGGTGCTTTTCCCAGAAGGGCCAGAGCGGCCGCAGCGGCTTCCAGCTCATGATGCGGTCGAAAATATCCTTTTCCTCGTTCATGCGATCGTCCCCCTCAATGCTTCGCCCTCAACGGCGGTGACACGCACCGGCAGCAGCTGCCCGCGCAGCCCCTCGCCCGGCGCCCTGACCGGCAGATAGGTGTCGCTGTGGCCCAGCCAAAGGCCGCTTTCTTCCGTTTCAAACAGCACCGGCAGCGTCTGCCCGACGCTCTGCGCCATATAGTCCCGGCGCATCTCATCGGCGGCCAGCTGCAGCTCATGAGCGCGGCGCGCCTTGAGCGCGTGGGTACACTGATCCGGCATTTTGTCCGCCGGGGTGCCCGGGCGGCGGGAATAGGGGAACACATGGATGTCGGCAAAGCCGACGCGGCGGATAAAGGCGAGCGTCTCGGCCTGATCGGCCTCCGTCTCGCCGGGAAAGCCCGCGATCACGTCTGCCGTCAGCGCGCAGCCGGGGAAGGTCTGCCGCAGCAGCTCCGTGACGCGGAAGAAGGCCGCGGTGTCATACTTGCGGTTCATGGCCTTGAGCGTCCGGTCGCAGCCGGACTGCAGCGAGAGGTGGAAGTGGCGGCAGAGCTTGCCGGCCGCGGCGAGGCGGCGGCAGAAGTCCTCGGTGACGACCGTCGGCTCGAGCGAGCCGAGGCGCAGCCGCATCCCGCCGGAGACGGCGGCGATGGCCTCCACAACGTCGGCAAGCCCCGGCCGCCCCGGCAGATCGACCCCGTAGGAGGCGATCTCGATGCCGGTCAGCACCAGCTCCCGGTAGCCCTCGTCCCGCAGCCGCGCCGTCTCCGCCTGCGCCGCCTCGATCGGCAGGCTCCGCAGCCGCCCGCGGGTGTAGGGGATGATGCAGTAGGTGCAGAAGTTGACGCAGCCGTCCTGGATCTTCAGCATCGCCCGCGTCCGCCCGCTGACGGCTCCGGCGGGCAGCGCCTCGAAACTGCGGCGCTCGAAGGGCCGGTCCACATCCCGGCAGGCACTGCCGTCAGCCACCGCCTTTTCCACGGCCTCCACGGTTTTGGCCCGGTCGGCGGCGCCGAAGATGACGCGCGCGCCGAGCTCCTCGGCCTCGTCCGGCTCCAGCTGCGCGTAGCAGCCGCACACGGCCAGCACCGCGCCGGGATTCTCGTCCCGCAGGCGGCGGATCGCCTGGCGCGATTTGCGCCCGCTTTCGGCCGTGACGGCGCAGGTGTTGACGATCACCGCGTCGGCGATTTCGCCCGCGGCCGCCGGGCGGTGCCCGTGGCTGAGCAGAATACTCTCCATGGCCTGCGTTTCATATTGGTTGACCTTGCAGCCGAGAGTCGCTATAATATAGATCATTGGAATTCTCCTGAACAGAGGTTTTATATGGAACATTACCTGGATAACGCCGCCACGACGGCGGTCTGCCCCGAGGCGGCGGAGGCCGCCCTGCGGGCCATGACGGATTGCTACGGCAATCCCAGCTCCACCCACGCCAAGGGCCGGGAGGCGAAAAAGCTGCTCGACCGCGCCCGCGCGCAGGTCTGCGCCGCGCTCGGCTGCGCGCCGGGGGAGCTGGGGTTCACCTCCTGCGGCTCCGAGAGCGACAACTGGGCCATCCTCGGCGGCGCGGAGGCGATGCGCCGCGCGGGAAAGCACGTCATCAGCTCTTCGGTGGAGCACGACGCGGTGCGCAAAAGCCTCGACGAGCTGGAGGCGCGCGGCTATGAGGTCACGCGGCTGAAGCCGAACGCCCTCGGCGGGATCGACCCCGAGGCCGTGGCGCAGGCGCTCCGTGAGGATACTATACTCGTTTCTTTGATGCTGGTCAACAACGAAACCGGCGCCGTGACCGATATTTCCGCCGTTTCCCGCCTCCTGAAGCAGCGCGGGAGCCGGGCGCTGCTGCACACGGACGCGGTGCAGGGCTTTCTGAAGCTGCCCTTCCGCGCCGGGACCCTCGGCGCCGATCTCATCAGCGTCAGCGGCCACAAGATCCACGCGCCGAAGGGCGTCGGGGCGCTCTATATCCGCCAGGGCCTGCGCCTCAAGCCGCTGATCGTCGGCGGCGCGCAGGAGAGCGGGCGCCGCGCCGGCACTGAGGCGCTGCCGCAGATCGCGGCCTTCGGCGCGGCTTGCGAGCTGGCCCGCGCTTCCTTTGCGGAAAATACCGCGCGCATGGCCTCCCTCCGCGGGCAGGCGATCGAACGGCTGCGGAAGGACATCCCGGAGCTCGTCGTCATCGGCGGCGGCGCGCCGCACATTTTGAGCCTCTCCCTGCCCGGCTGGCGCAGCGAGGTGCTCATCAATTACCTCGAGGCGCAGCAGGTCTATGTCTCGCGCAGCTCCGCCTGCAAAAAGGGCGCGCGCAGCCATGTGCTCGAGGCCATCGGCCTGCGCCCGGCGGTCATCGACGGGGCGATCCGCGTCGGCCTGAGCCGTCTGACGACTATGGAGGATATCGACGCGCTCTGCCGCGGCCTCAAGGAGGCGCACGACCGCCTGAGCCACAGGTAGTTTTTAGATTTTAGTTTTTAGTTTTTAGTCTTTAGTTTTAAGTTTTTTAGTTTTTAGCGCATGTCGTCTGGCTTTAGCCTGACAAGCCCCCCCGCCTCGTCATCCTGAGCGGAGCGAAGCGGAGTCGAAGGATCTGTATCGATTCGTTCTCAGATTTTGGTTTTTAGTTTTTAGCCTGACAGCAAAAAAGAGCCGGTTTCGGCTCTTTTTTGCTGTCAGATTTTTTCTTCCTGCGCTTCTTCGCCGTCGGGCTGCACGCTGCGGATCACCTCATGCGTGACCGGGTCGATGCGGTCGATGCTCTTGTAATCGTCCAGGTCGGCGGGCAGATCGTTGCGCTCCAGGCGCTTTTTCAGGCGCTTGTCGGTGAAGGTGTAGATCACCACGAACACCGGCACGCCCAGCAGCATCCCCCAGAAGCCGAAGAGCCCGGCGCCGAAGATGATGGAGAACATGACCCAGAAGCCGTTGATGCCGGTCGTGCCGCCGAGGATCTTCGGGCCGATGATGTTGCCGTCCACCTGCTGCAGGATGATGATGAAGATGATGAAGATCAGGCACTGGAGGGGGTTGACCAGCAGGATGATCAGCGCACTCGGGACCGCGCCGATGAAGGGGCCGAAGAAGGGGATGATGTTCGTCACGCCGACGATGATGCTCACGAGCAGGGCGTAGGGCATGTTGAGCGCCGCGCAGAAGATGTAGCAGATCAGGCCGATGATCGCCGAATCCAGGAGCTTGCCGGTGATGAAGCCCATGAAGGTGCGGTTGGTGAAATCGAGGGCGTTGCGGATGTTGTCGGCGGCCTTGAGGCTGAAAATGCTGTAAAGCAGGCGCTTGGCCCCGGCCTTGAAGGTCTCGAGGTTGCCGAGGATGTAGATGGAAACGATGATGCCGATCAGCAGGTTATAGACCCCGAGCAGCACATAGTAAACGCCGGTCGTGACGCTGGTGATGAAGCCGCCGAGCCGCGGCAGCACCGAGGTCTGCAGCCAGGTCATGATATCCTGGTTGAAATTGCCGAGGAGATTGGTGACGTAGGCCTCCAGCTCCGGGAAGCCCGTCAGCCGGGACTCGGCCCATTCGGTGAGCTTTTCGATATAGGTGTTGCTGTTGTCGACGATGGTGACGATGCTGCTGTACAGCTGCGGCAGGATGAGATAGATCAAAGCCGCCAGCACCAGCAGGAACACGAGGATCGACAGCATCACGCTCATGCCGCGCGCAAAGCCCGCCCCGCCGTTTTTCGATTTTTTGAAGAGCTTTTTCCCAAGCGGCAGGAACAGGTGCTTTTCGAGCCGCTGCATCAGCGGCGCGAGCAGATAGGCGATCACGAGGCCCCAGATGAAGGGACTGAGGATCGCGGTCAGCTTGCTCAGCGCCCCGCTGATATCGGGAAAGCGGGTGATCAGCAGAAAAAAGAGGATCGAGGCGGCGACGACGCAGAAGGCCGTCAGCCCCCAGTACAGATATTTCTTGTCCCATTGGAACCGGTGTCTCATGACGCAAGCCCCCTTCTATGTAATCGTATTCTACTATTCTGCCGCCGCCCGCGTCAACCTGGAAAATGTGAATCTTTTGTAACTGTTCAGTCTCCCGCTGGGAGACTGAACAGTTAGGGGCACTCGCGCTCATCGCAGCGGGAGCGTCAGAAGAAGCTCGCGGCGCTCCGTTTCCGTCAAGCGTGACGAAAACTGCGCTCTGCTCCCTCCTTCTTCCTTTTCCGTCTCGAAGCAAGTGCTTCGAGACGGAGAGGAAAACGGAAGGAACGGATATGCAGCTTTCGCCCTGAAGGCGGAAGCGGAATGGAGTGAGTTTCGTTTGACGACGTCGCGAGGC